>Ga0172380_10000021_pt1 | contig 356666 bp, 321 predicted proteins | sample Leawe162metaG_FD_119747 | JGI IMG/M metagenome (GOLD analysis project Ga0172380, IMG submission 119747) | Leachate microbial communities from a municipal landfill in Southern Ontario, Canada - Leachate well 162 metaG | ecosystem: Engineered > Solid waste > Landfill > Unclassified | place... | reverse complement strand
ATCATCTCTTGTACCGCTGCTCACCTGAGGCCTCATCTTTTACCCTCTCGCTGCTTGCCAGTGGGTAACATCTTATTTGAGGCAACGGTTTAGTTTGGGTAACAATTACGTGAGGCAATGCGGAAAAAATCTTCCCTTTTTGAATACCGCAATACGATACGTTATTTGAAAGAAACAGAAGTTGAGCTAGCAAGCTTAGCGCTGGCCGCCAATAAGTCTATTTACCAGTGTATTGCGGTGTGCGCTTCTCGACGAAGGCTTTAACACCTTCTGCAAAATCGTCGGAACGACCAGCAATTTCTTGTAGGCTGGCTTCGTACTCAAGTAACTCTTCTAAATCATCGAAGACAGCTCGGTTGACGGCGCGCTTGGTTAATCCAAAAGCTTTGGTTGGGCCAGCGGCTAGTTTTTCAGCTAGGGCGATAGCTTCTTTCATCAAGTCGTCTTCACCAACAATTTTATTGATGATGCCTAAGTTGAGGGCTTCTTCAGCACTGAGTTTGTCGGCACTGAGCATTAGTTCGAAGGCTTTGGTTAGGCCAACCAAACGGGTCAATATGAAAGTGGCACCTGAATCGGGAATCAAGCCAACTTTGGTGAAAGACTGAATGAAATTGACTTTGTCTGTGACGATACGGTAGTCGCAAGCAAAAGCAATGCTGGCACCAGCACCGGCCGCAACACCATTGACCGCTGCGATGATTGGTTTTTCGATGCGACGTAGTTTGATGACAATGGGGTTGTAGCGACGACGAATAGAATCGCCTAGTGAAGGCCGCTCGCCCATTTCCTGAGCGATGCTGCGGCTTTGCAAATCTTGTCCAGCGCAAAAACCACGACCAGCTGCTGTCAAAATGATGGCGCGGACTTCTTTATCTTTTTCCATTTCTTTGAGAGCGTCTTGGAGTTGAAAAGTCAGTTCATCGCTAAAGGCATTGAGTTTGTCCGGGCGGTTAAGTGTGATGATACCAACGCCGTTTTTCTTTTCTGTAAGTAAGATTTTTTCGTCAGACATTTTCTTTTCCTGAGTTTAAAATTGAAGTTGAAATTGCATTTGAAGGTGCGTTTGAATGTGCATTTGAAGGTGAATCGGTGGCAGCTTCTTGATTCTTCTAGTAGCTGTTATTTACCAGTAAAAGTAGCTTTGCGCTTTTCCATGAAAGCTTTCATGCCTTCTTTTTGATCTTCTGATGAAAATAGCATGTAGAAGTTCTTGCGCTCGAATTGCAAACCTTCTTGCAATGGGCCATCAAATGATTTGAGAACAGCTTCTTTGGCCAGTTTCACGGCTATGGGTGATTTCGCTGCAATTTCTTTGGCCATAGCTTTGGCTTCTTCTAAGTAAAGCTCGACTGGTGCAATTTTATTTACCAGACCCATTTCTAGAGCTTCGCGAGCAGTTAGCGGGCGGCCAGTGAGAATTAATTCCATGGCTTTGTATTTGCCTAGTACGCGAGTCATGCGCTGAGTGCCGCCAGCGCCTGGGATAACACCAAGATTGATTTCTGGTTGGCCAAATTGAGCAGTTTCAGAAGCAATGATAATGTCGCACATCATCATTAGTTCGCAGCCGCCACCCAGGGCAAAGCCACTAACGGCGGCGATGATAGGCTTCTTGATATTTTTGATGCGGTCCCAAGTGGCAAATCTATCTTTGAGCATGATTGAAACTGTAGTTTCGTCTGACATTTCTTTGATGTCGGCGCCAGCAGCAAAGGCACGATCGCTGCCGGTTAGTACAATTGCTCTTACCGAGTCGTCACGGTCAAAATCTTCGAGGGCGGTAACAAGTTCTTCCATCAATTCATGGTTGAGGGCGTTGAGAACAGTGGGGCGATGAAGGTTGACTACACCGATGTTGATTTCAGGTTGATCTGATTTGCCTGACTTGGCTCCCACGGCTTCTTTTGCAGTGAGAATGTTTTTGTATGTCATAGTCATCACCATCTCTCCTAATTGATCCTCCGAAAATTTCTCTTGTTTCAGAAATTGGCTAACCTAATTTTTCGCCGCAATTGCCGCAGAAACCAAACGATACAGGCATTTCCTTTGAACACTTGCCGCAGTTGCGCAAGTTTACTCCGAGATTGACGCCTTCAGCATCGCCAGCTGCTTTGCAGCGAATCTTGCCGTAGTTAATCGGTTGCTTCTTGCGGAAGGCTTTGAGGCCTTCAGCTGTTTCGTAACTACCAGCATGTAGTGATAGCCAGTCGCGGGCATGACCAACAGTCATTGCCCAAGAGAAGTCGCGCCACATGTTTAGTTGTTGCTTGGTATAGCGCGTGCATTCAGGCAGCTTGTTGTAGAGCTTTTCTGCCATCTCAGCTACTGTGGCGTCGAGCATAGAAGCTGGTACGACTTGATTAACTAGGCCCCAGTCAAGAGCTGTATAGGCATCAACACTTTCGCAAAGTAGTAGCATTTCCCGGGCACGACGATCTCCAACCATCATTGGTAGCCATTGTGTGGCACCACCGGCAGCGACACTGCCTCGAGCGGCGCCGACTTGGCGAATGGTAACGTGATCGGCAGCAATAGCTAAATCGCAAGCCATGTTTAGCTCATTTCCACCGCCTACAACCATGCCGTTTAAGCGGGCAATGGTGGGCTTGCCAATATTGCGCAAGCGATCGTGCATTTCAATGAATGTGTACATCCACTTGTGGTAGTTATTTGGTTTCTTGAGAATATGATCTTCTTGTTCTTTCAGGTCGGCCCCGGTGCAGAAGGCTTTCTCTCCTGCTCCAGTAATTACCACTACGGCGATAGCATCATCAGAACCACAGTCTAAAAAGGCTGTACCTAGCTCTTTCAGTGTCAGTGTGTCAAAGCAGTTCAGTACGTCAGGGCGATTGATTGTTATCGTCGCAACGTAGCTCTCTTTTTTGTAGATGATTCTTTTGAATCCGTAGTTTTCAGCGGGCATGCCGGTGAATACTACATCGGGCGATGTTACCTGTGGCATTCCGATACCTTTTTATGCTTTGCGCTGAGTTTTTAAACTGCAGCTGGTACTTTCTCTACTTCAGCAAACATCATTGAGACTAGTTCTTTAGCAAAGCCCATGAGGTTTTTTGCTGAAGCTCTGCCTTCTGGGCTAGACATGGCCGCATCGAGTGCTTCTTTGTTTTCGAAATACATTTCTGCCATTAAGTAGTATTCGGCAGTGCCCATTGGCGCGCCGGTTACTCGTGAAATTTCAGCTTTTATCAGGCCGGGCATTTTCATTGCCAGTGGAATATGTGTATTGAAATATTGATTGTCAAAATCAGCACTGTCAGCTGGAGTTTTGTAGAGAGCAATGAGCTTAACCATGGTTGATTGTCTTCCTTTTTTTGCTGAAATCTTGTACTGGTCCAGTTTTTCTTCTAGGTTTCCTTGCGCTTATCAATCACTCTCACCGCTTTACCTTCACTGCGAGCCAAGGTTCTTGGTTTGAGCAGGGTAACATCGGCGGTGAGGCCGAGGCTGTCTTTCAAAAGCTTTTGAATATTTTCAGTGAGGCCGGTCATGTCTACATGACCGTCTTCGAAGTGACCCCAGATATCAATCAGAGCTTCAGTCACTTCTACTTGAATTTCTAGGGTGTCCAGCGCTTTTTTGCGGTCAATTACTAGTTGATAGTGTGGTGCCAATTCTTCCATTGAAAGCAAAGCTTTTTCAATTTCAGAGGGATAGAGATTGACTCCACGGATAATCAACATGTCATCAAGCCGCGCTCTCACTCGCACCATGCGCCTCATGGTGCGACCACAGACGCAGGGTTCAGGAATTAGAGTAGAGAGATCGCCAGTGCGATAACGAATTACAGGAATTGCTTCTTTGGTCAGGGTGGTGAAGACAAGCTCCCCTTCTTGGCCGTCAGGAAGAACCTCGCCAGTAATTGGATCAACAATCTCGGCAATGAATAAATCTTCCCAAATGTGCAGGCCGTGCTTGGCTTCTATGCACTCAACTGAGACTCCTGGCCCCATTACTTCACTCAAGCCGTAAATATCAAGGGCCTGAATTTGTAGAAGGTTTTCTAGCTGACCGCGCATTTCTTCGGTCCATGGTTCAGCACCAAAGATACCGATTTCAAGATTCATAGATTTGCGCGGAATTTTCATTTCGGCCATGGTGTAGGCCATGTTCAATGCGTAAGATGGTGTTGAAAGCAGAATGCGAGCGCCAAAGTCTTGCAGCAGCATAATTTGCTGTTGGGTGCGGCCGCCGCTGGCAGGCACCACTGTGCAACCAAGGCGCTCGGCACCATAGTGCATACCTAGGCCGCCGGTGAATAGACCGTAACCGTAGCTGTTGTGGAGCACGTCGCTTGGCCTTGTGCCTGCGCAGGCTAGCGCGCGAGCGCAAGCCTCGGCCCAGTTTTCAATATCGCCTTTGGTGTAGCCAACTACAGTTGGTTTCCCTTTTGTGCCAGAGCTGGCATGGAGGCGATTGACCTCGCCCATTGGTTTGGCAAATAAGCCAAATGGATAATTGTCGCGCAAATCGCTTTTTTTCATGAAAGGCAATTGGGCGAGTTCTTTGACGCTCTTCATGGCGTCAATTTTGTCTGCGGTCATTCCTGCGTGGGTGAAGCGTTCACGCAAGAGGGGAACGTTGGCATAGACCTGGCGCAGCGTTTCTTTCAAGCGCGTGAGCTGGAGAGCCTCAAGGCTTGTGCGATCGATTGACTCGACTGCTTTGTTCCACATAAATACTTCTGACTTTGTTAGCATTGCTTTGCGGTTGTCACGGTGTTCGATTTTGCAGCTTAATATATATCACGGGTAGGGGGGCGACCCCTTCATTCTCAATATTCTGTCTATTTTTCACCCCTTTTTCGAGCTTTTCGCCTTAGGTTCTGTTTGCTTTTGTCGATTTGGGCTACAGTCTAATCAGAAAGAAGAAAATAGAAGTAAAACTCGAACTAAGAGCTAACTTTTTAGAACTTATTTCTAGAACTAGAGTCTAGTGGTAGAAATAAATGCCTTATATAGGAAGACATGGCGTCCGATCCTCTTGAAGTCGATAATCCCAAACCTAGCCCTGACCCTAAACCTGAGCTTAACCGCCCTTTCTGGTCAGATAAAGTGGTCTGGCTTCTCATGGTGTTGGCCCTGGTAGGCTTTGGCCTTTATGTCAAGCTTGATACCCGGGTTTTTCCTTCGGCGTCTATAGATCTCAAGTACAGCCGTGAGCAAATCGCCAAACAGTCTCGTGACCGTGCTGAAATTTGTGGCTATAAAACCCAGTCGACAATTGAGTCGACGACATTCACCTTTTTTAACGAAAGCAAGACCTTTCTAGAGTATGAGCTTGGCCTCGATGAAGCCAATCGCCTGATGAAAGATAAAGTACCGGTCTGGTCTTGGACCACCCGCTATTGCAAGCAAAATGACTTAGAGCAATTTCGTGTTTGGCTTTCGCCTACGGGCAAGCTTTTGGCCTTCATGCACAGCTTCGAAGATGAACGGGCCATGCCCACGATTAAGCATGAAGAGGCACTAGCTCAGGCTCAGACTTTCTTAGAAAAAGAAGTTAACCGCCCCATGGCCGGATTGAAATTGGTGCGCGATGAAACCACCACCAAGGCCCACCGCGACGACCATTCTTTTACTTGGGAAGATACCAGTGCTGAAAGCGATTTTAAAGGTGCCAAGCTGCGCTACTACGTAGCTTTTGCTGGCAATGAACTAAGCGAATATTCTTCATTCCTCAACATTCCTGATCACTGGAAGCGTAAGTACAGCAAAGTGCGCTCGATGAATGAGCTCTTGCAGAATATTGCCAATATCTTTTATGGAACATTGCAAGCTCTGGCCGTATTGGTTGTGCCATGGGCTTTGACACGCAAGCAAATGCGCTGGCGCTTTGCTATTTTTGGTGGCTTAGTGACAGCCATTGTTGGTGCCCTTGATGCTGTCAACGACTATTCATCAGTGATTGATAGCTATGACCCTAGTAGTTCGTATCGCGACTATATGGTCTCTTACTATTTCCGTCAGGCTGTTGCCACCATCAGCTCTTTCGTTTCTGGTGTATTGCTCTTTGGTGGCGCTGATGTAATTTATCGTTTGTGCTATCCCAAGCGCATTGCCCTAGAAAATTTCTTGACGCTTAGAGGCTTCGCCAGCAAAGAAGGTCGCACGGCTGTTCTTGTTGGCTACTGTGTCTTTGCTGTTCACCTAGGCTGGATTATTGCCTATTACATTATGGGTGAGAAGTTAAATTTCTGGTGTCCGCTGGGAGTTGATGACTATCAACTACTCGGAAGTGCCGTGCCATTCTTCTCTGCCGTCTCTCTGGGGATACATGCCGCCACTCAAGAAGAAACAATCGCTCGGGTTGTTGCTCTGAGCTTGATGGAAAAGCTCACCGGTCGCTTCTGGATTGCCAATCTTTTTCAGGCAGCTTCCTGGGGCTTCATGCACAGTTCCTATCCGCAGCAGCCTGCTTATGCTCGTGGTGTTGAGCTAACTATTGGTGGGCTTTTTTACGGCTATATTATGCGGCGCTATGGACTTCTGCCCTGCTTCATTGGCCATTACTTAGTTGATGCCTTCCTCACCGTTAAACCCATATTTTCAGCAGAAGCACCTTGGCTTAAGGCCTCGGGCTTGTTGCCTTTGATTCCGTTTGTGGTGGCAACGCTGGTGTCGCTACTTTATGACTATTACAAGAGGAAAAAGGAGGCTTCTTCTTCTTCTTCTTTGGAGAAAAGTCTGGCGGAAACCTCGACAGCAGTTTCTTCAACAGCAGATTCTTCAACAGTAGATCCAGACGCCGCTTTATACAATGACGCCTTGCCTGTGCACTCTATCGAAATCAAGCCACTGGCCGATGAGGGCGAGGCCTACACTTATCATCCCTTTAAGCGTAAAACCAAGTGGATACTAGCAATTATTGGTGTTTGTGGTATCACTTTCTCCTTCTGCACCAGTACCCCGCTACCGGGCGATCGCAGTCGCGTTACCATTGATCGTGAGCGCGCTATTGTACGGGCAAAAGAAATTCTCAAACGCAACGGTGTTGAACCCGATGTTTACTTGAATGTGGCTTCGCTTGCCACCAACGTTTCTGCTGAAGAAATGCAATATATATTTGAGCAACGCAAACTGGCTGCTACTCTTGATTTAGCTAGTGTTACTCAGCCTGGCTTTATCTGGTCTGTGCGCTTCTTCCGCTTTCTTGATCCCACCGAATACAAAGTCGAATTGTATGGCGATGGTCGTGAATACTCCTTTGATATTACTGAAGATGATGACGCTCCTGGGGCCAGTATCACGAAGCCTGAGGCTGAGGCGCTTGCGCTGGCCTATGTCAAACGGGTGCACCCTGAGTACAAGGATGTTTTCATCGATAAGTCGTCATGGTCTAAGCGCAAGAACCGTGCTGACTATGATGTAGAGTGCAAAGTGCCGTCACTAAAAGTCGCTGAAGCCGACTACAAAATTACCTTGCAAGTAGTGGGCAATGTGCCATGTAATTTCTCTCAGGCCTGGCAATTGCCGCAAAAATGGCGCTTTGAGCGTTCCAAAGAAACGAGCAAAGACCATATTTTCAAAGGTATGCGCGACGTTGCTTACTATGTCATGGGTGGCCTCACTCTCTGGTGGGGCATAGGTATTTTGCGCTCGGGCGTTGTGCGCTGGCGTCCCGGCATATTTATAGGTATAGCAACTGGCCTTTTGGTGCTGCCAGAAGAGTTTAATCACTGGCCAGTTTTTCTCAACCAATATAACGATAGTTCAATTTCGCAGGCAGCCTTTATTTTCAAACAGCTGCTCGGGCTTGTTCAAGACTCGACTGGCAAAATGGTAGCTACATTTGTTTCTATTACTCTTGGTCTGGCTGTTTATCGCCTGCTATCGCCAAAACTTGGCATCATGTCTGTTGTTAAAGCGGCATTTAGGCCAAGTGGAGTGGCACCACGGCTGATGCAAGAGCAAATGTGGTTAGATGGCATTCTCGTGGCAATGGCCTGGGCTGCTCTTAGTCAGACCAAAGACTCACTGCTCGATTTTGCCTTCTCTTGGTTCTCCCCTGAGATCCGCACGGCCTCTTTGAGTAGCTTAGCCAATCTTACCGACTATATTTTTCCTGTAGCATCCGATCTAATTGAGCTTGCGCCATCTCTATTGGCAGCGGCTACCATGGCTCTTATTGGAGCTGGTCTCTACAATAAGTACGTACCCCGATTTAGCTTCTTTCTTATTTTCGTTGTCTTTGCCACCATGCTCAAGTACAGCTCTGCGCGGCACTGGCAAGACTTTATTATGTACGTCATTTCAGACACATTGCAGCAAGTCATCTTCTTTGTTTTTGTTGCCAGGCTGGCTCGCTTCAACCCTGTTGCCTACTTGGTTAAGGTTGTGATTGATGATTCGCTGCCGCTAATTTATGTGATTTGGATATTCGGCTGGCCTTGCTTTGCCCCGACATTCTTTTCGCTGATTATCTATGCTCTTTTGCCGCTATTGTTGTTGGCCTACTATCGCGCCCGCAACAAGCGGTTGAGTGCCACTAATCCAGCTATTGCTGCCTCTGTAGCAAGTAATTCTGAAGGAGAGCCAAAAGCTCTTGAATAAATTAGTCTAGGCAAGGCCTATTTTGTTTCGATTATTGGCTCTGCTGCTTGTGGAGCCGGTGGGCGAAAATTCTTCAGTACTATTTCTTTTTCTTGTTTGTCATTCGAATCGGCGGCAACGACTAAAACTGGATCGGCAATGACAAAGTGAAAGACTGTGAAGGGCTGTCTTTGATCTCGTCTGACCATATGCAGGCGCAGGCGAGCTGATTTGAGCCGGGGTAAGCGGGCTGCTATGGCCTCTTTGCTTAGCTTGGTGCCATCCGCTAAGTTAACAGCTCCAGCGTCTTTGGGAGTGTTGTAGCGTGCGGCTTCGCCAAATAATTCCTTTTCTAAGGCGCTCTGGTCTGGCCGGTCTGTCTTGTCTGGCTGGTCTGCTCTGCTCTGGCTCGGGGCCGCTGTTTTTTGTCGGTTGACTAAATTCTTTGAAGCTTCTGGCTGGTCTACTGTGCCTTTATCGAGGCTTGGCCGCATGCGCAGAGTCAGACCCTTATATGCTTCATGGTCGGGATCGGCAAGAAACTGTTCAAATTGTTCAGCGGACATGTCATAGCCATAGGCCATGTCGAGGGGCAGAAATAACGGGCGGTATTGATTGAAGCGAAGTGGAATAGATACCTCAAAGTCTTCTGGCTTATCTAATATTGAAACGCTTTGAGTTTCTGACTTCATTGCCTTGACCTCGAGTGGTCCGGTTTCAAAGTCACGCCCCATTAAACAAGCTAAATTTGGTTCTTCTCCTGAGCCGTAAATCAAGTATGAAACCCAACCTAGTTTGGCCGGGCAGCGGCAGACATTGCCGCCAAAAGCATTGACTACTTTGGCATAGTCATTGGCTTGTACATGCTTCACAAATAGAGAGGCGTGGCGACTAGGATCAGAAGGCTGATCGCCCCTGAACGCCTGAAACAAGACGATCAGGAAACAGCCGATTAAAAATAAGGGAAGAATCACACGCATTTCCCGAGTGTAACTTGGATTTGGCTGTGATACTATCCCCTTTAATTTCTCAGCTTTTTGTAAGAGGCATAAGCTATGGACCTACTTGGAAACGCTGGCCTGGTAGCTAAAAATCTGCCTGCCTTATTGCTGGGGCTGACAATATTTGTTTTTTTCTTTGACTTAGTGCGCAACCGCACTTGGGCCAATATAGAGCCAGCTAAAGTGACTGGACAGCTTAAGGCTTTAGGCGCCACGGCCGCTGCGGGAGCTGTAGTTCTCGGGCTCGTATCTGCTGCTGGCCAGCCATTCAGTGATATTGCTTACTATTTCGTTGGCTTAGTTCTTACTTATGTTTTTGCCACTCTAACCCTCAAGCCAGCCATGCGCACGATGTTACATCTTGCCTGTGCTGTTGCTCTGACTATGTTTGTGCCAGGTGACAAGCTCACCTTGGCTGCATGTTCGTACTTAATGGGCGCTGTTTCGATTCGCCTTGTCTTGAACATGCTCAAGCCGAAAGAGTCTAGGCTCGATGATGTCGCCCCACCTTTTGTTTATTTGTCAGCCATGCTTTTTGCCACATGTGGAGCGGCCGGTGGTGGCAACGCTGATAAATTTAGCGGCATGATCAATAGTGCTTTCATTGTCTCAACGCTCATGACATTGATGCAAAGACCTTTTATGCGCGATGACAAAATATTAGTTAAGCGTCTGGTCTTGACTCTCTCTGGTGGCTTAGCTTATTTGGTGATGGTGACCAAGGCCGTCAACGCTCCTGAATATGTGCGCTTAGCGGCTTTGGTTGGAGCTGGTTATGGCATGGCTTATGCCCTTGATGCTATCGCTATCAAAAAAGATTGTGCCACCAGTGCCATTAAGCAAATATTGATCATCGGTATTTTCACTTTGCTGGCTACAAGGCTTTTCGGCAATCTTGGTATGGCCGCTCTAGGCGCTGGTTGCATGGTTGGTAATTTCAGCCAAATACCAGCTTGTGCCGCTATTTTCTTTGGCGCTCGCATTCTTGAGCAAGTATTTGCCTATGCCAATGTATCGAACGTCACTGGTATCAACCTCAATCATCCATATGTTAGCGCCGCTCTCTATCTTGGTCTCTTTTCGGCTCTAGGGCTTATGGCCCTACTGAAAGATGTCGCGGATCGTCGTATTGCCGCTGCTGCTTTCGCTACACTTTCAGCCGTCGGTACCTGTGCCGTCAGTTATTTCTTGCATAGTGAAGCTGCTGGTGGCTATCTTATTAGTTTGATTGTCTCTGCTGTGCTTGTTGCTATTGTTGGCCAAGCTTTCTTTCCTGATGAAGAAGAAAAAGTGGTCAATGTGGCATTGGTACCCGCACTCGCCACCAGCTGTGCCATGGTCTCGGCTGGTCTCTTGCAGCTTGGGCTGAATGCCACCATGGAAGAGCGCATGACTGTGATTGGCGCCATGGGTGCAGTTACTTTTGTAGTTTTGCTAGGCAGTTATTTCATGGGCCGCGGCAAAACAACAAATAATTCGGATACATCAGGGCAGTCTGTAGCTGTCTCTGGAGATTAGGCTGGCCTGATTATTTTCGTTCTGAATGTTCTTGTTGAAATTATTCTGGTTCGGACTAGTCTTGTTTCGGTCGCCGTCGAGATAAACTTCTACCAGTAAATTGCGGCCATCAAAGGCTAGCTCCCGCCTGCGCAGTTGACGGCTTTTAGCCTCGATTTTCATGGCGTCGGTGCCGAAAAATGAGATAGCTAACTCTTCAGGGGTTTCAATATCACAGCGAATTTGCACTGGTTGCTTATAGGTATTGACTAGCTTTAAGTCGGCTTTGCCATACCAGACCGTGGCATCTAGACCCGGAGGAACCGAGCGTACACAAGTGGTATGGGCAGCTCGCTCTTTCACTTGCAGGCCAGAGAGCAGGGCGGCTTGGTAGAGGCAAGATGAAATTAGACAAATGCCACCACCTTCGCTGCTCACTCTAGAGCCGCCCAGGTAGCTGCCTGCCGGTACAAATCCACGACTGCCAGTGCGCGGCCCTACTTTGGCATTGAAAGAGAAGGTTTGGCCCGGTTCAATTACTGCTCCGTCTAAGGCTCTGGCGGCGGTGATGAAGTTTAGTCTTTGCTCGCGAGAGTAATGACTGAGGCTGACCGTGCGCCTCGCTATCTCGGCTTTGTAAGGGTGATCGTTGAAGTAGTAAGCCAGCAAGAAAATTGGCGTGGCAAAGAGAGCCAAGGTGGCTAGTTTTTGCGGCCAGGTTTTCTTGTCGTGCTTGTCTTTTTTCATTTTTATTCAACGACATTGAGGCGATCGACGTTGGTGAAGCCTTTGATGCCTTTACTGTACATGCCGGCTAGCATGGCTGGATTAACGTTGACTCTGCCTGGTAGTTCCATGCGCAAGAGGGTCGTGAATTGAGATTTACCCTGAGGCACGCTGGTGCCAAAATAGACAATTTTGTCGTCGAGCACATCTTGGTGTGTCCACCAAGGTCTTCCCCAATCTCCCTGTACAGCAGTGTCTTCACCACCCTCAGCTGCCTCGGCTTGATTTTGGCTATCAACCACTTCGGCACCTGATGGCAGAGCTGCTTCGACAATTACGTAGGGCAGCGATCTTGGTGTGTCTACCAAGACTTTCATCAAGATGGTCTCGCCGGCTTTGATAGGTGAACCAGCTAGCGGCTCGGCCTTGACTTTAATGATACCGCTTGTGGTGTCGGCAACAGACTTGAGGCGGAAGAACTGTCTTTCTAGTTTTAGGTCTGCTGGTAGGTTGGCAACTCCTGTGGCGCCCTCTGCTAAGAGCGATTTGTAGTAGTTGGTGGTCACCACCCAGTAGAGTCTGCCGTCACCATTCTTGGTTAGCTTAAGAGTGTTCTTGGCGTCGGGCGCTATGCTGGATGGCCAAGCAATGGTCTTGCCCTTGGTCAAGCGATCGGCGGCAGTAAATTCAAACTTGCCTAAGTCAAGGGCTGCTGCTAGCTTCGCTATTGCATTAGTTGCAGGGCTAGAAGCAGGGCTGTTACTAGGGCTAGTTGCGGAACCAGCACCGTTGCTGCTCTCTGCAGCTCTACCCTCTCCAGTGCCCAGCAAGGCCTCAAGGGTGAAATTGGTGTTGCCGCCTAGGGCCGCTTGAGCACAAAGCTCGTCAGCCAGTAAGGCTTTGAATACTTGTGCCGTGGCCTTGGTTGTGCCCCAGCCGGTTTCGCCGCGGTGCAAGAGAATCCAGGCCTTAACCCGCTCAATAGTGGAAGTTTCGTTCGGTCTGAGTTCAAGCACGGCAGTCAAGCCGAGGGCTGTGGTTTCTTCTGGAGTGAAGCGATACGAGTAGTAGTTGTACTCGTCTATGTGTGGCCCAAGTTTTTGTAGCATGGCCTTGGTGCGCTCCCAATCGATAGTGTCATCGGTTGTATTGGCTAGAACAAGGAGGCGATTGAGTATTCGCTGAGCAGCTGCTTCTTGGCCGGCTAGTTTGAGAGCACGAGCAAGATAGCTCAACGTCTCTGGTCCGAGCTCGCTTTGATTCTTCTCTAGATAGCTAACAGCGGCCTGATCAGACTTGTTCAGCTTCTTCTGCCAAAGAGCTTGGGTGAAGAGCATATAAGCCAAGTCTGTGCGGCTTTCACTATCAAAGTAAGTGTCGGCCATATGTTTAGGGTCGCTTAACTGTTCAGTCAAAGTCTTGATGGCAGTGGTCTGCCACGACAAGCCTTTGCTTACCATGGTGTCGTCTACTTTGTAGCCCACACCTTTGACCAGCTTGAGGCCTTCTAAAACAAGTGGTGTCAGGTAGGCACTAGTGGTATCACCGGCCCACCAACCCCAGCCGCCATCACCGTGTTGATACTCAGTTAGCTTGGCCATGCCATCTTTATAGACTTTGGCAAACTTAGTGGTATCAGCACTGCTCAGTGGTGCTGATAGTTTTTTGTTCAATTCCATTGCTACAACTGATGGCATCAAGCGCGACATTGTCTGCTCGGTGCAACCGTAAGGATAGTCAATTAAGTCGGCAAATTTATCTAACACTGCTCCAATAGTTGATGACGACAGGCCCAGTGTGCGGTTGAGTGTGCCTGGTCGGGCATCGCTAATCTCGGCAATGTTGAGTGATAATGAGTCATTAGCATTGGCCAAGAGACCTGATTTAATCAGTGTAACTGGAATACCCAATGGGTTCACAGCTACTTCTTTTTCTAGAGCATCAGCGGCGGTTTCACCCCGGGCAACAATTTTGATTTTTGTTGTACCGAGCGAGCTCGCCTTGACTGGCCAATCGAAACGGGCTGCTTTATCAGCTTCAATTGTCAGTGCTTGGCTTAGAGCTGTGCTAGTGGTTAGCTCTGGCCCCATGGTCAAATTGAGCGATACTTTTTGAGTCTTATCGGTGTAGTTGTGCACTATTGCTGTAACGTTAGCTTCATCGCCAACACTATAGAAGCGCGGTAGAGCTAAGCGAGCAATGATGTCTTGGGTGACCATGATTTTTTGCAGGGTAGCACCGACATTGGTGGCCATGTCTATGCCGCGCACCGTAGCGCGCCAAGTAGTTAGATTGTCAGGCAGCTTGACCACTGCCTTGGCTTCACCCTTTTCGTTGGTGACAAGTTCAGGCACCCAGGCCGCTGTGTCGCGGAAGTCTTTGCGTACTTTCGGCTCTAACTTGTCTGGTCCGCCTGAATATTGTTCAGGGAAGGAACAGACAGTTGTCACCCAGTTAGGTAGTCTTTCGTAGAAGAATTTCTTGATATCGCTAGCTGTTTCTGCTCGTATTGAATAGATGCTTTCGTCTACGACTCCTAGCGACAGTTCAACGCCCTTAGCGGGCTTACCTGCTTGGTCTGTGGCCTTAATTGTATAGGTGGCTTGTTCGCCTGGTTTGTATTTTTCTTTATCACTAGCAATAGTCAAATTGAGGAAGTGATTATCAGGGCTGACCATGACCACTTGCTCTTGGTTGTAGAACTGTTTGTTCTTTGCCACCAGCGAGACGGTGACATAGAAGTTTGGTGTGAACTCTTGCTTGACTGGAATTTCTACTAGTTTGGCGGCAGAGTCAAGGGAGACAGTTTTGAAGCTATGTAGCTTGGTGCCTTCGATAGAGACAATCGCTTCGGCGCCGTCTTTACCCGTAAATGGACCGGTAATAATCAGCTTGGCAGTCTCGCCTGGTTTGTAGACGCGTTTGTCTAGCTTGAGCTTGAGCGGCTCTTTCTGGGCGTCTTTATGGCCTAAGAAGAATGGCTTCTCGCTGCTCGATACCCAAATTGAACTTGAATCTTGAATTAAGTGGCCACTGCTGTCGGTGGCTTGGGCAATGACATAGTAACTGTCAGAAGCCCATTCGCCTTTGGTGGCGAAATCAACATGCACATTGCCATTAGCATCAGTGCTAGCGGTTTTTTCTTCGAGAGTGACGTCAGGTTTGTATTCAGATTTGAAGCGATCCCATGGGTAGCGCATCACTTTGAGCTTGAGATTGGTGTTGATCGGTTTGCCTTTGTAATCAACGGCCTTGATGTCTACGGCCATTGGTTGGCCGCTGCTGACCACATAATTGCTGGGTGTCACTGCCAGTAAGAACTCTCCAGCTGACTCAAACATCGAGCCTGAGCCTACAACCGAGAGCCTGCTCAAATCTGTTACTTCGGCTTCTACTTTTAGTTTCTTGTCGGCAAATTCTGAACCTAATGGCCCGGCCGTTGGCGGCTCTGCGGCCTTGGTATCAAACTCAACAATAGCTTCGCCGTTGGCATCGGTAACCGCATAACCTTCAGCACTAAAGTCGCCAGCGCCTTCATAGTAGTCAGCGTCATACCAATCATCAAAGAAGCTATAGAAAGCTGGTCTGTCCATTAAGCGCCAACGGGTATTCCAATCGGTAGACGAATAAACGTTGTACTTGACGCGAGCGTTGGCGACTGGGCCGCCAAATAAATAAGTAGCTTTGACGCGGGCCTTGCCCTTATCGCCGGCAAGAACTCTTTCGGTGATGGGCGTTACTTCTACTTGATACTCAGGTTTTCTGTATTGGGCAATTTCAAAGCCCTGGTAGCTGATGGTGCCATCGGCGTATTTAATTTGTACTTGATAGCCGCCGGTTTTGCCATCTGCAGGTACTTCGACTAAGCCATGGAATGTGCCATGGGCATTGGTTTTGACATGAAGAGTTTTGAACTCGTTGTTATCGGGATCTTCAATAGTGACGTCAAGTTCTTCGGCAGCACCTTTGTTAGTGATACCATTTTCATCGATCGAGCGGCACATGCCTTTGAAGAAAACAGTCTGGCCGAGGCGATAAACCGGTCTGTCTGTATAAAAATAGGTTTTGTGCGTATCAGAATCAGAGCGGTAATAGTTATAGCCGCTATAAGCACGGCTAGCCCCAAGTGTGCCGATCAATACCAAGTCGTAACTGAGCCTTGAGCGAATGGCTTGCGGCAAGGCCAGAGTAGCAATGCCGTCGGCTCCGGTTTTGGCTTGTACACTAGCTGTTTTGCTAACATCGCCATCACGGGAGAAGACTTTTAAATCAACTCCACCAATTCCTTTTAGGGTGTTTAAATCAACTGCTTTTACAACAGTTTTGTCTGGTGCATGCTTAACGATTAAGCCCACATCACTGACTGAAAACCAGGTCAGGGCTGAGGCTGTGCTGTGGCCAAACATGTCGGTTACTTGGGCGTGAGCAAAGTAGTCACCGGCTGGTAAGGCATGATCAAATTTGAATTGAGCGTTAGCTGAATCACTATCATCCATCGTTAGCTTGCGCTTGAAACTAGCAACAGGGGCTAACTTAGCAAATGGACTAGCAAATTTTTTCGATGAGTCAACATAGATGTTAAAGTCTGAAGCCAGAGAGATGCCCATTTTTTTTGCTTCAGGTGAATTGATCAGGCTGAGAAAATCTTGTTTGTAGACTTGCACATTGGCGTCTGATGCACCGGTAGCATTGACCCAAAAATGTGGTGCTTCTTTGGTCGTAAATACGCGGGTGTTTGAGGCAATATTGACTGTTGGGCTAAGCAGCGTCAATTGCACTGGTTGTGGAAGATTTTGTGGTTTGCCCTGGACGACAAATAGACCGTTGACTAAAGCAGTGGAAAAACCAGGGGCGCGCACGCGAATAGAATATTCACCCACAGGCAATTGCTCAATTTTGAAAGTGCCGTCGTTGTTTACCCAGGCTCCGCGTTCGACGTATGGACCCTTGCGTGGTCCGCTGGCTAAGACGAAAACTTTATTGTCTTTAAGGTCATAAGATTTTAAGTGGAAGCCTTTTTGCTCAATTGCTACGCGGCCAACAATTGCTCCCATGGGCTTGTCGAGGACAATGGCCGCCATGGCCAAGAGAACTATTTGCAAAGCGACAAATAACCAGGTAAATAGTGGCGTTCTGGGCCGATGGCTGCTGTTGGTCCCAGCATTAAATCCAGAACTAATATTAGATTCACCTGAAGACATGGGCTTTTATCCTATACATCTGGCACGGCTCAGAGGGGGTTATACCAGCTTTGACTTTGCACTGCATCACTTGATAATGGCCATCGCTGGCTTCGCCGGGAAGCAATACTGCGGCCTTTGCGCCACTTCTCACCATGAGGCCGTCCAAAAGCGGATGCAAGCTGACATGGCGCTCGACTGGCTCGACCCGGTCAATCACGGTCACCTGCACGTCGAGCCCTGGCGCTTCTTGCCGCTTTATGGGTGGATAGCGGTACTCTTTGGTGAGGGCTCCTTCTGTGGTAAAGGCAGTGGCGGCCACAAGATTATTCTCTGTGCCACTGATTTGACCCCAACAGGCTCTGGTTTTACCGTGTTTGCTCAAGGTAATAAACAATCCTTTTGAATGCCTATAAGAAGGATGGATATTTTTGCTCAGAGCTTCCACGATTTCACCTATGGTTTTAGGATGGTCGCTGAAGTGATTGTCGATTGTTACCTTTGCTACCTGAACTAGAGTAAGGCTGCTTTGTGCTGCATAGATTGCCTCGCTTGTGAAGAAAAAACTTAGACAGCAAATGAGCAAGCAAAAGCTGGACAAGCAAATGCTAGGCAAGCCAAGACGCTGCATGCCTGCGCTTCGTAGGCGCGAGATTGGCTGAATGTCAGAGTAAGCGTGCAGCATTGCTCTCCGGTAGGCCCCGAGCTTTGGGCCCGCGCCATTTATGTCCTGCTGGCCTTGAGCTTTGGGCTCGCGCCATTTATGTCCTGCTGGCCTTGAGCTTTGGGCTCGCGCCATTTATGTCCTGCTGGCCTTGAGCTTTGGGCTCAAACCCAACTTCTACCTTATACTTCGCCTATTATCAACTGAAGCGTACCTGTCCGTCGCCCTTGATGTGTCAAAATTGCATGTGCTTGAGGTCAAAAGGTTGTCAACTGCATGTAAGTTGGTTGCCTCTCTTTTTCCATATTTTCTCTTTCTCTTATTGGTGATCATTTAAGTGTCTGGCAACATCGATAGAAGAGGATTTATCCGCTCCCTGTTTGGTATCACAGGGGCTCTTCCGGTCGCCCAGCAAATGGCTGAAGCAAAAGGTCAGATAAGTTTTTTCTGGTGCAATCTAAGAACCGGCCATGTCGGCTTTCCTACTGGTTTGTCGGTGCCCAGCGAGCGGCCCGGTTCCTTGATGAAGCTCGTGGCAGCAGCAGCTTTAATTGATGAAGGTTTGACCCACGCTAACGAAGTGTTTGAGTGTACAGGCACCCATAATGTGGGAAAAGAAGCTGTGCATTGTCAAAATGCCCACGGCAAAATTGATATTGTTCAAGCCATTGGTCGCTCTTGCAATATTTATTTTGCTCAAGCAACCAAGCGTCTAACTACTCGTGCTTTTCTTGCCAAGGCTGCCCAGTTTGGACTCGATAAACCCTGTGCTGGTCGAGCTTCTGGACCATTCCCACTGAAACCAGTTGAACCTAGTTCGTTGCACTACGTTTTAGGTTTGGCTCAGGACCTCAAGCCAAACGCTCTGCAATTGCTGCGGCTTGCCGCTTTGGTTGCCACTCCCCCTGGTGGCAAATTGCCGGTTCTGTTTTCGGCTGAGAATATCGAGCTGCCGGAGAAAGAGAAGCCATTTACTTCTCCTCTTACTGCTGAATCGCATCGGGTGTTGAGTGCCGGAATGAGGCTGTCTGCCACTGAAGGCACGGCTCGTAAACTCGATAGCGAAGATCAACTAAAAATTGCTGCTAAAACTGGTACCACTCCCCATGGTAATAAGTTTCAGTCTTACGTTATTGGCTACTTCCCCTTTGATAAACCTGCTCACGCCTTTGCTCTCTATGCACCATCTGGTACCTCTCAAGATTCAGCTGTGCCTAAGGCCAAAGAGTTTCTTTTCTCGACCACCTGGCCGTAGTAGATGTTTGCTCTTGCTGGTACAAATTCTAAACGTCTAAATCAGCTTAGTGATAAGCTTTGGCACATGCTTTTAGGCTTGCTCAGCCTCTTGCTTTTGTGCACTGCTAGCCCGGCCCTGGCCTTGCCATCGTCGGTCAAGGTCACTCTCTTCCAGTCTCATCCGGATATCACCGCGCTCGCCGTTGACGGCCCCTTTGAGATCAGCCAAGGAGCGGGCTCTAGCGGTACTTCTGGAGCGGGCTTGGCTTTCGCTAACCATGCCGAAATTAGTTTAGCTAAGGGCGGCTTGTTTTTAAAAACTGGGCGAGGGGCAAAGCCTGGGCGTCGCCTGGGTGCGAGAATTATCATTCGCCCTTCAAGCCCCAAACCTTTGCGCTTGCAGCCAAATACATTAGTTAGTTCTGGTTCTGGTCGGCTTTACCGAGGATGCTTTTTTGTCACTGCTCGTGGTGGCAAGATAGAAGTAGTTAACGAAGTAGATACTAAGTCTTATATTACAAGTGTGGTTGGAAGTGAGAGTCTCCCTGAGTTTCCCCTGGAGGCTCTTAAAGCTCAGGCTGTTCTTGCGTCAACTGTACTAGCTAGGCAAAGACCTAATGTCAAACTTAGTGACAGTACTGATGTTCAGGCCTATCTAGGCAGCGACTATGAAAGACCACTAGCACAACAAGCAGTGGCTGCCGTCTTTGGTCAAAAATTGGAGAGATCGAACGGTACTACACCGGCTGTCTTTTATCATTCGACTTGTGCTGGCGGTACTAGCGATGAAAGAGAAATCTTTTCGGGCAAAGAGTTGAATGATGCTGCTCGCAAACCGGTGAGCAGTTGTCGCACCGCCAGTCGGGTTAAGTGCAGCTATTGTAAGAATTCGCCATTCTTTCAAGAGCATCGAGTGCAGGTTTCTGCTGATCAGTTGCGCCGCAAAATTGGTTATGTGCCGTTGGCTGTAGAGGTCAAAGATCCTGAAGGCCGACCACTTTCTGTTAAGGTGGAAAAGTTGCTTACAACGCGCCCCGAAAGTAAAAGTGAATCTAGAATAGACTCAAAACTAGAGCATAAACCAGAATCTAAAATAGACTCTGTCTCCGGCTACGATCTTTGGCTCAAGCTTGGCCAGGCTTTTGGCTGGGGTGAGGTGCCTGGTATGCGCTATTCCATAGAATCCGGCCCAATAGTGACTATTACCTCTACAGGGGCTGGTCATGGTGCAGGTCTCTGCCAGTGGGGTGCTTATGGTATGGCCAAATCTGGCAAAAATTATAGAGAGATTCTGCAGTACTATTTCCCGCTGGTGCAGGTCAGCGCTAGGTAGCAAAAAGCTGAGGGTTGATGGGTGCTGGTTGAGACTTGAGGAAATTAGCTTTAACCCAAGACAAATAGAGTGTCTGGGCGATATCATATAGCCCCACATATATAGATATTGCCGCGAGGTTATCATGCAGTCGAAGACACGCAAAATTGCGTCCAACCGGGCAAACCAGTTTCAAGAGTCGGTCATCCGCGAGATGTCGCGCCTGTCGGCCCAGCATCAAGCCGTCAATTTGGCCCAGGGCCTTCCTGACTTCCCTTGTCCACCTGAGCTGAAAGAGGCTGTTACCCGCGCGGTATTTGACGATGTCAACCAGTATGCTATTACCTGGGGCGACAAGTTTTTACGCCAGGCAATTACTGAGCAAACCAAGAAATTTTCTGGGCTGACCATTGAACCAGAGACCGATATCACCGTTTGTTGTGGTGCCACGGAAGCCATGGTGGCAACGATGTTAGCTCTCGTTGATCCCGGTGACGAAGTAGTTGTCTTTGAGCCTTTCTACGAGAATTATGGTCCTGATTCGATTTTGTGTGGTGCTGTCCCACGCTACGTGAAACTGCATGCTCCTAATTGGACATTCGATGAAGAGGAGCTAGCTAAGGCCTTCAACGAGAATACTCGCGCTATTATCATCAATACTCCCCATAATCCTACGGGCAAGGTTTTCAACTTACAGGAAATGACAGCGATTGCCAATCTTTGTCAGAAGTACAATGTCTTGGCCTTGACTGATGAAATTTACGAGCACATTCTCTACGATGGTGCTAAGCATGTCTCCATGGCGGCCCTTCCTGGTATGGCCGATCTCACAGTCACTATTAATTCTCTTTCTAAAACGTATAGCGTCACTGGATGGCGTGTCGGTTGGGCAATTGCTAAACCTGAGTTGACTCTACCCATTCGCAAAGTGCATGACTTCTTAACGGTGGGTTCACCAGCACCACTACAGAGAGCCGCAGTCACCGCTATCAATATGCCAGACAAATATTATGCCGATTTGAAAGCTAAGTATGCTGAGCGTCGCGCCATGATGCTTGAAATATTAGATGGTGTAGGCATTCCTTATTTCAAACCAGAAGGGGCCTATTACGCTTTTTGTGATATCAGTGGTCTCGGTTTTAAATCAGATATGGACTTCACTAAATATCTAGTCAAAGATGTTGGTGTGGCTGTGGTGCCTGGTGGCAGTTTCTTTGGCCCTGAGGCAGAGAATCGACATAACTATGTACGCTTCTGCTTTAGCCGCAAAGAAGAGACCATGTTGGCTGCCAAAGAGCGTTTGAAGAAGCTCAAGAGTAGATGACACTTCCTGCTGTACGGTCAACATTTCATATCTCTCGCTGGCAGTTGTTTCATCTGTACTTCTGCTTCGTTGTCTTTGTGCTGACAGTTACTAGTGTGCTACCTGCCTTTGATTTTGGCTTCTTTTTAGCAGTAGAGCTAAACTTGCTGATTTTGCCTGAATGGTTTGCCTTTATTGGTAGCCTTCTTGCCGTGCGCGGTCGGCCGCAGCTGGCAATGCAACTAATTAACGCCGGTCTTAAAATTGATGATCAAAATTATCGTTTGCTCTGTGCCCGCGCCCTTGCTTATCAGCAAATTGGCGATCTTGAAAGCGCCTTAGAAGATGCTTCTCAAGCTATTCTTGTCTCTCCTAGCCGCACCTACGCCCTAACTATGCGAGGCGTGGTTCATCTTTGTTTGAGCGACTATGTTGAAGCAGAAGCTGACTATAATCAGATATTGAAGAACAATCCTCACGATTTGGTAGCTGCCTTAAATCGTGCCTGCGCCCGCTTACAGCTCGGTAAAATCAGTGAATGTATTGCTGATTGCGATTTAGTATTGCAAGGGCGCAAGTATCGCGAAAATGCCTACTTTATAAAAATTGCTGCTCTGCTCGAAACGAGAAAAATTAAAGAGGCTGAGCTTTTAGTACAGCAACTTGAAGCTAGCAAAAGCAAGCATCATCTTGTCGCTCTCTCTCGGGCCATGCTGCACGGAGCTACTCACAAGTACGAAGAGGTGCTAGCTATCTGTGCTACGGCGCCAGCCGATCGCAAGGCTGAGTTTTTCTTGACACCACAGGCTAATGCCTATCTATCTCTCAATGAAGGTGATCTCGCTCTTTCAACAGCATCGCTGGTGGTGACAAAAAATCCACAGATTTACACAGGCTATTACTATCGCGCTTTAGTGCTAATCGAGGCGGGCTACTGGCAAGAAGCTGTAGCTGACTGCAATATGGTTGATACCCTACAGCCCCATTTGAGCTTGAGTAATGCCCTGCGGGCTCGGCTTAGTTTTGCCGCTGGCGATATGGAACAGTGTTTAGAAAACTGTGACAAAGCCCTTGTGAAAAATCAGTTCGATATTCATGCCTTGTTCTACAAAGTTAAGGCGCTTTGTGCCCTCAGTCGTTTTGAAGAAGCGCGTCAAGCGGCCAAGCAGGCTCTGGAGATTAATCCAGTTGACCCTGAGGCACTGAGTGCAATGGCTTTAGTCGTGTTCAAGTGCGAAGGCCCTGAGGCCGCTTTGCCCCTATTAGATCGCGCCATTGCCGAAAATCCGCATCTACGCTTTGACTATCAACTGCGCAGTGAGGTACACGCCGCCCTCGGTGATAGTACCCGCAGTCAGTCTGACCTTGAGCGCTATCAATCAAAGCAGACCCAGCTAGTTGCCGGACTAGCTGAGAGTGTCTTGCGTTTGCAGCAAGCACGCGACCTGTTAATAGAAGGGTGATCCACTGGCGTATTTGGGGTAGGGTCCTTGATGCCGGTATGTTGAAGCTATTAGCAGGGTTCAAGATTGCGATGATGCTAGTAGCGTGTGTCATTGCTATTTGCGTTGCAGTAAGCTTCTTAACCGATAGCTGGATTGGCGATTTACTCAGTCAATTGAGACTTGTTTGGGGCTGGCTGCTCTTGCCGATTCTTCTCGTATTTGTTTGCCTTCGTATGGTTTTGCCCCTTTGTCTGTTATCTTTGGTATTTCTGGTAAATACTGCTCCTGTTTTGTTGATGTATTTGCCGTTAGAGAATACTTTGACTGAGTCATTGAAGGACTCTTCAATTGAGACTTTGAACGATTCTTCAAGAGATTCTTCTTTCCCTTCTGCCCCGCGTGTCAGTGGGGGGAAGCCGAAGGTGATTAGTCTGCTGAACTACAATACTGAATTTCAACATAACAATAACTACAAAAGTTTTGAAGCCCTATTGCGTCAGCACCAACCTGATTTGCTTGTGCTTACAGAAGTGGACTCAACCTGGCTTACTGCTATCTCTGATGCAACGAAGGTTTTTCCATATAGCAAAACTGTTATTGCTGGTGCTGGTTTAGCTATGTTCAGCAAGTATCCAATTGGCAAGAGTGAGGTGCGCTATTTTGGCAAAAGTCATCATCCGCGAATTTTTGCTCAGCTGACCTTTCCTACTTACAAGCTCAATCTAGTTTTGGTTCATCCGCCGACTCCGCAGGAAGAAGCGCGCTTTCTCGAACGCAATCAAGAGTTGAGTCTCATTGCTAGTGAGATCAAGGAGCTTTCCGGGCCGACTATTTTAGTGGGTGATTTTAACTGCGGACCGTGGTCGAAGCCTTTCGCTGAGCTGCTGAAATCTGACTTGAAAGACTCAGAGCAGGGTTTTGGACCGCAGCCCTCGTGGCCCGCTCGTGTTGGTCGCGTGGTCGAGCGCCTGGCCGTGCCGCCAATCGTGCCCATAGATCATGTTTTGGTTAGTCGCGATATCAAGGTCTTGTGTCGCACTGCTGGTCCGGCAATTGGAGCTGATCACTTGCCAGTTTTTGTAAAGCTGACCACAGACTAGTTCTATTTACGGAAAACACTAAGAAATCTATTTTCTCTTCAAAGGGGAAACTGAGTTCGCGTGAGGAGAATCACCTCTGCTGAACTTTTTCTTTTTTGTTTGCGAACTTCTTCTCGGCTTTGGGATCGCGCGTATTCATGATTAGGTCGACGCTGGCCGGATTATTTTCAATGGCTTGTTTTAATGATGCCTGCGAGCTTTCGTCAGCCCCGACTGTCATGCCGCCAAAGCCTACTTCCATAGCCTCGGAGGCGCTCAGCTTTAGTCCCCGAGTGTGCTTCATTGCTTCTTCAGCATCTTTTTTGTTGTGGGTCTTGGTGGCCACTGTCATCAGGCACATCCAGATGTGGGTGTCGTTAGGTTTTTTCACCAGCATCTTTTTGCCGAGAGCTTTTGCCTGATCGTATCTTTCTGCACTAACAAGTCCAGCTAAGTGATCTTTGTCGAAGTCTTGATCGCTCGGGTAGAGTTTTTTTCCTTTCTGCAATAGGGCGAAACCTTCGTCGTATCTTTTAAAGCACATTAGAGCCCACGACATGGCCGAGATTGCCCAATATTCGTTGGGGTGTTGCTTATACATTTCTTTGGCCAATTCCATGGCTCGATCGTTTTTGTTATTGATAAAGTGCACATGCACAAGAAGATCTTGTGAGCGCAGCTTCTGCTGTAAATCTGAGGCAAATACTATGCTCTTCTGCAAATATGGCTCTGCGTCTTGGGGCTTGTCCGCATTTATTAGGGCAATGGCCAAGGCACTATTATTGAGAGCGCTATTGGGCCTGAAGCCTAAAGCAATGCGAGCACACCTGACGCTTTCGTCAAATTTTCTTTCGTCAGAATAAAACTGTGCCAATTTAAGCCAGGCCAGTTCGCTGGTTGGTTTAACTACGGTAGCTTGACGCAGCAACCCGCCTTGCAGTTTGGTGTTTTTCTGTCGCGCAGCTATTTCGGCGAGGCCGATGTAGGGCTCAGCGCTCTTAGGAAAAGAAGTTTTCATCCCGTTATAGACAGCCGCAGCTTCTTGGAGTTTATTCTGGGCAAGAAGAATATCGGCTAGCTCTTTTTGATATTGAGTATTTTTAGGGGCAAGTTTAATGGCGCTTTGCATTGCTTGGCTAGCTTCGCTTAACCGGTCATGGCGCCAGAGCGCATAGGCTAGTAATCTCCAGGCGCGGTCGTTCTTTGGGTCTAACTGCACTGCTTTGCGTAAGCTTTTTGCTGCCTCTTTGTCTCCTACAAGATCTTGGCTCCAGCCCAGGTAGTAGTAGGCTTCAGAATTGTTGGGTGCCAGTGTGATAGCCTTTTTGCAATCTTCAATGGCTTTGCTGTAGCGATGCATCTTTTGAAAGAGCTTGCCGCTTTCTAGATAACACAGCGCATTGTTCGGCTCAATGCTTATAGCTGTTTTGATAAGTGAGTAACTCTGGTTGGCCTTGCCCTGATGGCGATAGACTTTACTCAGCCCAAGCAGGGCGGCCGCGTTCCTAGGATTGCTTTGGAGAGCTTGGCTAAAGTAGGGCTCAGCTTCTTTGTATTTGAACTGTTTGCAGAGTTTTTCACCTTGGTCTACTGCTGTCGCTGACTCATGATTAGCTTCTCTCTTTTCCTTTGGATTAGCTGGAGGCTGAGCTGCTGCCTTCTCTCCAAGCAAGGACAGACTGGCCGTTTGGGAGAGAATCAAGATCATTGCTGCTAGCCTAGTTTGCCGTGGATTCATTGGTACGTTTCTCTTTGTTGTGACATTCTCAAATCGCCTTGAGAAGCTCAGTATTGGCGGGGCGCCTTTTCGTACTTTAGCTAAATAGAACTTTATGTATTCTAGACTGCTTGGCGTGTAATCACGGTTGACAATGGGTTGCCAAATCGTCACCATTGAAGCTTCTGATGGCTGACGGTTGCGGGCAGGGTAGGGTAGAAACTAATGGGTTTTCAATCAATTTTCGTTTTTAAAGGCACTTTGACTGTTGCTGCTTTGGCTGCACTTTCAACCTTGTCTCTGTTTGCCACACCAGCCTTCGCCGGTGACTTTGAAGACGGCTGTAAGTCATATAGTGCTAAAGATTACCGCAGTGCTAAAGCCAGCTTTGAAAAAGTGGTTTCTGCCTATCCTAAGTTTGCCTTGGGTCACTATTATTTGGGCAATGTTTTGCTCTCGTCTGGTCAAGTAGCTAAGGCAAAAGTCGAATATCAAAATTGTTTGAATGGCAATCCTGATGCCACCACGGCCAAGTACTGTCAGGGCGTTTTGGCCAAGCTTGGAACCGCTACAGTGGCAACAGGCTCAGCTTCAAGTGCTGGCTCTGCTGTTTCTGGCGCTAGTGGCTCTGGTTCAACCATGGTCGGAGTCGTCAGTGGCACGCCCATTCAAGAAGCTGCTGAAAATGCGGCAGAAGAAAGAAAGAAAGTTGTTATGGATAAGGCCGAAAATGAGATCAGGGCTCTTCGAGCTGAGTATCAAAATCGTCTCGATAGAGGCAATGTAAATGTGGCTGCCACCAACAAATACCATGTCGGTGCTGACGGTAGCATAGTTTATCACTATACGCCTGAGAATAGAGCTATCGTGGAAGGCGAGTGCGAAGCGCAGTGCGACCAGATTCGCTATATGGCTGAGCAACAGTGCAAATTTATCAAATAGCTATCAAAAGCACCTGCTTCTAATGCAAGAGTACTTGTTTCTAAGGCAAGAGAAGCCGATCCGATTGTTTTCAGAAAGACGCTTTTACGTGTAGTTGCTCTCTTGCAAATCTAAGCTAGTTAAAAACCACCGCTCTCTCTCTTGAATCTGATCTTTACTAAGGTGATCATCAGAAATCAGGTATTTCACTGGGCAAACTACGGTTGAATTTATCACTCTCTGTGCCCTTTCCAGCTTTTGTACTTTTGCACAATGAAGAACGCCTTGCCAGCGGGCCTTTGCAGGGTCGACTGGTGCCGAACTATTGTTCACAATGACAAGTTGAAAGTATTGTGGGTTGAACGCGGTCAAGCGTGTTGTCACTGGTGTTAGCAGTTCATTGCCTTCTTCGTACATGGGGTTGTGATCCTCAAGAAACTGATTAGGAGTCAGGCCCATGTCGTTTGCTAGCTTTGAATAATCAGACATCGACAGCTCGCTTGTTACTGCCGATGGCTCGTATCCAAGTATCAGCAACGATTCTTCTGGAGCACCGTCTCTATGCGGCTTGGCGAACGAGGGCGAAGCCCGGTTGAGTAAAGTCTTTGCGACAAACAAGCTTGTATATGCTCTTAGCTAATAGTTGCATGGAAGCACTGCTGTCTTGCTGCAGTAGCCACGGTTCAGTTGAGTTTGTCATGCTCTTGTCGCCCTTTGTCAATTTGAGAAATAGTTGTATATACAACTATTTCTCTTTTCTCTTATACCCAAGGACAAATCCAAGGAGATTCTGGGCCAATTAGTACTTTGGCGCTGATATCTATGTATCGAGCGCTATGTATCAAGTGTTATGTCTCTAGTGTTATGTCTCTAGTGCTATGTCTCTAGTGCTATGTCTCTAGTGCATCTAGGGCTTTCTGACAAATGCGCTTGCTCTCTAGAGCATAATCTTCTAGATCGCTGTTGCGGCTCTTCCGGGCAGCCTCTGCTCTTCTCGACCAGTCGTCTAGATGGCCTTCTATTTCTGCTTTTGTTGCTTGTGAAACTTTGAGCTCAAGATAGATCAGAAGAGCCTGATGGGTTTCTGATTCTTGCAATGATTCTAAGCACTTGTTCTTGGCTGCAATATAAGCCTGAATAATGCTTGAGCAGTTTTCAACATCGGCAAGAGCCGACTTCTTTTTTGCTGCTGAGCGTCGGCTGGTCCAATGGCTGGCCTGATCAGCAAAGAATTGCATGGTCTTTTCTAGTTCTTTTTCAGCAGCCACTTCATCGGCTACAAGCTGGGCAACAGCGGCCAGATCTTTATTGGCGGAGGCCGCTTCAATATTTTCTGCTCTTTGACTACGAGCAGCTTCAATGCCTTCTAGAGCATCTTCTAAGAGTTGATCTATTTTCTCTTGCTCTTTTGATGTCTGTTCTGGCTTGCCCTGTTCAGGCTCTGTTTGCTTGGCCAGCTCTGATTGCTCGGCTTGTGTCGGTTCTTCTGGGTTCATTGCTTTACTAGTCACTGTTTACTTCGTCACTAGAGCCGCTGCGATCAAGACTTGAGTGATGGCACAAAGAAGCAAGATCATTCCTGCTGGCATAAACTTCTTACTCTTGGCTAGGCGCTTTATGAAGAAGACATCCAGCAGGCCTGTGACAACAAGGGCGGCAATGAAGCCAGCTTGAAGATTGGCGAATCCGAGGCCGAAGCAAGCGTCTAACAGAACAGAGCTGATTCCGCCTGCGATTAGTGAGGCCTTGCTACCAGCTTTCTTGAAGCCGATGATGCCGCCGACTAGTACGAATGTAGAAAGTATGAGTATGGCGTAATGCGCAACTGCGGTCATTGATTGTCCCTCTTTTGTCTGTTGATTCTACTTGGTTTCAGCGCAGAGCTGGCTGTGTTGGAACTTCTAATTTCTTTTCTTCTTTTACTTCGTCATTAATTTCGTCTTTGGTTTGATCGATATCGAAGGTAAATTCTTCTCCGCCGTCGCCTCTAGTGGCAATCCAAGTGCCCATGGTGGAACCAGAGTCTTTATCTCGTGGGCGGATGTACCAGTTGCCCACGATCACTGTGCCATCCTCGTTCATGGTGCCGCGATACTCTACCGGGTCAATGCGCATGCTGATATACGTCTTTATGAATTGTAGGCTGGGGTATGTGAACGATCCGGTAACCATCGCTTCTCCAAGATTGCAGTTGTCGAGGACGCTGCCTTCAACTCTTTTTTCAAAGCCGCTGCCAATTTCCACAAAGACAACTTCGAATGCACTGCCGTCTTGTTCTCCAAGATAGAAGTACTGACCCATCCAGCTTCCGGCTATTGAATGATTGTTGTCTGATGCTGTCATTTCGTCTTGGCTATTTTGTCACAGTGAAATGGTCAATAACTTTGCCTTTAGTATTGATTTGCTTGATAGTCACTGTCTTGTCGACAACTTCCATATTGGTATATGAATAATCAGACGAATCGTACTTCAATATGTAATCTGATGGCGAGCCTTGAGGGTAAAGCCGGGCGCCACCAGCGCCTGTAACGATGTGGATAATTCCGGCTGGCTTAGTTTTGGTTGCGCCATCAAAATTATGGTCGATGGCGAAGGCACCATCTACAGTGCCATCTTGGAGCATGGTCAACTGGCGTGCGCCAGCCTTAGGTGAAAATACAAGGGGGTAGCTTCGTTCGTAGCAATGGGCATGTCCGGCGAAGACCATGTCAACCTTGTATTTGCTGAGAATGTCAGAGATCAGGCGCATGCGCTGCTCGTTTCCGTGGGGCATATCAATACTAAAGGCTGGTTGATGGAAAGAGACGAAACGCCAGGTAGCTGATTGCGCTTTCTTGAGGTCTTCGATTAGCCATTTGCGCGTTTTTTCGTCGCTCCAGTCCATGTAATAGTTGCCGTCTAAGACTGTCCAGTGCGCGTTGCCATAGTCGAAAGAGAAATTTGCCATTTGTGGATAGGCATCCCCGACTGATTTTTTAAACAGTATCTGCTTGTTCTCGGCCCCGGCGATTGGTGGAGAGTTCTTTTCACCATATTTAGTGCCAAATCCGTTGAGTGGCTGGTCCCAAAAAAGGAAATAAGCCATGGCATCGTTGTGCTTGTCAAAATTAGTGGCATTACCATCTAAAGCAAGATCATGGTTGCCCAGTACACCCACTGTAAATATCGAGCGCAACATAGGCACAGAGAGCGCTTTGCTGGCCGCGTCTTTGTTGCCTGAATCTTTGCTTGTTGCGTCTTTGTTAGGGTCGAGATTGTAGATGGGAAAGTAATTGGTCAAATATTGAGAGTAGAGGCCGTGGCGGTAGACAATGTCACCTGGTATCAAGACGAAATCTGGTTTTGCTTTAAAAACTGCACTGGCGATTTCTCTTTGGCCGTTAGTGTTTTCGCCGCAATCGCCGAAGATCGCTACCTTGAATGGTTGTGATGGGCTCTTTTTAGCGGTTGCAGTTGCCTCGAATACTAGGGCGCCATCTTGAGTGATCTGATAGTGAAAGTTTTCACCTGGTGTCAGTTTCTTTAGGCGAACTGTGTATTTTTTTATAGGTGAGGAAAAGCCCGGCAGGGCAATCAGTCGCTCAAGGAGGCTTTCTGCTGGCCTATATTCAGTTGCTTTGCCGCTTTTGACAGAAGCGCTCCATTTGTGAGTGTCATTGCTGGTAAACCAAACAACAGTTGCTGCGCTGGAGTCGCTCTTTGCTTCTAAGCCTAACTGCAAATATGGTTTGACGATGAAGGGGCTAATTGGCTTAGCTGCTTGAGGTTGAGCCTGGCGCTGAGCTAGATACTGAGCTTGTTGCTGAGCTAGATGCTGAGCTTGTTGCTGAGCTAGTGCAGGACTGCCGCAAAACAAGAAGCAATGCAAAGAGATGACAAGGTTCAACCACCTGACCATGATCATCCTCTTCTGTTATTTGATTGAAAAATGGTGCCGAGACGCAGAATTGAACTGCGGACACAAGGATTTTCAGTCCTTTGCTCTACCAACTGAGCTACCTCGGCAGACTGACGCAAAAGACAGCGCTGGTCTGAATTAGCGCTGATCTGAAATAAGCGCTGGATCAATATACCACACGTGATTTGCCGGTCAAATGTCAGGGAGTCTATTGCGTCGAATCTTTGCGTAAGTTTTTTTTGCGCAAGTTTTTGGTTGGCTTCTTTTGAGCTTCGCCCCAGGGTCTTCGGCGCGGCCATTTCACTGATTGTCAATTACTGGGTGGCCACTGGCGCCACTGCTCTATTAAAGAATGCAGCTATCCTGAAGCCATCAGCAGTTTTCTTGACTAGGAAGTCCATGGTCAGTTGCTGTCCGGCCGGTTGTTGGCCGGATTGCTGCATTACCAGCGTGCCGACCACGGTGACAACCACCGTGCCATCAGGGTTTGTCGCTAATGGCGTGATTGAGACCGGCTGAAACGACCCGACAATCGTACCTGCGGCGATTCCTTGTTTGATATGGTCGCCCCAGTAGAGTTGTTCGAAGGCATTGGCGGCATCGGGGAGCATCCAGGCTACCGCTTCTTTGTGGCTGGCAGCGGCGCTGTCCATGCGATAGTCCATTGATTTAGTTATCCAGAAATGGACGAAGTCTGAGGCTAATTGTGGAGTGAGACCTGCCTGTGCCGCTTGTTGACCACCAGCGTTTTGTGTTTGGCTGTTTTGTGCTTGGCTATTCTGGGCCTGGCCACCTTGAGCCTGTCCGGCTTGTTGTCCTGCTTGCTGTCCTTGGCCCTCGCCGTCTTGACCACCTTGATCTGCTTGGCCTTGTTCACCAGGTATGGCTGGCTGGTCGGCAGAAGAACGTCCAAGGCGCTTCGATTGCACCGATTCTTTCTTCTCGCTGTGGTTGGCGCCGCTAAAGAAAATGCCGGCAATCCCAATGGCAATAAGGGCCATCAAGATTTTGTCATGCATGACTTTCTGAATAAGTGCTCGGATAATGTCTTGAATCATCTATTCTGCCGCGGTTTACTCACTCTATCAAACAGCGTACTGCTGAAACAATCAACTGGCCACTAGTATTCTTCCCATTCTAAACATTCCAATTGGTTACATGTACAATGTTGCAAGCTTTAGACATAGGTGCAAGCATTAGAAATAGTTGCAGGCATTAGACACAGGGAATGTTCGAGATCTTGGAAGACAAGCGTTCACCAAAACCAACTCATAATCAGAATGCCGAATCGGTTCGGCATGATATCTCTGCTAGTTCTGGCACTGATATAGACAGTGCTGATGATTCTGAAGGCTCTGGTTTGACTGGGGCGTCAGTTCAAGACGAAGGCCCCCGCGAGATTATTCCTGGTTTTCTTGAGTTGCAGGCTGACGCCGAAGCCGAAGCTGCTAGCACGGCAAATTCTGAGAGCTTCTTGTCTGACGCCATATTGGCAAGCCAAGGCAAGGGCAATTATGTGGCTTACACAATTAAGTTGCCAGCCGATCAGTTGGCGGCCTTGCAGTCTATTTGGCTAGAGCTGAAGCGCCTATATGGTGCTCATTCGCCCGATAAGAGCGGCATGATTCAGCAGGCAATCCAAGACTGGCTCAAGCGTTGGGATGGTCCCGACCGGCAAAAACTTTTGAACGAATTGCTCGAAATCCGCCAAGATACCCGGCGACGGCAGTATAAGAAGTAACTTGATTACTGGTTTTCTCTATTCGTGCTCGTTCTATTCGTGCTTGACCTATTCGTGCTTGAGATGTCTGTAGAGATACCAGCCGAAGCCGCCGGCACAGACCAGCACTATCAACAGGTCGAACTTGTGCCACAAGTCGCGGAACGTTTCCATGTTGTCGCCGAACTTAATTCCCACCCAAGTGAGGAAGTAGCACCAGACCAGCGATCCAATGAAGGTATAAACAAGAAACTTGAGCAGAGGCGCTTTCAGTACGCCTGCGGGGAATGAAATAAAGGTTCTGACAACAGGCAACATGCGGCAGATGAAGAAAGTGATGTCACCATATTTGGTCACCCACTTGTCAGCAAGTTCCATGTCTTTTTCGCGCAATAAGAAGTAGCGACCATATTTCGTTAAGAATGGTCGACCGCCCCACATGCCGAGAAAATATGAAGGAACTGAACCAACTACGCAGCCAACGGCGCCAGCAAGAGCTGCCAAGTGAATGTTCATCTTGCCTTCTTGCACAAGCAGACCAGCCGTTGGCATGATTGCTTCGCTTGGTAAGGGAATATTGGCCGATTCAATTGCCATCATAATCAGAACGGCCCAGTAGCCACCGGCTTCAACACCGTTCTTGATCATTTGCAGTATTGGGTCGAGAAATTGATGAAGCACGCGATCTCCAGATTTTAGTTCGGCTCTTGCCGAGTGACGATTTTACAGCGCTTTGTTCTATTTTCCGTTTAGCAAAGTCTTACCATGAGCTAAAGAAGGATAATAAAATGCTCTTGCCTTGAAGGTAAGATATCCTTCGCGTATCTTTTGTCAGTACCTCCGGCGTCCCTCCTCGGTCTGACGTACACCTAAAGTAATCCGCCGAAAAATCACAGTTCTATTTGGAAACAGCATGTCACCAGTAATTACGACCTCATATTGCACTATTGCCACCGCCGGTCACGTTGACCATGGCAAGACTTCGCTGATTAAAGCTTTAACTGGTATCAATCCCGATCGGCTTAAAGAAGAACAAGAGCGGCAGATGACCACCGACCTTGGTTTTGCTCATTTGGATTTTGAGCCAAATAAAGAGAATGTCAAGTTCGTTCTCGGATTTATCGATGTGCCTGGCCACGGTAAGTTTTTGAAAAACATGTTGGCTGGTGTGGGTGGAATCGAAACTGCGCTATTTGTAGTTGCTGCTGATGAAGGCCCTATGCCGCAGACAGTGCAGCACCTGAAGATTTTGAGTTTGCTCGGAGTGCGCTCGTGCATCGTTGCTCTAACTAAAATAGATTTGGTTGGTGAGAAAGAAGTTGCAGCCGCTGGCAGCAAAGTAAAAGAGCTACTTTTTCAGTATGGTGTTGAGCTGCTTGGTGTCTATCCTGTCTCGACCCAGAGCGGCAAAGGTATTGATGAGCTGAAAGCTGGGCTTTTTGAGCATTTAAATGCAGCGGGAATTTCAGATGCTGGCACTGGCTCAAAATCTAGTACGGATTCAGGAACTAGCGGCGACACCATCGTTGATCTTGGTGCTAATCACATTGCTAACCGCAACGATGCGGAGACAATGCTAGCTGTCGAGGCTGAAGCCAATATTGAGGCTGCAGAAAAAATAGAAGCAGAAGCTAAATTACTTTCAGCGGCTGCCATCGCCCGCTCGCTGTACATGCCGGTTGATAGAGCATTCACTAAGTCTGGCTTTGGTCTCGTTGTTACCGGAACTTTGGTCGAAGGTGAACTCAACAGCGGCGACCATGTTGTTGTTGAACCGGGCGCAGTTAAAGCTCGCGTGCGCGGCATGGAGAGCTTTGGCAAGGCGATTGATAAGGCTTGCGCCGGACAAAGACTTGCTGTAAACCTGGCAGTCAAAGATGGTGGAGTGATTGCTCGCGGTCAGAGTCTTGTCGGCAGTGATAGAACAGTTGTGCACAATTTGATTGTGGAAGTTATCGATCATGGTGGCTTAGAATTTTTCGGCGAGTCTGTTGAAGATATTAGTGGCGATGGAGATGATGCTTCTTCTTCTTCTTCTTCTTCTTCTGGTTCTTCGGGAGCTAAGAAGCTCCATACCGGAGACGATAAGCATGTTGCTATATCTCCTCAGCCAATCAAGCTCTACCATGGCACCGCTGAAGCCAAAGGCACTTTGCGCTGGTTGGAGAATGCGCAGGCTTTGTCTGCTGATGCTCAATCGGCAAACTCAGGCACAACAAAACAATTTGGTCAGATTTTTCTCGATGAGCCAATCGTTGCTCAGCCAGGCAATCGTTATGTCATTCGCTACGGCGATGATGGCATCGCTGGTGGTGCTATCTTGCTTGTCGATCGGCCCCGTTGGTTGACTCGGCAATTGGTGCACGACATTAGTGCTGCTTTGATAGAAGGCACGGCTGAAAGTGAGAAGAGAGCTTTCGTATTGGCCGTAGCTGCTCATCCATTGAAAGCTGTTAAGCTGGCGCAGATGACTTGGTTTATGTCTGTTGAAAAGCTGAAGAATGCTTCAGCTTCTGCTTTGGCTGATGGGACGTTAGTTTCTATCGCTGATTTGCTCATGGCTGTTTCTACGAGAGAACAGATTGGCGTCAAGATTCTTGCTTTGCTGCAAACGCTAATGGCTAATGAAGATAACTCTCGCTTTGGTGTCAGCATTGAAACCATGCGCAAAAAGACTTTCAATACACTGACTCGGCCAGTGATGCAAGCCATTGTGGCCGACCTGGCGCAAAAGGGGCTACTGGCTAGGGAGGGCGATCGCATATTCACCATTGCTGGATATGACGTTTACGAAAATGGTGTTGACATGGGTTCTGGTAGTGAGAGTGATGGCTTTAGTGAAGATATTGCCAATTCTGCACCAATTCTCAATGCTGCAGGCCGTGCCATGGCTGCGGCTTATTCGTCGCTTGTTACACCAGTCAGCCTTAATGACGAGATTCTAGATGACGAAGCTAGCCCAGGCTCAGCTTCTGCGGCGGCTGCTGCTACAGAGAGCTCTGCTACCAGCTCTGCTACTGGCTCGGCTGCTAGCTCGGCTCCAGCGAAATCCGCTCCTCCAGCCGCGCCCGCTGCGTCCTCTTCAGCTCCTTCTGGCTCCTCCGCTGCATCTGGCTCCTCCATTGCTTCTGGCTCTTCCGCTTCCTCTGGCTCTTCCGATCCGGCATTCGCCCAAACCAATCGCTTGCGCGATCAAATCATGGCTTTGCTCAATCAGCATCCCTGCCTAGAGATAGAAGAAGTAGCGCGCCACGTTAAACTCGATGTGAAAAAACTGCATCTGACTTTGGATGGCATGGTGAAGAACAAACAAGTCGTCATCGTTGATCACGATTTCGTTGCTACTGCTGGCAAAATTAGAGCTGCTCACTTAGTTCTGCATAAATTGTGGACAAGCAAGAAGGATATTTCACCTTCTGATTTCAGAGAAGGTCTTAGCACTACTCGCAAATATGCCATGGCCCTGCTTTCGCACTTTGACGAAAAAGGTGTAACCAAGCGCATTAGCGGTGGACGCGCACTGTTGAGAATGCCTGAATAGACTTAAGTTTGACTTAAACAAGACTCAAATTTGACCTGAATCTGACTGAGTTATTTTTCAAAGCGAGCGGATGAAAGTACTGACTTGCCGCCTTTGAGTACTTTTTCAAGTTCATTGGCGATAAATTGTGAGCTGTCTATGCCGCTTCCGCCTACGCCGCGAATGCCGAAGATCTGAGGCACTTCTTTGTGCTGAGCGATAATAGGCATGCCGTCTTTGCTTTCTTCCAGTAGGCCGTTCCACTTATGCAGCATTTTGCTGCCAGGGAAGAGGGTCTGCAATTGCTGAGTTAGTTCGGCTGTTGTTTTAGTGGCAGCGGTTTCTGGCAGCATTTTGTCTGCTCCACCAAACAGCATCAAGTGCTTGCTTTCGGCGTTCGGTATCGCCAAGGCATCGGCGGGCTTTCTGAAGTAGTTGTATGCACCCTCTGTGCCTCTGTTGCGGATGATCCCAGCGGCGTTGCGCACAGCACCATCGGTATCGAAGGCGTTGCCTAATAGTTTGACCACACCTTTAGTTTCGGCGATTCCAGCGAAGCACTGAGCGCCTTCAACGCAATGATCTAGGTTTCTGAACAAGTTGCCACCGGTGCCAGTGGCGAAGACCACGCGGTTAGCTTCGATGCGGCCGCCATCTGCTGTGAGGGCCGTGATTGGGCCGCCAGGTTTTCCTACCTGCAAGCCAACTATTGATGTATTTTCAAAGACAGGATGTTTGGCCTCAGCGCCCATTTGTTTGGCGTACTTGAGAGGGTTTAACTGACCTTCACCGCGGAATGTCATAACCGCTTCGGCTGGTTCAAATATTGCTTTGGCCTGCTTGCCAGTAACAATTCTAATGCCGTTGTCGTAGCGAGCGACAGCCTGGTGTTCAGCGCGCATCCAGTCATCCACGGCATCGAGGTTGTAGCTTAGTTGATGTGAGTCTGATGGTTTGAAATCGACCTTGCTGCCAAAGTTAGTGGCGCGTTGCATTACGGCTTTGTGAGCGTTGACCATGCCCTTGGCGTACTGGCCTAGAACTGTTTCACCATAGGCTTCGCCCAATTCAACAAATGAGGGGTCGCCAGCGCGGGTAATCATGCCACCGGCAAATTGACTGGTTGACTCACCAATTCGACCGCTATCAACAAGTATTGTCTTGATGCCGCTAGCGGCTAGTTTGTCAGCCACGGCCAGACCGGTGAAACCACCACCAATGACGAGAGTATCGGTTTTCTGAGTGGCGTGCAGTTGGGGAAACTCAGCTAGATTTGGCTTGGCATAAGGGGTTTGGCTTGCGGCTTCGAAGCCTCTTGCCTTGATGATTTGGGGGTCAATAGAAGTATGAATCTCAATCATGCCGTCCTTTGGACCGATATGGACACCGGCCTTGAGTTCGGGAGAGATTACCGCTTTAGCGGCTGCCTCAATCTTTGCTCCGGCCACACTAAGTAAATTCAGGCCTTCTGCTGTTGCCTTTGGAGCGACTTGCTCAGCCACTTCTATGGCTACTTTTCCAGCTAATTTTGCTTCGCCTAAATTTGCCATGTCTTTTTCTTCCGCAATTTGGGGGTGGATAGAGTTGGTTGGGGTGAGTGGCGTGATTGGGGGCGGGATTGGGATTATTGAACTTGACTGGGGTTTCAGTGGGAATGTCCCCACTCTATTCATCAATATTGGCAAACTATGGGCCTGCTTTGCGGGAAATACGTGTCTGGGTGAGCTAAAGCAAATGAAATCGAACGAAATTGCATGTCACGAGTCTTGACTCTCGGCCCTTGATGCTCCACTCTTTCTCTCATGAATAACCCACTTCTCTATCTCGAAGATCTAGTTGTCGGTCAGCGCTTCGTCAGCGGCACCTATAAGGTAGAAGCAGCCGAGATTAAAGAATTTGCGGCAAAGTATGATCCGCAGTCATTCCACCTTGATGAAGAGGCGGCCGTGAATACTTTCTTTGGTGGTCTTGCTGCTAGCGGTTGGCTGACAGCATCTATTACTATGCGTTTGCTTGTTGACGGTGGTCTTCCGGTGGGCGGCGGTTTAGTCGGCGCTGGTGGGGAAATTAGTTGGACGCGCCCAGTCAGGCCCGGTGACATACTGCAAGTCGCCAGCGAAGTACTAGAGATTTCGCCCCTAAGCCCGAGGCCAGGCCGCGGCATTGTCACTGTGCGTAGCAAAGTCACCAATCAAGAAGATAAACAAGTACAGGTTTTTACCTTCAAGCTGTTAGCAGCACACCGGCCGCTTTGAATAATTTTCGAGCTCTCTGTCGGCGCGCCAAAGACGCCCCAGAAATGCTCCAAATACTCTTTTATGAATCTACAGCCACAACAATGTGGTCGCTGGCTTGGCCCTTGCTGCCGTCTCTGAAAACTGGCCACAGTCTCAGTTGATAGATTCCGAGGGCGGAGAAATCTTCACGCTTAAGGGTGATTGTGCCGCCCTTGCCACTAAATTCGGTTTTGAACTTGGTATTTGTTTGGGCCACCCGGCTTGGGGTTGTACAGTTCTGCTCTTCGAACAGTAGATTGGGCCGGGTGATTTCCATCCACACCCCAACCGGGTCACCTTTGATTTGGCTAATATCAAAGCTAATGTCGTCTTGCTTTTTCTCTTGGGATAGATGCAGGAAGCCTTTACTGCCTAGATAACCGGAATTAGCGAAACTAAGACTTGGCACCAGGCTGGCGGCTGGCGCTACAGTAATTTCTTCAACAATGCAATTGCTATCGTGGGGGAAGCGCAAAGTGAGCCCGTGTGATTTGCCACCGAGTGACCATTCAGGCAGACTGCGCAACGGGAATACCAGTGTAGCTTCGCCCACGGCAGTTGGCATCGGAGTAGGGGTGCGGCGCTTGATGTCGAACTGTGGCACTAAATCGTTTGTATATAAAAGGTCGGCGCCTTCTTTCGCGGATGCTGATTTAAAGGCATCGCTGACGGCTTGCTGCTTCAGTTTGACGGTGACGAACTCTAAGGCATAGGCATTGATAGGGCCTGGATCAAAGCGTATCTCTGGTCGGCCTAGTTTGCCGCTGCCACCGGTGACGCTCAGGTTTCCATCAGGAAGAAATTCAAATTTAGTGTTTTCGCTTTGAACGGGCTTTAGCACCGTCTGTAGTGCCCCGGCGTTGAATACTTTTGCTTCTTTAACTGGATACTCTTTGATGTCGTTCAGTTCCATCTTTTCGAAGTGACCAAGGCTATTGGCTACTTCGGGACACCAGCGGTAGACCAATACTTTGTCGCGGTCTTTATATAGAGACTCTTTCATATAGCCGAAAGGCAGAATAGGCTCGAACTTATCAACCATGATGGCATTGACGGCATCGCGCTCAAGCTGCGGAGTGCGCGTCATTCCAACTAAGGCATTGCGACAGATATAGGCGCCGTGTATTTGATCCGGCAGACCAACAAAGAGAATCTGGGGGTCGCCTTTCACTTCTTTGTAGAGCTTTGATAGTCCCGCTCTAATTGAATTGGCTTCAACCCCAGCATCAACCCAAGCTTGGTTGTTGAGATGCAGAACATAGAACGAGAGAGCGACGAAACCAACTCCGAGAAGTGAGCGCGACCATAGTTGTTTGCGGGCAACAATACCGCGGCTGACTACAACTACAGCTAAAGCAATCAAGAACGCTAGTGGAACAGTGGCTACGTAAGCCAATCTACTGCCTTGCAGGTCGTCGGCGATGGCGAAAATTTTATAGACCGGAGCCAAGGAGAGCGCCAGCCAACCGCAGAGAAACAAGAACAAACGTCCTAGGGCAGGAGTCAAAACAAGATTGACTAGAGTGCCGAGGCCGATTAAACCAAGATAGAAATCCCACAGTCTGGTTGGAATGGCGCGAGCGCTAATTAGTTCGTGATTGAGGGGCTCGAAGAAGAGTCTCAGTCCGTTTAGCCAGGTTTTGATAAAGGCTTTGTAGTTGGCAATGAAGAAGAGCGAGTCGTCGTAGCCACCGACGAATGTGCCCAGAGCCAGGCGGCGCACGATGAAATAGACAACAATCAAACCCCAGTACATGGCTGTGTTTTTGATGGCGCGCAGCAAGTATGATTTGCTCAGCAGGCCCTCTAAAATCGAGCGAGGACGCTCACCAGGTGCGGCATAGAGTAACTCTATTAAAACGAAAATAGCAGGCAAGGTAATGGCCATTTCTTTGGAGAGCAGGGCCAATACCATCAATATAAATGAGATCGTCAGGGATGTTTTTTTGCTGGCGAACCAGCCAGTTTTTTCGCCCCCGGCCTTGCGCGCCCTTAAGTAGAACCAGAAAGAGCCGGTAATGAAGGCGGTAACAACGGCATCAACTCGGCCTGTGATCCAAGAAACTGTTTCGGTGTGCAGGGGATAGAGACCGAACACTGCCGCAGAGAAAAAGGGCCATATATATAAGATCGAAACGGGCAGTGCTTTGTAAGTCTTGCACGAGAGCTCTTCTTGAATTTTGGCTTTTTCTTCTATTAGTGTTAGCAGTGCTAGTTCGCGGGCGATCAAAAATATGAAAGCGGTGCTGGCCAAGTGGAAGAGCAAATTGGTGAGGTGGAAACCAATGGCGCTATGGTTCCACAATACATAGTCAGAGACCATGAATACAGAAATAAGTGGGCGATAGAACTTAGTGGTGGTGCCGTCTAGCCAAGACGTGTGAAAGTTGCGCCAAACCAACTCTGGATGCTGTACTGCTTCTTTCAACCAGATTAGGTGCACATAGTCGTCACCAGCAAAGAAGTCAAAGAGAATCGGCATATAGCCCACGAAGGTGAGCACCAGAGCTAGTGCCATTAAAGCCATCAAAATTTGGCAGGATTTTTTTGACAGATCAGTCTGCGAGGGCTTGACAGCCGCCGTCATAACAGAACTACCGGAGGCCGAGGCTTCCGGTAGTTTGGCATTTTCGCTTGTTTCTTCGTTCAACTGCGGCCTTAGGCTACACTGCTAGTCCAGCGGCAACCGGTGATACAACCGGTGATACAACAGATCCAACAGCAATTTCGCTAGCCATAATTTCAGTTATGGTTTTGCCAACTGTCTCTACTTGCTCGTCGGTCAATTCTGGATACATCGGCAGTGAGAGAACTTCTCTAGAGAGTTGTTCTGAAATTGGGAAGTCACCCATTTTGTAGCCGAGATTGGCGAAGGCTTTTTGCACGTGAAGGGGAACTGGGTAGTAGCACATCGAGCCAATACCAGCTTCGGTCAAACGAGCAATGAGCTTGTCGCGATTTGGATTTTCTAGCGCCGAAAGATCTAGTTTAGTGATCTTGTCTGATGCCAACACCCGAACAGTGTATTGGTGATAAACGTGATTGACGCTATCTTTAGCACCGTTGGCGACGCCACCAGCTAAGCTGACGCTTGGTCTAACTAGGCCTGGGCAGTTGGCCAAGCTGGCATCGTAGATAGAGGCTAGATGAGCGCGTCTATCGTTCCACTGTTTTAGGTAAGGCAATTTGACAACGAGTGTTGCTGCTTGCAGTTCATCAAGGCGGCTGTTGACGCCCAGTTCATCATGGTAGTAGCGACGTCTCATGCCGTGAGCGCGAATCGCTCTGATGCGCTCAGCAACAACAGGGTCTTTGCTGACGATCATACCGGCATCACCGGCGGCGCCTAGGTTTTTGGTTGGATAGAAGCTTGTGCAGGCAACGTCACCGAATGAGCCAGTTGGTTTGCCTTTGTAAGTAGCGCCAATGCCTTGGGCATTGTCTTCGATTACTTTCAAGCCGTAGCGTTCGGCGATGGCGCAGATTGGCTCCATGTGTGATGGCAAGCCGTAGAGGTGCACCGGCATGATTGCTTTGGTCTTGGAGGTGATGGCCTTTTCAATCAACGCAGGGTTGATGTTGTAGCTGGTGGGGTCGATGTCGACGAAAACTGGAGTGGCGCCGCGCATAACAATCGCTTCGACTGTAGCGGCGAAAGTGAAGGGGGTGGTGATGACTTCATCGCCGGGTCCGATATCGAGGCCCCAGAGAGCTAGCATCAATGCGTCAGTGCCGTTTGCTACGCCGATGCCATCATTAACACCGCATAATTCAGCCACTTGTTTTTCGAGGGTGCCGACGTACTTACCGAGAATGTAATTACCGCTGCGGAGTACTTCAAGAACGGTGGACTCTAATTCTTCCTGGATGGTCTCGTACTGGGCTTTGAGGTTGAGAATCGGAATACTTTGGGTCATTTAATAGGTTCCTTTGGCGAATCAGTCTTGGTTGGACAAATTCTTTTTCGGGAGCTTGATTGGTTCTTTGTGCGAGCTTGTTGGTTCTTGCCGGAGAAATTTGTGAGCGTTTTATCCGACAGAGTGAGTCTAGCTGGTTGGCGGGATGATTCAAAGGTGTTGCAAATAAGCTTATCTAAAGGCTTGGCTGAGTTGGGCTTAATCTACGCTGTCTGAAAATCGCTGGCTGATGCTAGGGGGCAAGTTTGTAGCGTCCAGCGTAGATCGATCTGATAAGAAACTATGAAATTGCTCTTATCTATTAAATAAAGTTAGGTTGGAAGAACCCTCGAATGCAGAGGGAAAGGCCAAAAAAAAGGGAAGGCGAACCTCCCCTCTTTTGATTTTTCGGACCTTGAATCGGCAGTAGCGCGAGCTATCTACTTAGATTCAGGTTCTTATCTCTTTTTGCTTGGCACAGCTACGGTTCTTGAAAGAGCGTTTGTGACGAACAAGTTGAGGCTGACGCCTTCTTTTTCGGCTCTATCAACAAGGGCTTGGTGCAATGACTTCGGCAAGCGCACGGTGAATTTGCCGGAGAAATTCAAGTATTGGTCTTCGCTAGCACGCGATGTGGTAGCTTTGGCCTTGGTGGTGTGCTTAGGGGCTGCAGTCTTGCGAACAAGTTTGCGGGTGCCGACGGCTTTTTTAGCTACATGTTTTGCAGCTGGTTTAGCGGATTTAGCAGCTTTAGGTTTTGCCTTGCCACCAGTTTTACGAACTCCTGCCATGTTTCACTCCTTCGTGTTTTTTTGGGTCAATCGGAAACCAGCCCGCGGGCGAGCCGCGAGGGCTGCTCAGGGTGCTAATGCAGAAAAATGCTTTTAGGCACTCTCCTGTAGAGCGCTCCACCTAAATGGCATCGCTCTAATTTGTTCGGTGGGACTTAAGTGGTTTCCACCGTTTTATACGGTTACCACCACTCTAGGTGGCATAAGTATTGTACCAAACAAGTATCCATTTATAACCACTTTGTATATAGAAATTTTCTATCGTTGGGGCACAAGGGTTTCGGGGATCTGATACCAGATAAATGTGACACCAGGGGTGATTTTAGCTCTGCCAATGGTGCCGCACCATTCATAATGGCTGGTATCAAAGTAGCACCGAACGCAGAATAGATAATCGGTTAAGCTTGTTGGAAGCCAGTAAGCCCCCGTAGGTGGTAAGCCTTGAGAGTTCTGATCGTAAAACTTAGCGCCATGGGTGATGTCGTTCATTGCCTGCCGCTGGCAGCACGAATCAAAGAAAGATTACCAAATGTTGAACTTACCTGGTTGGTCGAACCGGCTGCTCAAGATCTTTTGACCGGCAATCCTGCTGTAGACAGGGTACTGCTCTTCCCCCGGAAGGCTTGGCTGAAAGAGATGCGTAAAGTGGCCCCCCTGATCTCCACCTTTGGTGCCGCTAAAAAGTACTTCCAAGAGTTGAAAGACTTCAAGTTTGACCTGGCAATAGATGCCCAGGGATTGCTCAAGAGTGCCATCCCTGCCTATTTATCTGGGGCACCATTGAGGGTTGGTTTTGCCGGCACCAGAGAGGGCGCTGCCAAATTGCTCACCCATACTTTAGAGGTCGGAGACTATTTCGCTCCCGATAGGCATGTGGTCGAACTGAATATGGCCCTCGCCGATTTCGCTCTCGAAACTTTGGCTCAAGAGCGCTCCACTTGCATCCGCCTTGCCGGTCGCGACCGGGTGGTGCACTTCCCTCTGCCGAATCCCGGAGATGCTTGTGTAGCTTTTATTTCGAGCAAGCTTGATAACTTGGATCGGGCACCAGAGGCGGGGCAGTTGCCGTTTCATGTGGAGGCACCAGCGACGGAGCCGCACCAAGCTCTGCCGTCAGCTCAGCTGCCCAAAGCCGAGGCACCAGAGGCGGGGCAGTCGGTCGCTCAAAGTGAGGCCCTTATTGACAGCAAGTCACCAAAGGCGGGACCACTAATTGCCCTGATTCCGGGCACCACCTGGCCTACCAAAATCTGGCCGGATAATCAGTGGATAGCCCTGGGACGCTTGCTCTGTGAGCGTTTGGGGGCTCGGCTCGTTCTCTGCGGAGGGCCGGGTGATCGGAGCACCAATCAATACATATATAAAGGAATAGAATCAGCTGGTAAAAACCAGACGACGAACTCTGCCACTAGCCCGACAGCAAACTCGGCCACTAGCTCGACAGCGAATTATCTTATTGATCTCACTGGTGAGACCAGCTTAATGCAACTGGTGGCACTATTTAAAAGATGCGATCTGGTGCTTGGTGCCGATACAGGTCCACTCCACCTAGCAGCCGCAATCGCCCACGAGGCCTTCAATAGCGAGGTCGCCGCAAGAGAGCCCAAGTCGCTCAAAGACACCGCTAACCAAAAATCTTTAGAGTTTGAGGTGCAGTCGGTAGCTGTGGCTAAACCAAAGGTGGTGGCAATACATGGTGCTACTCCGTGGTTGCGAAATGGACCGTACGGAAGTATGGGTAGTGCGGTGCATTTAAATCTAGATTGCCAACCTTGTTTTGAAAAGAGATGTCATCTCAAACTCAATACCATTGCATGCTTAAAAGACCTCCCTGTAGAGGAGGTCTTTAAAGCGGTTGATAAAGCACTGAGCAAAAACTTTAGAATTTAGTTCTCAGTACGTATCTAATTTATTCGCTGATCCATTTTTCGATGGTGCGGTTCCAGCCGTTGACTAGCTCGTCGGCATTGAAGAACAGACCGATTTCGCGAGCAGCGCTTTCAGGACCGTCAGATCCGTGTACAACGTTGCGGCCGATATCGGTGGCGAGGTCGCCGCGAATTGTGCCTTGAGCAGCGGCAGTCGGATTGGTTGCGCCGATTACGTTACGGGCCAAAGTGATGGCATTTTTGCCTTCCCACACCATGGCAACGATGGGGCCGCCAGTGATGAATTTGACCAAACCTTCAAAGAAAGGTTTGCCTTTGTGCTCGCCGTAGTGGTTTTCAGCCAACGAGACTGGAACCACCATCAACTTCAAGCCCACTAGCTTGAGGCCACGGCGCTCAAAGCGACCGATAATCTCGCCTACCAAACCACGCTCAACGCCATCTGGCTTGACCGCTACGAAAGTTCTTTCTACTGACACCGTTTGCCCCCTTCCTATTAATGACTTGTACAACTGGAATTAAAAACTGGACCCATAAACTGGACTATAAAAACTGGACCCTAAAAACTAGACATATATAGATGCCTGAAACAGGCACCCTTACTAAAGGGATTTTTCAACGAAAAATCTCTGGTCTATGTTCTTACATACAGGATGCCATCAGGACAGCTTTATAAGTTTTGCAAACTTCGGATCAAGCACTCTATTTCGGTCTTCAAAGGCAACGTTGTAAATCTCTTTCTCACCGTTGCCGATTACTTCTGTGACTTTGCCCAGGCCGAACTTGACATGCTGCACCGCATCGCCAACTTTCAAGCGCTCAAATGTTGGCGCTTCTGAGACGTCTGGTTTGTCACTTGGTGGCGGAAGTCGCATTGCTCTTGGCTTGACCGGCTCGGCTTTCTTCGCCATTGGCCTGGAGGCGTTCTGCGACTGATAACCAGTCGACTTGTTATAGCCGCCGGCACTTTGGCCCTTATTCCAGCTCGATCCTCCAGAGGCGCCCCCAGATTTCGACCCCGAACCTGAGCCATAGCCCGAGCTAGATCTTGCCCCACCGCTATAGCTGCTTGAGCTTCCACCAGAGCCGCCGTATCCACCACTAGGCTTCTTGTAGCCGCCCGCAGTGCCTGTGGCATAATCGTTGCCGCCATATTTAGAGTCGCCAAAGTTACCTGGCTTCTTGCGATCGTTGCGGTCGTCCCATTCCTGACTTTCATCAGTGTAGCCTTGGCTATTTTTGTTGCCACCAAAGGCACCAAAGCCGCCGCTGCCGTTAAAGTTGGGATTGCCGCCACCACTGCGCTTGAACTCTTCATCACCACTAGGGTAGAAGCCTGAGATCAAGCCAGGAGTAATTTCTTTGAGGAAGCGACTAGGAATCGTAAACGTAGATGAGAAGCCAGAGTTTGAGAAGCCCCGACCAATCATTGTGCGTTTGCGAGCTAGGGTCATGTGCAGCGTATCGCCAGCGCGAGTGACGGCAACGTACATCAAGCGACGCTCTTCTTCCATTTGTGTCGGTGAGTCAAGCGAGCGCACATGGGGGAAGAGTCCTTCTTCGCAGCCCATGATGAAGGCCACAGGAAACTCTAATCCTTTAGAAGAGTGGATGGTCATTAGTTTGACTGTGTCTTCATCAAGATTGGCTTTGTCCAGATCGCTCACCAGCGAAATGCGGGTCAAGAATGAGTCTAAGTCAGGCTCGTCGGCGGTTTGCTCAAATTCCTTTGCCACCGCCACTAGTTCCATGACGTTTTCGATTCGTCCGAGAGCTAACTCGTCTTTTGATTCGTGCGCGTCTTTTTCTAAGCGAGAGATATAGCCAGTTGATTTCAAAATTTCTTCGAGCAAGTCAGAAACTGGTATCACTTTCGATTGTTCGTTCAAGCTGACAATTATGCGAGCAAAATCTTGCAGCGAGGTATAAGCCTTGGGCGAGAGGTCAGAGATACGACTGGCTTCTAGGCTCGCTTCTAGCGGGCTGACGCCTTTAGTCTCAGCGTAAGCATTGACTCGGTCAAGAGTGGTTTTACCCAGTCCGCGCTTCGGTGTGTTGATGACGCGATTGAATGCTTGACCATCTCTGGGGTTGTAGATCAGCTTCATGTAGGCCAGCATGTCTTTGATTTCTTGGCGGTCGTAGAATCTTGTGCCACCAACCACCACATACGGTATGTGGCTGCGCACGAGAATTTCTTCAATTGCCCGTGATTGAGAGTTGGTGCGGTAAAGCACTACGTGGTCAGAATATCTTTTGTCGCGAGCTTTGCTGCGTTTGATTTCTTCGGCACAATAATAGGCCTCGTCAATTTCATCTTGAGCTTCGTAGCAATTGACCTTGCCTCCTTGGCCGCGGTTGCAACGCAAGGTCTTGTCGATGCGCTCTGTGTTGTTGGCGATGATGCTGTTGGCCACTTCTAGGATGGTGGCAGTGGAGCGGTAATTTTCTTCCAGCTTAATCAGGCCGCAACCTTCATAGTCTTTTTGGAAGCCAAGAATAATGCGATAGTCAGCTTTACGCCAAGAATAGATAGATTGGTCGACGTCACCTACAACCAATAGACTGCGTTCGCTCCAGAGCTGAGCGTGAGTCATGGTGCGGCCCGCTTCTTTTGCTTCTCTGGTGAGGAAGTGTTCGGGGCTGTCGGCTTTGGCGATCATCGAAATTAGATCGTATTGCGATTTGTTGGTATCTTGAAACTCGTCAACGAGCACGTGACGATAACGGCGCTGCATGCGCTCGCGCACCATTTGATTTTGTTGCATCAAATCGGTGAAGATCAAAATTAAGTCGTCAAAGTCGAGGGCATTGTTGCGTGCTAGTTCGGTTTGGTAGGCGCTAAATATTTCAGACAAGCGGCCTTCTCTGTAGTTCTTCGCTTCTTTAGCATAGACATGATGGGTGTATCCGTCGTTTTTTAGCGACGAAATTGTGTGGCGTATTTCTTTGGGCACAAAGACTTTGTCGTCGAGATTGAGCTTGATGATTTGCGCCTTAACCAGACTCATGCTGTCGGTTTCGTCGTAGATGACAAAATTGTTATCCCATTTCAAGCCGTCTTCAGTCTTATAGTTCGAAATTTCTTGGCGCAGCAATTTGGCACAAATGCTGTGGAAAGTACCAATTGAGATGCGGCGGGCTTCGTAAGGGCCAACAATCTTTTCAATACGCTGGCGCATTTCGCCAGCAGCTTTATTAGTGAAGGTGACAGCTAATATTGATTCGGGTTCTTGTCTTAGTTTTGAGATTATCCAGGCAATGCGCTTGGTCAGAACCGTGGTTTTGCCCGAGCCTGCTCCGGCAATAATCAGCGATGGTCCCCACATTTGCGAAACGCACTGGGCCTGCTCAGGGTTCAGGCGGTCAAGTAGCTGCACTTCTAAAGCGGCGATTTCAGCATCTGACATGGGGGCATACTGTGGCCGCTCCCGTGGGGCTGAGTATGAGGGTATGTATTTAGACTGGAATGGCGTTTGGCCAGAAGCTTGTCCGGAAGTTTGAGCCGCAGGCGCATAAGATGATTGGCCTGAAGCCGAAGCCGGAGCTCCTGGCGCCGAGTAAGACTGAGCCGGAGCATAAGATGATTGGGTCGGAGCTTGCTGGTTCTGGGTCGCCGGCACTTCGAATTCGGCTTCCCTATCCTCATCATCTAGATCATCTTCATCTATATCGTCGACTAGGTCTTCAGGCTCGAAGGCCACAGAGGCCAGCTCTTCTACTTCTAACTCAGCCAGGGCCAGCTCGTCGGCATCTGACGGCTCATTTGAGTCGTTGGATCCAAATAAGCTCAGTTGTCTGTCTTTACCGGCCGATGTCATAACTGGGTCTCTCGCCACGTCTTTCTCCAACTATAAATGATGTCAAGCAAGTTCTCCGCATTAAGCGGATATACATTTGCTATGCGGTGAGCTCTCGGGCGAATATTCTCTGAAGCGTTGCCTGAGGCCGATACAACTCTAATTGTGAGGGATCAGAGCCTCGCTGTTAATTAAAACTTGTAAACAGCCTGAGGCTTGCTAGGTCAAAACCATAGGGAAGGCTTGTAATCTTAATGATTAGCGAACAAATTTCCACGGACCAGTAAAGACTGGCGTCTATTTTTAAATAGATATATACGCAAAAGGGATTGGATAGATATATATGAGTCGAATTGAACCAGGTGCCGCCACAATACCGACCGTCGATGAACTGGCCCAAGAGCTTCTCTTAATCCAACAATCTGGCCCGCGCAAAGTAGCCATAATCGGCACCCGCAACTTGCCCCTCACTCATCAGCAATTAGTCGAGATGCTTTCTTACGCTCTCGTGCTGTCGGGCAACCAGGTCGTCACCAGTGGCGGTGCGAACGGCTGCAACATGGCTGTTATTCGTGGAGCGCAACGCGCCAATCCAGATCGCCTAAACATAATTCTTCCGCAAACAATTTCTCAGCAGCCTGGCGAAGTTCAAGACCTACTAATAGGTATCAAGAATATCGTTGAGTATCCTGAAAGACGTACCATGACGCTTGCCGATGCATCGCGCATATGCAACCACGAAATAATCGATAGATGCCAGCAAATAATTTGCTTCCTCTACCACACATCCCATACACTGCTTGAGTCGGTAAACTATGCTAAGGAACATCGTAAGATTGTAACTAGCTTCTACCTCGACTAACCAGCGGGAATCCAACAGTCAACTTAGACCAACACGCTACTGCCATAATTCAGCAGGGAAGCCCTTTAGCGGCCCTGTTACAGCTGGTTTTGCCTTGTCTGGCAGCGCTGGTGCTCACCGCTATATGCATGCCGTTCTACATAAAGAAGTTGAACGCCCTGCAAATCAATCAGTTTTTGCGCGAAGAAGGACCGAAGAGTCATTCGCATAAAGCTAAGACTCCCACCATGGGCGGCCTTGTCTTCATGGTGACGACGCTAGTTGTGGTTCTGGCCATGGCCTTTGTGCCAGGTCAGTTGTCTCTTTCTGGTCAGCTGTCTGCACCTGGTCAAGCTCTTCCCCCGGTTCATCATTTTGCTTTTGGGCTACCCAAAGATCCATGCTACTTCTTGGTAATTATTATCGGCTTCTTGTGCGGAGTGGTGGGGCTGCTCGATGATTCGGCCAAGGTCATAAACAAAGGCAATAAAGGCATCTCTGGATACGTGCGCTTGGCCATCGAAACCTGCCTTGGCGTGGTGTTAGCGGTGGTGCTGATAATGTTTGCCGACAACAAACTTTTAGTGCCAACAGCTCTCTATTCAAGCTTTGCCTGGCTGTCGAGCTTCGCTGGTGGTCTAACTAATAGCAGTGCCGCCGCAGATATCACCTATCCTGTGGCAATAATGATTTTGCCCGGCATACTTTTTGTTGCTCTTGGAGCATTCCTCACCGCCGCCACCACTAATGCTGTCAATTTGCACGATGGCATGGATGGCCTAGCGGCAGGAACAGCCTGCCAAGTGTTTGCGGCCATGGCAGTGATTCTATTTCTCACCGGTGGTGCGGGCGCAGTCGAACCAGTGCAGTATGGCTATGCCACCATATCTGCCACCGCAGCTGGCGCCTTGCTCGGCTTCTTGCTCTACAACCGCAACCCCGCCCAGATTTTTATGGGCGACACTGGTTCGCTCTTTATCGGCGGTTTAATGGCCTGCCTGGCACTAGCCGGCGGCATTGTCGTTTGGTTCGTGCCGCTGACAATGATTTATATCGCCGAAGCCCTTTCGGTCATGGCCCAAGTCACCTATTTCAAATTAACCAAGCCCTATACTCCAGAAAAACCCATGTCGGCACTGGCTTTGATCAAGCTCAAGTTGACCAAGCGCCTGCCCGGCGAGGGCAAGCGACTTTTCCGCATGGCCCCGCTGCATCACCATTACGAAGCGGTCATGGCTGACAAGGGTTGGGTAGAATGGCAGGTAGTTATGGCCTTCTGGGGGGTACAGTTGATACTGTGCGCCACTGTATTATTGACTTTTCACTACCGCTAAAATTTTGATGTAAGCTTGATTGCTAAGTTCTGAAGTAAATACAGCTTGAAACCGTTACTAACGTAGCTTTTGCCCCAGGAGTCAGTGGGTTGTCAACCCAAATTTCACAGTTAGTCTCTGATTTAGCTTCCCAGGGCAAGTGGGATGAAGCTTATGCTGGGCTGATGCGCTTTGCCCAGCAGAATCCAAGTGGCATGAATGATCCTGATATTCAGTATCAACTTGGAGTAATCGCCTTCAACAACGGCAAACTAGCCGAAGCCGAGCGCCACCTCAAAACAGCTCTATCAATTGACTCAACTCGTGGTGATGCTCATTATCGCCTCGGCTTAGTTCTGCTCAAAGACGGCCGCCCCGCTGAGGCCATGCCAGCTTTTCGTGATGCCTGCGAGCGCCGTGAAGGTTTTGCCGTTGGGCACTTGCATTGGGGCATGTCACTGATGGCCTCAAACAGCTTCAGAGGCGCCATTGGTCAATTCAACCAAGCAATTAAGTTAGATCCAAAACTGAGCGCAGCCTTTATTCAAGGTGGAATGGCCAGTTTTCGCATGGGCCAATTTATGGAAGCGGCTCAATATTTTCAAGCTGCAGTTAACAATGAAACTGATATTCCTGAGCCTTTAGTTTGTTTAGGCATTGCTCTATCAGCCATGGGCAACGATAGCGATGCAGGAAAATGTTTCATGCGCGCCTGGCAAGTAGACGGCAAAGACATCACAACTTTGCGTTACGCAGCTTCGGCCATGGCCAATGCCGGAATGATTGACGATGCCGTGCGTCTCTTCCAAGAAGCAGTGGGGATGGGCCACCGCATGCTCACCGCCCGCGAGCGCGCCTTGATTTATAACGACTGGGGCGTCTCGCTTTTCAAAGCTGGCCGGGCTGAAGACGCTTCAGATAAGCTCATGGAAGCATCAGATATGGATTCTACTTGCTTAGAACCAATGATGAATCTTGGTCTTGTTTGTGTTGACTTAGGCGAATACGAACGGGCCGCTGATGCTTTTGAAAAGGCACTGGCTCTTGAGAAAAACAATAACGAAGTGCGTGTCTATTTAGCCGTTACTTTGATTTTGATGAATAACTGTCAGCAAGCGCTTGCTGTATTGCAGGAAAAAGAACAAGATGGCCGCTTCGATTTTTGGCTAGGCCATGCCTATTTGGGCATTGCTAACTATGAAAGAGCCGGACAATATTTCGATCGCGTTTTGAAAGTGACGCCATCAAACTATCAAGCAATTGACGGCCTGGGCTGTTCTTTGTATCTCTCTGGAAATTATCCAGAAGCGGTGCAGAAATTTACTCAGGCAATTTCACTGCGCGAAGACTATGCTCTCGGGCATTTGCACATTTCTCGCGTCTTTGATGAAATGGGCGATACTGAGCGGGGTTCGCAGCATTTGCGACTAGCAATTCAGTACGATCCTGAATGTTTGAATCCACAAAAAGAAGCGCTGGATCGCTTGCTTAAAGCTTCGCGCTACGAATTAGTCGAAGCACAGTCTCTGAAAATATTAGCTATCAATCCGCAAGATGCCGATGTCAGAGTGTCTCTCGCCCGGGCATTTAAAGAACAGCAGCGCCTTGATGAAGCAATTGATTTAGTCACCATGGTGATTCAGGAAGATCCTAAAAATGCTGTGGCTCGCATTGTCGCTGGCCAAATTTTCTTATTGCAAGGACGCTTTGTCGAAGCCGATGAAATGTTCAGAGAAGCAGATCAATACTCAGACGGCGACCCAGGTTTGTTCTACTACTGGGGCAAGGCGCTTTCACTTTTGGGCCTGCAAGAATTAGCCTTAGAAAAATACGAGAAGGCCACCGAAATTGACCCTTACGACGCTGATGTTTATGATGCTTGGGGCCAGGCTTTGAAGTCACTGGGCCGCTTTGCCGATGCCGCTGATGTTTATCGCCGCGCTTCTGAGTATATATAGACCTGTGCCATCAAAGATAGTTACGTTTTTGTAGCTGGTTTTACAATCCAGATCGATGCCAGTGCTAGCTTTTTGCTAACTGATTTCTTTGGCTTGTGGCCTACGACTAGTACGTGTGCAGGCTGATTATCTAAGGGGTTTTCCTGACCGGTAATTGGGTCTAGATGAATGATTTGATGTAAGTCGCGAGCTGCTCTCGCCTTGAACGAAGCAATGCTGAAGCCATCGTGATTTCTCAGAATGTGGCTTTCATCTAGTCCGCATTCTTTATGTCGCTCTGCCCAAAACGAAGACATTGGGTCGCCGTCTATGCAGTTTTCGAAGGCCGCGCTTGAGGGTCGAAGAATGCCACCACGATTTTCATCTACTACCCATTGGTTGGGCATGACGCGACGCCACAGCGAATGTTCAGCTTCGATATCAAGGCAGTCTTGGTAATTTTCAGCCATTGAAGTTATGCAGCACACTTGCGGTTGGCAAATCGACTTATCAAAATTTCTAAATACGAGCGCAATCGAGCTGCTCCGTAACTGAAGCTACCGCTCCACTCTTCGTCAGTACCTGCTTTTAAGTCTTCAAAACAACAAATTATCTCACCGCCATCAGTAATTTCTAATTCTAAATCAATCCCGTCTTGATGCCATTCAAATTGCAAATTACCACGGTTGGTCGGTACTAGCTGTGGTCCAGGTGTCAGCTCCGTCATAATTTCCGCGAAAAGTCTAACTGCGTTGACAGCGGAGTAGTAATTTACGGGTTTTGCGTGTTGTGAATTCCAATCGGCTGATTGCTCGCAAATAGTGTTCAGTTGACTGAAAAACTCACTAATGAGCGCGTTGTCCTTTTCCACAAGCACTGTTAATTGGTGATGTGTCTCATCCCAGTTTGCGATTTTTGCTGCAAGTGCAGCTTGCGAATGATGTGGCTGAGGGATTTGAACGCTATTAGGACTCATTTGTCTGTCCCCATAATTTTTTCATTTCTTCAGTACAAAGGTCGGAAAACGATTGTACTATCCAGTATCTACCTAAATCTATGCGATTTAAAACACCTTCAATATCAGGTGTTGTAGGGCGAAGGCGACTTGTTAGTGTCAGTCTTAGTGCTCGTGCTGACAGATCAAACGGAGAATAGCCTGACTCTAAATCTATATGTAGTCTTCCGACCGGATCGCCAGTAGCATCGTCTTTGATGAGATGCTTTTGACTAAAGGAAATGTCTTCCGGCTCGCCTAAGTATTTGCTTTGATTGACACCGGTCCATAGAGTTAAGACCTGATTGAGGTTTTTCATATCCTTCCAGCCAGGGCCGCTCTCTATGTAGTTTACATAGGTAACTTCGCATTGCTCAAAAAACAATTGTCCGAGGTTTTCTAACTTTATGAAATTGGCAAATGCTGTTAGTTCAGTTTGAAATCGTTGACGAATTACTTCATACCTAGGATATCGATCCTGATCGCATGTCTTGGTCCAATTGTGGGTAAATCTATCGGATTGAACTTGTAGAATTTGAGTGCGATCTTCGTTTCTGAAAAAGCATCTCGGGGTAGGTGGGGCCGCCAATACTTGAAAATTGATTGAAGGCTTTAACGGTTTCGCCGTGTTAAACGTTTCAGTAATATGTTCTACAGGACTTTGCTGCTCTGCTATGGGAAATTCGCTGCGAAATGTTTGCCAAAGCAAGCCCATATGAGGAGCTGTCAATCGCTCTAGGCTCGCGAATTGCGCTGATAAAACAACTTCGACCACGGGCGGCGTTGTGAAATTTGGAAGAGCTGTCTTACTTGGCAAGAGACCTACTTTGTTGTTACGGCTTTACAACTCTCAAGCTACCAAATGTCTATTGAATATGGTGGGCGTAGCCCGTAGTTTAGCTCAGGATAGACGAACTTAGGGGGCTGGTCAATCAACCTGAAAATCTTATGCTTTCAATGGGTAAAGAGCTTCTTGGTTCGGGCATATTGAATGTCTCAATTCCGATCAGAAATTATCACTTCGCAATTGCCAACTCTTTATTTTTTCTCGTTATTTCCAGCCGGAACCCAATATTTACCAATGAAGAAAAATCCAAAGAGCCTTCCTCATCCCGTCATGCAAGCCAAGCAGCCGGCTATTGAGGCTGAATATTTAACCAAGCCCATGCACTTGCAAACCACCAAAGAGCGCTATGAGTTTGGTCAGGCCCTTAGGGTTAAATGTTCGCGCGAAGCCCACGCCGAATTCGTCATTGATAGGCCTGGTCGCGAAGACCCAATGGATTTATTAATTGCCTCCAGTCACGAGCGCATTGAGAGTCTCTTGCCCCTGCGCTATGGCCGCATGGTGGCTTCACCCTTCGCCTTCTATCGCGGCGCTGCTGTAATCATGGCTGCTGACTTGTCAGTGACCAAAGCCACTGATTATGCCGTGCAGTCTTGTGGTGACAGCCACCTCGCCAATTTTGGTGCCTTTGCCACGCCAGAGCGCAATATCATTTTTGATATCAATGATTTCGATGAAACTTTCCCTTGCTCTTGGGAGTGGGACTTGAAGCGACTAGCGGCTAGTTTTGCCATAGCCTCGGCCCACAATGGCCACAAGCGCTCGGAGGGCATGGCGGCGGCAGCCCGGGTAGTTGAATGCTACCGCGACCGCATGGACGAGCTTTCTAAAATGACTTGTTTAGACGCTTGGTATTCTTACCTCGATTATGAGGCTCTGATTGAACTTACTGACGATAAAGTGCTGAAGAAACGACGCAAGAAGGTCTTGAAGAAGGCCCTTGACCGCGATCACGCTGAAGAGTTCGTCAAGTTAGCGGCTGTGGTCGAGGGCACTCCACGCATTAAAGACCAACCGCCTCTCGTTTTTCATGCTGAAGGTAGCGATACCCCTGAGTACAAAGAGCGCATGCTGGGAGCAATTGAGATGTACCGCGAGTCTCTCAGTGTTGAGCGCCGTATCTTATTTGACCGCTATCAGTATGTAGACAACGCTTTAAAAGTCGTCGGAGTTGGTAGCGTTGGCACCGTCTGTGGTATCGCCTTGTTTTTCGCTTCAGAGAATGATCCACTTTTCTTGCAAGTGAAAGAAGCACGCAAATCAGTGCTTGAGCCTTATTCGCACTTTGTCAATCATGAGTCTAATGGCGAGCGCGTGGTCACGGGCCAGCGTTTAATGCAAGCCGCTACCGATGTCTTTCTTGGTCATTATGTTGGTGACCAGGGTCGGCACTTCTATGTCAGGCAGCTGCGCGATGTCAAAGTCAAGCCAATGATTGAGATTTTCAATCACAACAATATGCTGGGCTTCGCCCGCAATTGTGGTTGGGCCTTAGCTCGGGCTCATGCTCGCTCGGGAGATCCAGCAGTGATTGCTGGCTATATTGGCAAAGGCAATGTCTTGCCCAAAGCTATTGCTCAGTTTGCCGATGCTTACCGCGAGCAGAACTTGCTAGATCACGGCAAATTACTTCAGGCTATCAAAGAAGGACGCATTGAGGCCGAGATTGTTTAGAGGATGAGACTGTTCAATACTCGCTAGGCACTTATATTTAGCAATTAACTCTTGCGGCGTACGGGTTTCTACCGTACGCTGGAAAAGATAGCCAGGTGATAGCGTCATGTCCATCGAGCTGAAGAAAGAGCGTCTAGATTTGCGACTGCCGCCGGCCGTTAAAGCGCTGATAGAAAAAGCTGCCGAGTTACAAGGGCGTAGCGTATCTGACTTTGTCGTTGCTGCCGCTCTGTCTCAGGCGTCACAAGTGATAGAGCAACAGATGGTATTGAAGCTGTGTCTTGAAGATAGCGAGGCGTTGGCTGATGCATTCATAAACGAGCCTAAACCGAACAAGAAAGCGATTGAAGCAGCTAAGCGTTACCGGGCTCGAATGGTGCAGACCTAGTCAGGGATTTCGAAATTCAGCTTTGGGCTGAAGCTCATGACTGCTCTCAATTCAGATCGAGTTTTCACAGTATTCAGAAGTACATTCAAGAACAGGCTGCTCGGGCTGTATCGAGCAGAGTGTCGGATGTCGGAGAACCTAGCGTCGATGACCTTGCTGCCGGGGCTCGAGATCCAATGGGGTTCTACATTCAGTACGGCTTTATAGCCCTTCCGAAAACCCCTAGAACGGTTTTCAAACGATTGAGCACAATTGAGAAGGAGCAGAATGCTTTTGGCCCCGGGTAAGAACTGACTGTGTTTGGCTTCGTTCACGACGGATAAGCCTTGCACTGTGGGCAAGCCGATAGCCGTTGTGTTCTTAAGTAGCACTCTCTTTGCCACTGATGGTTGCACTTACTGCACTGCCACCATGGTTTGTAGGCTGAGCCCGGTAAGACATGATCTGCGGTCTTTTCGTTTCTCCAAAAGATCCACTCTTTTGCCAGGCGGGGATAGAGTGCTTTTATATTATTGGTGACAGACAAACGTGAGCCTTCACAAAATGGGCACTTGTAACCTTTGCGCATGGTCACGTCTATCCATGATTCCCATACGTGGTCAGGGCCTGCCTTGCATAGCCACCATACTTTTTGTTTGCTGCCAGCCGAGATTTCGTTAGGGTTGAATGCACCATTCTTCTTTGGGTGTAAATGCTTAGTTATTTCTGGATAGTTTGAAAGCGGATTTGTCATACTGCGCTTCTTGTACTCTGGGCACTCAGGGCAGCCCGTACCGCGCTTTGTTCTGAGATAGACCTCGCGCTGCCATGAATGTTTTCGCTTGCATACCCACCAGTAAACTTTGGCTGAGCCTAGAACCACATCGGTTGGTTTAGTGGGATGATTTTTCTTCAGATCAAATTCAGCCGCGACCTCGGGAAATAGTTCAGCTAGGCTGTTGGTTGTGCTTACTTCTCGGCTTACACAGTAAGGGCAGTTTGTCTTTTGTTTGGTTCTACGATTGATCGACGCTGGCCATTCATGGTCGTCGCCCTTTGGACACTTCCACCACACGACTCTCTTCGAGCGGCTTGAAATTTCTTTGGGGCTGAAATCGCCATTGAACGTTTTGTGCCATTGTTTAGCTATTGCCGGATACTCAGCGGCTAAAGAGTGGGTTGGTGAAAACCTTTGGCGGCTACAATATGGGCAGCCCTCACCATCTACAGTTCGGTCACGAGGGCGAGTCTGCCATTCGTGATCTTTGCCCTTGTCGCAGCGCCACCATATTTTTAGCTTTGAACCTGGCACAAGGTTCTTGACCTTGATGGCACCGTTCTTTGTTGGGTGAAATTGCTTGGCAATCTCGGGAAAAAGAGCAGCAAGATTGCTGTCTGGCCCAGCTTTGCGCCCTCGGCAGAATGGGCAAAAGGCATCGACGACTTCAATGTTGAATCTTGAATGCCATTGGTGATTTTTGCCCTTGCGGCAGTGCCAGTAGATTTTAGTGCCAATTGGTATCTTGTAAGGGCTACAGGAGTTCTTTTCTTTGTCGAATAATTTGAATACTTGAGGAAATTGGTGGAGGTTCAAGCCGTATGAATCGAAATAACAAAACGGACAACCGTTTTTGTGGGTCGTCGTGCGACTTTTAATCACTGCTCTCCAGCGGTGCTTTTTCTTGTCTTTTGAGCATCGCCACCAAACACTAATGCCCGAGCCGTAGCTAAAATCTTCTGGACCCCACGGTCTGTTGCGCTCGAAGTCCCACTCTGTAGCTAGTTCTGGTTCTTTCACAGACAAGGGTATGCGTCGCCCTATCGGATGCGGCTCAGTAATATCTTCAATTAGGCGAATGGGCATTAGAAGCTACCGGGTATGAGTCTAGGCTCTATTGTGAGATTTTCTATTATGCAACCTCATCGGCTCCGCCAAGGTCTCCGATGTTTGTAATTTTTACAGGCCCACTGTCGGGAAAGGTCGCGATCAGCTCTAAGCTCCCGCCCATGGCTTCGATGTATCGACGGATTGTACTGAGATAGACGTCAGTACGCCGCTCGAATTTTGATAAGTCGCCTTGATTCATGTCTAGTTTTTCAGCTAGTGTTTTTTGCGAGACTTCTCTTGCTTTGCGAATCTCCCTAAGTGATTTTTCTTCAGCAATTAGTTCTGCGGCCATTGCTAATACCTTTTCGCGTTTCTCGACAGAGAGTTTTTTCATATAGTCATCGTGATTGATCATTTCTTTATTCCTTATTGCTTCTCTCGGCATCAATCTTCTCTTGCTCTGACAAGTGGTCACTGTAGAGCTTTTCTGCTATCGGTATGTTTGTGTCGTACCAACGTTTGTCGCCTTGTTTGTTTCCGGCCAGCATAATTACCGCTTGTTGTTTTGGATCAAAGACAAATAGAATCCTTATCGGTGCACCTTCGAATTGAAAGCGGAGTTCCTTTAAGTTGGTAATTTTTGAACCCTTTAGTGTGTCTGCATATGGGCGACCTAACAGCGGCCCGCGAGTTTTCAGTAATTCGAGATGGGCCAATGTGCGCAGCTTAAGGTCTTCGCCTTGCTCATCTAGCCAGGCTGCAAAAGGTTTCAGATAGACAACCGGGTATGGCATAGAGTCTATATTATAGCATTGACGCTATATTGTCAAAGTCTGATCTCCTGCTTTCCTTGTAATATAGACATTCTAAAACTGTCAGATAGCGGTGCCCCTATGACCATGAGCATGACCCGGCGTGTCAGCTCTAAAACTAAAACAAGAGAGTCGGCCAACGAACTCTATCTCAAAAGCGAGCAATTGCTGCGCTTTCGAATTGCCTTTGCCCTGGTTAGCTTGATTCTTTGCGTCGGTATCGGCACTTTTGCCGGAGACGAATTTGAGTTCCGCAGTACTGCTGCCATCGTCGGTGGTGTCAGTATTTATTCATTTATTGGCTTGGCTTTTGTAGTGCGCCGCCTGCGCTATTCGTCTGCCCGCCTACGCGCTTTCAATATGATTCTGATCACTCTCGATGTCGTTAGTCTCACTGGCCTGGTGCATTTCACCAGAGGCATAGAATCAGACTTATACGTCCTTTATATGTTGCCGATTTTGCTATCGAGTTATACCTTTGGCAAAAAAGGAATTTACTTCGCCGCGCTCCTAGTCACAGTTTCGTATATCGGCTTATTGGTTTCAGAAAACGCCGAGCTGCTTCCTTATGTATTTTCGCGCGATAACGATCGCGGCTTAGCTGCCGCTTATTCTGATAAACTCTGGCGCCGCATTTTAGCCCGTGCCTTTTTCTTTGCCTCAGTTTCTATGCTCTGGGCGCGCTTCTGTGACTATATGAGCCGGGTGGCTCGCCAGGGCGCCGAGCGCTTATTAGAGCAGCTCGATGCTAACGAGCGGCTGATATCTGATTCAGACGAGCGGGCCAAGCGCGAGCGTCTAATCAACTCTATTAATAAAGGCGTGCGCTCCACTTTAGAGCTAGACAAAATTTTTGAAACAGCAGTAGTGCATTTGGCTCAGGCTGTGCAAACTGATTTGGTCGCCCTAATATGCCCGGCCCAAATACAATTAGGCGCTGGTGGCGCTAGCCCCACCGCCTCAGGCTCTTGGAAGTCTTATGCTCCAAAAGTGGTGGAAGAAACCCGCGAGCACAATAGCGGCCCGGTCTTGAGTTCTTACTTGGCCCAGTTCATTCTCGACTACAAAGGCAACTACGAGCGCGACAGCGGCGGCGCCAAGGTCAAAACTTTTCTCTTTCATGACCCGGCCGAGGAGCCATTCTTCGCTCCGGTTGCCGCTGAGATGAAAACCCTTGGCTTCAAGACTCTGGTTATTCAACCGATGATGTACGGCGAAGAAAGCCGCGGCGTCTTCATTCTGGCCGACAAATCAGAAACGCGCACATTTACCGAGTCTGATGTGGTGTTGACGAAGGTCGTTGCCGGGCAAGTGGCCGTGGCCGTCGAGCACGCCAACTTGGTGGCGCAGTTGTCGCGCAAGAACAAAGACCTAGTGACGAAGAACCTCAATCTAGACAGTAAGAACATCGAACTGAAGACCGTGCAGTCGCAGCTCATCCACCAAGAGAAAATGGCTTCGCTGGGCCGCTTGGTGGCCGGCATCGCCCACGAGCTGAATAATCCTATTAACTTTGTCCACGGCAACCTGCCTTACTTGAAACAATATGTCGAAGAGCTTAAAAAAGTAATCTCGGCCATCGATGAGTTGCCAGCAGAACAGCGCAAACCAGTTGACGACCTCAAGAACAAGCTCAAATACGACTTTCTTGTCAGCGACCTCGACAATATCATTGCCGACTTGAATGAAGGGGCCGAGCGCATCCGCCATATCATCCGCGACCTCAAGAGCTTCAGCCGCTTAGACGAAGCCGAGTTGAAAGAAGCCTCTATTCAAGAGGGCCTTGAGTCGACCATGAAAATTCTCTCGCAATATTACGGCCGCGACAAGATTCCGGTTGAGGCCGACTACGCCCAGATTCCGCCGGTTTTGTGCTATCCCGGCCAGCTTAACCAAGTCTGGATGAACCTGCTCAGCAACGCCGCCCAGGCCATGATTACAGCCGCCGAGTCAAGGTCTTCCAGCAATTCGGGCGTCTCTACCTCTGGCTCGGCCCCAGCTTCGAACCATGCCTCTACCCCTACTCCGGTCCTGAAAATCAAAACTGAGCTGTCTGAGCAAACCAATCAAACTAGTGGGTCTGTATTGGTATCAATTGCCGACTGTGGGGGTGGAATTAAGGAGGAGGTTCGGAGTAAAATCTTTGATCCCTTCTTCACTACCAAGGCCGTTGGTCAGGGAACAGGGTTAGGTTTGTCTATATGTCACTCAATAATAGAGCGGCATGGTGGTCAAATCTGGTTTGATAGTGTTATGGGTGAAGGCACGACGTTCTATGTGCGTTTGCCGCTGCAGGCGGTAACCAGGCAATTGGCTGATAGCCTGAGCGAACCGGACTAAAAAACATTCTAAGAGGAATGCAATGCGCCGCCACAAAATATTAGTAGTGGATGATGAGGTTCCTAATCTCCGCTTGTTGAGGCGCGTACTCACAGATGAGCACGACATAATTGAGGCTCAGAGCGGCGCGGAAGGCCTAGAGGTGCTGAAAAATCAGTACATCAGCCTGATTATCACCGACCAACGCATGCCAAACATGACTGGTGTTCAGCTTCTTGAGGCATCAATTGGCGTCTGCCCTGACACAATTAAAATTCTTTTGACCGGATACACCGACGTGCAGGCCCTCGTAGACGCCATCAACGCCGGGTCAGTCTATAAATATATCGCCAAACCCTGGGACGCCGACGAGCTAAAGCTGACTGTCCGTCGCGCTCTTGAGGCCTTTGAGCTAAAAGAAAGCAACGACCACCTGCTAGGCGAGCTCAAAGTAGCCATCGCCGAGCTTGAGTCAGTCTCAGTAGGAACCATCCGTGCCTTGGCCGATGCCCTCGACGCCAAATGCGACTACACCGCTGGCCATTCTCTGAGGGTGAGCCGCATATCAGTATTGATTGGCCGCCAAATGGGCCTGACCGATGAAGAGCTGCGCGACGTTGAACTGGGCGGCATCCTCCACGACATCGGCAAAATCGGCGTTCCCGAGTCTATTTTGTGGAAGCCCGACAAGCTCAGCGCCGAAGAAAAAGAAATCATGTGCAAGCACCCAGTCAAATCGGCCGAGATCATCGGCGATTTGCGCGGCCTAGTGCGCGCCCGTGAATACGTCAAACACCACCACGAGTACTACAACGGCGACGGCTACCCCGATGGCCTATCCGGCGCCGACATACCTGTGGGCGCCCGCATCATTTTGGTCTCAGACGCTTATGACGCCATGACCACAGACCGCCCCTACAGAAAGTCGATTGGCCACGAAAAGGCCATGATCGAAATCAGGAAGATGAGCGGCAGCCAGTTTGACCCCGAAGTGGTAGAAGCCCTCTGCGCCATAATCGGCCCCGGCGGCCACGAAATTGACCGGGTCATCAACGAGCAGTTCCCTGATAGCTTTATTGGTTTGACTCTGCCCGGAGCAGATCCAACAAAGACTGGTAAACGCTTTCAGGATGAAGCCGAACGCCAAGCCCGTCTTGCAGCGTTCGAGGCGGGGCAGTAGCGACCGAAGCCGTAGCGGCTGAAGCAGTAGCGACCGAAGCAGAACTTGCTGGCGCTGAAGCGACGGCGCTAGCTGGTGCTGGCGAAATGCCGTTTGCCGGTGATTTTGCGCTAACCACGCCATTAGAATGCGCGTATTCTGGCCTATCGGCCAGCACTTTGAAGTTTTTCTGGTTTGGAATAAGTAATTTAGGATCTGTGGGTCCAAATAAGGCCACAAGGTTCTTATTGAGCCCCACGCCAATGTGCATCGGAGCCGAGTCAACGCACACGAGAACATCACATAGACTCGTCAACGCTGCCAGATCGGCTAGGCCCTTGGTCTTGCCCACGGCACTTATATAAGGTGCGGCGCTAGCCGATGAGCCGTTTTTGCCCTGGCCCGAATCTGCCTTCAGCAAGCGCTCCAACCCAGCCACAACTTCTTTGTCATCAGGCCCGCCGCACAAAATCACGCGGGTTTGGAAAGGCTGATCTTTCTGATTCTGCAATAGTCTGATAAATGTCAGCCAATTTTCAGAAGACCAGTGTTTGATGATGCCCTTGCTCACAGCCATTTGCGATGTGCCCGGATGAATCAAAACAGTCTTCACCGGCCTAGTATCTATCTGGCTAATGTCCGCGGGCTTAGTATCATCAGTGGTGACAGCGTTTTGCGTAGCTCGCAGCCCTTCCTCTAAAAATGCTTTCATGGCCGCCAGCGACTCGGCCTTGAGAGTAACCTTCGGCACTTGATAAGTGTGGTCCACATCTCTTATAGAAGCATTGGCGTCGGCCTTGCGCCTAAGATAGTTGGCCATACCCTTAGTCAGATCGTGATACATGTCAGCGGCATACTGCTCGCGCACAAGCTTGACTGGGTGGGTAAGCAGCGACTTCACGGGTGAGCCAGAGTCATATCCGACCCGCAATTTTATGCCCGATAAAAAAAGTAACATTGCCACCATGGGCGAAGACCCAGAAGATATGACCATGTCATAGCCGCCGGTGCGAAGCAGCATGGTAAGCCTAATTAGGTCAACCAGTGTGAGCGGCTTCTTTTTGATATCAAAAGTAATAATCTTGTCGATTAGGTTGGTGACTTCCATCACCGACTTAGAGCGCGGCTCAACTAAGAGCGTAAGCTCGCAGTCAGGCGCCAATTCTTTGATTCTCTCCAAGGTCGGAAGAAAAAGAACCTCGTCTCCAATACCGCCAAAATTAATAGCGAGCACTTTTGCTGGGCTACTCATCGAATTAGGGTTTCCATCTGGGATTTAAAACGGCAGAAAAGACTTCAGTAACATCATCACTAATAACAGCACGTATAATAACCAAGTTTGCAGGCATCCTAAGGTTATGAAACCAAGCTACTGGCTAATTATTTTTATTATCTGCGCCGTAGTCGGTGTTGGCGCGGGCTATTTTGCCACGCTGGTGACCCGTCCACAGTTAATTCCGCCACAGCTTCGCATCGCCACCCTGCGCGAACCCACAACAGTTCTCTTCTTAGGCGTAGACGTGGTCTTCACCGACATGGGAAGACGCAAGCAGAAGATAGATAAAGACGCTTTCACCGGACGATCCGACACCATCTTAGTGGCCCGTCTCGACCCGGTTTCCAACTCCCTTAGAGTAATTTCAATTCCGCGCGACACCGAAGTGCGCATCCCCGGCAATGGCATACAAAAGATCAACGCCGCCAATGCCCTAGGTGGACAAAACCTGGCAATAGAGACTATCAGCGGCTTTCTGGACGACACCAAGATCGATCATTATGTAGTTCTCAACGTTCACGGCCTAGTAGATCTGGTCAATGAACTGGGGGGAATCACGGTAGAAGTTCCCAAGAAGATGCAATACATGGACTGGACAGCCAAGCTCAAAATTGACCTAGAGCCAGGCGTACACACCCTTACAGGCAACCAAGCCATGGGCTTCGTGCGCTTCCGTCACGACGCCCTCGGCGACATCGGCCGCGTGCAACGTCAATCGATCTTCTTACGTGCAGTATTGGACAAAGCCCTCAGACCCGACAGTTGGTCACATCTGCCCAAGCTTCTTGACATAGCGCAACAATATATAAGTACCGACATGAGCATTCAAGACATGATGGGAATGGCCAACTTTGTTCGAGGCATTCCAAAGTCTAACCAGCTCTTAACAATGATGCCTGGCACGTTTTCGCCCAACGGCAACTGGGTAGTTGCTCCGTCTGATATACGCAAAATGGTGGCAAAACTGAATGGTGCCAACTTCGTAGAATCATCAAAAGACGACATACGCATATCGGTGGAAAACTCCAGCAGCACTGAAGGTATGGGTCGTAAAGTGGCAAAACTTTTAGGTGTGCATGGTTACCGAAATGTTTCTGTGCAACAAGCAAATTTAGAGTTTGCCGAAGGAATTAAACGTACGCGAATCATCGCTCAGAAAGCCAATCCGGAAGATGCGAGTTTAGTGCGAACTGATTTGGGGAGTATAGGCGATATAGTCAATGCGTCTGTTGGCAATATCGAAAGCTCAGTCACCGTGGTCGTCGGCAATGACCTGGCTGCCAAGATAATTGAACAAGAGAACGCCTTAACTATTCCAGAAACGGCTCCCCAAGCCAATTCACATGGCCGTATTACACGGCGCTAAGGCGAAATGTTCAGAGAATGTTATGTTTTCTCTTTGAAACATCCAAGCGCACTTAGTATTTCATGATGTACATTTGAGTGAAATGCACTTACACTCGAACCGAGGGAGAACATGGCAAAGTTCTCACTATCAAAAAAGCCTCACGGCAAAGACCCCGATTATTTCAAGTGCGTTGGTTATATCTCTCCAGGCATCTAAGAGAATTCTAGAAAGGCAGGCGGCATGATTCATTACGTTTATTCAACACGCGGCGGCTACCTCTATCTTGTAGGCAAGCACAATCAAGAGCCTAAAGTAGAAGAAGGCAATTCAGAGTTTGTATTGTCAGTTCCTGATAAGACCTCACAAACCCAAATCGACACTCTCGCTCACAAACGCTTCATGGACCATCTCAGACGTCCACGCAGAGTTGTTCACGCTCACCACAAAGTAGAAACTAAAGTGGTTGATCGCGAACTCGTTACCGTATAAAGAGATCAGTCGAAAGGGTCAGGCCTAATTAGAAAACTAATTAGAGTCCTGATACCGGACGGTGTCTCATTGGAGAATGTCGGCAGTAATGTTGATGAACTTTTGTTAAGCCGCTGGGGTAGAACCTCGGCGGCTTTTCGTTTGGAGATTGTTGGGTAATTGTTTGGAGTTTTGTGGGCAGATGCCGGTGCGTTGGTTAGGTGAACCGTTAGAAGGCCCGTGAGTTTGGGCATGGAAAAGAGGTATTCGTGTGAGTACACTTAGTATGTTGGGGCATCTTTTTTTCTTTTGAGGGTGATGGATTATGTCAGTGACAAAATTAGCTGTAAAAAGACGACCAATGCAGCGGCATCTTAAAGCTCTGAGAAAAATAAGATCAGAGCGTGGATTCACCTTGATTGAGCTGCTCGTAGTCGTAATTATTATCGGTATTCTCGCCGCCATTGCGCTACCGAACTTCATCGGCGCGCAGGATAAGGCCAGAGAAGCCAGTGTTAAGGGGAACATGCACACAGCCCAGGTGGCAGCCGAGATGTTTGCAACAGATGCTGGCGGAAACTATCCAGCTACTGCAAGCGACAATGGCTACAAGTCTTACTTCCCAGGTGGTAACAGCAACCAAGGTAATCCATCTGGTGGCAACTACCCGGTAAACCCATTCATCAACGCACCACAGGCTCTAGCTACTGGCAGTGTTACTGACGTTCAGACCACCAGAGCTGCTGCGCCAGGTTCGTTAGGAAGCCAAGGCACGGTCTATTACAATGTGATTGGTGCTTCAGGCAACAACACCTCGTATGCTATTCAAGGCGCTGGCAAGAACCCAGGCAATGCCTTGAGTGGTACTTCAGCTGGTACTACACTAGTTCTTTCAAACCAATAGCTAGCTTAAGTAAATAGGATATCGTGACAAGCAATTCGGCCCAAGTTGTAAAACAAAAGCACGTTTGGACGCCTGTAGAAATAGGTTTAGTGTTGTTTTTCTCTGTGATGGTCATAGGCATGTTTGTGCCTAGGGTGACCAGCGCAGAGGAGAAAGCGAACGAGCAGACTACTAAGACTTCAATGCATATCGCTCAAGTGGCGTTAGAAACTTATGCTGCTGATCACAACAACATGTATCCACCTGAGATCGATGATGCAGTGAAGAGCTATTACCCTGGTGGTGAAGCTGATGGTAAAACACCAGCGAACCAAGGGCCTTTGAACCCTTACAGCAAGAATCGTGAGTTTCCAGTGATGGTTGGTTATATCTCCACGCCAACGGTGGTTCGTTCATTGCCACCTGAAGGAACTGGAGCCGCAGCTGGTCAGGTAGTTTATATACCGCTAAACAATAATCGAAGTTATGCTGTGCTCGGCACCACTGGCGATGGCAAGGCGATTGCTGGTGATCTTCCGAAGACTACTTTGGTTTTAAGCAACATTTGGTGAGAAGACAGTGAGTGCTATTAGGCAGAACACTTTTCTCTATGGTTTGCTAGCTTGTCTCCTGCCGCTTGTTGTGTGGCTTCACGCTGGGGTTGCTTCTTCTTTGAAGCGGCTGCATGGTGGGGAAGAAACGGCTTTTATACCGTCTGCTCAAGCTGTACGCTTAGTGGCACTTGGTTATGATCAATTGTTGGCTGATTTTTACTGGCTAGCGTTTGTCTCATACATTGGCGATAGCGTAGCGCGTTCGTATGATCAATCTGTACAGGCAGACAAATATTTAGACCTCGTTTCTAGCCTGGATCCACATTTCACTCAACCCTACTGGTATTGCGCGTTTACTATTGGCTCAGCGCAGAAGAGGCCATTGCGAGCCAACGAAATTATTCAGCGTGGTATCAGAGCTAATCCTAGTAATTGGTACCTGCCGTACATTGCTGGTATCAATATGTACTTGTTTGCTCACGATGAAGTAGCTGCTGCTAAGTACTATATGGTCGCTTCCAAATTTCCTGATGCCCCACCATGGTTGGCTCGCCAGGCTGTTATTCTGGCGGCGAAGATACCGTCGACAATCAAAGAAATAAATACGTGGGATACTATTTATCGCTCAGAGAAATCAGCGATGATTCAAACAAAGGCACGCGAGAAGTTGGTGGCACTCTGGTCGCGAGTTTATTCGTCAAGCCCAAAAGGCGAGATAAGAGAGAAGGCGAAGAAGGCGTTGAAAGAGCTTGGGGTTGAGGTTTAGTATTGGGGGCTTGGACCTTCAGTAGGCCGTTCTAGTTGATGAGTGGCGCCAGCCGCTTAGTTGTTTCTTTCCAGCTTACAGTTCTATATCCTTGCAGTGCTGGCTCGGTGGAGCCGGTCAGTCTGTTGTAAGTAAGGCCGTATTGCTGAGCGGAGCCACCAGCGCTCGGGTTGCTCAAATCAGTATCGATTTTTAAGGTGCCAGAGTTGCTCAGGGTGATCACTGATCCCACTAAAGCTCCTTGCATTGTTCCCTCCCCAGTTAGGTTGATCTGGGCGTTTGGTGCGTAGATGGTGGCGTAAAAGCTGGGGCTCGTAAGGTCTATATTGAGGGCGCGTGTTCCTTCGTAAAACAGTTGGAAATCACCGGCGTTGGTGCTCGATTGTGGAAGCATGCCTGTAGAAACCTCGATGGAGTTGCCGGGCAAGTTTCCATCTTGCACGTATATCTTGACTGGGCTAGCCGATGTGTCTACCTGTACAGGCTGTGAAATTGTAGAGGTGCTTAGGTTTGCAGTTTTGTAGGAGCCACCGGTTAGATTTTGCCCAGTGGTAGCTAATTCTGATAGTGATAAATTTGATGCTGTTAGGTCAGCAGGGACGGGTGCTATTTTAATGGAGCTGGAGGTGGTTACTACCGTGTTCACTAGCTGCGTGTTTGTCGACTGATTGTCGTCCCCAGTTAGTGAGGTTTTCAACTCTGCTTGGCTGGTACCGTCTGCAGCCTGTATTTTTAGTTGAGCGACGTCATCTGGTGTTGCCCTTGTGAGCTTCGTGCTTGCTAGAAAACTGTCGGCGAAATATGCCCCAGGATTACTTGGAGGTGGGTTGGGTTTGGACGGAGGCACGTCATATCGGGGTTCAAGAATTACTCTGATGCTGCGAGTTAAACTACCTCTGGTGGCGGTAGCTTCAAGGACCCGCCAATTATCCTTGCTGACAAGATTACCTGTTTCGGATGGGTTTAGAAGAGGTGAGTACACCGACGAAAAATTTCTTACTTCGGTCCAGTCGCCTGGTTGAAGCTTTTTGATTCGAAGCGAGACACTAGTGCCTGGATAGTCGTCAAAAAGAGGATCAAGCGGTTTATAGTCTTTTTGATATTCGTTGACGGCAAGGTCTAGTGGTGTTACCTGATTGTTTGCAATTCCTTGATTGAGCAATACAACACCGTAGTCTATGGCTATTTCAGCTACATTTCTCAATTCTGTTGCGTTACGAAGACCAGTTTCACTGTTGGATGATTGAAGGATTAGTGGAAAGAGAGACATCATCATGGCAATTGCGAAGAAGCCCACTGCCATTATAGATACCAGCGTAAAGCCGTTACGACTTCTCCGCCTACTAGTGCTATTTTCAGTGGTTGCTCTGCGTTTCATTTTTTATCTGGTGAAGTTATTTAGTACTACATTTCGATTACTTCTTACGAATGTCTCGTTGTGTATACCGTAGAAATTCGGTTGAAGTGTGGCGCTGTTTGCTGAAAGAAGGTCTGTCTTTGCAATATCAACATCGATCCCGACGCCTAGTATATTGTCCACGTTGCTTGCGGTTGGCAGTAACTTTATGATTTTTCCGCTAGTTACGTTGTTGTGTTGAAAGGATGCTCGTGGCACTCTACCTAAGTAGGAAAAAATTGGTGGCGGATCTGTGCCTGTGGCGCCCATCAAGTTTGGCCCAACTAGGCCGCTCAGAATAGTCTTTGGTGAAGTTACTGAGGCACTGTATGAACTATCGATGTCTGTGTACTGAACACCAGAGAACCGCATCATCTGAATTAAGAATTCTCCCGGATGTAAGGCATCTGGCACTACTTGGTACACTATTGTGTCTAAATTCTCCATATCATTAGCTGGGTTCGGCGCTTGGTTCTTTCTCATCATCATGGGGAAGCCATTTTTCGGATTTTCAGCTGCCGCGGAGTTATAACGGTTGCTGCTGGGATCGTTAACTGGATCTTGGTACAAGACTGGTACTTGAATGATTAGGCAGCTTGGGCTTAGCTGTATTGGCTTCCATGGCGGTGCTGGTTGATTTCCTGGTAATCCTGAAGTTCCATAGATTGGGTTTTGTGCGGCGGGGAAGTTTAGTCTCTGTGCGTCTACGCCATAGAGGTCTCCGAAGCCTCTGGCGGCTCTTATGTCACTATTGATTCTTGTAAGTGCTTGCCGAACTGAAGCTATGCCCCCGACGCGGCTATTGGTCTTTACTGTACCAATGGTAGTGAAAATAGCTAATTGACTGACTATCGCCATAGAGAAGGCAAGCACCATTACAGAAACCATCATTTCTGCAAGGCTTATTCCTCGTGCGCTTCTCAATGTTCTGTGCATTTTCATAAGGTATAGTCGTTCGTACCCTCTTCGGTGATCAAAGTGGTGGTAGTGATTATTCTGCCAGCAGTTACCGAGTCGCTTGTATTAGGTGCGCTAAATTGACCATCGCTCCAAGAAACTGTGACCGTGACTTTCAAAGCCTTTGAAAGGCTTGGGCTCTGTGTTATCACTAGGCGCGCGGCGCCTTTGAAACCCGCAGATACAGTTTTTGATGTCCAAACCTTGTTGACGAAGTCAAAAAGGAGCGGGGTATCTCGGATTTGAACAGCAGTGTTGGCGGCTCCTGCATCTTGGTTGACGAGCAAGTCATAGGTGCCTACATGCTGGGCTAAGTAGTCGTATCTGGACTGCCTTAGATTTTCGATTATTTCGCTGGCAATGGCATTGGCAGAACTTTCGTTCTGTGTGGACGAACCGATTTTCAGGGTTTTGGTTAGCATGTCGGTCATGGCCAGCATGACTAGCGAGCCGATAACTAGTGACACGAGTATCTCGATTAAGCCGAAGCCGCTAGAACTTCTGCTGTAGCGGGTCTTTCGGGGCGCTAGCTTTATTTTAGCTTTTGAAATTCTGCTTGGGTTATGAACTTCAGCCATGGTGATGCCTGCCTGTAAAAACAAATTATGCCCGAAAAGTCATTAGTTCTACTGCTTTCGCATTCCAGCAGGACAAACACTGATCTATTCTAAGGTTCATGAGCTTTTGGAACAATAAACTGAGCGATGAGTGTTTTCCCTGGATAGGCTGGCGGGTCAATAAAAGAATGAAAAGTAGGAGGTCTTGTGGGTAGGTTATTAGATAACTGGCGAATTTTTCTGCTTGTGTGGGTACGGTCAATAGGCAGGAGCTAGGAGTACTATTGCTATGCCGCAACAAATCGGTAATTTGTTTGACAGCTTTGACCTTTATGGCGATTGGTGGTTAGGCAATGAAGATTCCGAACGGAGAAGTCGAGGAATTCTATCTTTTATTGGGCAAGAGCGAATTGAGTTGACTTTAGAGAATGACTTTCCCACGGCACCTAGTCTTGCTAGTTCAAACTTTGTGCCTGAGGTTATATATGGTTTTTCTCCGGATGGTGAGAGATACACTTTGCTCAGAACCATGAAAATTTCTGAGCAAGTTTATGGTATGGGCAATGTTCGCGCGGTATACAAAGTGCGGGTTCTGATTATTGGCGCTCACTCGCTATCTTTCAGCGACCCTCAAATAGTCTCTGTACGATTCCGCTTTCCTGGCTTGGAACAATCAACCGCTTTAAAATGGTTCAAGGTCGACTTTTCTAATTTGAACGATGTTGCTCACCATTGGGTAAAACCAACTGAGTTTGAAGTCTGGGTTCCGTCTTTGAAATCCCATGTGAGTACCTATTTTACTTTCGACAGGCTTGGTGATCTGGAAGTAACCAATGGGCAAGAACACAAGGCTTTCCTCCAGTTGAAACCATTGAAATTGATGTCATTGAACGTGTTATGGGGCAAAATATTCCAATTGCAAAGGTTATTGATACTTTTGCATGGTTTACCTTCTCCTACATCAGAAATGCAGATGGAATTGTGCGATGGCGAGACAGTACAGCTATTCTTTCCACAAGGTAAGTCTGGAGTAAGGCGAACGTACGATAGATCGGAGTTGTCTGTTTCCCTCTTTTCCCTGACGAGGCGAGAGCGGGAAGCTCTGTTTCAAAATTGGTTTGAAGCGAGGCAGCCGGTGCAAGATGCAGCAGAATTATTCTGTGGTACAGTTCACCAGCTCGGGATCTTTACCACCTTGGAATTTGTCAATCATATTCAGACACTTGAGGCATTTCACAGAGCCGTGTTTCGAAGTGGAGGAGTTTATGTAACTAAGGGAGCCTATATTCCTGTTCGGGATGCCTTGATACGAGCAATCCCAAACACTGTTGGTAGTGCTCATCGAAGTAAATTGGTTAGCGCAATTTCATACGGTTATGAGAAATCGCAGGCGAAGCGAATTGAGGAACTTATTTTCTCATTGCCTAAATCATTTCGGCAGATGTGGGCAGTGAATGAGAAAGTGTTTGTACGAAAGCTGGTTGATACACGAAATCGCTATACACATTATGCAGAAGGTGACCAAGCAAGAATTCTCACAGTTTTTGAAATGGCGGTTTGTAACCTAGGCCTCAGAGTACTTATTCAGTTTTTATTTCTTAGATACCTTGGTATTAAGGACAAGCAGTTCATGTTTCACTTACAGCGCAATGAGAATTGGAGAAAATATCGAAACACGAAAACTTGGTAGGTGCACTAGATGCTGTTCGCCGTGACAGATAGCTTAGTATCGAGCCAGCATGACAATTGTTCAATTGTTTGCTTGCTAGCTCGATTTTTGAAAATTACTCAATTGCGCCATCATTGATCTTGGCTTCGATAATCGATTCATTTTCCATATCTAAAAGTTGGGCAAATGGAATTTCAACACTACCCTGAAAGGTAATTGAACCTAGAAATATTTTGTAGTTGAATTGGAACGGTATCAAGTCTCCGTGTCGTTTACTGCCGCCAGGCTTCGCGAGATCTCTTTCTGAAAGGCCGCCGAAAGCAATGAGAAGTGCGGTACCTGGATGGATAGTGTGAGAATCAGTTCCAACGTAGAATTGGTTTCTAGCTGTTCTGTTAAGGTTAACCGCTGGCACGAAATGCAAAACTTTCTGAGGGCTGTGAGTTGGCCATTTTCGATCGGAGCCTGAAGTCGTTAGATATTTAAATGAGTCAAGGCGACGAACGGCCATTTCGCTCCGGAATACACAAGAGAGGGTTAAAGTTTAATTTAGTACGGCTGATCATATCTAGAAGCTTCATTTATCGCCGCTATACCTAATAGGTAGCTATACAACGCCGAATCTTCGACATATAATTTCCAAGATGGGTTCAAGGCAGGTCACTGCATGGGGGTAGAGCTTAGCGTACCGATTGTTTGTTCCATAGCAGCATTGGTCTTTGCCAGATTTTTGGTGTTCCACTTCACTCCTAGCTCTGCTACGGAAGGAGGGTTGCTTATGACGCTCAAACAATTCGCAAAAAAGGTTGTTCTCTCAACGGTTGATACATTTCACGCTATTGGAACAAACGTGTTCGTGACAGCTCTCCTGCCTTGAGCCCATTTTGAAATAATTGAATGTGAATCAGCAGGCTCGTTCTTGAGCTTATTTACGTTTGCTTTGAAGGAAATGAGTAAATTAAAGAACTATGGTCTAGCGTAAGACTGATTCTACTGGAAAATTGATATGGCCTCATCTCGCCTGACTGTATTTGAAGCATTTAAGCGAATTTTAAAGGGTCGCAATTTTGAATTTGCTAAGAGAGCTTCATTGACGAGGCGATTTTGGGGTCGGATAGCAGAACGTTTTGAGAAAAGGTATTTAGTACATCTATTAACTGCGCAGGAAGCAAGAATTTGCATGAAGGTGCTTCGGTCGCTTCGGATGGAAGCGACCGAAGCTAGTTGTGACTTCGTTCTTCTTCTATTCGATCAGATCCTGCCCTATGATAAGCTCAAATATTTGCAACTTAATTCTGATGTCGTTGTTCTTGATGCACGTGCAGTCGCAGCTCCACTAGCTCTCTTCACAAGCAGAACACATAAAGAGTTGGAATCGGGTGGCGATGAAAACTCATTTGTGGGCGCAGGGCATTTCCGGCTCGAGAAAACGAGCGGACATCGTTCTGCCACAGTGATTGTATATCACGATCTTGAGGGTGGACTCCACTTTGTGGGCTTCGCATTTCGTGGAAATCGTAAGCTCTTTGGTCCTAACATGGGTAGCTTTAGCTTCGTGGCTAATGATGCTTCTTATGGCTACTACTATGACCCCGATGAATTTTCTCAGCCGTTGAAGTGTGAATCTGCAGTTCAGTTCGGCGATACTGTTTTATTCGCATATGCAAATGAGTATGCGTCCGGCAGCTTTGACGGATCGGAGAATATTTATCTTGCACAATTTAAGTTCACAGAATTTGGACTGTCTGTTGAAGAAAACGATTGTTTATTAGGGCCATTTGGTTACGGTGTGTCCTTCGCTGGACATTATGAACGCGCGCTGTTTCCCAGTGATCAAATGAAGAGATTTCAGATTGACGACAATGAAATTGCGCATCTTGCTACTTCTTTCAGAGGTGTGTTTCGCTCCTTTCAAGTCGGTACCATCGAGATTCGAGCGTGGTTGGAGCAGTTTGAGCCGGGGGAAAGAAGGTCTATGTTTTACCTTCTCGCCAACTTGCGTTTCTACAATAATATTCTGGTTCGGGAAGCTGTTCAGTATCTCTACCGAAAATTGGCTGAGTCTGAATGCTTTGAACTTATGGAGGCTAATGGGAAGTGTGTTTTAGTTGCGCGTGGAGGTCCAGGCAAAAGTGGTTCGTCTATCGCCCGCATTTATCGACAGGAAAATAGCTTGCCTAGTTCGGCCTCCGTCAATTTATCCTCGCTGAAGGAATATCTAGATAGCAACACGGCTGTCAAATATATCGTTTGTGTGGAAGATGTAATTGGTTCGGGGCAGGATATGGTGAGTCTGCTGCGAGAGCTACATGCTTGTTGTGGCGAACTTCTTAAACACATGGAAGTAAAGGTTGTAATTCAGTCGGTGTGTGCTCTTGAAGATGGATTGGATGAAATTCGTAAGTATCTTGGTGATTTACCATTTGAGGTATTGTTGTTTAGTTTCGAAACGCGAGAAAAGTGCTTCGCAAAGCCTCCTGAATCTTGGTACATCGATGAAGATTGGTCGGAGATTCGTCGCATAGCTTTAAAATATGGAGTTAGATTGAAACCGAAGGCGCCGCTGGGTTATTCTGATAGTCAGATGCTTGTTGTCTTTCACGACAACTGTCCAAACAATACTTTGCCAATAATCTGGGCTTCTTCGACTGAAACCGAGTTTTACTGGACACCACTTTTTCCACGCGAATTGTGATCGATGGTGAGTAATGATCAACGACAATTAGAACTGAGCCCGACGACAATTAGAATTGCGTCCTTTTTGGGGTAGTTAATTGTAATTGGAATCGGCGGAGTTGGTAGTTGCTTACCGTTGAATTGGTGCCGAATACGTTTATCTGTTTCGTTTAAATTTCAGTCAAACGGAAGGTGTGTCTTGAATACCGAGAAAGATATGACTCTGGAAAGTCTAGAAAAAGTCTACTTCGAACATCTTGACAGGTTCTCTCTCGCTATAGAACATGTCATGGCCGTTTCAGAACTCGGCAAGAATGCTCCAACTAATTGTGATAGACAGCTGTGGTGCAAGATTCTCTATTCTCGAATGATTATGGTCGGTGTAAGTTTATTACTCGCCTCGCCATACAGCAAGCTAAATTCTGTTCCTGTTCAGTGGGATGCATGTACAGTTGCAACCCTGGCAAGGACAATTTATGAGATTTACCTGAGTCTAGAATATTTTTGTTTTGAGGTGGTCGAACCAAATGAATGGCAAGCACGGATCGATTTGATGTATTTACACGACAGGACAGCACGGCTGCAAGGCATTCAACACCTTCAACATGATTCGGAAATGTCTGATTGTCGAGCACAGTTAGAGACTGAGATAGACAATATTGTTCTCAAATTAGAAGAGAATACATTTTTTCAAACGTTGTCAGAGAAGCAACAAAAAAAGTTTTTGAAAGGAAAGCACCATTTACTATTGTCACAGGATGAGATTGTAGGCCGTGCTCAAGGGGATGTGAAACTATTGCGTAGCGCGTATGAAAAACTTTCTTCGGAAACTCATACCCTCCCGATCACATTTACTCAAGTAATGTTTGAGGGCAATAGCCTTGGTGTGAAAAATGACTCTAATATGAGGACAGCGACTTTAAGCCATATTTTGGCGAGAAGGTGTTTCGCAGTGTCGATCCATAAATACATAGCCGTATTGGGCGGCTTTTGTGAGATTGAGAAAGTTGCACCATTTCAGCTGGAGAATTTAAAATTGAATGCAGAGGTCAGCCATAAAATTCAGCGTAACACTCCAAAATCGCCAACGAATTAAATTTGCTGCCGTTGCAACGGTGACAACAATTGCCCTTAAACTAAGCACTTGCAAATTCTCTATCAATGCGGCTAGCTGTCGTGACTCATTAAAGTCAGACATGTACTACCTGTCACTCCATTTGAATTCTTACGGCAATTACTAATTCAAGTAATCGTTTATCTCGAATTTGACGTCTGGAAAGTGTCTACTAAATGTTTCAATAATTGCACGTGATGCTGCTTTATCACTGCCGATAGCGCCGCTGCCAGAAATTCCCCAGGGCTTGAGGCCGTTGATTAGATAACCGCTTTGCCCTAATGCGGTGATGTGTATATCTCCGTCTCTCCCTACTCGAAATTCCTCTTCTCCTTCTTGCTCTTGCTCTAGGGTTTGAAATGCTGAGACCAACTCCGATTGCGATGAGCGAAGCATGATTTGGGCGTGTCCGAACCATTGCTCGTTTTCTGAATGATTTCCATACGGGTATTCGAACTCGTATTTTTGTACTGCTTCAGTGGCTGCAATTCTTGCATCTGCGATGCACGTCTTTAATTTATCGATCGTTTCCCGTGTCGCAACGGGCGCCTGGAACGTTCGCAGCGAATGCATGGGAATGTCTTCCAGTCTGATAGATTCAAGACTTAGCCTTGCTGCTTTTGTGTCGAATTTTTCCAAAGAGAAAACTTTTGTAATAGCCAGCTTTTCTTGGCTGTAATACCAGTCACCCTCGTTGTAATGGTCGGCATCATACAGGGCTTTCATGTGGTCCAGAATCTCTAACGCTTCTGCTTCGGTTTCTACAAAAATCAAAATCTCCGAAAATGGAGGCTCACCGTCTTCCAGCCACAATGAGAGTCCTGGGCATTCGTCCCCTAGAGAAAATGGCCAACGCCACTCACGCTCGTGTGTCCAATCGACCCTTCCGAAGGCTCCCATGTTTGTAGCAACGTAGCGGTATTGCTCGTGAATCCCTATTCCGCAGCTTTCTGAAAGAATTCTTGGCCAGCTTGGTGCCACTAGTTTCTCTTCAATCCAAGATTCTTTTGGAATACCGTAAGTCTCTGGTCCCGTCAGGTCTTCTGAATGGTTGCCGGAAGTGCCATAAATTACAGGCCGACCGCCGCGCTGAAACACTTCCGCTTTGGGAAGTGCGATGCCATAGTTGCCCACCATTCGGTGACCAGTCTGCACGTATTTCAATAGTGCATTTAAGGGCATTTCTGTGAAACAACATGCTCCTCGTGGTCCATAAACCGTAGGGCGACCTCCGCGAAATGACCAACCAGCACGTAAATGTCCAGTTGATATTATTTGCTTCAAGACATCGAGAGATGAAGAAGTCATCGTTAGCGGATACTCTTCATGAAACTCACGCCACTCGGAGAATATCTGATAGGGAAAAATGTCTAAAGTGTCATCATGATCTTCTTCCTCTCCCTGCACATCGTCGTTCGCATGCTTTGGTAAGTCAGATTTGGCCCGTAAAATGAGTCGGGCTCGATTGCAATTTACTTCTTGTAAAAGGTCTAAATGCGGCAGGCAGCTTAAATCCCAGTCCCAAAGCTCCTTGATCTTAACTACACCCTGGTCCGATGGTTTATGGATGGAATGAATAAGATACTTCGACAAATCCGGCCGCGTTAAGTGTTGTTTTCTCGCTGAAAGCATTGGCCACCAGTAGATTTATTAGGGGAGTATGATTGTATGCGCTACTGGCATCACAGGCAGTGATTATTACACTTAAGCTCTAACCATTCCACTTCTTGCAGTATGGCTAGTAGTTCGTCTAGAAGTGCGCCATTGCTAAAAACCTCAATTAAAATGCAAATTTTGTATTGTTGATTTGGTGTTTGAAATTAAACTGGTCATTTTGATTCTTAATGAGAGTGCTAACCACAGGCAGGTGTGTCAAGCGTTAGAAATCAAAGCCGCCTTGAAATTGCTTGGTTGTTTTTTCAATTTCGCCTTCGGCGTGTTCTGCGAGTAATTCGTATAGTTTGTATGCTGGCGCGAATCGTGGCATCTCCTGTAATACCTTTCTTGCTGTACTAGCAGTGTTGATATCAACTTCAAAAGGTTTGCCGAACTCCCCTTCTTTAACTCCGGTCATGGAGCTGGAGTACAGAGTTCGTGTAGCTTCATCGAGTCTCTTCTTGCTGAACTGTTCCGCTCTGCCTAAATAGCTGACGATGAAGTCAACTTCATCGAGAATTAAGCTCAGAGCTACTTCTGAGATGATAGCAAGGAGAACGAGCATCTCGCTCTCCGTTGCCTCGTTAATGAGTGGTGAAAGTTCGGCCAGAATAGCCTTGTCGGTAGTATCGAACATGCAATTGAATAGTTCGCCGCCGTACTTTCGAAACCGTTGGTTGTCATGGCTATTAAGCCAGTCAAGTGTTGTTCTAAAAATGAGTGGGAATTCTGACGATTCCTTAAACTTCAGCTCGACTCGATCATAAGCACCTTTGTTAAACGGTCTGTAGTTGTTATTGCCGGGCAGCATTGCATGTTCAACTCGCTGCATTAAAAATCTTGCTGTCTCTACCGGGTATTGCTTGGACAGATGAGCGAGCAATCTCTGGATTGAATAAGATTCTATGTCTTCCACAAGAAAGAGCTTGCCGAAGAAGAATTGAACGTCGTCTTCAGTCAATTGGTTCTGTATGTCGGCGGTACCGATAAAATCGATCGTGGATTGAACAAGATTTAAATGTAGGTCGAGATTTATACATCGAACAAGTTCTATGACGAGCTTCGCGTGCTCAGTAGACCTACCATGCAGTGTTAGTGAGCGCAGGTAGTTGAACGCTGACATAACTACTTCTGGCTCGTCTGACGCGAGAATTGATTTGATAATTTCCAACTCTGAGCTTGTTAGTTCTGTCGGAAGAAGCCCATAGCGCCAGTATGCTAGTCCAACTGCTTGCCTAAGCGCAGAGCTTCCTGACTCTAGGCAATTCTTCGCCAATTCATCGGTAGAGCCTTGTGAGTCTCTGAATAGTTTTGTAATTGCTATATCAACAAACTTGGCGAGTTCTGAATTTGGATGTTCGGCGGCAAAGCTAACCATCGCGTTAGCAGCACGGGAACTCCTTTCCACGATCAAATTGATAAGGACTCCGCTGTTGTAGGTTTGCATCTTCGAAGTTAGAAGTTCTTGTAATTGTTCTTCTAGGAACTTACAAATGTTTGCCGCATCTGGAAATGAATTTATTATTTCGGTGGATAGATCGTTCGCTTGCTCTTTTCTCTGCTCATTTGATTCTTGTGGCTCGTGGAAGCTTTCCCAGCCATGCAGCAGTGTCTTGAAAGCGCGTGATTTAAGAGTGGTAGGTTGACCTGCTATGATTCTTTTTGCAATTATTGAAGTTCTCTCTTCCCCATAGTTTTGATGCCAGGAAAGGGCGTCAACTATCGAAAGGTAGACAGGCGCCGGTACTCCTGTAGTATTCAAGCTGGTTTCGACTTTTAATAAAATTTTTACGAAATGTTCCGTCCATTCATCGTTGAAATTGCGACTAATTGGATACCGAATTGAGTTGCGCAATATTTCTACGGCACCAGCCGCAGCCCGAGGATTATTGTTGTGAAGATTGGTAATGGCGCAGTCAATGGCGCGCATTCTCAGGTTTTCTACTGAGTTTGGTGGCACATCATATTGCTCAAAGAAGAAGCCATCTTTTGTGGAGAAACCTTGGTGAATCTTGGTTTCTAAAATTCCAGCGAGAATATCAAATGGACTATAAGCGTGTGAAAACGATTTTGAATCTTCGGCTAAATTGATTGCAAACTCTATGACTGTTTCATTGAAACACAATTGTTGAAACCGGTTAAATTCGCATAGGTTTTTCAGTATTCTAATTGCATGATTTGGGTTCTGGCTGAGCGCGCGCTGATCGTTTTTTCCTGCGGCCCAGAGACTTTCGCAAGCGTGTCTTAAGAATTCAAAGTTTCTTGCAGCATTGCGAATTAGCCCTGGTAATTGGTCGAGAAACAGACCTTCTCGAATGAGTCGATCTGCAAAGGCCAGAGCGCGTGCTGGCTGATAGTGGGCTGCTGCAGCAACTGCCGCTATGTGCGGATCTGAATACTTATGTGTTGGCTTTAGCTTCCTCCAGATACTATCTAAAAGCTTGCTCGGTTGATTGTCTAGCGCTGAAAGCCGCCAGTCCAATCTGCTCAAGTTTACGAGGAGATTTTTTAGGTAGTAGCCATTGCAGCTATCAAAGAGTTTTTCACAATAACCTGTGGAGGTGCCACCATCACCAATGCACTGTTTCTCAATAATGAAATCTGCCAGCATGTCAGGTGACAGTCTGCATCTCCCGCTTCGCTTAAAGAGTAGGCCGGACTCGGAAAGCATCCTCATAATGCGTTTGCTGTCTGTCGTTGGTATTTGCTCTACGTCCAGCAGCATTCGAAAGACTGAATCGTCCTCCATGTTAAATGGCTGGACTAAGGCTAGGACGTTTAAAGCTTTCTCCATCGATCTTGAGTCGCTGCCGTTTCCGATGCTACCAGTGATAATTTTTTGAAACCTATCCAACAGAGTATTTCTAAATTGTGGATGATTAAGCGCTAGTTCTGGGTGGTGCCCATCTTTTGCAAAGATAAAGGATGAGAACACTGTCGCAAGTGGACAGTCTAATGTTGCTGTTGCAATTCGCTCAGCGGCAGTGGCAGCTCCGTTGTAAGAGTTGAGTACCTGTCGCGATAACTGTTTCGATTCTTCAATCGTAAAATTCTCGATGATAAAGTCCTGAGATTCGGACAAGCCATATTTGCTAGCCTGTCCCTTAATAGACTGTAGCCCGTAAGGCCGGGATGCTAGAATCACTACCGCATTATTTGCTTGCACGGCAGCGTAAGCGAAAAGTTGCTCTAAGTCTGACCGGTCGTGAGCATCGTCTACGACCAGTATTTTTCGTTTAGTGCCTAAATCGAAAAGAATCTTCGGCGAAATCTCACTGTGCGTCGATGCAAATCTTATAGCTGTAAGCCCCTTGTTGTGTTTGGAAAACTCGCAAATCACTTCTTTTAGAATGCGTGTCTTACCTGCTCCACCCGCACCTACAATAATTTTGATTGGTGGCTCTGTATGTTTTAGTCCATCAATTATTGAAGAGATGAGCGTTTCTCTACCCACGAGCGGCCAATCATGGTGAAACGGGCTTCGTGAGCTGGAAAACGGTAGGAAGAACTCTTCAGCCGTTTGCCAGGCACCAGGGTCGGTTTCTCCTAGGAGTGCCTCTCGCTGACCGCGAAAGAAGATGTCAACTAAGCGCACTTGCTCATCTTTGCTAAGACTTCGAATTTTTCGAGAGACGTCGTCTTTGTCCCAGATATCCCAGTCGTTATGCAATTCTAGAGCTAGGCGCGCCTTGGGCGAAGCAATTCGGCTTAATACAATGACCTTCTTTGTGGCGCTGGCAGTGTGCGCCTCTATCGCTTGCAAAACATCAGCAGGCCCAAATTGTTTGATTCTCTTACATTGAAATGAGGTAGAGGTGCCGTCGGCCAACAGTGCCTTAATGTCTAGTCCATCCTGATCGCTACCGCTCGAACCAGCCTGATGAACTTTGGCATCAGGGTAAAGCGCCTCAATTAGATATGTGCAAAACCGCTCGAAGTTTTCCCAGGAGAGTGCATCAATAGGGAATGGTTGGGCTGTGGTAAGCACCGTTGTCGGACTTGAATAGCCAGCCGCAGCATTTAGTTCATTATTGTCGAACTGAAATAGACTGGCCAGGCTTCCTAGTTCTGTTGGGCGTGGTCTCGACAGGCCAGCCTCCCATCTGCTTACTGTCTGCTGTGTTACTTTCATTCTCTTGGCGACATCGGGCTGTGAGATGTTTGCCTGCTGTCGCAAAGCCCTTAGAAGTGTTCCTAGCTTGCTATACTTCGGCTCTTCTGTCGTACTCAGTTTGTGTGTGTCGCGGCGTTTTGTCAATAGCTGATTGGATTTGACTTGGGCGGGGCGGTTTCAAATTTCCTTAGCCTTCAGGGAGAAATTTACTCTATATAGTTGAAATGATTTGTTGGCCTTATTGGCGGTTGAGCAAATTTGTTTCAGTTTTAGGTTTTATTGTTAGACTTCACGCCAGCAGTTGAATTAGTCATAGTCTTTGTATCTTGCTGTAGAGCTGAGGCCGGAAAGTTGTATTGGGAGTGACTACGGTGCCATTGAACGAACAGGTTGATGAAGATGCCCAAGCGCGATTGGGCCTTGATGTAATTTTTAGTCTAGATACCGCCGAGATTATGGCGGCTCGCGAGCGCACCAAAATCATTCATAGAAGTCGTAATATTGTTTCTGCCGGTCATGAAGTAGAGGCTGCCGCGAGAGCGGTTCTCTCACGCCGTTTCCCAGGCAGCAGTTATGTTGGTCAGGGTCACATTATTGATCAAGCTTGGAAGGCAAGTAAGCAGCTAGACATTGTTATTGCTGACAATTTTGCTTGTCCAATAATGTTTAAGATCTCGAATGGGACTGAGTATTTCCCTTATGAGGCCGTGTACGCAATTGGCGAAGTCAAGTCGACTTATAAATCAGAGGACGATGTTATCGAATTTTGTAAAAAGATTGAACATCTCAAATTGAATTTAAAGCGAGAGAAGACACCTCAAGGCTTTATTAGCACGGGCCGAGGTAGAGGTGTCCAACTACAAGGCCTTTCTTCCGATCGTAGGCCATACAAGAATCCGCTCTTTACGTTCATGGTTTTTGCAAATTCGGGTAAGTTTAGAAAGCAGCATCTACAGGACTTATATCGGAGCAAGAGCGTGCAAGAGCTTCCTTGTATACTCTGCTTCTTAGACAGTGGTGTCCTTGGCTATGGCATCGTGAATGAGAGAGGGCAGTTTTCTGGCCTGCATGAAATGCCTGAGTTTGCCAGTCTTTATCAAAAAACTGGCCAGACTTCACGATGGATGTGGTTGGAGAATCAAGAGCCGATTCTGAAGGCTACTCACCCACTTGCTTTTCTCTATTTCCAGTTGTCTTCTCATATTAGGAATTGCAGTCTTATGCCGCCTGAGTTAACTGAGTACGGTATGCCGTTGATGTCTATGGGAAATGGGCGTTGGGAGGCTTTGTAGGAAACTAGACTGGCACTTCTGATTTTGGCGAGCGAAATTTGATCAGGTTTGGCCCGCGAATATTGAGCAGATCATTTTGTGGTTGCATTAGCTTTTGACCTCGTTTCTAGAACTGCTGTTTCTGCCGCTGAAGTTTTCTTCTTCCGTCTGACACTTTCTTTGAACCGGTAGCTTTCTCCGTTCACACTTCAGATGGGCAAGGTCAAAGCTCTTTCAAATCAACTTGTTTTTATAGAAATTGGCTGTAGGCTGGCTGAGATCACTACAAGTTTGTATTTTTCAGTTGAGCGTGGCAATCTGCTATGTAACCGTTACCTAGAAGGAGATTTGCTTGGCCTACTCGAAGCTTTTTTGATTTCAGTTAAGAGATTATTCAGCCTTTGATTCTCTGATTTTAATGACTCAATTTCCTGAACTTCCAATTTTCTTGCTATTGCTTGCTGGAATGAGAGATCAACGGAACGCCTCGTCTGACAGGCCATGTCTGCCGTACAGGTGGCCATCCAAGCGTTGACTATCATGCTCACAATACTGATTATAATTATCACGCTTGTCAATTTTGACGAACTTTTTGACTCTGTCTCCACTGTTTTGATGAAACTAGTTATTTCATTTGTGATGTCGCCAGAGATTTTGAGGGCGATTTTATCGAGTGCCTGAGATAGGTTGTCCAAAGCTACGCTTGCGACATTTAATGCGGAATCCATCCTCATTACTGTCGAGTCATTCAAGGTTGAAATAGCTTTCGTAAATTCCGCACTACTTTTTGCACGGATGTAGGCTTGAATTGTTTCGATAAGTCGACCGTGAAGCGGTGAGGTCTGTTCTATAACCATACAAGAAGCTATTAATTGCTCCACAGTCATGCGGTTGTAATCTTTTAAGCCCATTTCGTCCAGCGCTTTTAGAACAGCTTGTATATCAACAGAATCGTAGTATTGATTGATTGGCAATTCTGTTAGGTATCTTGGGCATCTAAAATCTTTAGTGCAGTGTTCATTTAAACAGTCGACATGTTCTGCGCCTTGAGTTGGAGCTGGTGACGAATCAATTTGCTCAGACGGCTGTTGACGATCTTTGCCTGGTTGTGTGGTCACTTCTTTCACCTTATGCGCTTCAACTATCGAGGTCGTCATCTGCAGAGTGGATCGTACATTGACTTGTTCGCAACACAGGTTGGTTAAGCAGAATTATAGTGACATAGTTCGCCTTTGGCACGGCTAGTGGTTGCGGGCCCGTGCTCGCTAGCGTCGTGACTAGCCATTGAGGCCCACGTGTTCTTCGAGCTGCTTGCTCACAGGAGCTACGAGATCGACGTAGTGCTTAAAGGTAGTTTCATGGCCTAGCCTCCCTAATTTGAGTTGGTTCGTGTAGCTCGATGTACCTAGCCATGGAAAGAGAAATTGAAAACGTTCCATTACAATTGGTTTGAGTCGAGCCGGCAGAGCATCAGTTAGTTCGTTTCTTAGCCCCGTAGCACTGTCGCTAAATAATCTATGAATGTTAGATACAAGTTCATAGTATAGCTGCGGTTCAATCAGCCTTAGCCATTCAATGGTTACAAGATCGGCTGCTGCAATTGTTAATTGCTCATTGTCCGTAAATATTCCAGCTTGAAAAGAAAGGATTGATCCAAAGCGTTTCACCCTCCGTAGGGTTTCAAAAGACGTTGCGATTTTGCTAGCCGTTTCATTCAGGAGTGGCTCGTGGTCGGCAAATGTTGTCTCCGAAAATGAATTCTTAAAGGTCTGTATTAAGAATGGCACTGTATTTTCAGATCTGAGTGGTGGGAGGTTTAGTCCTACATGAACTATTTTGTCCAAGTACAACCGACCCATCTTTGTTCCGTCTGAGGCTGGTGGCATCCAGGCCGCCAAGCTTGCTTCAATGTTTTCCTGTTGGCAGAGCAGAAGAAAGCCAAGGTTTGGAAAGTCGCAGTGGGTTTTAATTACTTGAAATAGTGTGCGAATTTCTTCGTTGGTAAGCCTATCTATATCATCAATGGTTACCAAAATCGGCTTTTTGAGATTTTTCATTGCAGCTAACAAAGTTAACCGGAGGTTCTCGATGTCGTGAACCTCTGCAGTTGCCTGAATCGCATCTTTTGCACTGGCTAAAGCACCACCGATTTTCGATGAGCCGGCGCCAAGTTGTTTTATGATCTCACCGAGGACTGGTACGCCAACCAAGCTCAACAAGGAACCTAGTGCTGAACCGGTCTGGCCGAGCATGGTTACTGTAGTGGCCCACTCATTCCAGTTTCTTTGCACTTGCTTCGTTCCCGCTGGATCGAACAGAGCAATGCGTTTGCCAATCAAGTTGAGAAGCTGTCTTGCAAGATCTTCCTGATTTTTGAATAGCCAAGGGTTAAATTCTAATATCTGCGGCTCCATGTCTGATTTTAGCAAGTAGTTGCATACTAGATTTTTGACGGATGTTTTCCCGCTGCCCCACGGGCCATAAAGCGCTACAACTAGACCGCCTTCATTGGCTGTCCAAGTTTCAATTCCTTTTCCCACTTGAACGGCAAAGTGGCAGCGATTTAACAGATCATCTGACTCTTTGGTAATTGGTTGATCTATGAAAAACATTCAGCTCACAATTATCGACAGTATAGGCCAGAATCTTAACTTACCCATAATTCCAATTAGTAACGGTTGGCTACACTGCAATTGTATGGTTCTATCTAGTTTAAGGGTGCTTAGTATCGAGAGCGAGCAAACAATTGTGCAATTGTTTGCTCGCTCTTGCAATGACTCTAATACATTATAAAGTCAGGTCATGGAGTAAACAAAAATTGGCTAGAAATTTGCTCAGATCTATGTCAGCAGCCCTAGTGGCCGTAATTATGCCGAATTTGTGGCCGGTTCATGGTTTTAACCAGGTATCGATTAATCTGGCGAAGTTGTATCCCGAAAAACATGTAACAATCAATGAGAACCAATGTAATTTCCTTCAAATGGATGATAAAACTGTCGTTTTCTTTCATCCAGACGAAAGAATAAAGTTTGGCCAGCTAATGAATGGCAAAAGTGAAGCATGTGTTTCTGCTGTTCTCATACTAGCCCCTTCGCAAATGCATGTAAGTCATGAGAAAGTTACCGTTCGCTGGCAGGATGGAAGGCTCTATTTTCGCACTCGCATTGCTATGGAATCAGAGGTGCGTCGAAGCCGTATCAACCCCAAGTGGCAAGACTTAGCAAAGCATTATGATAGAGGGCAATTGGGCGACGGAAAGGTTGGTGCTTCCGTTATTGAACTGCTTAACGATGTATTCTTGGTGACCGGCGGCGTGCTCAATGATTCTGCTGGCACATCTAAAAATTCTCACCTTAGGCAGTCTGCTCAAATTTACGACGGTAAATCTAATAAGGTCATCAAAACTTTTAAACTGGCTATGGCGCGAAGTGGCCATCGCTCTCTTCCTCTTTCAAATGGAAAAATATTGCTTATTGGTGGAGTCGCAGCTGGTGCGCCAATAGCAGAGATTGTTGATCCTGTTTCTGGGACGTCTGTACTTTTGAAGGCGAAAACCGAATTTAAAAGATCTTGTTATACTGCATGCGTGGACGATAACGACAATTGTTTCTTGCTATGCGGAGCGACAACAGACGCGGGGTGCCTTAAAGCCGTTGATATGCTAGATGTTCGCAATGATAGACTTGTGCGAATCGACAAATTTCGACTTAAGCATTCACGCATGTTTTTTCATCGGTTTGATATAAATTACGAGCCTGAGAATGCGCGTTTCATTGCCGATAACGTTCTTCTTGTATCTGGCGGCATGACTGAAGATCCAATGTTTTCGGAACGTCATATAAGCGTAAAGAACGCTGAAGTAATAGAGTTTGCCCCGCGCTGACTCTTGGTGCTGTCATCAGGAAGATTTAAATAGTCGTTGAGCTAGACTTCGCTTCCAACTAGGATTGCCAATTTTGCCGTCCTTAAAAGGGCTGGCGCTTGGCCAAGGTTCTGGTGCAGAAGATCCAACTTCGCCTTTGCCTGCCATGACCCTTTCTAATTTGCGCACCGGCGCCAGTGTGAACTGCGAAGTGCTTGATAGTCGGTAGAGGGGCTCAACTAGCATGGTTTTCTTGTGCCATTCTTTGGGCAGATTAATGTACAGGTGGAAGAGGGTCAAGCTGTGGCAGATAAGCCTGGTGAAAGGCTAACATGAATTCGTTGAAACTGTATCGAAACTCTGAAGTTCTCGGCATCGTTACCAATCCGGCACAAGAAGGTCCAGAACCAGTCGCTAACCTCGAATTAACTGCTGCCGCTGCTAATCATAAAGACCTTCTCGATTACATCATGAGCAAAAAAGAGCCTGGCCAAGACCCGCCTGTGTCTTTAAACCTTTTTGAAGGTTGGTTTATCGAGGACGAAAACGGAGTTAAGAAAACAATCTTTCCGCCCGCGATTTACCCAGGTGCTAAATTTATTTCATGGCGCTGGAGGCGCACGGAGAAGAATTGATTGGCGACGAGCGAGTTACTGTCACTCGCTTTGATAGCGCTTCCAGTTTTTTTTCGTCATACTGGTCCGTATCTACTATATAGGTGACTGCCTTGCATTCGATTGAAGCTGCGTCTGTGAGAAGTCTACGTCGATTTGTTGAAAAGTAAGTTGATGACTTAGCGATAGGCCTATTACGAAACCTTGAAGTTTACACAATTCTTCATTGTCAGCTTTGAATCGTGCGATGTTATTGCCTGTGTGCGCTGAATCACAGCATTAATCTAGTTCGTCTTTTGGGGCCGCTCGCCGTTGCTTTTCTTGTTCTAGCTGAAGTCGTGTCAACTGGCAGAATAGTAGGAGCCATTTGATATCTCTGTTCGTTAAGGTAAAAGTACTTCGTAGATCGGATTCATTTGTACCGAACCGGGCCGCCTGATCAGCTACCAAAAAGACATCAGTACAATCCTTGGCCGATTTCAGCGCTTCCTCGATTCGGCTAAGACTCCATGAGGCAATATCGTCACCAGTTAAATTTTCTTCCATTTCACTTCCTTGTGAGCGCTGCTTTATCAGCGCGGGGGGGTGATCTTCTGACCACTTTTTGAGACGGTCAATTATCTTTTCTGCATTCAGATAGTCATTGAAAATTTCTGTCACTATTATCATTTGCTGTCATGAAAGTTTGACATCTTGGGGGATGTCAACGTCGATGTGGTCGTTCATACCTTTCAGGGCGTTATCCAAGGTCTCTGTGACGCCACGATTTCGTAGGCCGCTGTCTCTAATCCAGTTGCCCAGAATTTTAGCCAATTGCTGCCCAACCTTTTCCTCGTCAATTTTTCCTTCTTCTTCCATTGCGTTCTCTTCTTTGAAGTTTTGTACTGACTCAATTCTATCAAGCCCTCGCAGGCACATCTTAGAGGGTCTTCCGTTTTTTGTGTTCAGCTTTACTTAGATCTTGAGCCTGTTGAACTAGCTCACATTGTCGCAGTGCGATTAAAATCAAAATGTTTCTTCGCTCAACTCTTCTGGCTCTGGCACAACATACGACGACATGACATTGGACCAGTCTACGAAACTGCTTGTGCAGCCAGTCGCTGATTCAGTTAGGGTTAGTGTGACTTGCGTAGCACCATAGTGTTCTTGGTTCCAAATTGGCATCGAGGGTGCCGAGAGTTTTTCCAGCGCCGCTCTAAGGCTTGTTAGCAGGTTAGTAAGATGTACCGAACCGCTCACTGCCTCCGTTAGGAGTTGAGCACCGGTGGATGACACGGCGCAAGTATTTTTGCCAGTTTTGAATTAAATATCTCGGCCGGGTATTTCTTTGATGAGTGAGCCGCTCACTTCGGCTCCGCTGAGTTCTTCATAGCCGTATTGACCTGTGCCAGACGATTCCTCAGATGTTCAATCAGACGAGGGTCTGCTGCTTCTGTTTTGTTGAGAATTCTAAGAGCCTTTTCGAACTCCATTCTGGCCTGAGAATAGCGACCCTGGTGAATGGAAATCAGCCCAAGAGTATCAAGGTCGGTTGCCAAAAAAGAATTATCAGGACCGAGATACTTCTCGTCGTAGTCAAAAGCCTTCTGCGCCCAGAGCCTGGCTTTGCCGTACTCTTGCTTGCTCAAATGAGCGACGCCAATGACCCTACAGCAACTCGCCATTTCGGTACCCAGGGTGGCTTGGTGTGCCTCGCAAATCGCAAGAGCTTCCATTGCGGTCTTGGTAGCCTTAGCGGAATCACCAATATTGGCGTAGGCATTTGATAAGTTTTCGAGAAGCTTGCACCTCAGTTCCAAGGCATCATGTGAGTCTCCAAGTTTCGGAATAATCGCTAAGGCTGTTTGTACGGTTTCGATTACCGACTGATATTTGGCCTCCTTGCCATAAATCAGCGCCAGAGTATTCATTGCACCGACTACCACTGAGGCGTCTTGAATATTGCCTGGTGTTCCGACAAGCTCAATGCTCTGTTTTAGTTTTTCTTTTGCGCCGTCATAGTCTCCATTGCGCATTAAAGCATCTGCGAGTCCTGAAATACCATCCGAGAGAAGATTTCTTTGCAATCCAGATGGCAATTCGGTTTTCTCATGCAGCAAAGAGATGCCATTTTCAAAAGCTGCACGAGCTTCTTGAAATTTGTTCTCGCATCCGAGCAGGCGTCCCATTTGTATTTGGCAGAGGGCCTGCATGCCCGTAGTCTTATCTTTTTGTGCTGCTGCAAAGGCGTTTTGTATGAGCCTCTCTGCTTCTGGGAAATCACCCTGTAACTGCGCTTTAGCGGATTCTTGCAACAATGTAAGCGCCTCATTGTTTACCGCGCGAGCTGGGCAACTGACAAATGGTAGCGGCGAAGCCAGAAGGAAAGCGCATTGTAAGGACAGGATAGCTCGGACGTAAATCGACCAGCTAAGGAGGCAAGGAGTTGTAGCACTATTCTTATTTGCACGCAATTTTTTTTACCACCTACAAGCATCACATCACCGCCCTCTGCCAGAATCATATTTCAAACTGGCAGCTCTATTTCATCGACTATTAAAAGTTTCCATTCACTTTAGCAAGACAAATCGAGGTTGGGTGCTCTGTTTCTAGTGATAGAAAAATTTTAATCGCTCGATTGAGGTAGGCAACCAAGTCGCTGCGCTTACGAAAACACAGCATTCCTGGTTAACCACCTAAGCCAGTTCTTGATTGTTGATGCTCTTCGCATCGGCGTTGTACCAGTTAGTGAGGAATGCTTTTCAATTAAAGATGCTATTTCTTGGGCGCGCACTTGAGCCTCAATGAAATTGTTGCTTATTAGCAACTGAAAAACTTCTCGCATCAATGGGTCTGTTGCCATCTGTTCGACCAGAGCTTTGGTGCGTTGTGCTCGCAACTTCAACGCCAGAAACTGTTTGCCAAAGGCTGTGAGTTGAAACTCGCTTTGTTGGCTTGTTCCTGAGCGCTCCACTAGACCTAGATAGCCCGCCGCATTTGCGTAGTAGTCGGCCTGTCGCTCATCGAATTCAAAGCACTCTACAATTTTGGGTTTGGAGTTCTGACCGTTGTTCACAAATTGAATTAGGTCAACAACTTTGTCTAGGTCGTTTGCTTGCGGTATCGTGTAAGTTTGGATTCTTATGCTGGGTTGTGAGTCGGCCAATATCTGTTGCAGGTTGAGATAGGCAATGGCTGATTCATTGATCGTGAATACTCGATTGTCGACGACTTCAACTGAACCGAATATGGTATCAAACTTAAATTCTGTGAAAAGATATTGGCCGTTTGAGTAGCTAAAGAAAATCGGTCTGATCTTTTTGGCCGTTTTTTGAGACCATTGCATCCAGGGATACCAGAGCTGTCGTATGTTGAAATTGTCTCTTCTGCCGATCTTTGCTTCAAGTAGCAACAGAGAATCAGCTGTTTCATAGCCAGCATCCACTTCTATTTGAACATTGGCTACTTCTACCAAACGTTTTGATTCCGGCAGCTCGAAAGAGAATTCACCAGAGTAGAGGCGGCCGCGCACAGTAAGCTGAAGATTTTCTTCCTGAGAATATGAAGTCAATAGCGACGCGATGTTAGCAAAGTCGATTGCCTGTGATTCACTGAATGATCTGTTGGCCGGAAAAGAGTCGAAGGCTTGAAGGTCTTTATTCGAAACATACTCTTCAACCTGTCGGTTTTCTTCTGAGGTTTCGAATTGATAGAAGCTGCTGTTTTGACTGTCCTTGAATAGAATGTAGCGGCCATTCTGCACGGGCAAAATATTGATTTCATGTTCTTGAAATGCCTTAGGTCGATTGCTAAGGCTGTCTATTTTTGCCATCAGGCGGGGCTCTCTTCCGCCTGCCGCCTTCAGCTCATCGGCAGTGACGTAGGCAAAGCCAGCGGTTTGAATTTCGGCCAGCGCATTGCTGTTTTTAAAAAACTGAGCCCAATGTTTGTCGTTGGCTGTGGCCATTGGCTAAATGCCTTTGGTTGCTAGTATTTCTTTTGCTTTTGTTCGATCGCCAGTGCAGCTTATCAATCTCGGGGCATCAAGAATTTCAACTTTGAAGCCGAGACTTTTATACAGGGCTACAATGCGCTTGGTCGCTTGGTTTGATGTTACAACAGGGCCTGGGTGCTCAGCTAGCCACTCTGCCAAGCGCTCTTGGTGCGACCAGTCGAAAACTTCTTTTGAATACTGCGTAAATTCGACGTCGTAGGGCGGGTCTGCATAAACCAAATCGTTCTTAGTTAACGGAAGCTGTTCAAAGTCGCCCAGCGAAAATTCCCAGTTGGCAAAGATTGGCTTGTATGCTCGAAAATCGCTGGTGTAGAGTTCGTAGTTCAATGTCTTGTATCTACCATACGGCACATTGAATTCGCCTTGTCTATTGAAGCGGCAGAGGCCGTTGAAACAAGTGCGATTTAAGTAGTAGAAAAGCTCAGCAGCTTCTTTTGTGTTCTGCTTGCCGAGAGAAATCAATTCATTGAAGCGCTCACGGTTCTGATAGAACGATGTTTCGTCGTTCCGCATGTCTAGCTTGAGTGCCAGGCCTTTTCTTAGCCACTTATAGAAGTTAATGGCGTGCGGATTTATATCGTTAAGAAGAGCTTGTTCTGGCAAGAGACCAAGGGCTACCGCCAGCCCGCCGCAGAATGGCTCTACTAGGCGTTTTGTCTTTAGATGTTTTGCGACAATTGGTTTCAGGTAGGGCACAAGCCATCGTTTGCCGCCAGCCCATTTTAACGGCGGCCGCATGCCAAGGCCATCGCCTAAGAAGAGTCTAGATTTTGTATCGAGAACTGTAGCCAATGGTTATCCTGGGAAAGTCTAGTAGTTGGTCCTGCTTCTTCAAAGTCGATGGCAAGTCCAACGAAGGTGTTCAGTGTCCTTGAAAATGGTATTACGCCATTATCAGGGACGCATATTTGCTTGTCTACTTCGATGTATATCTTTTGGCTATCTTCTCCCTGCTCGTTTACTTTCGAATAGTCTAATAATTCGAATTTTGCTCATTAATTTTCACTGTTAAGCTCGCTTCTGTTTTGAACTGCTTTCGTTTTAGTACAGAGAACGTAACTGAGCGATCATAGAGCTTGCTCAATATTTTGGTTGTTGCGGAATCGAAACGTTGATGTATGATGAAGTTACTTCGTGGATCTTGACGGTGATACGAAGTGCTTCTACCGGAAGGTGGTCTGCCTGGAAAGGTCCTTCATTCTCTTGACTGAGACGCATGTTGAAGGTTCGACCAAGAAGCTTCATTTATGTGTTCTAGAGAGTAAAGGAGCCGTACATGCCTACGCAGCCCAGTTTCCATGACAAAAGTTTGTCGACAATCGTTAAAGAAAGCGCTATAGAACTCGATCAGTTTCAGAAGAAACTTGACGAGGCTTCTTCAGATACTTTGGAGCTTGAGAAATGGCTCCAGTCAACTGGGTTTTGCATCGATGTCTATGTTGATGTGAATATTCCTGGCTATGACTCAATCGGGTGGGATAAGTGCGGAAACGCGTGGCGTCTCGTCGCGAGGTATTGGACTGAAGGGTTCAATAGTGATTTGAATAGTAGATCTTTGGTTGACTCCAGCGCGCGCTTGCGTCTTGCATGCAAGCCCTTTTTGCCGCTGTTGGTTAAGAAGCTTACTGATACATTGGTAGAAATTCAAAACGGTTCAGAACCCTCTGACGATGACTTTGTTGGCCCAGATTTCGCTTGAAATCTTTTCATATTGCAATCAGAGGGTTAGAAATATGGACAAAATGCCGCAGGGCAATTTTTCCTTCGCTGGCCTAGCGGAGGTGGTGAAAGAATTTCGGGAAGTACTTAAGGATCTCTGGTATCGAAACAATCAGGAGAAAACTTTGGGAGAGTTAGAAATCGCTGATAAGTGGATGGCACTGGATTGCAAGGCTCAGTTATGTCGTCTTGAGAAAGTCGATAGTATCCAACCATTGATATTGAAGCGTTGTTCTACCGATGAAGGCCTTTAAGAATGAAGGAAGTTCGACAAGGTGCGGTCAATCTCAGATAGCGTTGTGTGGCAGGCTAGGTCAAGCGTAGTGTCAGTTGCTTGAGCGCATGGACCTTAAATGCGTCAGAAATTGAGATAGGCAACATTCATTTTCAAAGTGAGTTGGTTGGCAAGCTGTGTTAATGCTTGATGGGCAATAGCTAAGAGGAAGAAGATATGGTAAGTGATGCGGAACTCATAGCAAAGGTCGAGCGATTGCGCCAACTGCTTGAGGATGGACTGACTGGAAAAGGATACGCCGATGATGAATATCGGGAATTGAGACGGGATCTCATCTCAATTCCCAAATTGAAAAATCGGCTACCGCCGTTTCTGATGACACTTCGAGAAGCAAAGCACCTTTATCACCAGGTTAAAGACTCTCACCCATCTTATGCGTCGCGCAGGCAGTGGCTTGCCGATGAGTTTACTAAAGCATTAACTTATCTTGAAAATGACTTATCGTTGCCAGTAAAGGAAGGCGTGACACAGGTGTTGTCTAAGGTTGACGCCCAGCATGTTGAAGATTGTTGGCGCAAGGCCTTAGATCGGTTAAATATCGATCCTGAAGGAGCAATTACAACGGCGCGGTCGTTGGTGGAAACTGTCTGCAAGTATATTTTGGAATCTGAGAAAGTGTCTTATCGAGATGATGGGGATTTGTTGAAGATCTATGGGGCGACCGCGAAGCACTTGCAGCTCTCGCCATCAGATGAGTCTGAACCTGCTTTCCGACAAGTGCTGAGTGGTTGTGTCTCGATCGTAAATGGAGTTGCAGCGCTGCGAAATAAGCATAGCGATGCCCATGGCAAAGGCCTGCAATCGGCTCCCACGTATTTGCGGCATGCGCGGCTTGCTGTTAGTGTCGCCGGGGCCGCAGCAAGTTTTCTTATCGAGACATGGGAGGGACGCCTTGCTGAGCAAGGGTTAAGTCTTCCTCATTGGACTGACGATCCGGAAAATTTGCAAATGGCACTGGATTTGGTGGCTGAGGATATGTATGCTGAGCAGCAAATGAATGAGATGCTTGATAAGTAAAGTGGAAGTTCGTGCACTTTGAAAATACACAACTGATCGACAACAAGCAAGAGCGCTGATAACAATGAGCCAAGCCAATTTCGAAAGACTCAAAGAGCATATTATCTCGCTTTCGGATTCTCAAATATTTGTGACGGCTAAATCCGAATGGCATCTCGTAGCAATTGAGATAAGCGATGAATTCGACAACTGCCCGTGTGGCCAGGAGATTAAAGAACATTGCTACATTCGCAACAAATTTAATAGCAACCAAACATATGTCGGCAATGTATGCATCAATAATTTTCTTGATATTGATACAGGTAATCTGTTTGATGGACTTAAGCGAATCGCTACAAATATTGAAGCGAATCCAAACGAAGATCTGATTGAACACGCCAATCGGATGGGTTATCTACATGGCGAAAATGAGTACCTGTTTCTTCAATCGATCAAAAGAAAACGCAAGTTGTCTGAGAAGCAGTTGCGCTGGAAGCGATTAATAAACAAGCGCATTCTGTCGCAGACCAAGGTACGCAAGCGGACAGTGCGATAGTGTGGCATGACTGATTGCGCTTGGTGGGCGTCAAGTTTGAGCTCAGATCTTCGTTTAATACTGGCTGATCGACGATATCTAGCTCAGAGGGTCAGAAGCTCCCTAAAATTCAAATCTTGTTGATATCGCTCTGGTGGTCTTCTGTTTGCAGTTGATATGGCGTATTCACCGAGGGCTTTCATGCTAGTTCGTGTGAGAAGGGCTTAACCACGACATGCTAGTATAGGTATCAGTCTTAAGAGCTTGTTGATTTGAATTGCCACCGCTGAACTAAGGGAATGTAATGATTCAGACGGAAAGTGAAGACGGCCAGACGACTGTTCGTGGCTCAATTGAGAAGGTTACTTTTAGAAATGACGATAACGGCTATTCAATCTGCCAATTGAGGCTGGAGGAGACCAATCAGCTCATCACAATCACTGGCTCATCGTATTCGCTTGAAGTTGGAGAATTCGTTCAATGCAGTGGCAAGTGGATTGAAGATAAACGTTTTGGCCGACAATTTAAAGCTGAGCAGATTTTGGCGTCGCAACCTCAAACAGTTTCAGGTCTTGAAAGTTATCTGGCCTCAGGCTTATTTTCTGGAATCGGACCGAAGTTTGCAAAAAAATTGGTTAGCAATTTCGGCTTGGCCATCTTTGAAGTTATTGAACGTGAGCCGGAAAGACTAAAGAATATCCCTGGTTTTACTCAGGCACGCATCGATTCCCTTGTAAAGTCTTGGGACGAGCAACGAGCAATTCATAATGTGATGGTTTTTCTATCAGATCTCGGTATAAAAACAGGGCAAGCTCTGAAAATTGCTGCGGCCTACGGCCCGAATGCTGTTACTGTTGTATCGAATGAGCCCTATAGACTAGCTGCCGAGATTACTGGATTCGGATTTCAAACAGCAGATGAAATCGCAGTAAAGGTGGGCATTGATCCCGCTTCCATCGCGCGCGCCAAGGCTGGACTCATTCATGTTTTAAAAACTCAATCGACAAGTGGGCACTGTGCATGCAAAACAGATAAGTTGATTGCAAGTACTTATAAACTGCTAAAGACCGAGAATGCCAAAGTTGAAGAAGCGCTTAGGCTACAGGTAGAATTAGGTCAATTGATCGAGCGACAAATTGAATCTGAATCTTTGATCTATCTGCCGTACCTCGATTTCGCGGAGGAGTGCGTAGCGGAATCTATGAAACGCCTCAGTGTGAGCGGCACGACAATGAGAAATCTGATAGCGTTAGACCGAACTGCGTTTGAAGAAACAGCAGTGGAGATGGAACTCTCTCCAAGCCAACAACGAGCACTCAGATGCAGCGTCGAACACAAAGTACTAGTGATTACTGGCGGGCCGGGTGTTGGGAAAACCACTTTAATTCGAGCCCTGTTGACCCTTGCTCAACGAGATGGGCAGCTTAGAATCGCACTTTGTGCGCCAACCGGTCGAGCAGCCAACCGATTGTTTGAAGCAACGAAACTGCCAGCGAGCACGATTCATAGACTTTTGGAGTATGAACATCAAAATGGGTTCAAGAGGAACAGCGGTTTCCCTCTTGAGGCTGACATCGTAATTGTCGATGAAGCATCGATGATAGATATAAAACTGATGAAAGATCTATTGAGTGCGATCCCGTCGAATTCGCAAGTAATTTTTGTCGGGGATGTTGATCAGCTTCCTTCTGTGGGGCCAGGCACTGTATTGGCCGATCTGATAGATTCAAATCGAGTCGAAGTCGTTCGCTTGACTGAAGTATTTAGGCAAGCTAACAGTTCAATGATTATTTCAAATGCTCACCGAATAAATAAGGGAGAGTTGCCAACTGCTGCACCATCGACTGACCTCAATGCTGACTATTTTTTCATAAAGACTTCAAGCGAAGAGAAGTCAACTGAAGTGATTCTTGAGCTAGTTAGCAAGAAAATCCCCAAACAGTTCGGGCTGGAGGCTGTAAGAGGAATTCAGGTATTGTCTCCCATGAAAAAAGGTCCGTTAGGAACCAAAGAATTAAATCGGCTAATTCAACAAAGACTCAATCCAATACCGCGGAAGAAATTGGTCAGAGCTGATAACACTTATGCCATCGGCGATAAAGTAATGCAGACTGCCAATGACTATGACAAAAATGTATTCAATGGCGACATTGGTATTGTTGAGGAAATTGACCTGAATAATTCAAAGCTTCGAGTTGATTTTGATGGTCGAGCTGTTGAGTATAGTTCTGCCGAATTGGAAAATGTAACATTGGCCTATGCTATTTCCATTCACAAGTCACAAGGTGGCGAGTATCCCGCCGTAGTGATCCCGCTGACTACAACGCACTCAATACTTCTTGAGCGCAACCTGCTTTACACTGCTGTTACTCGGGCGAAAAAGGTTGTTGTACTTGTAGGGGATATTGACGCACTGCGGTTGGCTGTAGCGCGGAGAAATGCGAATAGAAGGGTTACGGGTTTGGTATCACGATTAAAGGAATTACTACCAGAGCTTGTGAGCCGCGCATTTTAGAATTGTGCCCAACGAAGACCATCGAGAAATTCTAGATGTGCCAGACTGTTACTTCGCACCCGTTATTTTCTAGCAGCGTTTGAAATCCTGGAGTCTGAGTTCGAGGAATAGCTATTGTAAGAAGTTTTTCTGCTCTTGATGCTCCCACGTATAGTTTGCGTGCGTCTTCTTCCATGTCATCGGCTGGCTGCCCGTTCAAGACTTTGAGAATACCACCAGCGGTACTGGTGGTAATTACGACACACACTGCAGGAAACTCTAGCCCCTTGACGGAATGAATTGTCCGCGCTGAAGTCGACGTTGGGTCCGGCTTTACAAGCCTTAACGCTAACTCACTGTTCCTTCTCAGTCGGCTATTTATAGATAGGCTTTTGTCTAAATCTCTAGCCAACACCTCGCGCGCTCTTGCGAGCCAAAGATCTGCCGTTTCGCCATCGCGGCATTGAAGTTCATTTGCAATTGAAATAATTTCTGGTCGCCAAGCAGCATTGAGATTCTCTTCTTGTTGCATAAAAACGTGGTAGTTCGCTAGGCTCTCTATCTTTCCCCGTATCTTCAATACAACCTTATGCAGCTCGATTAGAGCTTCCCGTCGCTTCCCGTCAAGGAATGAATAATGATATCTAGTCACCACTTCCGCTAATAGCAAAGTTGAATCTTTTGTTGGTGAGTGGAATGGTCTCCCTGCGGCTTTGTAGGCGCTGAGCTTTGTTGATGCAAGAATTGGTGCATCTCTGACTGAAATACCGAGCTGATCTATTATGCTCTTAAAGGTGATCCCAATTTTTTGAGGTACGCTTTTTCCGCTGTATGAAATGATATGAATTGGCGTTGACACATTTTCGTTCATACCTATGGCGCGGTCCGGTTTAATTGAGGAAGAGGGCGCTCGCAGTGCTACGATAGCCGAGCAAATGTTAGGACTAGATCTGAAATTTCCACTCATTGCAAGGTGGTTACCTTTGTCAAACTGTTCGGCAAACTTCGTAAGTTCCTCAGTCACGCCACCTCTAAACTTGTAAATGGATTGGTTTGGGTCGCAAATAAGCTTTACGGCAATTTCAGAGTTCAATAACCAACGTACTATCTCTAAATCGGAAGGGTTACAGTCTTGGGCCTCATCGACAATTATTTCACTAAATCTAGCGGAGAGAGCGCGACCTAAGGTATCTGCGAAAGTTGCTTGTCCGAGTCTCTCTTTAACGATCGCCCTCATATCTTCAAAATCAAATAATCCGTCTGCTATGCTATTTTTTATTTTGTTGAGTGCAGCTGTTTCGTATGCTCCAGTTTTATTGCCTAAGTCAAAAGCTGATGCTTTAGGTTTTGAGGTGTCAAATTTACCGGTACTGCGGTCAAAGTCACCCAGTGTCAGTGGACGAGCATTTGTAAAGGGTTTAACTTCCCACTCGTTTTTATCTGGCACCAGTCTTGGTGCTCTGATCGACGTTGTGTGACCAAATGGCGAGATAATAAATTGCCAGAGGAAACGGTCAAATGTGCCAATAAAACTTGGAAAAAGCGGATTTGGTAGGGCGCCAAAAGCACGCAGTCTTGTTTCTAGTTCAGTTACTGCGGCATTGGTAAAGGATAGGAATGCTACACCGCGGCGATCACCACTCTGATTCATGATCAGTCGCGCTCTTTCAACCATGGTTCGTGTTTTTCCTGCTCCCGGACATGCCGAGATGTATGCCGAGTGTGGATGTTTGATAACGGCCTGTTGTTCTTCTGTGGGCGAGTAAGTACCATTCATATTGATACCAACTCTTCAATAGCCTTTTTTAAATAGTTGGGCACGGTGAACTTCTCACCGGTCTCAATTCGTTCTGCAAGGCGCTGCGCAAAATCTCCTTTCCTTGTGTCCTTGAAAATTTTATGAATTGCTTTTGCTCTGTCGTCACCAGCAAGCGATATTGCGCTGTTCCACTTCGCCTCTGACCGAGGATGCATATCTAAAAACGTTTTCTTCAGTATGTCTTGGTTCCCGGATTCAATAAGTTCGGTTTCTAACGAGTAAGTGCTTGCAAATACAGACAAGTTCTCTTCTGCACCAATTAATTTCGCTATTGCCAAAAGTTCGCCTCGTCTCTTATCTCCCGGCGTGATTGAGGTTGCGCTTTTCGCTTCGGTCCTTCCGATAATATGATGCTGAACCATCGCCTCCCTTAAGTGCTCTGAGTCGACTTCCTCTAGGGCTTCCGACTCAGTTCTTCTTGCTTCATCGATAGTGTCATTTTTTGAGTTTGAGAAAGCTGCAATTTTGTCCCCATCAGTAATTACAACCACTCGATCTGCTATGCGAGCATTGCTAATAGTTGTTAGCAAGAGGTTTATATACGGCTCAAAGTCAACCCCTTCGATAGGAACAAATACCGTAGATCTAAATCTACTGAGCTTCTCAGGCTGATTTATCAGAACTAACTTTTTCGCAATCGCAGGTAAAAGTAGCGCTTCTGCAATTCCCTCAACGAGTAGCACTCTGCCACCGAACAAAAGTGCAGCCTTGGTTACGTCAAGATATCGATCAACTTTTCTCCTGTCTGTTGGGTTTAGGGGGATTTCTGCCAGTGGGATGCAGTGAGTTACTCTGCGACGGTTTTGTGGCGATTGATCTAAATCTGAAGTTTGTATCTCTGTTGGCATTGCTGCGTTTGGAGTTGAGCCAAGATCGACGATAGGTGAAAGCGCTTCAGAATCAATGTTTTCAGTTTTAGTCTCTAATTGTTTGAACTGGGCGGATTTGAATACAACTAACTTCTCATTGCTAACCCATGCTGACAAATTTGGTGAGTGAGTGGCGACAATCACTTGAAGTTCTCCAGCCGGGCCGTGGTCCTGTGGCTCTTCCTTTCTTGATTTCTCTGCTTGGTCCTGGAGAAAAGATAATACCGCTGCTTGAAGCTGCGGATGTAGATGAGCCTCGGGCTCTTCAACCAAAAAAATAGTGAGATCTGAGGTTCGCACTTTCTCTAACTCAACGGCTATAATCGCCATAAAGAGAAGATTGGCATAGCCGTGCCCGGAGTATCGAAGATCTTCCGGAGTTATTCCGTGGTCTCCAAGTTTAAATCGCAAATCACGCGCCACGTCGATTAGCGTTTCGTCTGCGGAAAAGCCTACAGAAGCCGATTGATGACGGACACCAGAAGTCAAAGCCTTAAGGCTTTTGTTGACAGCTTCGTCAATCTTGGTTAAAACGGCATGCGTCTGCTTTCTTTGCAGAGCCTTACCCAGTTCTTCGACGGACGTTTCTTCCAAGAAATGATCTAGCAAAGTCAATATTCTTGTCGGGTTTCCAGAAGCCAAAGCTCTTTTTGCGTCACGAAGTGGAGGAAGATAAACGTGCCTAATCGTCTCATGACTTCCAGCTTCTGGGGCGTTTCCTTCTTTCCCGGCCCATAAGAGAGGCTTTGCACCAGCTCTGGTGGCATCGAATCGCAAGCCAAATTGTGCCTCTTTTATTGAGGCATCAACAGCGGCAGAGATTAGGCGACCTTGTTGGCCGGTCGAAAGCTCTCCAAAGAGTCCTACCAAATTGAAAGAGGTTTCATTACTATGAAAACGTACGTCTGTAGACTCGCAGTAAATTTCGCGTCTGCCCCCAAGAGGATAGGTTAATAGTCTGATCGCATCTATTGCGTTACTTTTTCCACCATTATTTTCGCCCACAAAGATTGTCATATCTTTCTGTAACTTGATTTCTGCTTTTTCGAATGACCGAAAATTTGTTAGTGTAAGATTTTTGAGAAACATAGTTTACTTCCGAGCTTACATCGTCAAAGGCGAATTTTTTTTCTACAGTAATAGGATTTGCGTTGTTTTTGTCGGTGTATCTTAGTTTTGTAGTGGCAAGAATTTAGAGAGCTGCGTTGACTTTATCGGCATTAAAGGCGAGGTTAAAATATAAGCCGACTTTTATTTCCCCTTCACAGCCAACTTGTCGTTGTCATGGTCGTGTGATTGCTTCCCGTTACCACCGCCACCCGCGCATACACCGCAGGTCAGTCCCATTTTAGAACACCGCTTGCACGCCGAACAGGTGTGACAAGCCATGCAAGGATTCGCGCCTATACACGTGCTGGCCTGGGCAGCGCCAAAGCTTGCGGCGATAATCATCGCCGCCACTGCAAATTTCCCCACCGGCATTACCCCCGTGTAGCCTGGTTGTTAACTTACCCGCTATTCCAATTAATAACGGTTGGCTAGACTACAATTGGATGGTTTTATTTAGTTTAAGTTTGCTTGGTTTATTGATTCTTCTATTGCTCTTTGGGTGAGTCAGCGCGAAATGGCGCTATTGACCATCAATTAGACTTATTCGCAGCTGTCTCCCACTCGATTGATTGGAAGCTAGCTTTGACTGCCTTGATGTATTGCTTGTACTTTTCAGGCGTGGCTCTAAAGCGAATAGACCCGCATCCATATGGCTCTGACTGGCTATGAAATAGCATTAAATATATAGGCAGCTTTCCATAAATAGCGCCTTCGCCAATCACGACACGTCTACCATTTACGTCTAAAGTCTCTATATGTTGAAAGTCTGAGTATGTCAGATTTAACAGTTTACATTCATCCTCGCCAATTTTGTGAGGTGGCGCCTTCAACGTCTCTAAAACCTGACGACAGAAGTCGCTGTCTCGATCCTTAAAGCACCGTTCCAAGGTAATGGTGGTCTCTCTATCTCCACGTGGAGAAAACTCTAAATAATAGCCTTCCGAACTACCAAGCTCCGCAGGTTGGTATTGCCACCAATATTTTGGAAGCTGCATGGTTTTCAAAGGAGCAATCTGATATAGGTTTCCACCAACAACCATGACACGGTGAGCCCTATAGTCCACCTCACCACCGTAGCAACTAGGGTATCTGTGCTTAGGCGGCTGTAGCGGTTTAGATTTGGCTATCAATGAATTGCTGCGATCAGTTAAATATCGCACTTCAGCAACTTCAGGTTTAGTGAGCAAGAGTTGTGGCAAATCAATGGGCATATGCAGTGCTTCTCTTCTATTGCTATAACCAGGCCTACTTTGGGCGAGTTAAAACTTCCGAGCTCGGGAACGAGAGAAGCTACAAGAGCTAAACACAGTCAATTAGATCGAGATTTGCGTGCGGATGTCTCCCACTCGATGCTTCTAAAGCTGGCTCTCACGGCCTTGACGTATTGCTTGTACTTTTTAGGTGTGGCAGTAAAGTAGATACCAGCACAGCCATAGGGCTCTGGCTGACTACGATAAAACAAAAAAATAAATGGTTGATGGTCAGAATCAACGCCTTCACCCCAAATTACACGTCTACCGTTGATCTCTTCGGTCCGTAACGTTTGATATTCCGTACTTTCAAATTTCAGAACCTTACATTCAGCGGCATCAATATCATGTAATGGTGCGTCTAGAATTTTTGAGACTTTACTTTCATATTCTAAATCGCCAATATCATCACGGCGATTTAGGCTAATGATAGTCTTCTTGTCTCCTCTTGGTGAGAACTCGTAACTATAGGTTCCTGGCAAACTATACATCGGTGATTTATATCGCCACCAGTATTTTGGTAACGTAATTGCCTTTATTGGCTCAATGGGATATTCAGCCGCACTAACGACAAATACTCGATGAGGTGTGAAACCAGGGTCGCCACCAAAGCCAGTACCCGTATAAATGTGCTTAGGCGGCCGTGGAGGCCCAACTTTTGCCAACAATGTTTGATTCACCTGAGTTAAATATCGAACTTCGGCGACTTCAGGCCTAGGGAGAAAAAGTATTGGTAAATCAACAGGCATATACAGTGTTCCTTTTCGTAGCGTTGGAATCAGCCCTATTTTGAGCGAGTTGGTCTTTCATCTGGGTACTTATCTAGCCATTCGTTTAGTGTTTGTAACCAGAGGCTCAGTTCTTTATCTCCACGATGATTGGCAAGCCAGCTCTTCAAGATTGGTTCGTCTATTTTATGAGCACTGCAATAATCGGCTACAGATTTTTGCAGTGTCTGCGATTTGATTTGAGCAGGTAGTTCTAACCATATATTCTTGCTCTGATTCCATCTAGCTTGATTGTTCTTGCAATAGTCTGCCAAATACTTCGCACCTTCAATCAAAGACGGTTGGGGATGTTTAGGTGTTCTAATCGAAACAGCAATATCTCTAGTGGCCACGGCCCTAGCTTCAGTTCTGTCGTCGTCCTTCCCCCAGAAATTATCATATGCAAGTTTTGTGCCGTCATCGTTGATTGCTTGAACGACAAGAGAATGAGCACCTAGGATATTTGCGCTTAAGCGGCTGTAGAGGCTTAGATTTGGCTATCAATGAATTGTTGCGATCAGTCAAATATCGAACTTCAGCAACTTCAGCCAATGGCATTCCAGAACTTAATCGAAAAGAAGAGTGTATTAGATAGTGGAAATAGCCCGAATTCGATCCAATATTATACCGGCGCGAGATTGGCTTGCTGCGTCAGGCAAAAGATGCATGCTGAGGGCATCAACGAAATCTCGATCGCTCAGAAAATTGGCGAAGTAGTCACAAATATATTCGCGAACACTCGAGTCGCTTGCTTTAATTTCCTCAAGCAACTCCTCACGACCATCAACAACAGTAATTATATCCTCTATATCGTGACTCATAACAAAGTCGGACTGTCCACGATCACGAAAAGCCACCAACTCTATGCTTTTTAAATGAGAATTACGTCTTTGCATTTTTCGTCCTCAGGCGCTGGTGCAATTGCTCGACAGCCAGCTTTCGCTCACGAGCACGGCCGTCACGTATTGCATCGACCAGCGCCAAAAGCTCATAAAGCGCTCTATCAATATGAGCGGCCTTCGGCACTGAACTATACAACGGCGACAGCTGATAGCCGCGAGCCGACCCTTGTGGATCTGGCCACACCGGAGGATGCTCGTTCACCGAAGCAGTTATAAGACCATCTAATGGAGGCGCGGCATATGCTGTCAACGTGCCTCTAGTCAAGGTGCCTCGTTCAGAAGGGAAAGCATACTGCACCCCATGAACTAAAAATTCCTCAAGCGCCTGCGCTCTTGGTCTCTTCTGGGCGGGGTCGAACAAATGAGCGCGCGTTGCGCGATTTAAGGCGTTGTGAACTTCCCCAACACTGATGAATAGATCTTGTGCAAGCCCACGGTAAGACCAATCTCCCCCGCCAAGAGCAGTGATTTTTAGCAAAACTACTATGTCTTGGGGCTTTAACTGCATTACAATCTCCAGGCGTTCATAATTCATGAACTGTGAACATTCTATAGTCAAACGTTCGAGAAAAGCAAGTATCAAATCAAATAATTCAGGGTGCCTTAACGACTTCGACCGAAGCCCAAATTTTGCCACGACTGAACAGCGACTACAATTGGATGGTTTTATCTAGGTTAAATGCTTAGTTTACTGATTCTTCTGTTGCTGGGTATGATTCCAAATGGAGCCTCTTGTCCACTAGCCATCAACGAGAGCGCCGTGGTTGATAGCGGTGAAGGCCAGAAGATTAAGGGCGCAGCTGGCAGTCTACGGCGACCAGGACGCCTCTGCGACCCATATCGGCAACCGCAGCAGAAATTGCTCAGCTAAAAGCCAGTGGCTGCACGAGCACCAATTCATCGAGGTTTGACGTTCGACGATCTACCTTTTGATCCAGATTACTACAAGGAACTTTGGGCGTTGGCCCAGCAACAAATAAGCAATTGGCCTGGCTTTAAAAGACTGACATTGAACGATCAAGACAGAAAATATCTTGAAAATGAAATTGCCGCTGCGTCAATGCAGGAGTTTTAGTTAGTACTCAGACTTCATCTTGGTCTGTCTTCATTGAGAAACTCAACTCCATCTCTGAGCTTACGAAAACCCTGCATTCCCTATCAACCACCTTCGGTAGCACAATAGGAATTATAAGCGCTAAGATTACCTTGCGTTTGTTGCTAAAGCTACTTGCGTTCAGACTTTTGTTTGCTTGACTCATGCTTCTAGTATAAGCCATGGCGCCGTGGCCAAATGAGCCTGATGAGTGGCGCGGCATGGCCAGGTTAAGCCGGGCGATAGTCATACGCTGATTCGCAAGAAAGTTGATGGTGAGTGGGCTGTTCAGGAACTACTGGAAAGGGGGACGAGTTATCACCTAAGGGAAGGCAATGGGCACATAGGGCTTACCTGTCGGCTGGGTATATTGACAGATGTGCGCGGTGACTTGAGGCCAGAGCTATTCCCGGTGATAGGCCAAATGAAAAAGATGATCGGCACGAGCGCCCGGCCGCTCGTGAAATCAACGCTGCCGACGTTGGCAGCGGAGGTGCATCTTACCAGCGCCGCCGCGATTTGGCTCAGCAAAGCGAGCGAGAAGGCTCTGCAACCGATCTTTTCTACAAGCCTGGTGAGAAGCCATCAAATAGCGAAAAGTTCATTATCCTGGGGCAGGAGAGTGAAAAGCCTGTGGTTGACAAGTCTACAGTTGATAAGCCAGCTAGTGACTATCGCCATTATTGTGAAACTCACCCAGTGCCAACGCCTGGTACGAGAGATGCAAACGGAGCCTGGCATTTTAGAACTTCGGCAGGTGATCTAGCGGGCTCTTATTTTTCGTGACTATCTGCGCGGCACCATCGAGAACCCTGAGATTTATCGATGGAATTCTCCCGCCAAAGATCTTGATTTGCGTGCTGCCGACCGTGCTTATGATGCGTTTAATCTGGAGAGTCTGAATCTGCCGCGCTCGCTCATCCCTGGAATTATTTTGAATGAGATTAAGCATTACAAGCCATTGGTTGATGATAAACAGACTTTTGCTGTCGAGTATGGTTTGAAGTTACAGCCGCGAGAATCACTCGGGCCTGCTCAGCTGCAGGTGAGGAACATCATGGGGTTGATTGAGGCTTGTAACGAAAAGACTGGGGAGTGCCTGTATCCTCAGCTGCAGTCGTTCAAAGATGCGCCGCTAAAGGCTGCACTCGAGCCGGAAAATGCCCCATATTTCGTGGCGGCATACATTGTCAATGAAGCTGGCAAGATTGATAGATACAACAAGATTCATCGAGCTGTGGTTGTTCCGATCAACGCTGATACTCTTGCCTATAGATACAACCCTGATGTATTCATCGACGATCAAGGTATTAAACGCTGACTATTTTTTTTGCAGAAATATAGCACCAGAATAGATTCGCGCTTAGACCAACTACTCCAAAGAGAATTGCAATAGGTAGAGCCTGAGCCATTTGATAGCTGACATATTCGGCTCTCGGGGTCGTGTGTCCGGTCTGCCGATCGTCCCGTTCAACTTCCTCACCGGCTGCTATCATGGCATAGAAGCCACCTACGATAAACGCGGCACAAAATGCCAGCAAGGCAAACATAATGCTGCGTTTTTTCGAATTCTTTGGTTTCTTCGGTTCGTCAGTCAAGCTATTGCTCTGTATGTAGTAGCCAATTGATTTATACCATGGCTGATTGCCTTTATCTTCAGCTTCGTGTCTATAGACAAAGTCTTGTTTGTCAAACCCAATTGTCAGATCGTTGAGAGGGTTGCAATGGCCACAAGGCTAGTTAGATGCCTGTTGCTCTTTGTTCTGCTGGTGTCAGATTAATATGCTCATGGCTGTTTTTTTTTGCTTCGTCCCAGTTTGTGCTGTAGGTGCGGAAAACCGCTTTTCGACCAAGTAAAGCAGGAGAACTGAAGCGAATATTCTTTCCGTGGTCGATCAATTCTGCCGTGGCTGTAAAAGCCGGTTGAAAACTAATCAGTGTTTCTTGTTCTGTTAAAATACCGCTTAGCACCGGACGCCTCATGCGCAGTTCAAGCCACTGGTTACAAATCTCGTAGTAGGTAACGTCATACATAGAGACTAGCTCAAAGGACACATCGCCAACGTGGGCCGCCAACTCGATTCGGTCGGGATTCTCGGGGGAGCTGGCAGCATCCACGTAAGCTCCTAAAGAAGCTAGCATTGCTATCGGTATTGCCAGTACCAGGCTAATCGTGCGAACAATGCTTTTCGGGCCCATAGACACAACAACTGCAAGAAAGACAAGCAGGAGTGCCGAAAAAGCCATGGCAAAATTCTGCAGTTGTTCGTTGGCAAAGGTATAGCCGCCCAAGCCAAGACGACCAACAAGCAGTGCTAAGATTAGGCAGTTTAGCCAGATGACCTGTTCTTTGGAAAGTCGACTTGGATTTCCCTTCGGTTGATTCATGCTGCAAGTATAATGCATGATTCTCACGAGAGTTTATGATGGGTGGAACGATAACTTGGGTCGCGGCCGGTCACAAGCGAGACCAGCTCTAATTGAATGGCTTGTCTTAAGCTTCGAATTTATAGACCCGGTCTTGTTTGTCAAACCCAATTGTCAGATTATCGTATCTGCTTCCCTTGACTCATTCCTGCGTTCGGCACTGTGGGCAGATTATTTTGCCCTCCTGCCATCGTCTGACAACGTAGCTGACTCCTTCTTCCCAGATGTGTAGTTTGGGGCAGCGCCACCATATAAGACGGTATCCACGATCACTTATTTTAGATGGCTTTATAGGAAGATTGCGAGGGCGGTCAAAGTATTTGACAAGATTGGGATGCTTCGCTGCAAGTGATTCTCCTGGTGCCACTTTTCTGCCCAAGCAAAATGAACAGCCAGTATTTCCCTCTTTCCATGATTTTGTGATTTGGCAGATCGGGCTGCTCCACTCGTGATCTACAGATTTTGGGCACTGCCACCATACAACTTTTGTGCTCCCAGCTGCGACTTCGCTTGCTTCTAGCTGCCCATTTCTCGAACGGTGCCACATTTGCTCGACCTGCGTCGGATATTTTGCCGCAAGATTGTTATCCTTGCAAACACGGCGGTTTGCACAAAAAGGACAGCCACTGTTGCCATTTCTGAATGCAGTTACAACATGGCTGATTTCAGCCTGCCAAACGTGTATTGCTGACCTGTGGCAGCGCCACCATGGTGACAGTCTAGTATTAGGCCCAACTTCTGAAGGAGACAGGGGCTTGTTCCTAACCGGATGCCACTGCCTTGCTACCGTAGGAAATTTTGCAGCCAGGCTCGTCTCGTCAGTAATGATGCGACGTCCGGAACAGTACGGGCAGCCTTGTCCGTCTAGGCTTCGACTGGAGATTCGTGCGCGCCATTCATGGCCTTTGGCCATGCATTTCCACCATACAATTTCATTGCCAGAAACAGGCACATCGGACGGTCCTAATCTTCTTCTATTGAGTTTTTCGCGGTCTTTAGGAGCCACGGATTTGTTCAGTGAACTGAAGAAAGTGCCATGTGATGAGTCTGTATAGACGATTCGATTTTTGGTCGGATGCCATTCTGCTGCTAGTTCAGGGTTTTTTATAGAAAGTCGATTGTCATCACTAACATATTTGCGTGAGCAAAAAGGGCAACCCCCTTCTTTCTGTGTCCTATCTCTGGCCCCTGTTTCCCATTCATGTTTCTCGTTTTTAGAGCATTGCCACCATACCTTCTTTTGCGATCCGCAGGTCACTTGATCAGGTTTAATAGTCTTGTTTTTAGTTGGATGCCATTCTTTGAGGAGGTCTGGGCGCAGGCTCATAATAGAGTTCGAGTCGTCGACCTTTTTTCCCGCGCAATACGGGCAGCCTGATTGCCTGCCACCGGTTCTGTTGCACACAGATGTTTGCCAAACGTGATTTATATTACTTTGACATTGCCACCAGGCCCGCTCACGGCCTTTGCCGGCAACGTCTGCTGGAGTTAGGTCGCCGTTTAATTCATGGTGCCATTCGTTTGCAACCGCTGGAAAGTTTTTTGCTAGTGACCTCTTTTCTGCCACACAAAACCGGCACTCAGGCCACCCTACTCTTTTTATAACTCGCTGCTCCCACTCATGTGCGGGATTGCTCTGGCATTTCCACCAGACCACTTTGTTTGAGCTGATGCTTACTTCGTCGGGCGAACAGTCTAAATTTCTTTCAGTGTGCCATTCTTTGGCAATTTGCGGATGCCCTTCTGAAAGCGGTATTTTCTTCAAGACTTGTTCCCCGCGGCGCTTATTCACTTGTTCTGTTGGTGCGGTTTTATTGTGCTTTTGGGCAAGTTTAGCACGTTGCGCCAGTCTTCCTCGTCTGGGGCAAGCTAAATGGAACTCATCGGCGCACCGCCATCGGTGCCGATGGTCGAGTGTTACTTAGAATCGGCTGAATCGAAAGTTAGGCCGTCACCGGAAGCATTTTCAAATAACTTGCGTTCTGCTTGCTCCTGAGACCAGATAGCTTCATTTCCCCGTAGTCCACGATAGGCATCGTTCATCTGCCCGAAGAAAAGTTCCTTCTTCAACGATGCGATGGCACGGTGTAGCAGCTTAGGTGCGCTTTCTCCGGTTGCTGCGGTCATTTGATCGAGCATGGCTTTATCTGTAATGTCTATTCTGACTAAGGGTTGTTTCTTGTCTTTAGCGGCTTGACTCATAATGCCCCCGGCGTACAAATGTGTACATTAAGTGTATACATCGCGCGATCGCTTGTCAACCTTTCCGTTAGTTGTGATTGCCGCAGTTGCGGAAAGCGTATTTGCTAGTCGCAGTAGATTTGTCCGGTGTGGGCGCAAATGTCTCTTGACAGCTGCTCTGGCGCGAGTGTAGTGTATGCGTAATTGTTAACGTATCATGTTGGCGGTTCGATGCGATGGTTTTAACTGGTTAGGTCGTTTGTGGGTGGATGGCCGCTGGGATCGTCATCAGTTTTAAGCAATAGTTTTTAGGAGCGACTCATGCGCACTCTCTCGATTAGGCGCGGTGATATTTGGATCATTGATTTCGATCCTACCACTGGGCGTGAGCAACGCGGCTCTCGGCCTAGCGTGGTTTTATCGTCTGACTTAATAGACTCGTCTGCGCTTGGTCTGACGTTTGTTGTACCAGGTACTCGCACTGCTCGCTATGATGCTTCTGGAAGGCCTGTGCCTAATCATATTCGAGTCGAGCCGTTGCCATCCAATGGCTTAAGTGCCACCACGTTTTTTATGACTGAGCAATTGCGTAGCGTTTCCATAGAACGGCTTGTTAAAAGAATCGGCGTGCTAACAGATAAACAGCTATTTGATTTAGAAGAGATCGCAATATTACTGCTCGATTTGGGGCCAAAGTGATTTCGCTTTCTGCGGAAACTGCCATTTACTCGTTATCTGGTATCGGGGCAGTGCGAAAGGGATAAACAGTCAAATCAGGTTCGGATATTTTCCATTCTGGAACTGGCCTGCCAGAATTCGTCATCATTCCAAATCGCACCGATGATGTCTTCATCTTTGACTGTAAAAGTAAATTCTATTGCGACAAAGAACAGTATAATCGTTATCCTCTTGGTCTAGTGCGTGTCGTTTGTGGATGCTAGGGAACAAAATGCACTGATCCTGCCCATAGGTTCATACCATGAAGCTAACACAGCAACTCCTCCTCGCTCTAACAGCTATAGGCTTGTTCTGGGCTTCAGCGTGCCAGGCAGAGCCTGTGGCGCAGGTTCAAGGTTCTGCAACTGCCTCGCCTTCCGCATCAAAGTACCTAACTCAAGGTTACAAGCTTTACCAGCAGAAGAGTTTTCTTACTGCTTGTACTTACTTGCAGTATGCCATTGAAAAGGAAAACGCTGGAGCGAATGCCTGGCTCTATTTGGCCCATAGTCAATATGCTGTCGGGCGGCGAAAAGAAGCCATCGCAAGCTATAGCAATCTCAAAGAGTTCTATCCCTCCAGTCCTGAAGCAACTGTGGCCAGAGCCTGTCTTGCTAAGTTGGATCCACAGGGGCTTGCTAGTAATCCTAGAGAAAATTCTCCACCGCCAGCATCGGTAGCAGGTAGTGAAAGCTCAGCTGTTGATTCGTCTTTGCTTAAGAGTGTTCGTATCGGCAGTTGGCGGCAAGATCATCCACCAATCACTGGTGGCATTGTGCGCCTGGTCAAAGACACAATCAAAGGATTGCCAGAGCCTGTAAAATTGACTCTTTTAAAAGGCAATATAAAATTTCTTGTTGCCGTTACTTTAGTCGATCAATTTCCTTCGCTGGCTACGGTAGAAGGAGCCGGTTACGATGGTCATACTTACAAGCGTTGTCCTGGCATGTTTCGCAATGGCACGGTGGTGATCTGCCAGAACCTCATTGATGAACAGACAGATGTTGTTGAGCCTCCAATACCGCTTTCGATTGTGTCTCAGAATTTTTACCATGAGCTCGGGCATGCGCTTGATGCTTGTTCTGGAAATTGCAGTTTGACTGATGAATACAAGCATTGTTACTGGCTTGATATTGCCCGTATCCCTGATGATGCCGCTCGTCGGCTAAGTTATTTTATGCAAAAATCAGTCGTCGGCCAGGGTGAGAGTTGTGCCGAGATAACTGCGGTGCTCCTCGGTGGCTCAGAACACAGCGCCGAAGATATCAAAACTTACTTCCCGTTGACTATGAACTATTTGCGTAAGAAGTTAAATATTAACTAGCTATAGCAGTAATTGTGTTTGAAGTCGATGCAATTGCGGAATGTCGGTTGTCGATTAAGTTTGTAAGACTGCCATCATAAGTGGTGGCGCAGTTTTTGAACTGGATAACGGCTTCGCTGTTCTTGTTCCAGAAAAGGTGAACCCGGATGATTGGCGCTTGGCCAAGGTTCGGGTGCAGAAAGATCCAACTTTGGCATTGCCTGCCATGGCCCTTTCTAATTTGCGCACCGGGGCCAACGTGAGCTGCGAAGTGCTTGATAGTCGGTAGAGGGCTCTCAACTACATTATGAGCGAGAACGAGGGTGACCAAGATCCGCCAGAGTCTTTGAACCTTTGGGAAGACTGGTTTATCGAAGACGAGAACGGTGTTAAGAGGGGCATCTTCGCTCCAGCGATCTACCCCGGTGCCAAATATATCTCTTGGCGCTGGAGGCGTGATCAGCCCATTGGCGAGCTGTGCCTTTGAGTTCAAGGACTACCTGCGCTAAATCCAAATAAACTGTTTGCCCACTCGTGCAAGCCCTTCGTGAAATGGTTGCGCTTCCATGAATGATTTGTTTTTGGGTTCAGTACCAGATTGCTTCGTTTTTAAGAAGCTCACAATAAAATCAGTCTGGAGCCACTTGCGAAATGCGCGAGCATCCGCTAAAGGTGTACCATAGAGACCGCCGCCAAATGGGTTCTTGTGAAAGATATCTTGACCAAGTTTGTTTATGTAGAGTGAGGCACCGTTTTTGGTAAAAGCTACAGCAGCAAGCCCTTCCGAAAATGGAAAGGCACGCGAGAAACTGCAAGAGATAACATGCTGCCCGTTGCGATCGATGTATCCCAGGCCGTGAGCCGCGGAACGATTTAGAACAAGAGCGAGGCCTTCGGAAAACTGCCAGCAATAATCATACTTAGGCTCAATTACTGTATGGCCTGCGAGATCTTTGTATCCGTATTTTCCTTTATCTTCAAAAACAACCAAACCTTCTGACGCATCAACATTTGGCAGTGGGAAACCACTAATCGGATCATCACAGTGAACCTCAGTGTCAATTGCCTTTTCCCTGGCAGGATCAGGCCCCACACCTTGTATTTTCTCAGAGCTTGGGTACGATCTTTGCACCGATAGAATTACCTTGCCGTTGAGGTCGAGATAGTCGACTTGTCTAGAGTCAGGTATTTCGACAGCGGCAGCGCCGTCAGAATACGGATGAATATAGTTTTGATAGGTCGGTTCGAGTATTTGATTGCCCGCTAAATCTATCAATCCCCATTTTCCTCCAATGCGCACAGAAGAGCGCCCTTGAGAAAATGGTGTCACTCCATCAAACACCTTATTGAAAGCAAGGCTGCCATCTTTCTTGATAAACTGCCATTTTAGATTGCCTTTCTCAACGCCAGCTAGACCTTCTGAAAAGTCCTGAACAGACAAGTAAGTTGGCTCGATTGCAAGCTTTCCAGAAGTGTCTACAAAGGCCCAGCAATTGTTTGGATCTACTTTAACAGCAGCCAGCCCCTCAGAAAACGGCCTGGCGCTTGCGAACTTATCGACAGTTTCAATTATTTTGCCACTCTTGTTGATGTAAGAAAAGTATGGCCCCTTGCGAGTATCCATAGAAGTAATCGAAACCACAGCTAACCCTTCCGAAAACGGTCCTTTTTCAGTATCAGGAGTCAGAGGGCGATTTTCTCCGCGATCAATTACTTGAGCACCAGTCTTGTCGATATAACCAAATGGCGCATCGTTGCTTCTAAATACTTCATTATAAGCCCAGTCTAGACCGGCCCATAGCAAGACGGTAGCGCTGACTAAGAGCACCACAACAGTCAAAATAGTTTGCTTTTTGTTCAAGCTTTTCGGGCTTTGGGGGAGTTATTTTCGAGTGTAGCAAAGGTTGACAATAGTCGTTCTTGTATATACAATTGTATATACAGCGATTTTGGGAGCTAAATTGGAATTTGATTGGGATTTAGACAAGAATGAACTGAATATTCTGAACCATGAGATAGATTTTGCTGACTTAAAGGACGTTTTCGAGAAAACTCCTTTTTTTGGAAACGGATCAGGTAGATGGTGATGAATTAAGGCACAAGCGCATTCTCCGTTTCGATGATGGATTCTATTTGACTATGGTCTTTACTTATCGCGATGGTGGCAATGTAGTTAGATTCATTTCTGCATTTTCTTCATCACAGAAGGATCGAAAAGCCTATGATGGGCGGTTTGGTGGCAAACAGAGGAAGGGCTAGTGGCAACTAATTGGAAAAAACTAAAAGAAAAGCAAGGCAAGGGTATTGAGCCTGCTGGGATTGACGAATTTGAATCCACTGACAAGGAAATTGCGGAGGCTTCTATCGGTTATGGCACTGGAAAACAGACAATCTCAATTAGATTGGATAGCGAGATAGTTAGGTATTTTAAGTCGTTGGGGCCAGGCTATCAAACCCGTATGAATGATGTTTTGCTGAATTTTGTGGCGATACAGAAAGCTTCCACTGGACTAAAACCACAAGCACCAGGCCCAGCGTCTAGTTCGTGGCCGTCCGCGCCGTTCACCTCTAGAACCGTTTGTGAGAGCGCTTCGGTGTCGCTTGATAATAACCCGCTGTCTATCTCGCCATCACATGACAATAGTGCTCTTCTAGTTTTTCTATACCATAAAGACGGTCGCGTTAGAGCTTTCGTTGATCAGTGTGCTGCTGAGATCGCCGAGGCTGTTAAGAGGCTTTAGTAATCGCAGGCTGTGACCAGAGATAGTGCGGCTCTACCTTCGGCATTGAACATTTTTGAAGACACATACTGCCATTTACTCGTTATCTGGTATCGGGGCAGTGCGAAATGGATAAACAGTCAGATCAGGTTCGGATATTTTCCATTCTGGAACTGGCGGCTTGCCACCTATGCCCCAATACGTGTGACACCAGCTAGAAACTTTATCGCACTCGAACTTGAAAGTGAAAAGTTCGCCGCCTTCGCAGTGGGTGACAATCGAGTAGCTCAGTGTTCCAGGAATTTTGAAAACATTCTCGGCACCTTTTCCTAGCAATTTTTCTATCTCCAGCCTGGTCATACCGAGTATTTTATGGTCTCTCAGAAAACCAGCAAACATACCAGCACGCCCTCCGTCAAACGGTCTAGCTGGTAATGCCCAAGCTGCCGGAGTGAAATGTTCAGTATCGAGCGAATGATCTGCTTCCGCTAGAGATTGGAGACTCTGCACGTCTACATGTCTATGCGGCAAAGGTAGCCGATTTTTTCGCGCGGCCAGGGTCGCTGCCTGTAATGGTTTTTCAGCGTTATAAACTTCATTTTCGTCGAGGGAGCGACATAATACTCGACCACTTCTATCAATCGCGAGATAGTAACACTTTCCGTCGACAATCTCGCAAGCATGCGCACTGCCCAGACTAATCATGCATGATTCTAGCTTTGTCGGGTAAATCAAAACGCCATCAGTATTGACAAGTCCAGCCTTACCATTTTCCTCTTTGACATTCTTAGCCGTAATCATTACCATATCGTCCTCAATGACACCGCCTGTCGCAGGGCTGATATCACCTATGGTGGCAAGCAACTTTCCAGTAGCATCGAAAACTGATAAGTCACAGGTAGTTCCGCTGTCATCGAGTTTTGTAGTGACGATATGAAAGTCAGACCCAATGTCTATTGAGTGCCAAGTGGGTGCAAGAATTACTTTACCATTCGCGTTCTTAAGTCCTAGATAACCGTTCTGGAAGGCAATAAGCAAATAATCTCGAGGATCGACAATTTTGGTTTTCGCATCTGCTATCCAATATCTGCGGCAGTCGGCCATCATTCCACGGTTGCCTGCAGATGCGGCTTTGTCAATCACCCATTCTTTCACTAGTTTGTCGTTCTTGATTTCGACAACTACTTCTGCATGGTCTGAAATTCGTTGAGCCATTACAAAGCCTGGCATCAAGTCGGCTAGAAAGCGCAAATTTTTATGAGGAACCCTTTGAAATTGGCGTGAGGGCTCAGGAAGTCCGCGAACTACTGTTTCTGCCAGAGACGGTGGCGCTGCACTTGCTGCAATCAGAAACGCTGCAACCAAACCTGAAATTGGTAAATGATTTTTGATACCCACTCCTACTTGATTTGGGCCGCATCGGGTTCTGTCGTCTGCCACCGTGTAGTTTGAGCACCTCGATTATGAGCCCAAGCACAAACCTTATCTTCCTTGATTCTTAAACTTATACTTTCACCGCTGAGACCACAGTGAAATCCATCTGACAAAGTATATGAATAACACAGCTCGCCGTTGATGTCGTGCGGCGTTCCATCACCCAATAGCAGCTGCAGTTCGTTTCTTTTCATACCTATCAATTTGTGATCTTGGAGGAAGCCAATAAACATGCCTTTTTTTCCGCTATTTGCTCTCCACAGAATAGGTGAGAAGTGCGGTGAATCAAGGGAGCGATCAGCATTGGCGATTAGTTCAAATTTTTCGACATCAATGTAAAACTCAGTATTCTCTAGCTTTTGGTGCGGGCCATCTAGCCAGGCCTGAGAAATTTTCTTAAAGACGATATCAACACTCTGTGGATCGGACGATTGAGCAACAACTTTGCCGCTATTGTCAATTAGCAAATATGTTGTTTTTCCCGATTCAGTTCTATAGCACTGTGCGTGACCTGCTCCGATTATGCAACCGTCCAGCACTCTTGGGTAGATTTGCTTGCCGTTAGCGTCAAGCAGGCCACTTCTTCCTCTCGTTACTCCGCCCTGCGGCAGTTTAACGAGATGATCGCCAACTTCAATAAAGCCAGTTTGAAAAATCGGGTAATCATAAGGGCAGATGTTTAATGCCCTGTTGAGAAGTCGCCCAGACCGGTCAAACACATCCAAATCGCCGCGAGTTTGAAGGGCATTTTGCTTGAACGCGGCATAATTCATTTTTTCATCAACTGCAATGGATGCATATTGTTGCTTAATGATCGACTGCCCCAGAGCGTTAGTTATTCCGTGTAACCCTTCGTCTTGTATGTATATCAACAAATGAACGCGCGGATCTGGTAGCTTCTTGTTGGTTGCGCCTGTCCACCAGCAACGGGCGCCAATTAACGAGCTTCGACTTTGCTTTTGAGTCTTAGCATCTACCTCAAAAACTCGCGCAGGCGACTTTTCAAAGCACTCGACTATGACTAATTTACGATTCGAGTTGCGCCATGCTAGCGTGTAACCGGGGCCAAGGTCCTGTAAAAAGCGCAACCCTTCATGAGGCACTCTTAAAAACTGCGCAGATGGCGTGGGCAGACCAGAGTTTGGAACCTCGGCAAATAAGGTATTTGGCAAAGCAGCGCTGAGCAGAAGAGCCAACACAAGTAATTTCACAGTCATTTGATATTGCTTCAAGCCTGGGTAATTCAATATATGCGACAGCATGCTCGCCCTGCGTTGAAGGAATCTTTATCTTACAACCTAATTGCGATGGGAAGTTAGTTCAATTTTCTATTGGTGATAATTCTGTTTCCGGCATGGCTTGGTGCAATCTCAAGGAAAGTGCGGTAGCGCCTTAGTCCCAAGTCGGCGAGCCCGTTTTTCCGTCTTTAAATGGGCTCATTCCTTGAGCGGGTGGCAAGGCTATTGGCTCTATCTCTGTTTGACTGTTGACACTTTGAATGATGAGCAACTTTTGGTCTGGCGAAATAGTATGTATGATTGCGTCTGGCCAGGTTTTGTAACCAATATATTTGCCGCTTTTGGCATCACATATGGCGGCAGTGTTTTGCGACGAAATTAATATGAAGTCGTCGTTTGCGCTCCAATCAATATTGATGTACCCACCCGTATTTAGGTACTCAACCGTCGGCCCAACTATTCGCGCGGTTTCTTTCATTGTCGCTGCGTCGAGAATATGAAAGACACCGCCGTCACGGTAGGAGAATTTTGTCTTGTCGTGTGACCAACCGAATCTTACTGCTTTCGTCTCTTTTGTCTCAATGGTTGTGATTACTTTTTTTGAGTCGGCATCAAGAACCGTAATGGCTAGAGGTTCACTGTAAATTAAGAGCTTGCCATTCGGTGTCCAGGCGAGCATCCGTATGCCATCTTTGAGATTGATTTCAGCTTTTACTTCTTCGCTCTTTGCGTCCCAGATTCTAATGGCTTCTTTCTGTTCGCCATCAACGTTGATGCGCAAACTTGCAGCTATCGATTTCCCATCAGGTGACCATTGTGGCAGCTGGAAATAGTTTTCGTTCGCCTTGAACGGTAACAAGGTTTCTCGTTTCTTTTCAATGTCTAAGATGCTCAACGACTCTCGGTGAGTCACAAATAGACGTTGGCTATCTGGTGACCAGGCATAGGTACCAAGTGGCGCATCATTTATCGACAGAAGTTTGGCACCATTGCTTGCATGGTAAACGCCAAGAGCTAGCGACTGGGCTTGGCTTCGGTTTTTTGTACTGTAGTCATTGGTGCAGACATATTTACTGTTTGGCGACCAGGTTGGATGTTCAATGAAGTCAATTTTGGTTATGAGCGAAAAGTCTTTGGCGTTGAGTATGACTAATTTTTTACGCGCACTAAGCTGGCCCTTGTAAGCTTTTCCCTTTGGATCGTTGTGTTTCATAAACCACGGTGGTGGTGGGGTGATCAAAGCAACTTTGGCACCGTCTGGCGAATACCTAATGCTGTGCCACCACTGTTCATGCGGAATAATTTTGCCCTTCGCTGCCGCCGGGCATGCGGTCGAGAGCGCCGTGCCTATGGTTAAAGTGCCGCATAGGCCAAATGCTGATATTGCGAAGCGGGTTAGGAGCTTTTTCATTGTGTTAGTTTACCAAGCTATTTTACTGCTGAGCTAACTTGGTTCGTGCTAGACGAATTGAAGACGCCTGTTACTTTTTGCTCTGCTGGTGTCAGTTGAATATGCTCAAGGCCGTTCTTTCGCGCTTTGTCCCAGTCGGTGCTGTAGCTGCGCATAATTGCTTTTCGGCCAAGCAGTGCCGGTGAGCTAATGCGAATATTTCTGCCACTGTCTATCAATTCAGCTGTGGCTGAAAAGGCGGGATGAATAATGATGAGAGTTTCTTGCTGTTTTAAAATGCCGTTCAACACCGGCCGCTGCATACGTAGTTCTATCCACTGTTTACAGATCTCGTAGTAGGTGACTTCATAGGCCTGAACTAGCTCGAAGGTCACATCGCCAGCTTTGCCAACTAACTCGACCCTGTCCGGATGGTCGTCGAAGTTGGCAACGCCCACGCAAGCTCCTAGGGAAGCTAGCATTGCTATTGGTACTGTCAGTACCAGGCTAATCGTTCTTACAATGCTTTTGGGGGCCATAAACACTACTGCTGCAAGAATAACAAACAGGACTAGCAATATCACTTCTGAAAAACGCTCAAGTTGTTCGTTGGCAAAGGTATAGCCGCCCAAACCAAGTCGGCCTACGAACAGTGCCAAGAGTAGGCAGTTTAACCAGATGACCTGTTCTTTGGAAAGTCGACTTGGTTTGTTGTTCAATTCGTTCTCTTGTTTGTCAGTCGCTATTTTCGCGTTTCGATTGATATCATACACTTAGAGTCAAAAGTGCTGTGTGCCAAAGAGAATTGTTCCGTGAAGACCCGCCAATCCGAACTTCTGCGATATGCTTTGATTATGGCTATGTTACTTATTTCTGGTTCTCTGTTTGTTGCGGTTCGGAATTGGGGGACAGAATCAGTACCGTTTTCGAAGGCGGGCTAGGAGTCCAAAGCCGACCTTGGAGACCGTTGGCCCATGGCTCAAAGCTTAATCAAAACAGGTTGTTTGCGAGGACTGACAGAGCCTGAAGTCTTGCAAATGCTAGGCAAGGAAGACAATAGAGACGCAGATGACAACGGGGGCTCTCCGGGCGACGTGACACTTACATATATGGCCAGTGGAAGATTGAGGTTTGCAATAATGCATGTTGATCTCAAGAATGGGCGTGTTGTTAGAGCGACAATAACTAACATGGACTAAGAACATTTGAGTTCGTATGAGTGCGCGCCCAACCGCGATTCGCTAAAGGAGCTTAAGCTATGCAAGCAGAAGTTAGAAAGGAAGATTTGATAGAGCCCCATTTGGCCCGCTTGAAACGCGCCGCAGAAGCAATCTCGCGTGCTGATGCCTTGATCATAGGCGCTGGGGCTGGAATGAGCGTCGACTCAGGCTTGCCAGATTATCGTGGCACTACTGGTTTTTGGAAAGCCTACCCACCGTTCCGTGGTCGCACCTATCAACAAATAGCTGGCCCACAATTGATTAGAGACGACCCAGAACAAGCCTGGGGCTTTTATGGTCACTGCTTGAGTCTTTACCGCTCTACGGTTCCGCACGCTGGTTTTCAAATCCTCAAGCGCTGGGCTGAACAGCTTGTCGGAGAATACTTTGTTTTTACGAGCAACATCGACGGCCACTTCGAACGAGAAGGTTTCGCACCTGAGCGCATCTATGAGGTGCACGGCTCTATTCATTTTATGCAGTGCTCGCGCGGCCTGGCATGCGGGCCATCCATTTGGCCTGCCGACGGAATTTCTGTAGATGTTGATGAAACTGAATTTCGTGCAGTAAGCCCATTACCCAAATGCATCAAATGTGATGCGATTGCTCGCCCAAATATTCTTTTGTTCGGAGATGATGCTTGGGTACCGATGCGCACTGTTGAGCATGAAGACCGTTACGAAGAGTGGTTTGCCAAGTTTAAATCTAAGAATGTAGTTGCCATCGAGTTTGGTGCCGGGCTAGCGGTGCCAACTGTACGTGTCGAGTGTCAGAAGCGCTCAAAGACGCTCATACGAGTAAATCCGCGAGACTATTTGGCTTCGGTTGATTCAATTTCAATTCCGTTGAATGCTCTTGAAGGTATACGAGGAATTGACAAGTTCTTGCGATAGGTTCCTGAGCGATACTAGAAGTAACTCTTGCCTTTAGGTGCTTCTCTTCTAGTGAATGCTCTCTGATATTCCGGCTCATACAGGTCAATGATCTTGTAGGTTCCAGAAGTCTGCCACTCGTTGTTAAGCCATTGGCCGGTTTGGTCTAGCACTTTCGAAACAGTTTGGGATTGCATATAAACCTTTCCCCAAAATAGCCATTTGTCGTCAATGTTCTGAACAAGAAATACTCTGACTGGATCTAAGTGAAAAATCCGAGCGCTTTTCTTTCCGTGAAATTCAAACAGAGTATTTTCTACTTCATGTATAGAAATAGGATTTTGAGTGTGTTTGGTTAGATCTAACAAGTTGCTTGGAAAACCCTGTTCGATGGTGAGTTGAAGTGTGTCATTGATTTCAAGATAGCTGCCCATTTCTACTTCTCATTTGGCTGGAACTCTGAAGTGCATTTTTGTTATCACTAATTATAAGGCAGTACGCAGTTCAATCCACGTTTTGCAGATCTCGTAGTAGGATACTTCATACGACTGAACTAGTTCGAAGTTCACATCGCCGGCTGTGCCAACTAATCTAACCGCGTCCGGATGCTCGTTGAAGTTGGCAGCGCCCACACAACCGCCTAGAGCCGCTAACATTGCAATCGGTATTGCCAGTACCAGGCTAATCGTGCGAACAATGCTTTTCGGGCCCATAGAGACAACAACTTTCGTTTACTTTGATGGACTTAATTTGATTAGTTGCTATGATGGTGGTACAAAGTCTGTATCGTAAGCCTGAGCCTGCTGCGTCGCGGAATTAGCGAGGCCACCCGTAATGGGGAAAGTCGGTAGAGCAGATGCGAATATTTGAGAAAGGTGAGGCGCAAGCTTCACCTTTCGTTTTCTGCGGAAACCAAAGTGTAGATGTCTCGGGTAACTATTTGCTCTTGCAAAAGGTCATAAGATAAACGTTCTGATTCATCGATGATGAAGTCTCGAACTGTCCCAACATAGAAGTCTGCTAGCTGAACCCCTGGTCTTACTGCTGACAGTAACTCAAAGTTCGCTTTGCGGTAGACGCCCTCGCGACTAAATTCATCTGGTAACATGCGCAGAACGGTACAAAAATCACTCTCATACTTTTGCCAGCCGCCTTGTTTCGCGATACCAATAACGAGCTCTCTATGATTCTCAAACGCTTTTCTAGTGCACATTTTTACAAGTTCTGTGTAGATCTCAAAGCGTTCCCGGTGCGTCTTGTCGCCTTCGTGCCAGTGGTGCGCAGTAAAAACAGTAGCTTTGGCTTGAGCCAAGCGACTGCTGACGATTCTCTTTTGTTGATCGGACATGTCGGCAAAGTGTAAATGCGGTAGGTAGTTCGAAGGCTTGCGGTCTTTTTTCATTTGCTTGACTAACTCGATGTATTTGGGGCGCAGCGCTGTCATTACCTGATCGTGCAGCTTTTGCGCACTATGGGCTCCTTCGAGAATAATCATTGCCACGCTCATCACGCCCTGATGATCCATGGTTCCTGATTCGTCTATGTATGCATGATTTACCAAGATCTGCAGCCTCTATCTGTTCTGATGATGTTGGCCTGATCTTCAATACTCTTTTCTTGCTTTTAGTAGGTGGTGCTGCCGCCAAAATCTAATTTGGCAGACAACTTGAAATTTCGAGCAAGTACCACGCCTGAAACCTTAGTCGGGTAGTCGCTTTCTCTGTTCTAGTTAGTTGAAAATCGGGGGTCTTGCCAAAAAAAATGATTTGCGCATACCATACAAAAAGATGGTGTCTTTGTCAATTGTTTCTTTGAGCATTTCGGTTGAAGAAACAATTGGCTTTGATGAGGTAGAAGCGGCATGAAAGCTAAGATTAATGCATCTGATTGTTCATCGCCACTTGCGACCAGAAGCACGAATCTGGCCGACCTTATGTATGGGCATGAGGGGCGGTTTATGTCTTCTTTGTCTGGGCGCTTTGACCCTGAAAAGTACATTGACGCTCCACCCATTCAGATTTGTGAGATGAAGTGTGGATGCTGGATTGTGGCTGATGGTAACAACCGTGTTGGTCTGATCTTGAGGAAGAACCCAGAAGCGACGATTGCGGATATCCCAGATGGTCTAATTGCGCTCTTTGCTTTCGGTGAGTGGGATAGTGGTTTGTTGGAATGGGCTAATCCTTGTCCTAAGTCATTTAGAGAGGCCATGAAGAAGCAAGCTCGGAGAGTTGCCGCACCTAAGAATTCAATCAATTGCACTATTGAGCGCGATGAAGATGGGAATTTCCTTGCTTACAATTTCACTGCGAAGGATCGGCAGTTCATTTCTGCCACTGGCCAAACTGTCGAAGAGGCCAAAAGACTCTTGGAAGAAATGCTCAAGATGGAGTTGGGTAGCGAAAACTTATCGCTCGTTTGGCATGCTCGGGGGCCGCTAGAAGATCACCGGTGCAGTCTTGATATCATGGATAGTGCATTGCTTTAGTACAAAAGCTTTCTTATGTTTTTTTTGACCTCACAAACTTTCAAATTCTTTGGAGATCGCGCGCATGGTTTTTACTAACCGCCGAGGGTTATTAGACAGCGGGGTAAAGCCGTATTTCATATAAAACGGGAGCGGATCGCTAGCGCCGTTTCTTTGTTCTTCATCGTTGGGCATTTCGGCGTCAATTACAAGAAGTGCACTGCCTACATCCTTGGAATTCTTCAGACAGCGAATTTGCGCATTAGCTAAAAGTAGCTCTCCAAGGCGAGGTTTGGAGCCCGAATCCTTTTGCAGCTTTTGACTGTAGTCTTTATCCACGCCAAGACGACCAAGCAATATTGCACTGGTTTCGGGATACCGGGGCAGTTTTTTCTGAACCTTCTCTGGCAGCTCTTTGAAGATAAGGCTAAGGCTTGATAGCGAATAGTAGCCTCTAATCAGCATGTCGCTGGGTTTGGTCAGAACAAAGACAGAAGACGTATAGCTTGAAACATCCCTGTGAGCTTGTTCCTGAATGTATTTCTTTATGCTCGCGAGATTCGAGGTGAACTGCGTGGCGTCATGTTCTTTAGTCCACGGCACAATGACCAAGGATAACTCTGGCGTCTCTTGCACCCTAGCTGCCTATGATCTTTTTGTGGCGGCGCATAGCGGCAACGGAAGCTTCGTTCACCTTGGGCTCGCTAGACATTAACTCGGCCAAAGCCACACTTTCCTCTACCGTCAAACGAATGATTCTTTGTTGTTCAATTACCTGGGAAGCTTCTTTGAGGGCCGCCTGTACCATGAAATCAGAAGTCGAGCGTCCTTGCAAAGCAGCAGCCTGGTCAATTTGCTGTTTTGCCTCTGCCGTTAGCCTGGCATCGATGCGCTCTTCTTTTTTGTCTCTTACTGCCATGATCAAACCCTCTTGTGGGATTGTACAGCGAACTCCCGTACATGGCAAGGCTTTTGGTAGATTCCGTATCGGTGTGTTCTGAACCGATTCTATTGAAGGCGAATTACTCAATCGTGAAGCAGCCAAGCCTATTCACTTAAACAAAATCATGGCGCTTACTGTTGCGTCCTGAAATTATGTCTGGCGCCGTTTCTGTAGAAGTAGCGCTGCCGATATTCAGCCAAATCTGCAACGGCCTGGCTTATGCTCAGGAACGCGACATACTAAACGATACCGAGTTCGCCAAAGCAAATCCATTTTTGTCAGACTTAGAAGACATAATATACTGCATACTCGCCCGCTCTCCAGATGATCGCTACGCCTCACTCTCGCAAGTGGTATCAGATTTGCCTAGCGTAGAGCGTTCCAAAAACTATAGACAGGGCAATGCCAAGTCGCTACTCTTGGGCCAATCCAAATATGGTGGCACTCCTGCTGATACCACAAATTAGAGTTCGATTACCCTGCTGCCTGGCGAACTGACGAAGAGCACATCGAGAAGGCTCACTAACTGACGGTGCAAACGTTATCAATTCGGCTATCTCGCCCTCGGCGTGTCGGCTGGCCGAGATTCAATGGTTCTTCTGTTCTTCTCGCGTCAGCTCGATAATTTCGTGGCTCTTCTTTAGAGCTTCATCCCAGTCGGTGCTATAGGTCCGCACGATTGCTTTTCTGCCCAGCAAAGCTGGCGATGTGAAGTGAATAGTTTTGCCGTCTTTGCTCAACTCCGCTTCGGCAGCATCGGCTGGTTGAACACTGATTAGGCTTTCTTGTTTCTTCAGGATGCCGTTAAAGGCTGGCCTCTCCATACGTAATTCTCTGAACTGCCTACTGATGCCGTCGTAAGTAACGTCAAACTGCGCGACTGTCTCGAAAGTAACATCTTTTACTTTAGCAACGAACCCAATACCCTCGGGATGTTCGTCTACTATGCGGGTTATTCTCGCACAGCTAAGGAGGACCATAAGCACTGCAAGGGGTATTGTCAAAACCAGGCTAATGGTTCTTACTCTGCCATTGGGGCCCATAGACACAACAACGGCAAGGCCGGCAAGAAGTAGGCACCATAATGTGATCGCTAGATCTTCAAGCTGTTCGTTGGCAAAGATATATCCTCCCATGCCAAGTCGGCCGTAGAGGAGTGCCAGAATTAGGCAGTTTAACCACACTACCTGTTCTTTTGATAACCGACTCGGCTTAGGTGGTTTCTCTTGCATTTGGTCTTCCGCGATTTATCGCCATCTGAGGTTTCTCTAGTTATGTCTTCGTCACTTGCTGCAACTGCAAATTCAACTCATTCATTGATAATAGTTGCCTCTGAACTTTTTAGCTGTTGCCGAGACTCATGGAAGTAAATCAGTGTTTGCATAAGTGGCGTAACGAGTGGGCTCTCGCACATGATTTTCCAAAATTCTTCATCATCCCATATCGCGCCTGCACCACCCTTGTCATTGACAGTGAAGGTAAATTCAACTTCTGTTGGCTGATACTCAAAGCGAACGCGATAGCGATGTGAATGCGGTGCATATTGACCTTCCGCCTTAATTGATATAGGTACTAGTGTTCGCAAATTTTGAACCTCGAAAAGATTGGTACTGACTTATTGGCGATAGACGGCTCCACCTTTCCAAATTGCTTTGCCAATTCAATCATCAGAATGAAAATGGGATTTTGTTAGCCTGTCGGTTTATCGCGGTGAGTAAGTCTAGACTCGTGAAAATTGAGGATAGCTTGCATTAAGTCTGGTACGAATGGGTCTTCACATGTGATTTTCCAAAATTCGTCGCCATCTGCGTGCACTCCGGTGACTCGCCCTTCGGTTAGGGTGAAGGAAAATTCTACTTCTTTTCCGCCATGGTCGAAGCGCACTCTGTACCTGTGCACTTTGGGTTCGATTTGACCCTCAGCTGTAATTGAAAGTGGTGTCATTGTAAGCATTGCATCACTCGCTAGTTTTACTTGCGGCGCAGGCATTCCAGATGGGCTTCACACTAAAAGGGTTTTGCGTGCCTCATGGAAGTAAATCAGTGCCTGCATTAGGTCTGTCACTTTTGGATCTTCACAAGTGATTTTCCAGAACTCATCATCATCCCATCTAACTCCTGTTATTCCGTTGTCATCGACTGTAAAGGCAAATTCTTGTTCTCCTGTATCGCGTTGAAAGCGAACGCGGTAGCGATGCAAATTTGGGGCGTATTCACCTTCAGCTGTTATTGACATGGGGGTTATTGTTCTCATTTCTGTTGTTCCTCAACAAACTGGTCCGCCAGCACTCCCGCTGTGTCGATGTGGATTCGCGTTTTCGGCTGCCTTTACTTGCGCTGGCTCAACTCTAGTTCTGGAGTTTCAGGCAATTTGTCGATCATTCTTCGAACGGGCATCCGCGATGAGTGCCTCAATCACTCCTGTCTTATTAGTCCTCCACAACGACCCATGCCCCATCAATAAATCGCTTGAAAACGGTGCTCGCGTCGCCGGGTTTTTCCAGCTTGTGTAATTTGCGTAGATATTTGTAGTCGTCATTGCCGGGAACTGATACTGAATGTCCGTGACCCATCGATCCATCTGGCGTGCAATGTGAAATGTCCTGTGTTATGGAAAGATCATCCTGAAGCTGGGCCCACTGATTGGTCTGCGACAATATGAGTTAAGAAGTTTTTTGTAACTGTGGACTTTTAAGCTAAATTTGTTGATCTAGATCATCGACAACCGTCCAAACCCCCTCTACCAGTCTCTTGTATATGGTGCTATCGTCACCAGGTTTAGTAAGTTTGTGCAATGATCGCAGCGCCTCATAGTCGGCATCGCCAGGTGCGGAAGATGAGCTGCCATGGGCGCTTGTGCCATCCAAAAGAGTCTGCGAGATATCTGTGGCAATTGTTCCGTCTTCCTTCATTTCAGCCCACTGCCGTATAGTGCCTCGTAACGCCTCCCGGTTGCGTCTCGATTCTTCAACCTGTTCAGGAGTGTTTCGTGGAGCATCCAGAAACCTTTCAATCAAGTCGTCTAGAGGATCTTTTGTATCTTTTTCATCAGTCATTTTGTGGTGTCCCTTTCATAAGGCGTAAGCAAGCAGGAAATGCTCTCTTCATTTTGAGAGAACCTGGGTTGCTCGTCGTGATACCAGTTGAATGCGCATACATATCGGCAAAGATTTCATCTCTTATCTGTTCTTTCGTGGTTCTCTGTGTCGTGAAAAGCTTCATGTCTGCGATTTCAGATTGAGATAGCTTATCAAAGTCTTCTTTAAAAGCTTTTACAAACAGAGATTCATTTGATAAGTATTCTCCATCGGCGGTGGTTAGCGCGTTCAGGGCGTGCCCGAATTCATGTCGAAGCTCGAACATGAGGTCTGTATTTTTTCTCCATTGACCGAGAGACCAAACCTCTTCAGCTATAAAAATTTTCTTGTGAATTCTGTCGAATGCACCAAGCATTTGTTCCGGAGTTTCAGGCAATATGTCGTTCATTCTTCGAACGGGCACGATGTCGATACCACGCTCAGCCAGATACTGCGTTTGGCGCAACGTAAGTGAATCGGCAACCTGTTTCAATTCTTGCGCGAACAATTCAGAAGGTGGAAATTTTTCCAACGCTGCTGTTATTTCTTTTTCCGTATCTCTTAGCGGCTTAACGCCATCACTCAGTCGTGGAGAGTGATCTCCGATATCATCGGCCTTTGAAAGCATTATATTCTCGTTCGGCGCCTTTGGTTTCAAGACTTCGACGAATGAATCTTTAGGTGTGCGCGGGATGGGCATTAAATGACCATCTGGAGTAACACCCATCGGCTGAGGAAGCAATTCATCCAGCATGCTCTCGATAAACTTGCCAGATTTCGCTCTTGCAGCTCCGCCAAGTTGGCTCGCGTCTTTTCCTAAGTGTTCAAGCGCTTCAACTACATGCATACTCTTTGCTAGTTTTGCTGTGCCGAGACCAACAGCTAGTCCGGCCAAATTTTCAGTGGCTGCCTTCGTAACCACTCTCGTCTTTTCTTCTGGACTCATCGCTTGCCAGCGCTCGTCTATTTTGTGTCCGAGCCATGCTATGTCGCGGAAAGGTTTGGCATAGTCACCAGTGGCACCCACATCGCCCAGATATGAGTCTGCAATAGTGAAGAGCCCCACACAGCCAACAAACAATTTTCCAGCTGCTTCTTTGGCTTGAGCTGCTTTGTCTAGCGCAGCAGGATCGTTAGTCGCCAGCTCCCTGCTGAACTCTGCCAATGCGCAAACCGATTTTCCGAGATTCTCGACCCCTTCAGTCAAGCTGACAGCCGCGTCGCCGAAGCCTGCGACTGCTCCTACAAATATTCGGTACTCCTGATGGTCCAACTCCTGTTTGAACGTCATTATTCCAGCGCCTACAATTTGCGCTTGTTTGTCCAGCGGCAACGAGCCGATGCGTTCTAAAATCGCCTGGGGCGTGACAACGACTTCTTCAACGCCGCCTTTGAGAGTTAAGTGCTTTTTGTCTGCAGATTCAGTTGCGTAAAACGATTTGGGTGTTTCTAGTTCAATCGGTACTTTGGACAAGTCTTTTTCAGTGAGTTGCGTTTTGCGAGACACCGTCGCACCAAATCCAACAATCTCAAGTGAGTGTTCCTGGTCGCCTCCAGCGCTACCGCTGTGCCGATGTGGATTAGCGTTCTCAGCGGCTTTTACCTGTGCTGGCTCTACATTGCGCGTGCTCGCGTCGAATGCCCGGCCTTTGGAGCTGTCCAGGGCCTTCTCGTCGTGTTCTAGCTTCCTTTTGGGCTCGAGGTCTGACATGTCTGCTCCGGGGCGATAATTGATTATACCCAGAGGGCTGGACACTCGTTAAGACCTTATTTCCGATATCAATTTCCTGCTGACATCTTTTGCCATTGAGCCAGTCTATCGCTATTGGGTTTTTCGCATATTTGGATATGCACGTCTCAAATCAGCTGTCGCGCAGGCAGCTTGGGTATTCGTGCCTGAGCAAGACCGGCACTGTATAATCAGAGCGCCTGCAATGAGAGTCTACCGCCAGAAAAGGAAACCAATGACAACAAATGATGCCGATCGCCGCACGGCACTGATCGAACTTGGCGCCGAGGCCCTCGCTGATGTCATCCTCGAACTGGCATTACTCACAGATGAAGCGGACCAAACAGTTGAGCGAATAGTCTCTGACGATTCCGCCAATATTGCTCGCATTGAAGAGCGCATCTCCAACTGCGTTTACGACGAAGATGCCGACATCGTCGGGCCAATTGTCTTTATTCAGCGACTCGAATTTTTGTTGCACGATCTCAGCCTTAGTGTGCACGACAGCTTTGAAGGGTTCAGATTGACCACTCTCTTTATTGAAAACGATCATTATGTCTTCAATAACGTGAACGATGACGGCACTTTTTCGCGCATTTTTCAAAACGATGCCGTCGAATTGCTCGTTCATTACGGCAGCGGATGCACCGACAAAGAGTGGCTCTGTCATCAACTGTTCCGCCTTTATGACGAAGACGCCATCGGCTCTCGCTGGAATATTTTTGCTGGTGCTGCTGAATACATTCCTGAAGAAAAACTGCGCATGCTGATTGAGCGCATGCAGAGCGCTGTTAAAAGTAACCCTGGTGATGAAGCGAAGTGGTCGTATGCTTTAGAATCGCTGGCAATACAGATCAAAGATTTCGATCTGCTCGAGCAAATTCGCCTTGCCGGTAGCAGCACATTGTCTACCGCAGACATTTGCGAAATTGCGCGTTTGCGTTTAGACGCTGGCGACGCTTCCGGAGCGCTTGTCTTGCTGAAGAAAGTCGACGCCACCCGCAATCGTCAGACCGAATACAACAAATTGCTGCTTGCTGTCTACAAAGCTCTGGACATGAAAGATGAGGAGGCCGCGCAGGCCTGGAAGTTGTTCAAGTCTGTGCGCAGCGAAGACAATTTCGCGGCGCTTTTGCAGGCCATTGGTGAAAGCGAGCGTGAAACGGTCATCGACGGCGAGATGTCCGAAATCTTTGCCACCCATGGCGTGACTTATTCCGACGCCCATTTTCTATTAAATGGTAAACGCTTTGATGATGCCGAGAAATATCTCTGGCAACATGTGGTGCCTCTCAAACGCGGTCTGTACGCCAACATTTTGCCTCTTGCTCAAGCGATGGAACTCAACGAGCGCCACCTCATGGCCAGCTTCTTATATCGAGTGGTGCTTGATGAACTGCTGCAACAAGGTTATTCGAAGTCTTATCATCACGGTGTTGGATATTTGCGTAAACTCGATGCCATGTCTGAGAAAATCGCAGATTGGAAAGACGTTGTGCCTCACGCCGATTATGTCAGCCAGCTGCGTAAAGCCCACAGCCTGAAGGGCAGCTTCTGGAGTCAGTATGGCGGGATTTTGGGCTAGCCATATTCCCGTACGGGAATATTCTCCGCCGGATTTAGCCCATGTCATGTTATTGTTACCGTACGGGAAGGCGGAATGGTAAGGCTATGAAAAAGGCAATTAGTTCCGCCGATGACCTGGCGCAGTTCGTCAGAAAACATCGAAAATCTCTAGGAATGACTCAGGTAGACCTCGCTGGTGCATGTGGACTGGGGCCACGTTTCATTGGGGATTTGGAAAGAGGCAAACCAACGTGTGAGATTGGTAAGACACTACAACTTTTGACCATGCTTGGTATCGAGCTGACGGCAATTGCGAGAACCGACAGCAATGACTAACTTGCACTGTGAGCAGATGGAAGCCCGCTTGAGTGACTGAAATTAGTCGGCCTGGCCAAAACCACCAGTGGTGCTGCTGAAAACATCGTTCGCTCGTTACACGCAATTGTGACACGAGTGTGAAATATGCGTCGAAAAACGCTGCGAATATGTCGTAATCCGACCATGTACAACGCACTGCCCGATGGCTATTCTGAATGCATCCCCCCTCGCAACGGTGTTCTAAATCATGGCCAATCATTCAGATAAGTGTGATGCTAATCAAATGGACAACACTCAAAATTATGCCACCAACGAACAGACTTCCGCCAGTGCAAAGCTGAGCCAAGAAGCTTACCACCAAGCGCCAGCAGCAGAAGCCTGCCCGCCTAAAGCGGAGCAAAAATCAGACGAGCCAGATCACAAATTTCGCGGTCTCAACCTCGGACTCTTCAAGATTGGCTGCCGCAACAATTCTCTGGCATTTGGTATCAACATCGGTATTGCTAAAGTAGGCGCACAAATCGGTCAAGAAACCAGAGTAGATGCCGGCGTCAATCTCGGCCCCATCGGTGCGCGAGGCGGCGTCGGTGTAGGCGTCGATCGTCATGGCCTGCACAGCGATGTAGGCGGCCGCGTTCATGCTGCAAAACTGGTGGACACAGGCGCTGCAGTAAAAGCCAATCTCGGTCCAAAAAGCGCTGTTCACGCTGACACCGGCGCCAAAGTATTGTTTGCCCATACTCGCCATACATTTGATTCTAGTGTAGGCGATGACGGCTTCAACAACGGCTATAAAGGCGACGTAGGCCTAGCTAAGGTAGTTGGTGTGCAAGCAGGCGGTCACGCCAATCTCAATGACGATTCATCTTTTGGTGGTCGTGCCCGAACAAATTTAGGTGAGGCTTCACTGGGAGCGGGAGCCGACATCAACACCAAAAATAATTCGGTGATCAATCCTGACGTACACGTCAGCGCCGACTCGGGAGAAGAGAAAGCTCGCTTCAATGTAGGAGCGCAGGTCGGACCAAAGCTGGATGTAAGAGCAGGCACCGGCTATAGTGCCACCGATCGCTACAACGACTATAACAGCGGCGAAGTAAGCGTCGGCGTCGGTGCCAGCGGTATCGGAGCACAATCGGTAGTGCAACGTAATGAGCTGCACATTGTAAGAAAGTTCGGTTGGGGGCCTGACTATATGGCAGACTTCTAAGAGCCAGATTGCCTTTCAGTAATTGGCATTCTCTTGTCTCTCCAAAATGCTGACGGAAGTCTCGGATATAATCGTAGTGTGAGTCACAAGAAACTGCCTATATTGAATTGCTTTTGCCTGGCCCTGTTGCTCCTGGGGGTTAACTTCGCGCCCTGTGCCGGCCAACCCGGAGTGGTATGGCAGCCTTCATTTGAGACGGATGGTATAGATTCGGATATTGCCGAAACGCTAAGCAAACGGAAGAGATGGGGATTTATCGACAATTATGGTTCGTTCAAGATTTTGCCCAAGTACGATCTCGTAAAGGCTTTCAAGAATGGAACGACTATCGTGGGTGTCGATGAGCGTTACTTCAAAATAGATAAAACCGGCAAAGCCGTTAGCCCAGATATGACCAGAGTTGAAGTAATCAACGAGACGAACAAAAAGAGATGGGCTGCGGAGGGAAAAGAAAAAGAGGAGAGTGCAAAGGCTAAGTATAGCGGCAATATTTTCGATGCTTCGGGTACAAAGCTTTTCGGGCCTTCCAGCGATTTTGAGTTGGGAATATTCGCTGAGGGTCTGGCTTCATGTACAGTGAAACCCAAGGCAGAAAAAGACTATTCGGGCTTAGGAATGAATCGGACCGGCTATATTGATAAAAATGGCAGATTGGTAATTTCGCCAAAATACCAAAGTGGAGAGCCTTTTCAAGGCGGTCTGGCCAAGGTCGACTGCGTAGCTCCGATAGGCCAAGGAAGCGACTACGTCTCTGGTTATATTAATCGCTCAGGTCAGTTATTGGGCGAACACACCTACAAAACAGCCTGGGATTTTAGCAACGGATTAGCAATAGTTGAGACCATTGGCAAAACCGAAGGCGATACTGAATGGGGCTTTATAGATAAGTCTGGTAAAGAACTCATGGGACATTGGACTGAGGTGGCAAACTATTCTGGAAAGATCGCCGGAGTACGAGATAGGAACGGGCTTTGGGGATTTGTGGACAGGCAAGGCAAACTAATTTCGCCTTATCAATTCTTATTTGTCGGGCATGACTTTACCAATCACCTAAACTTTGTAAAAACCAAAGACGGATTTGGATATGTAGACGAAAAAGGGCATTGGATAATAGCCCCGAAATTTGCTGATGCTGATGAGTTCAGTGAGGGCTTGGCACCGGCTGCAGTGGCAGTTTCAGAGGATGAAATAGTCACAAAGTTAGCATCTCTTCAAAAGTGGCGTTGCAGCTTCCTCGATCCGACCGGCAAAGCCATCGCCTCAGGCTTCTATGCAGCCAGGCACTTTTCAGAAGGTCTAGCAGCAGTGCGCACTGGAACCAAATGGGGATATATAAACGAAAAAGGTGAGCTCGCTATTCATGCCACTTTCGACAAAGCCCTCGACTTCTCACAAGGCCTTGCAGCAGTGTTGATAGGGGAGCGCTGGGGCTTTATCGATAAGAAAGGCAACTTCAAGATTCAACCTACCTTTTTAGCGAGAGACTTTGCAAACGATAGCCAGACTGTCCCTCAAAAATTTTCGGAGGGGGTATCGATAGCCCCATCGCCTGATTATTTTTGGCGTTTCATAGGAACAGACGGTAAGCAAGTATTTCACCTTGAGAGCCGCATGATTGCAAATTTAAAACCAATTGTCGAAGGCTTTAGCGAGGGGCTAGCCGTACTTAAGGATGATACAAATTATCACTATGGATACATAGACCATCAGGGAAAGTACAAAATACCGCCTAAGTTAGAAGAAGCTGCTTCCTTTTCTGAAGGCTATGCTGCTGTTGGCGTAGTATCGTCAAAAATTCCGCTTATCGATGTTGAGCGATTTGAGCTTAGTAAATGGTCAAGCGACCAGCCCAAGCCGAAGTTTGGTTTCATTGATAGAACTGGAAAGTTTGTTGTCCAACCTCGATATGATAAAGTCGGATCTTTTCATGAAGGCCTTGCAGCAGTGGGCTGTGGAGAACATGTCAAAAACATGGATGGAGAACCGGGTTCGATTAGAATCTCTCGTACATTTCCTGATACCGAAATGCAAGCGAAATGGGGATTCATAGATTGCACTGGCAAGGAGATAATAGACTTAAAGTATTCTGCTGCTAGAGATTTTTCGGAAGGACTGGCTCCAGTAAAGTCTGGCACAAAATGGGGATTTATAGATAAGCAGGGAAAGTTTGCAATTCGACCTCAGTTTGAATTCGCCGCCCCATTCTCAAATGGCCTCTCAGCTGTCTCCATCGATGGCAAATATGGCTTTATAGATAACAAGGGCACTCAAATTATCGAACCCAGGTATTCTCTAGCAGGATCATTCTCTAACGGGCGGGCGCTAGTTATCACTGCAAATGATACTTCTGCCAAGATAAGCACGGAAGGCCGAATATTTAGCACACCGGTCAAAACAAACGATGATATCCTTAAGTTTCTTCTTGAACTGGGTAATCCGCCCGACGAAGGTCAATGGGCCGGTTATAGGCACTAAAGCAATACCGGTGGTCAAATCCTAAGTCTATTAATCGTTCGGAGTAATATTGGTGAACACATATTTGCCTTTCACTTTTTCGAAGATGAATATTTCTTCGCCGCAGAAAGCACAGTAGTTGTTTTTGTCGGCTACAGGCTTTTGTTTGACCAGGCAATCTCTGGTTTTCTTCGAGAAAAGTTTGTCGCAGTATTTGATGAATTGCGCCTTGTTCAGTTTTCCGTCATAAGACTCAAAAGGCAAACTCGATAAACTGGAAATTGCTTCTTTATCGTTTTTGGCAAGGGCCGATTTAAAATCACTCCAAAAACTATCGAATGCAGCATCTTTGGCTGAAGCCGCGGACAATGAACAAACTAAAGCGACAATTAAAAACAAAGTTCGCAGCATGAATGGTTTCTCCAATTTCTCCCGCCAATTCTAGCAAAATCTGAAAGCGCCTAATCAAATATTCACCGAAACCTAAAGTGGTTTGGGTTACTTTTTTCTCTACAATTTCTCAGGCAATACGCACACTGCAGCATCGAGAATTGCAACATCTGCAGATGCTGGAATTTTCCAAGTGTTTTGTAATTTTGTGTAGTGAAGGTAGTGCTTTGCCGGAAGCGTAACTTCGTTTTTGTTTGTGATCAGAGTGCCAGAAGTCAGCCCTGTTAGTTGAAAAGTTTCGCGTTTGGGTTGTGAACCTGATCGAGGCGAGGGATCGTAAACAACAAAAACGTTTGAGCTACCAGGATTTTGTTCATCGATTGCAAATCCAGCGAGCGTTACCCAGTGGCCTCCCGTACGTAAGTATCGATCGCCTATTCCAGTGCGATACCACCCAAAATTCAGAAAAACACCTCCGCCCTGATCAATGGTCTTTTTCAAAGTGTTCAAATTCGGAGGAATTTGATTCGCCCCTCGTCTCCAACCGAGACATTCTAGAGATCGAATCTTATAACCTTTTGAATAAAAGAACGCTCTTAGTCCGTCTGAAAAATTCGCCACACCAGTGCCGGTTGAGTCCGCTTGCATCAGTTGCTCCAGCTCCAGAAGAATTTTCGATGTACTGTCCTGACCCTTTTTTACAACCGCTGGATAACCGTGACTACTTAACCAATAAAGATAGTTAGCCGCTGCTGCAGGACCGCAATCCATCCGTCCATTGACACCGGCATCAAGCTGGTTGATGTCGGGCATCTCCATTGGTGTTTGCTCTTCTGCAGCCTGAGCAACATCAGGATTCCAGAGTACAATCGCCAGAATCACGGATAGCGCTAATTTGAACCTCTGAGGACTGTGCACCGTCAATAACTTCCTTAGATTATGCAGATTGTGCTGTTTGCCTCTGCCGTTAGCCTGGCATCGATGCGCTCTTCTTTTTTGTCTCTTAGTGTCATGATCAAACCCTCTTATGGAATTGTACGGCGAACTCTCGTACGCTACATTGTTTGGAAGGTAGATTCCTTATCAGTATATTCTGAATCCATTCTAGAGTGACTTGGGAGCCGGTCCTGCCTAGCCCGGCGCTGCTGGTTTTTTACCAGGCAGCCTGATCCGCTTGGGAAGCCGCTCTTCGTCGAGTTGGCGCCCAAGAGTGTCTTCTCCGGCATCAGCCAAATTGGATATTCGAAGGCTCATGAGGTATAAATGCTGGATTTATGCCTCATAATTTGGCCTATCAGGCTTACAGTCTCGCGCAGATCGATTTTTGATCATCGGAATGTTTGAATTGAAAACCGCTATCGTCTCTAAGCGCACCTTTGCTTCTCGCTTTTGTGCCTTCTGGCTCGCCTTGATGGCCGTCCTCTTTGCCCTGCCCGCCCAGTGTCTTGACCCTGAACCGCCAAAGATTTTGCCGCCTTCAGAATGGGCTGGAATTCCAGTGTGGTCGCATAATGGACGCTTTGTTAAAGTCAATTGGCCAAAGCCACATTATCCTTCTGCTCATCCCAATGCTAAGTGGGAGCAAACTCTCATCCTTAAGGTGCCGTCTAATGAAGTTTTGCCGATTAGAATCCCTAAGGTTAGCGATGCTTACTGGTCGCCCGACGACACGATGATCGCGGGTCGGGGCAAGATTTTCAATCTGGCAAGCGGAAAATTGCTTTTCTCTTTTGATGAGGGAAGCGATGTGGCCTGGTCACCTAATAGTGAGTTAATAGCGTCGGGCGCCATTGTTTGGGATGTTGTCCGCAAAAAACAGCAGTTTGCCTTTCCTGGGAATGCCGCAGAGTATTGCTCTAAACATGTCTGGTCTCCTGACAGTACCAAAATTGCAGGCCTGCTCTCTCGAACTCTAGGTTGGCCTACAGAGCTTGTGAGAGTTTGCTCGGCAACCGGAGAACAGCTTCTTTCGTTAAGAACCAAAACCCCTATCGAGAATATCGGCTGGTCTAAGAGTTTGAACCTGTTTGCTTACAGCGACGACGCACTGCATATTCTTGATGGCACCACTCTAAAGGAGTTGAAGGTTCTTACCCCGGCGACCCATGGCCAAGTAAAGTTTGAGTGGTCTCCTGACGGAAAACTCTTGGCTTATAGCGGTGAAGGCGCAGACCTTCATATATTTGATGCCAGCAAAATGCAAGATCGCTTTGTCACAGAGGCTGAGAAGACGGGGCGTTTTCACATTCAATGGTCAGCGCTTGGTGACTATTTGCTAGTGCAAGGACCAGACGACGTGCTGGCAATATTCAGTGCTGCTACTGGCAAATATGTGGGCGCCAAGAAATTTGATTCTGAATTTTATCTTGTGCGCTGGGCTCCTGATGGAAAGTCGCTGGCACTGTGTAAACCAAACGAAGCAGTAGTTTTCGAGCCAGTTAGATTGCAACCGTGTGTGTCTGCCTTTGAAGGCGGTACAGACGGTAACCCCTGGCGTGATCAAAAAGTACTTCGCGATATTGATGATTGTTTCGAAGCTTTATCTAAAATGCTGAGTGCGGATGACATAGCTGAGATTAAAAACTCTACTGAAGACAAGCTCCCTATGTTTCAAGGCGGGCCATCGCTTGGGATGGGTTTGCGGAATCAATGGGGCCTCAGACAACGTAATCCATTGACCTTGTACTTCAATAAAATGGGCATCGCTAATGGTGCCAATATGTCATCGCTTATTATCGAATTGTTTTGGCGTCATTTAAACGGTAAACCGCTTAATCTAGAAGAACGCGCAAAGGCTATTAAAAAAGACGAAGATAGTAATCGACACGTCATTGATGAGAATAGGCCTTTGCCAGAAAGCATTTTGGCTGCGGATTTGGTATCAATCGATGGCAAGCCAGTGTCAATTGCTCATCTTAAAGGCTCGGTGAAAGTCGTTGCTTTTATTCCTGACGATGGCTCTGATTCGGTAGACATGTTGGACACTTTAGCATCTGTTAGGACTAAGTATTCTGTCGACAAGGTATCTATCTTGGTTTTGAAGTTTGCTCGGAGTATTTTTGTGGCCAAGGAAGCCATGGTGCCAGCCTATGCGAACTATGCCAGTGAATTATCGGAGTTTCAAAAGGCCAATCGATCTTCAATGACTGTGGTCACGGGTGACGCAAAAATCTTCGAAATGTTCAAAGCTTTTGTTCGCGAACGTGTGCGTTACCCACACTGCATGCTGCCACAAATGCTCATCCTGACTGAGGGTAATGTCGTTGCTAAACGTATTAACGGCCCTGTCAGCGAAAGATATATTCTGCCTGTTGAAGACGCCATCGATGCGGTGTTGAATGTTGATGGTAAGTAAGATTCGTTTTTGTATGCTCTATGATCGTCGAGTCGCTTCGCTTTCTGCGGAAACCAAAGAGTGAGATTGTTGATAAGGTTGCAGTTGCCGCAAGACTGCTTAAATGCCTGTAGCTTTTTGTTCTGCTGGTGTCAGCGGAATCTGTTCAAGACCGTTATTTCGCGCTTTTTTCCAGTCTGTGCTGTAGATGCGAGCAATGGCTTTTCGGCCCAGCAAAGCCGGTGAGCTGAAGCGAATATTCTTACCGTTGTCTATCAATTCGGCTGTGGCTCCAAAGGCAGGTTGAACACTAATCAGTGTTTCTCTCTGCTCTAAAATGCCGTTTAGCACTGGGCGCCTCATCTTTAATTCAATCCAGTATTTACAGATCTCGTAGTAAGTTACTTCATACGACTTAACTAGCTCGAAAGTCACATCGTCTGCTCTTCCAACTAGCGCAGTCGTGCTCGGATGCTCGTCGAAACAGGCTGTGCCCAAGCAGCCACCTAAAGCCGCTAACATTGCTATCGGTGTCGCCAGTATAAGGCTAATCGTGCGGACAATGCTTTTCGGGCCCATAGAAACAACAACTGCAAGAAAGACAATTAGGAATGCCCAAAGCGCTATTGAAAAACGCTCTAGTTGTTCGTTTGCAAAGGCGTAGCCACCTAAGCCTAGCTTGCTCACAAGCAGTGCCAGGATTAGGCAGTTTAGCCAGATCACCTGTTCTTTGGAAAGTCGACTTGGCTTGTTGTTCAATTTCGCTTCTTGTCTCATTGAGTCTGTTTTGCCAAACTGACTTTCGCCTGTTCTATGATTGACATACTATCACCTGCTTGCCTAAGGGAATTGTTCAGTGAGGATCAGCCAACCCCAGCTTCGAAAATACGCAGTGCCGGTAGGCGTGTTTGTTATCTATGGTTGTCTGTTTGCTGTAGTTCATCGTTGGGGGACAGAGAAAGTACCGTTTTCGAAGGCGGGCTGGGAGTCTAAGGCCGATCTGGGCGACCGTTAGCCCATGGCGCAAAGCTTACTCGAAACTGGCTGTTTGCAAGGAAAGACAGAGCCTGAGGTCTTGCAAATGCTCGGCAAGGAAGACTCTAGAGACATAGATGAGAACTCAGAGCCTCCAGGCGACGTAACTCTTGCGTATGTGGCCCCTGGAAGATTGAGATTTGGAATTCTGGATATTAGTTTCAAAAACGGCCGCGTTGCTCGAGCAAAAGTCACTAGCATGGACTAACTAAGGGGCGTGAGTTATAAACGCTGGACTCATAACTCAAAATGTGGCCTTTCTTAAGTTATAAACGCTAGTGCTTGAGCGCACGGACATTCGCGCCATCGGGCGCTATCTCGATCACCCATCTCTATTTTGTCAGCGCCCATCCGTTTGAAGATGGCAATGGACGCATCGCGCACCAAGATTGGCGCGCTTAAATCAACGGTTTCCCTGTATCACAATCTGGGAAGATCAATGTGCAAGTGAAAGAGTGGTAAATTTTGGCAGATAAGCCTATTGAGAACAAGCCTGGTGGAGGTTAGATGAATTCGTTAAAGCTGTACAGAGGCGTTGACGTTATCGGCATCGTTACTGATCCTGCGCAAGATGGCCCAGAGACACTTGCTAAACTCGCATTAACTCCTGCTGCCGCCAATCACAAAGAGCTGCTCGATTACATTATGATCGTGAAAGTAGATGGCGAAGATCCGCCTGAGTCCTTGAACCTTTGGGAAGACTGGGTTATCGAGGATGCGGAAGGAGTTATGAGGGGAATCTTCGCTCCCGCGATCCGCTCAGATGCAAAATTTATCTCGTGGCGCTGGCGGTGCTCTAAACTATGACTAGCCGTGCACGTAAGAGAAATGATTGGCGGCGTGAGAAGTGCAAACTCTGTTTGCTTTATTCCTTAATCGTCTTCTCCAAAATCTTAAGCGTCGATTTCTCGTCAAAATGATTGACTCTAAGTTTCAGCAGTTTCGGCTCTGATATAACAAGAGTTTGGGGCAATCCGAACAGAGAATATTTTGTCGGTTTTACAAACTTGATTAATGCCTGGGTCAGCTCTAATGGCGCCGCTGAGACAATTATGTCGCCGCAATTTGATTTGAAATTGGCCATGTCTTTGGCTGGCTCATCACCATGGCCCATGACCTTTGTTTGTATTGCTGGCCAGTGTTCTTTGGTTAAACTCTCTGGTGGCACCACGCAAACAATAATTGCCAGGTCTTTGCCTGGATGGTTTTCGCGCAACTCTTTCAGGCACTTCAATTGCTCCGCGCTCATGTAGCCATCGGTGTCTACAAAGCAAACTACTTTCCATTTGGCTTTGACTTCACCAATGGTGTACAGCTCTCCTGTTTTGTTTTTCAGTTTGCAGTTGAGCAGGTCATCTGGCAATTCTTGGTTTGACTCAATAACAGGCCGTTGGTTATCCCACCATGCTTTATGCGAACTTATTTGATCGTCAAGCTCTATTGGCTTGTTATTGAGATAGCGCCAATATGAGTTGAGTATGATATCTATTATGTCGCGTGGATCCGAAATTCCGTGCTTTTCGAAATACTTGGATAGCTCCGTAAAGCTCCATTTTCCGTAGACATCGACCATCATAATGTCTGCAATTAATGAGCCACCGCCGTATGAGCCTATTTCTTGCTCTGTGGATTTCTTGAAACGCTCGCGACTCGCTGCGCTTAGTTCTTTGTCAAATTGCGCACAGCACTCTTCAATGGTTTTGGGAGTAGCATTGCTTTCCCAACCAGGAGAACCTGTTTTACCGTCTTTAAATGGGCTTGTCCCTTGAACAGGGAGCAATGATATTGGTTCGCTCTCTGTCAGGTCATTGGGTTTTTGAATGACAAGCAGCTTTTGGTCTGGAGAAAGAATTTGTCTTTCAGCGCCTTCCCAGGTTTTGTAGCCATAATATTTGCCGCTTTGGGCATCACATATGGAGGCAGTGTCTTGTGCTGAAATAAAGATGAATTTGTCGTCGGCGCTCCAATCAAAGTAGAAGAATCCATTTGTCGGGCCAGCAATGTGCGTGGTTTCTTTCATTGTAGCGGCGTCGAGAATATGAATGGTACCGTCATATCGATATGAAAATTTTGTCTTGTCGTGTGACCAGCTGAATCCTCCTGCTCTGGTCCCATTTGTCTCAATGCTTGTGATTTCTTTCATTGACCCTGCATCAAGAACTCTTATGGCTAAAGGCTCGCTGTAAATAAAGAGCTTGCCATTCGGTGACCAGGCCAGCGCGCCTTTATCACCTTTGAGATTGATGTCAGCTTTCTTTTCTCTTGTGCTTGCATCCCAAATTCTAATGACGCTTTTCTGTTCACCATCATTTTCAATGCTAAAGCTTGCAGCTATCAATTTCCCGTCAGGAGACCACTGTGGATTTTGAAAGTATGATTCGTTCTCCTTTACAGCTAACAAAGTTTCTTGTTTCTTCGTAAGGTCTAAAATGCTTACTGCTTTGCGCTGAGTCAAAAATAGGCGGTTGCTATCTGGTGACCAGGCGTAGGCTTCTGGTGGCAGAGTATTTATTGAGCGAAGTTTTGCTCCATTGCTGGCGTCGTAGACGGCTAGGTCTAGGCCGGGGTTTTTTCTGTCGATGCCATTGGCGCAGATGTATTTACTGTTCGGTGACCAGGTTGGCCAGAGCTCACTGTCAATTTCAGCTATGAGTGAAAAGTCTTTTGCATTGAGAATGACTGTTTTGCGCGGAATGATAGTTTGACACTTGTAAACTTTGCCGTCTGGCCTTTTGAAATCCGAAATTTTGGGTGGTGGGGTCTGCACCGCAATTTTGGTGCCATCTGGCGAATACTGAGGTCTGAACCACCATTGCTTCGGTGGAATCACTTTGTTCTGCGCAGCGGCTGGGGATGCAGTTGAGAGCGCGGTGGTGATAGTGAGAGCTGTGAGTGTCGGTAAGGCTGCGCAGAGGGGCAGAGTCGTGCCCGTTGTTAATGTGTTGCCTAGGCCTAATGCTGATATCGCGATATGTGTTAGGTGCTTTTTCATGGCTCTAGTTTAGCAAGTGATTTCCTGTAAAACTGACTTCGCTCTCGCTATAGTGACTAACGAGCCTGAAGCTGGCGGTCAAATAGTTTTGCGGGCTTCGTGAAATTGCAGTATGGTTTGCATCAAGGCTGGCACCAGCGGATCTTCGCATATGTTTATTGGTGTATTTCTTTCGGCGCTGTTCGCCGTGCTTCGTGCAGTGCCAGAATGCTTCGCATTAGTTGTGGTATTAATGGGTCTTGCATTGTTGCTATTGAAAATTCGCGTTCGTCTGCTTTGACGCCGGTGATTTCATCTCGATCGTCAACGGTGAATGTATATTCAACCTCATTGCCGTCGTGGTCGAAACGCACCCGATATCTATGAAAACCAGGCGCATATTCATTTTCAGCTATAACTGCTAGGAGCGTCATTGTAAGCATCTCATTCCTCTGTTTCAGGTTTTGATTCTAGGTCTGACAAGGTGCTGCCTATGCGTCAATGTAGCTGCAACTAATCGTTAGCTAGGCAAGCAAGGCCTTTCTTGTCGACCATGTTAAGGAGCTTGAGTGCTGGTCCACTAGGCTTTTTCTCCCCCTGCTCCCAGCTTTGAATAGTAGATGGAGTGATGTTCAAGTAGGAGGCAAATACTGCTTGGCTCGCTTTCTCTCGTTCACGAATTGCTTTTATTTGGTCTTTCGTAAAAGGCTTCACTGGTGGAAGACATAGTGCATCAAACTCACGCATGGTTTGTTTGTCCATTATTCCAGCATCAGTCAGTCCTTTAGCGGCTTCATGTACTGTCTTTAGTATTTTGCTTGTCATTTGTTCACCGCTTTGCTTACGCTAGAGTCTTTTGTTGCCCTGCTCGACCGTCTTGATCTTGAATTTTTTTCGTTAGTTCCAGAATTTGCCGTTCGAAATCTGATTTTAAATCTGCCACAGCAGCTAAATAGGCAATGACTTCGCCTTGTGAAATACCCAATGCTTTTGCTCTCTCAGTGATCTGTGCTTTGACTTCTGGTTTCACTTGCGCGTGGAACTCCACATTACCTTTGGCGGGGCGGCCACGTTTATCGTAACCAGCGAGTTTTCCTTCCAGATAAGCAACATAAGTCTCATCTAGTAACTCCTTGAAAATTTGTCGTGCTTCGCTCGCTGTTTCGGCCACGCCGATCACTCGATCAAACAATGGTGACTCAACGATATAGCACTGCTCTTTCTCGTCATAACGGCAGAGAGCGGTACCAGCTATTGCTTTCTTATTCATGCTAGTCCCTCTTACCCTTCGCCTTCCACTTCTTCTTTAAGGTCTCGAAATGCTAATGGCATAAGGGCTGTATCTTATATCTTACCAAGAATAACTTTATCTGTACCTAAAAAGATTTTGTCTGTTCAGGCTATTCGAGAACATGCCAAATGTGGCGGTATTCGGCCTCGAATACTGCGTATCTTTTTCTCGCATAAACATTTGCATGGTACTGCGAGGTGGGCGTCAAATTAAATTGGGTTTCGCAGATCAAATTGTCGTTAATCGCTGCCCATTATTCGGCGATCAAAAGTGCGAGTTCTGAGCCCAGGCTTCTTGTAGGTCTCGTCTGTGGTGACTTCTTTCTGTGCCACCATATATGGCGCCGCTGTCAATAGCCCCTCGAATTTATTCGACACGAATTCCCAATCAACCGATCGGCTGATACTCAAGAATGAGAATGCCACCGTCGATTGCACGTGAGTGTTTGAGTGCGAATTTCTTCAGCTCTCGATTGTCATCGAAAAGCCTGAGGCCGCCGCCGATCGAGAGGGGGTGTACCATCAGTCGCAGTTCGTCGATGAGGTCGTGGTGCAGTAGAGCTTTGGCAAGTGTAGCGCTGCCATAGACAAGGATATCACCACCATCAGCCTGCTTCAGCGCCGCTACGTCTTTGGCGACATCGCGAAGAATATGACTGTTGTTCCACTCCACTTTTTGCAGGCTGCGTGAGACGACATATTTCGGCATCGAGTTGATCGGGTCAGCGAAGCATTCGCCGGTTTGGCTAGGCCAGTATTCGGCAAATCCGTCATAAGTGATTCTGCCCAACAGCAATGTATCCACGCTAGCAAGTTCATCTACTTTGTACTTGCCAGCTTCTGGCGACTCATATTTAAACTGCCAACCGGCATTGGGATGAGCGGTTTCATTGCCGCCGGGAGCTTCGATAACACCATCAAGGGTGATGAATTCAGTGACTATTATTTTGCGCATGTTCTGTGATGTTTGGTGGTTTATGACCGTGCCAGTATAATGCATGCCTAACGGTAACTAAAATAAGTGGTTCAAATCTCCGAATGTTAGCTCACATTATTCTCTATGTTAAGGACCAAGTTGCAAGCAGCAACTTCTATCGCTATGTATTAGATTTAGAGCCAGTTCTCGACGTGCCTGGCATGACTGAATTCAAACTTAGTGACACGTGTGTACTTGGGCTCATGCCCGAAAAAGGAATAAAGAAGCTCTTGGGCGAGAAACTACCCGACCCGAATGAAGCTCGAGGAATCCCCCGTGCCGAAGTTTATCTAGTGGTGGATAGTGCTGCTCAATACTATGAACGCGCTTTGCAAAAGAATGCTTCAGCACTCAGTGCTCTGTCGTTGCGCGATTGGGGTGACCAAGTCGCTTACTGCCTTGATCTTGATGCTCATGTTTTGGCATTTGCGCAAAGGGCTGAGAAAAATATTGTTTGAGGCAGTAGTACAAAACCGCTCAAACGTGAGCCTTTGTCGTGAGAGCAACCACCAATGATGCAACCTGACGATTCTATAGATTGTAGAGACTGTGGAGAGCCTATCATAACGTCGCCTCTCAGCGCCAAGCTCGGCATGAAAGCTACGAGATGCGAGTTGTGCCATGCCCGGTTTATTGCTGCATACAGTTCGTTTCTTTTTGCTGTCGGCTTTGTTTTATCCTTTCCAGGCGAGCTCTGGGCTATTATCGTAGCTGGCTTTTTCGTTATATGGGCGGCTTTCTGGATGGCAAGATGCGGCCGAGTGAAGCACCCTGAGCTCGCTGGTCAAATTTTATCGAGGGGCTTATCGGCGCTAGTGTTTATTGCTTGTGCCGTTGGTATTTTCTTGGTTGCCGCAAGTCACCAGCGCGCGGTTATCGCGTCGATGGTCTGGCCCGAAGCCGCCTCGGCAATTGTCTTGTCGTGGCTTGTGTTCAGCCTTTTGGCTCTGCATAGTGTTGTTTTGATTTTTTGCGCGGCTCTGGTTTGTACTAGGCGTTAGTGAGTTCTTACAACCCACCGTCTACATAATTCAAAAGCATGTCTTTCCAGAATGGCCAGTCGTGCGCGAACCCATCCCATGTATAAAATGAATGAGGCACATTATTTTCTGTCAACGCTTGAGACAGCATCACATTGCCATCGTAAAGTGGGTCTGTCTGCCCAATCGGAAAAATCAATTCGACTTTTTTTAACTTGTCTAGATGCTCTGGCGACGAGGCTTTTATAAGCGGCACCGGGTTGCATTTGAGCACACTGTCGTCGTCGCAATCGTGAATCCAGTTGAATACATTGTAGGGCGCGCTCATTTGCGCGAAGTCGTAAGGCCCGCTCATGGCCACGCATTTGTTGAAGCTTTGCGGAAAGCGAAAGGTCAGGTTTGTGGCATGATAAGCGCCCATACTGGCACCCATGGCAATTACATAATCGTTCCTGTTCATTTCATGTGTGAATGGTAGAACTTCATCGATCACGTATTTGTGATAATCGAGATGACGAGCCGCTTTATCTCTGGGGCTCGCTTGTTCGTTCCACCAACTTTCTTGGTCTACGCTATCGAGGCAAAATACTTGAAGTTTGCCTTGATCGATGTGGTGCTCGAGAGTTTTGATCATCTCTCGATTTTCCCAGTCGTAGAATCTACCGCACGATGTTGGAAAGACAATTACTCTAGCGCCCGATTCACCGAAGACGAGTAACTCCATTTCTCTGTCGAGATTGGCACTGTGCCACTTGTGGTATTGCCTGTTCATGCTTGCTCCGGCTGAAAAGAATTATACCCAGCCGACCCCGTTTCCGGCTTGGTTGACAGACAGCAGTAATCCATAATTGTACCAAAATGGCAATTGGTCCAATAAGGGTCTCGCTTGTTGAATGTTCGTTCCGTCTGGGCTTACTTTACATAAAAACAGCTTTAACAAGCGTGTGACTTTAGGCAACCCCTAGATAGACTGCAGTGAGCGGCGCGGACATCTCTTGTATATGCCTTCGGCGTCTTGTTCAAACTCAGTCGATGCTTCACTTTAGTAAGAGCAAGATGGAAAGACGGAGTTAATAGAGCATATGCCTTTAGCCAACACATTGATGCAAATAATTGTCAAGGCTCAAGAGCAGCAGGCTGCCGGGCGCGACAAGCAGGCGTTGCAGAGCTATCAAAAGGCCGTTGCGGCGGCGAAAAAAGGTACAGAAGAAGAATTTGTCACGACCAACCTGCTTGGCCAGTTCTACGATGATATGCAAGCCGAAGATATGGCCTTGGATTGCTTCCGGCGCGCCCAGAGTCTGGCCTCTAAAGTCTTTGGTGCCGATAGTTTGCAATTGGCCGTTGCCATTGGCAATGAGAGCATGGTCTATCTCAATCGGGGCGATCAAAAGAAAGGGGCGCCACTGCTTGATAAGGCGGCGAAGCTTCTGCGCGCAAGTGATAGAGCTAAGTTTGCTGCTTTGCCAGCCTATATGATTTCAGCGCCTGTTTCGGTTTTATGTAATGCTGCGGCCAATACGATGATTCGCGGAAATGCTAATGAAGCCGTGCTCATCGCAAAAGATGCTTTTGCCATAGCAGAGCAGAATTTGGAAGTACTTGACCCAATTTATATGCAGGCTGGCTTTGAACTTTGTATGTTCATGGCTGAGGCAGGCATGCGTAAAGAGGAAAAAAAGCTCAAAGACAAGCTTGTGGAAACTTTGTTTGGCGCGGGATGCCACCCCTCTCAACTATTGCAGTTGATGACCCAGGTGTGCGGAAACATTGTCGGGGAGAATGTCTTGGTCGATGGTGCTGGCCGGGGCATGTTTGATGATCCTGATTCTGACATATACTTAGAGCGAGCATCGAATGTGGTGCCGTTCCCTGGCTCAAAAATGACAAGGCCGACTGAGCAGAGAAGTAAAGCTGCAAGCAAAGCAACCGATAGTAAGTCGAAGGCAAAAGCTGCCAAGAAAGAAATAGAGCCTGCCGGAGTTCAATTGAAGATCACGCTAGCGGGTGTCAAACCCCCGATCTGGCGTCGCATATCGATAGAGACTGACGCGTCGCTGTACGACCTCCATGAAGCCATCCAAATGGCAATGGGCTGGACCGATTCGCACCTGCACGAATTTCAAATCGGGCGATATCGCTTTGGCGATTCTAGCGACAATGACGTTGTGAACAGTGAGCACGATTGCGGGCTCGACGATATAGATTTAAAGGTCGGCACCAGATTTTCATACATGTATGATTTTGGTGATGGTTGGAAGCACACTATTGAGATTGAGAAGTTGCTGTCCGAAGAGGAGATGGATGCAACGCCAGGATTTGTAAAGGCTAAGGGGGCGTGCCCACCAGAAGATTGTGGCGGGCCTTATGGATTTATGCAATTGTTGGAAGCGTTGAAGGGTGGTCATGCCAACAAGGATATGCGAGAGTGGCTTGAGATGATGGAGTTAAGTGATTACGATCCCAATGCAATACCTGATTGTTTTGAAGATCAAATCGTTGCCGAGGGTAAGAAGAAAGCCAAGGGCAAAGTAGCTAGCTCAAAGGAAACAGCAGTGAAATCTAAAGCTAAATCAGAATCAGACGCTAAATCCAAGAGCACTATCAAGTCGGTAACAATGCAGCCAGAGCCAGATGCCGCCACTACTAAGAAAAAGTCGGGCAAGTTAGAGTGGCCCGGTTCGCGCTGATAGAAGTGGCAATGATTGCATGTATTTTTCAATGACCGCAAGCTGGTTAGGTGGATATAGTGACCGATGATCGTTCCACATTTCTCTAACTGATTTGATTGTGGTTTTCGCCACTGAGACTACGAGAGATTCTGGAAGCTTGGCGTCGGCCGCCATTTGTTTAATGTGTGATAAGGTAACTTTTTCTGGTCTCTTTGTTTTGGATAAACTTAGTGCCAATTTCCTATCAACTCCCGGGTAGGCGACTGTAGATATCAGATCGTAGGCTGGAGACAGGCTTGGGATGCTAGGGCTTTTATAAATCAGTGACCAATTCTTGAGGTGCATGTCGAGATTGCCGATGAGAATTGAAAACACTAGTCGTCGTACAAATTGAACAAGGCTTTCTTCTCCGCTTTCCTGCCAGATCACCGCCGCAATGTTCTGATAGCTTGAATCTAGATACTTGGCTGCTGGTTGTAAATTGAATACTTGCGCAAAGTCTTCAATGTGAATTCGTTTGCTTAAGTTTGCTCTGTCGAATCGACTGATTGCATAGCAGTTGCCTGGTGGCCGTGAAATGTCTTCTGGCAAGCCCTTTATCTCGCGCTGGTCTAGTAGGTCTATATCTGGTATTTCAATACCGATAGCCTTTGCTAGCTTCATGGTGGCAAACTCGTTCTCTGGGATTTGCTCGAATTTGGAGCTTGGTAGTTTAACAATCCAATCTCCATTTTCTCCAGAGTCGGATATCGAGTAGGTTTTGTCAATAAGAGCGGCTGAGAACTTCATCTGCACGCCAGCCAATGAGAATTTTAGTGGTGGTGAAATGTTTATGGTGCTATTTGGCCAGGCGATTTGCGAAAATTGGTCTTGATCTTCTGGCTGGCCGGGGGCCGGCTTTAGAATGACGGCTCCTGGTAGATCGTTTCGTAGAAGCGAAAGAATTGCAAAGTCATGGGCCGATTTTAGCGAGGCTCTTTTGATGATGAGTTCTCTAAGCGGACCAGGCTCGGGCAGTAGGTTCGCGAAGAATGCAGGCAATGTGACCATTGTCCTAATTCTGTTTCTGGTGAACCCACCCGACTTATTGCGGAAGGACAAGCTAAGAGTTGGTGGATTAGCCATTTCTGTGTAACCAGCTGACAGTAGAAATGTGGTTAAATCGTTGTGGCTAGAGTAAGAAAGAGTGCCGACGTGAGTGTCGCCCAAAAGCACATCAAATGCTGATATCGGTTTAGTCATCGTCAAGCTCCGTGTCTTCCGTCGTAATTTGATACAACGGTTCGTCGTCGAGAGAGTTAGGAGAAATTAGTGCCTCTACTTGTGGTGCAAATTCTACAGGGATTAGCATAAGCTCAAATCGTAGTAGTCTTGCCATTTCTATTAGTTTGCTTGTGCGAATATCAGTATTTCCACTTTCTATTTTGGATACATAGCTTTGTGGAACATCTAGTTTTTTCGCAAGATCTTTTTGTTTGATGCCGCGAAATTTGCGGGCCATAGTTAGTGCTTCTAGTAGCGGCTTGATAGAGAAGTTTTCGGATTTCATGATTATTAGTCTCAAAAAACAACATTATACCCAACTAGGTAAGTTTTAAGCTAAAAGTATCTAATTGGGTATATTCGCGCGATCTTGCTCTTGCGTGCCTAGTGGGTGGCACGCGTATAGAAGGGGCGACTTTTGGGGGCATTAGGTGAAGTGCTGCTTCCTGGTGTACCCTTAGGCCATACTGATGGCGATGGGTTGGACAGATTGGAGCGCACGTTTTTTAACGTAGGCAAACCGGCGAGTCGCCGATATATGACTAGAATAGACCCTTCACTGAGGAAAGCACTATGTCCGATGAGAAGTCCGTTGACAGAATCCAGCGTGCTGATTCTAATGCTATGGAAACTGCTCAGGCCGAAAGAGTTGGCCAAGATTTTCGGTGGCACTATGGTCGCGTTACTCGCTTGGGCAGTTATGATGTGATTACCGATGCAATTGATCGCCGCTCTGTCACTATCATGTGGGAATCTGGTGGGCTTAGCTGCCAGTACGGTGAAATCAGCGACGATCAGTGGGAAATTTTGAAATTGGCCTTTATGAGCACTGGCATGGTCAGCATTCTCAGCGACCAGGGCGGAGAAGGCTGGATGTACGATCTGCGCTTCCTCGAGGCTGTGCGATAAAGGCTACTGTATTTTCTTCAGCTAGATCATGCCGATTGTCTTCAACCAAGTCTCAACCAGTTGAGGCCATTTCGACACTGGCAACTTTGACGGCCGCAATCCAAACGCATGCCCGCCTTGGGCATACAAGTGCATTTCCACTGGCACGCCAGCTGCTTTCAAGGCGCGATAATAGACAAGTGAGTGTTCAACTGGATCAACATGGTCGTCTTCATTTTGTAGCAAAAATGTCGGTGGTGTTTTGTTGGTGACATGAATATCTGAATTTAGCTCAAACTTGTTTCTGTCGATCCACAGATGTCCAGGGTAAATCGGAACAGCAAAATCAGGTCGACAGCTCACTTTGTCGATGGCGTCGACTGGCTTGTAAGCTCGTTTCTCATAGCTGTTGCTGATCCATGCTGCTAGGTGCCCACCCGCCGAAAATCCAAGCACGCCTATTTTGTCTGGGTCGATATGCCACTCGGCTGCGCGCGAACGCACAAGGCCCATGGCTCTTTGTAGATCTTCTAGCGCTTGAATAGAACCTCTCGCGGGATAGAGTTTTGCACTGGGTACGCGATATTTGAGAAGAACGGCTGTGATGCCTTTTGAAGTCAGCCAATCGCAAATCTCTGTACCTTCTAGGTCCATGGCCAAAATTTTGTAGCCACCACCGGGAATGACTACGACAGCAACGCCAGTGTTGTTCTTATTGTTAGTGCTAGTGTCCGGTGAGTAAACTGTGATCGTCGGTTTGGAGACGTTGTTCAAGCCTTCGGTCTTTGATATAAATTCTGGCCCTTTAGGCGGCAATGCGTCCGGTGCCACGCCGGGCCAGAGTGGTATCTGCACATGCCCTGGCGACGGCTCCCATGTTTTTGCTGCAGCTGTTGTGCATGGCAGCGTCACTAAGGTGCAAAGGGTGGCTAAATATATTAGTCTCATGTTTTCTCTCTCAATCTGCCTTTCTCCTGCTTCACTATTTCACATTAATGGTGAAAGGCAGGTCTTTGCTCTTCTCTCCATTTACTGTAGAAACTGTCAGTGAGGTGTTGCCCTTCCATGTGAGCTTAACGCCGTTTGGATAAAGTGTATTTATTGACGCTGACTGCTTTGGCAGTATTTTGAATTGTCGTGATTGTTCATGGCTATTAACTGGGATGATGACTAGGAACTTGCCTGCTCCTTCTCCCTCGACTTCGTCTATTAGTGCCAGTTTGCTGTCATCTGAGCTCCAGGCGAAAGTCGGAATGAAATTATGCACTGCTTTTGCGTCTTTCCCATAGGCCGGTCCTGATAGTGGATAGACGGTGCGGTCATTGACCTGAATGTATTCGCTGTGGGGCCAATCAGTGAAGTGAATCATGTGTCCTACGTGAGCGACAGCCTTTCTGCTATGCGACCAGGAAAAGTTGTAACCGAGATAACTGTGTATTTCGTTGCCGTGTACATCAGTTAGGGAAAGGTAATCCATGGATGGATTCATGTGGAGCTGAATTCCCAGGCGGCTGTTGTCAATCCAGTAGAGATCCGTGATACCGGTGTTGGGTCCAGCTGAATCTTTGGCAATGAATTCGGAGATCAGTTTGTCTTGAGGATCTCTGACAGAGACTTTGCCTTGCGAGTATGAGGCTTTGTGCTTTCTGTCTGGGGAGAAAATATATTTCTCATTGGCATGCGCGGCTTTTGGGGAAAGGACCAGAAGCAAAGCTAATAGGGGCAGCAAAGTTGGTAAGAGCAGCATAGTAGTTGGTAATGCTGCTCTTGCTAAACGATGCCTTGATTTATTCATCGAACTTCGACTCGAAACAAGTTTTGATCATAGGTTTAGTTAGAAGCTCATTCACCGTTAGTGGTGCCTTTTGCAAGCGCGAGAGAATGGTGCCACAGTAAATCCATTGTTCTTCGTTGGTTAGTCCTAGGTTGCCATCGATGAGAGTAGATTCGTTCACTAGGCTGTTGAGTTCTTGTGCTGTGTCATTGGTGGCTGGTTGCCGCATGCGCCCAGCGATGTCGAGCACCAGCTTCTGCCGCTCATCTAGGGTGCTCTGGAACTTGAAGCCAATGTAGCTGTCTTTGTCGGCAATCATTCTGGCGTAGACTTGTTCTAGCCAACGCTCAAATTCTGAACTGAAGTTACTGGTTTGCAGAACCTGCCGCAGATTCGCTTCGGTGACGATTGTCGGCGCTGGTGCGCCAGGATAGACGTAGCTCAGCGGTTGCCCTGCTAGCATCTTTGAAAGAGTCTGGTAGTAGCCCCAAGTGCTTTGTTGGCCAAGCTGCTGAGATATTGCGCTTAGATTTACAGTTGTATTTGAAGCTGAATTCGCCGCCAAATCTCGCAGCATTGCTGCTCTAATGACAAACACTTCATGGGGATTGTCTTTGCAGTTTGCAACGGTGCTCAACTTTTTCTGGACACCTGCATGTTCGCCTTTGTCAATTAGGAGGCCGACGATCAGGCCAGAGGTTGCTTCAACTACGCTGTCTCCCTCGACCCAATAGTGCTGAGCAGTCGGAGCGACTTTGTCAAAGCTGGCTGCCCAAGTAGGATCACCCGGAATCGGCTGGGCATACGCCATTAGTGTTGTATTGTTCCAGGGCCAGCTTTTCACTTCTTGACGTAACTGATCGCCATAGTTTCCTTGCAGCACGGCACTGACGAACTGGCTACCGAGGCCAGCACCCAGGCTGTGGCCGGTGACGTAGATGTGCTCAGGAGCTGGATATTTCTGTTCAAGATATTTGCAGCAAGCAGTGATTGGTCCGAGCATCGTTGGCAGTGCTTCGGCAAAACCTTTGGTGACTTTGCCAACCTTGCTTATTAAGGGCTGCTCAATTTGCTTTGTGCCACCAAGGTCGGTGATCCAGTCTGGGTTGCCCTTAGCATCTCCGATGGCATCCTGTGCTTTCCACACTGTTTTACTGAGAGATGAGCCGCTGCGGCTGCCGCGAAAAACGATGTGGGCGTCGTAGCCTGTTGCTGTCTTTTTCATCAGCACAAAACCCATGGGGCTCCACGATGGTTGGCTGGTGCCAACAATGCCAGTGCCTCCCTCGAATACAATTAAGTGATCTGCACCACTAGGATATTCGCGAATTTGGAAGCACTCTGTGTCGCCACAAGGGAAGCCTGTCGGCTTTGTTCTGTAGCGAACCCCGTCAATCGTCTTGATGTTTTTTGTAATGTAAGTGGGCGCGAACACGGCGAGAAACTGTTCGCCATCACGGTTGAAGGTGGGGAGCTTGGCGTCAATATATTTGTAGTTTGTAAGAATAGGGTCTAGGTTGAGGTTGGTATCACTCCAACCGCGTGCTGCGTTTGGGCCGCTGTAAAAGCCCTGCCCAAGGCTGCCGCTGCTTGCTGCGGTGCTTCCAAGTTTGGCTGCATAGTCATGGGTGAAGCGACAGATGTTATTGCGGCGGTCGCTGCCAACTCGAGACATCATGTCGTACCAGGGGTCAAGCGGCAGGCACAAAGATTGATGGTAGAGCTGGTAGGCGAGGGTACAGAGGTCTAGATTGAGGACCGACTGGGGAACCTCACCGGCTTCCGGCTTGCTTTCGTCTGCCAGCGCTGGCGAGACAAATATCAGTATGGCGGCCCAAACGGCAATGGCGACGCTCTGATATCGGTGGCTTGTGAACATCATATTCTTCCTCTAGTTATTTCGTCTTGCGGGCTACAAATTTATGCTCATAGCGTTTGTCACCATATTTGGTGTAGCTCGGCACATGCAGAATAAGTGTTAAATCATGGTCCGATGGCATTGTGGGCTCAAGTTCTGTAAATAGCTGCGGGCACTAAATCTTTCCTGAGCCCAGCCTTGTCCATGAAGGCGTCCAGCTTGACGGGAACATTTGCAAGTATACCGGTCAGAGACGTTTCATTGCACCCTTTGTTCGTCTAGCACCGATGGCTGGGGCGTTTCACCAAAGTTGCCTTGCAGGAACTCTTGAGCCTTCTCAAGCTCATTGTCTAGTTGTTCAATAAGCGGAGTTAAACTAGCCCAGTCCTGCTCTTGCCCACTAAGCTCAATTTTAGTGCAAATTTGCTGCAGGTTTGTGGCGAATAAATTTGCGCAGACGCCCTTTAGCGCGTGAACTGACTGAAGCAGATCGGCCATGTTCTTAATCCGCAGTGCCCGTTTAATTGCGATAATAAGGCCGGGAACCTCTTCTTTAAACATTTGGAGGAAGCTTGCGGCATGGTCCTTCCCGTATCTTTGACTGAGTGCTGCAAGGTCAAAGGGAGCGGTTATTTCTGTCGTAAAATTTTGTCTATCGGAATCAGATGAATGTTCTGTCTGGGGCGCGGGCGCAAGCCATTTTTCAATCACCCTTTGAAGCTGATCTGGATCTATCGGCTTACTGAGGTAGTCATCCATTCCGGCAGCGATGCATCTATTGCGATCTTCGTCCATTGCGTGTGCTGTCATTGCAACGATGGGGACGTGAGCGCCAGTAAGCGTTTCGGCTTTGCGAATCCGCGCGGTTGCCACTAATCCATCCATTTCAGGCATCTGGCAGTCCATCAAAACGAGAGCATACTTATTTTGGGCAACGGCTTCGACGGCTTCTTTTCCGTTCTTTACTATCTGGCAAGCGAAGCCAATTTCAGCCAAATATAGTTCTGCTACTTTTTGGTTAATTGAGTGATCCTCGGCAACCAGTATCAACTCTGTTCGATCTGAGTTCGGCTGCGTTGGTCTACCTGTTAGTTTTTCCTCGACTACAGATTTTGTTACTATTGGGCGGTTGCCGCAAACGACTTCGGTCAGACAATCGAGCATCTGCGATTGTCGCACTGGTTTTGTCACATAGGCCTTGAAGCCGAGTTCAATTGCTTGAGTTCCCAATCCAGGCGAGTCGAAGGCGGTGAGAAGAACAAGTTTTGTGCTGCTGAGTGCTGGATCGTTGAAGATATCTTTGGCCATGTCGATGCCGTTTTGTTTTGGCATGACGAGGTCGATAATCGCAACTGTAAATGGATCTCCATTGATGTAAGCTTGACGCAGTATGCGGAGCCCCTCTTGAGCGCTGCTGGCCGAGACATTTTGCATGCCCCATGACACGACGTAACTATGAAGAATCTGGCGAGCATGTGGCTCATCATCTACTATTAATACTCGCGTGCCTTTCACTTCGTCTTTGGTGCTCAGCACTGGTGCTTCTGAGCGAGGTTCAAAAGGAATCACAAACCAGAAAGTGGAGCCATTCTCTTTATCGCTTTCCACTCCAATGGTTCCATCCATTAATTCAACCAGGCGTTTGGATATGCTCAATCCAAGCCCCGTGCCGCCGAACCTACGAGTAATGGAACCATCGGCCTGAACGAAAGGTTGAAATAAGCGCTCTTGTTCCTGTTCTGATAGGCCAATACCCTTGTCAATGACGGAGAAGCGCACGTTTACGACATTGCCTTGAATTGAATCGACAATGGCTTTCACTACGATTTCGCCAGTACTTGAGAATTTGATGGCGTTTGAGGTCAAATTGATCAAGATCTGGCGCAGTCTTTCGGGATCGCCACGCAAGCGTTGTGGCATGGCCGGGTCAATGAAGCTCATCAGTGACAGCTCTTTACTTCTGGCTTGCAGTGCAAGAATTTCGCAGGCGCCTTCAACAATGCGCACAGGATCAAACTCTACGATTTCTAATTCGATACGACCGGCTTCAATCTTGCTGAAGTCTAGAATGTCGTTTATTACGTTCAGCAGTGCGCTGCCGGCTGTTTTTATGGCATTGGTGAACTCTTTCTGATGGCTATCCAGGCTAGTTTTTAACAGGATATTGCACATGCCGATGATGCCGTTCATGGGCGTTCGAATTTCGTGGCTCATATTAGCGACAAACTCAGACTTGAATCTTGAGGCTGCTTGAGCATGGTCGCGAGCTGCTTGCAGCTCTCTGTTCACAATCTCAAGTTCTTTAGTCCTCTCCTGAATTTCCTGTGCTCGAGCATATACTTCCATTTCCATTCTTTCGGCATGTTCTCGCAGCTCTTCGGTTGCTTGGCTTTGCTCCTTTCCTTGCTGTTTCAAGCGCACAAATTCTGTGACATCCTCAACGCGATGAATGATGTATTCTACGTTTCCATTTTCTCCTAAGACCGGCGAGTTTAGCGGACTCCAGAAACGTTCCTCAAAGCCGCCACCTTCTGATTCTGTTCGTCTGATGTCGTACTTTTGAACGGCCATTGTGTGCGGCACGCGATCCTTGAGTACAATATCTAATGATGCACTCAAATTGCGGAAGCCAGTTGCAGCCGAATCTGCTGGATTATCTGGAAACACATCGAACAAGTGGCGGCCCAGGATGTTTTCTCGTTCTGTCATGGTGGCACGCAAGTAGGCATCGCTTGCTGCAACGATAGTCAGGTCTGGTGCCAAAACCATAAACAGTTGTGGCGCTGACTCAAATAAGACCTTGAAGTCTATTTCTTTTTTTGATTCTTTCATTACGAACTAGGAGCCTTCCGTCGTGGGTTGCAGCTGCGCTGCCATCGGGCTAGACGAGTACGTGGGCTACCTATTTCGACTAGAACACCGGACCGCCAAAGTCTGCGCACCGGAATTACTAGCTGCTAATAAGAGTCTGCCAGAAAATGCTAAAGTCAGCAAGTCTGACTGTAGATTAAATGTAGTTTGTTAGAATGTGACGGTCAAAGAGATCTTTCGAAGATTGGGAAGATTGAAGAAATGCACGCGGGCAGGACGCTTCGCGATGGTTTCAATCTGTTTGAGTTTATTATGATGACTCGTTCTTCGTTCTTACAGTAGAGCGCAATTCGGTAAGCACTAACAGTCATGTACCGTTGCCACCGCCGTACTAACTTGACGAGGAGATCGAAGCTACTATCAGGCAATTTTGAAAGTTGATTTCTGTTGTTTAACAACTAAAGTTGGCTTGGTTGTGGCCTCTATAAGGCACCGGGCCATGGTTTTCTTTGCCCGGTGTGCCACAAAAGGGTTGCCATCGTTGCTTAACATGTTCAGTACATCTGTGTGGAGATTGTGATTCTCTGCCATGGCATATCTTAGGTCGGCATGGAGATCTTGAGCCAGTAACATGACTGTGACAAAGGGGGTGTTCCTCTGATCTGCTACGGCAATACGCACTTCAACATCCGCATGTGCAGCTAACTTCGATAGCGTATCAGATGAGGTATCTGGATTCTCAGCAACTTCCTTGCCCCACAGGGACGAAGTTCTAAGCCAATTAATTTGAGCCGTCATTACCTTACCATCATGTCTTACCTAGCTACACAGACTAGGTGTTAATAACGGGCAGTTCAGCTGGAGTCTCAAAATAGTGACGTCCGCTTTTAAAAACCTTATCTGTTTGCATCATAGCTGTTATGGCGATCACCGGCTTCCAATCTTAAGAATTGCCATATGTCGCACATTTGTAAGAACCTTTGTAGACCAACTCGCCGGTCGGGCTGCGGCTGGGAACTATGCCTATGTTGGTTGAGTCCGTGAAAAATTACCTAATTTAATAGGTTGTTTTTGTGGGTAATTTTGAAGTTTAATTTGCTTTCCCATCGGTCTGCACTTATTGTTAGTCAATTCCGCTTGACTACCCAGCAGTTCGCTTTGAGCCCTGTTCTCTCCCACATCTTTCTCGCTTAACTTACCACGGTGTTAGCTATGAAAAATTCTTTTGCACTGGCCCTCGGGCTGGTAGCTGTGCTGTCTTCGAATTTAGTTTGGCAGCCTGCTTTTGGCCAGCAAGTGCAATATCCGCAGGCTTTCCCTGGTCAGTATGCATCTCCTGAGCAGTACCAGGCGGCACAGCAGTATGCCGCAGCTCAACAATATGCAGCAGCTCAGCAGGCTCAACAGTATTCCGGACAGGCTGGCATGCAGGGCTGGCAGCAACAGCCTGCTATGCAGCAATCTGCTATGCAGCAATCTACAATGCAACATCAGGGCATGCAGCAGCAATTACAGGCGCAACAGCCGTCGTATGACACTAATAGACCGCCGGCCCAACCAAGTCAATACGAGCAGCAAGAGCAAGCCATTCAAAAAGGTTTAGCCGAGAGCCGTGTAAACGGTGCTGTCAATGAAAGCTACAACCGTGGTGGCAACAACGATTGGGATACTTCAACCACTCCCCCTGCTGCTAGCCATTCAAAATTACGCGGAGCAGCTGGGACTGCCACTAAAGTTCTAGCAAAAACTGCTGCTGTAGCCTTACCTACGGTCGGTCTGATTTTTCTTACTAAAGCTCTTAATCGCAACTCGGGATACGGTGGCATGGGCAACAGTATGGGTAGCGGCATGAATAGTGGTATGGGTGGTTATCCATATCAAGGAAGCGGCGGCTACATGCCTGGTTATGGCCAGCAGCCCTACGGCAACTATAACGGTTGGTGAGCTACTTGCTCTCGTCAGTCAGCGCACTTGTCGAGATTGCTAGATTTTGCGTCTACGATTTTGCGTCTGGGATTTTAGTTTCCTTGCTTTGCAAGCTTGCATTGCCGTGCTATCAACCTTCTGGGAGTTTGAACCTACCTCTTTCTGGGGAAAGTGCTGTCAACCGATCTTATTAATTGATGCCGGAGTTATGGCTAAAGTTTTCACGAAAGACTGATAAATGATTTCATTTTTGATTCGCTTTGCTCTCAATCAACGCCTGATGACAGTGGCTCTAGCTATTGGCATAGCCATGCTTGGCGTTTACAGCGCCATCACAATTCCGGTTGATTCTTTTCCTGATGTCTCCAACGTTCAGGTGCAGATAATCACTGAGCCTGAGAGTATGGCCACAGAAGAAGTCGAAGCCATGATCACTTATCCCATTGAGACTGGTCTGAACGGCTTGCCTAAGGTGGCAAAGATCAGAAGCAATTCGAGCTTCGGTTTATCAGTCGTTACTGCCATTTTTGACGATGATGTCGATGTCTATTGGGCGCGCAACTTAGTGCAGCAGCGACTCAGTCAGATTGAACTGCCCCAGGGGTCACCGACTCCGTTGCTTGGTCCTGTGGTATCGACTTTTTCTAATGTGCTCAATTATTATTTGGTCAGTGACAAGCATGACTTGACTGAGCTGAGAACCATTCAAGATTGGCAAGTCGCTCGTGCCCTTAAGTCTGTTAACGGTGTTGGCAATATAGTCAGCTATGGTGGCTATGTTAAACAGTATCAGGTGCTGGTGTCGCCCATGGTGCTGCGCAGTTTTAAGCTCACCCTCCATGACGTTACTATGGCTTTGGCGAACAATAACCTCAATGCTGGCGGTAACTTTATTGAAAGCGGCGGCGAAGAAATAATCATTCGCGGATTGGGTCGCATCAAAAACGTTGAAGACATTAAACATATTTTGCTCAAGTCTGTTAATGGTACCCCTGTTGAGATTGGTCAAGTTGGCACAGTAGAAATCGGCCCGGCTTTTCGTCGTGGTTCAGCATCGATGGATGGTAAGGGCGAAACTGTTACCGGCATGGTCATGACTCGCAAAGGGGTGAACACCAAAGAGGTGGTGGAGAAGGTCCGCGAGCGCTTGAAGGAAATTGAAAGTGAATTACCTGATGGCGTCTCTTTGGTTACTTACTATGATCAGAGTGCACTTGTCGACAAAAGTATTGAGACAGTCAAAGAGATACTTTTTCTTGGCGGTTCTCTTGTAATTGTGGTGCTCGCTCTGTTTCTCTTGCATGTTCCCTGCGCCATTATTGTTTCTGTGATTATTCCGTTAGCTCTGCTGTTTAGTTTCATCATGATGAAATATACAGGTCTGACGGCTAATTTGATGACTTTAGGCGCGGTGGATTTTGGTGTCATTGTCGATGCTGGCGTGGTCATGGTTGAGAACATTTTTCGCCATCTTGCCATTGAGCAACAGCGGGTGGAGAAAGGCAGTATCACCCAAGAAGAACTAGAAGAGAATCGACTTAGTATTGTCTGTAGGGCTGCAGGCGAAGTCGGTAATCCGATTTTCTTTGCCATTATCATTATTATTGCTGTTTATCTGCCATTGTTCACTCTTGAAGGGGTAGAAGGGCGCATGTTCTCGCCTTTGGCCCTTAACTATATTTACGCTCTGACCGGGGCGCTGCTCTGCTCGCTAACTGTTATACCAGTGCTCTGTTACTGGTTCTTGCGGGGCAAAATCAAAGAGCGGCATAATCCTTTCGTCGGCTGGGCTACCGGTGTGGTCGAGAAGACTTTACCAGTGGCAATTAGAAAGCCAAAGCTGACATGCACATTTCTTATGCTTGCACTTACTTTTGGTTTATCCATTGTGCCGTTTCTTGGTTCGGAGTTTATTCCAACTTTTGACGAAGGCTCTATTTTGTTGCGCACCAAGCTCTCGCCTAGTGTGTCGCACACTGAGTCAAGGCGTATTGCTAATTTAATTGAGCAAACCATCGGGCAGTTTCCTGAAGTAGATTTAGTAGTCTCGCGCATTGGTCGCTCTGGTATGGGCAGCGACTTAGAAGGTGTTGAGAACGCTGATGTATACATTGGCCTTAAGCCTATGAGTGAGTGGAAAACTTTTCATACAAAGGAAGCCTTGGTCAACGCCATGGCCGCTCGTCTTGATGCCATACCTGGTATTGCTTCAAGTTTTTCACAGCCTATTGCCGACATGATTGATGATTTGGTGGCTGGAATCAAAGCTGACCTTGGTATCAAAATTTTTGGTGACGATCTTGAGCAGATAGATTCGATTGCAGAGAAAGTCGAAGATATAATCAAGGATGTGCGTGGTGTTAGTGACTTGCAGCGTGAGCATATTCTCGGTTTGCCTCAGCTCAATATTGAGTTGAATCGCGATGTCATTGCCCGTTATGGCCTTAACGTTGGCGAGGTTGAAGAAATCATGTCAACGGCCTTGGCTGGTAAGAAAGTCACTGAAGTGATGGAAGGTACGCGGCGATTCGATTTGCTTATACGTTTCCCTTTGAAGTTTAGAGATACCCAAGAAGATATTGAGTCAATTATTATTGATACTCCTAGTGGCGGCAAAGTTCACCTTGGTCAATTGGCCAAGGTAGAGAATACACGCGGCACAGTGATGATTAACCGCGAAGGTGGGCAAAGGCGCACAGCCGTGCTGGCCAATGTCAGAGGCCGCGACTTAGGTAGCTTTGTGGAAGAGGCTCAACGCCGAGTTAAGGCTGAAGTCAAACTACCAAAAGGGTACAAGATTGTCTGGGGTGGCCAGTTTGAGAATCAACAAAGAGCTATGGCGCGGCTATCTTTGGTTGTGCCGGTGGTGCTGCTTCTGATTTTCATTTTGTTGTATGCTTCCTTCAATTCATTGAAGAATGCCAGCCTGATTATGCTCAATGTTCCATTTGCTATTATCGGTGGAATATTTGCTCTGCTAATTTCGCAGCAGCCACTTTCTGTGCCTGCGATTATTGGCTTCATTGCTTTGTTTGGTGTGGCCGTGCAAAACGGTGTGATCATGATTAGCTACATGACTCAAATGCAAGCAGAAGGAATGCCTGTGGTGGCTGCCGTGATGGCAGGCGTAAAGGTCAGGCTAAGGCCAGTGCTAATGACCGCCACTGTGGCTATGGTTGGTCTTTTACCTAAGATCTTTTCAAACGGAACAGGTGCTGAAGTGCAGCGGCCCCTAGCCACAGTCGTGCTTGGTGGTCTTGTTACTTCTACTATTTTGACCTTGATTATTTTGCCAACTATCTACACCTGGCTGCACCGCAAAGAAGATGAGCCAGTTAAAGAGAAGAAGGCTTGAGGTATCTCGCCCAAACTGGAGTCCCTATAGCAATTTTTTTAATGCCTAGTGGCTCTAAAATGGAGGTGAAATACTTTGGATAATTCGCGTATTAGAACTGGATATGACGTCGAAATTTTGCTCGGAGAAGCATATTTCCGCTCGATATTTCAAGCGGCTTACGATGCTAATCAAATTCCGCATTCGTTCACGATTCTCTCGACAGTTGAGGGTGAGCCAGATTCTATAGTGCATGTTAGCGAGCCGCTTTCGGTCGATCTGCAATTGGACGATGAACGAAACCTCACTGTCAGCGTCGAAATCAAAAGGCAGAGACGAAAGCCTGATGGTGAGATAGTTCTCGATAGGCTGCCAGTTACCATCGAGCTTCTCGCGCAAGTCGAAGAAGGGCAATTCAATGTTAGCTTGGTTGGATTTGACGACACTACAAAATCAAGCTTGAAGCTCCTTGCCGGCTTAAGTGATGAAGCCATTAACGATCTTGAGGTGAGTCTGCGAAGTTCAGTCGATACTTCTATTGATTTAGATCTGCCTGGTGGCGATCTTTCTCCTGTTACGAAAATGCTAAAGGGTGGTGAGGGTCACGTCATTGCTCTGGCGATTTATCTCAATCTTGATCTGAAAATTGCTCCTCAATCTGATTTGCCAGAGTCGCAATTTATAGCCCGCGGCAATGCTGCTAGCGGCGTTTCCTTTCTGCCTGCAGGCCAGGCCTTTGCCATTGGAGTTTCTCCTGCTACTTTTGAGAGATTTGCCAATAACGCATTTCATGACTTTCTAGCTATAGCTGCTAACGGTGATGTCACTCACCCAGTTCTGCAAGGTGATGTTGCTGTTGGTGACTACAAGTCGATTGAGATGAAGCTAGAGGAGGGGCGAATCAAGATTGTAATCAAATTTAGAGGCTTCGTTGATAACTTTCCTGATCTGCCAGTGAAGATCAAGTTTAGTCTTTCGGCAAATATCAGAAAGGGCAAGCTTGGTTTCGACGTGGGTCTCGATTCATTTGACGCTGATGCCGGAATTCTTGGTGACGTGATTGGTTACCTAGTGGGCGGCGCTTTGGCAGTATTGTTGATCGCCATCTTTGGCGCTGCTCCAGTGCTTATTCCAATTCTGGGTGGAGCTGGTATTGCCGCTGTTGAAATACTCGTCACTAAAAAAGGTGATGAAGGAGAAGACTCTGCTGAAGAACAGGGCGATGACATAGCAGCAACAGTGTCTAAGGCATTCTCTGCATACCCAACTATTGTCAATCTTTTTAGTGATGGCAGCGATCCATTTTTCGATCGGCACTTTACTCTCAATAGTGCGTTTGAGCAAGTTGTCATCGATGAAGACGGTATGGGAATGTCTGGTACCACGTTCGTTAGCTCTGTAATTACTTTCCCTGTCACTGAGATCATTGACAAAATAGAAGGCGATGATAGGGACAGTCGCTTTGGTCTGTCTCGACTGAAATTTAGACTTGATAAAGACCCCTTACAGGAGCACGAGCTGTCTTTGTCGGAAGTTTTTAGTCGAGTCGGTTCTACACTATCACCTCATATCTTTTTGAAGCCAGTGGCAATTCGCAGCGTCTTTGACCTAGTGAAGAAGATTAGATTCGATACTGGAGTAGTTTTCGAAGTAGAACAGGTGGTTGAGCTACAGAACCACCGAGTTTTTCGCATGAGGGGTTTTCAGACCATCGAGCCCGAGGGTGCCAAGGCGTATGTCAGAGGTAAACCTGATGCGAGTGAGGAGAACAATCTTGAAGCCCTGCCGCAATTCTAATTTGGCCTTGAGTGCTCACTTCTTGTATGTGGCTGTGGTAGCTTGTTTGACGTCGACAAGCTTTTGCTGCACTAGTGGCTATGGGCAGACCAACAGTGCAAAGACGGCTACGGCTAGGGCGACCGTTGATAGACAGCAGTTTATCGAGTACCAAAACAGTGCAAAGAAGAATTCTCGTGCTTTGGCAAAGTATGAGGCCGGGCTGAGGGCCCATGAGACTGGAGACAATGACCAGGCGATAAAGCTGCTAAACGAAACTATCTCTATTGATCCTAACTGTGTGCAAGCAATGCATACCCTCGGTGCAGTCTATATGTGGGAAGAAGAGTACGAAAAGTCACTGGCTGTCTTCAATCAGGCCCTGAAGATTAAGCCTGACTTTAGGCATGCTTTGTATCGTCGCGCTTTCACTTATGCCAGTCTCTTTCGCTACAAAGAGACTATTGCCGATTTGGACAAACTTCTAAAGCTACAGCCTAAGTACGATGGCGCACGAAAGTTGAGAGCCAAGTGCCAAAGTTCATTGGGTAATTTCCCTGCAGCAATTGCTGACTATACAGCGCTGATTGCAGATGACCCGATGGGAGAAGAGGAGCGTTTGCAGCGCGCCCGGCAATATGTGAAGGCCAAGTTGCCGCTCAAGGCGATTGAAGACTATAGTTTTATGATTAAACATTTTCCTGATGAGTATGAGTCCTTCACCGAACGCGCCGATCAGTATTTCGTCTTGGGTCGCTATCGTGAGGCCAGCGGTGACTACAATGCCTCTCTAATGCGTGGAACTGATCAGGCCAAGCATTGCCGCGAGCAAAGAGATTTGTGTTTCAAAAAGATGGCTTTAGAAAAATCTGGTAAGGGTAAAGGCGTACCGGAAAAAGAGGGTCAGTCGTGCGCGGGCAAGGCGAAGTAGGGCTATGCTTCTTGTTCTACTGTTTGCTTTGTGCGTCTATCCCTGGTGCTGAATCGTCAAGTGTTTGTGCCTCTTCGCACACCAGCTTGTCGGTTGAGCTGGCTGGTAGAGTCATCTTTGTTTTCGGCTTTTGCTGATCAACTGATTCTATAGGGGGGTGGCCCGCTCCAACCGAAGTCTTGCCTTCTATTTTTGCTTTTCGCATGAGCCAGTCATCTGACAAATGAATGTTCATTGTTTTTCCTCTCTTACAAAATCTTCGGCCTGGTCTTTTGTCATTTCAAAATAACGAAGTTTGCTTTGTGAATATTCTTGACCTGGACCGACATCTGTCATGCCGCATATGTCGCGGTAGAACCCTTCGGATTGAGTAAGGGCGTGAAGGCCAATTCTTCCCTTGAATTCGAGGTTGAAGCTAAGTTCAATTGCTACTCTAACGAAGATTGTTCCTATTAAGCCGTAAACAGGTGCTTCTACAAATTCCGCGAGATTCCATGGAGCGGAGGCTAGATAATTGATGTAGACCAAGTGCTTTCCTTTGTCGGCGCCAATGCGGGCTCTGTGAAGGGCGGTTTCTAAAACCATGAGGCCTTGCCATTTGCCATCGCATTTGATGCCATACCATTGATGGGCTAACTTCGACTGAGTATCTCTTCTGAGTTGACTCCAGTCCCAGTGGAGGTGTTCCGGCCAATCGTCTTGGGATGTCCCAGCGCTTTCCAGTGACTTAATTTTCTTCTCGATGTAGGGCTGCCAGCTTAATTCTGCTGTTGTCACATCAAGCTTGCTGAGGTCGGCATAAAGCTCTGCAGGCTTTAACGAGCTGCTGTCATGGTGAAAGAGCTTTATCGAGGTAAATGCACTCATAAGACTTTTAGCTCTAGTTTCTCTTTCTTCTTGATGTTCTCAAAGATCAACTTGTCGCCATTTTCCATTCGGTCATCAACCAGCTGGTAAAGCTTAATTGCTTGCCGAATTAGGGCTGTTTTGCTCAATTCTTTTTTCTCACAAAGTAGCTCCAGCACGTTCATTTCCGCATCTGTAAGATTTAAGGTCATTTGCTTTTTGATTGCCAAAATATTCACCTCCTACGAAATTGTACCCGCAATCGTGAAAAAATCCATATAAAGTAGATAAAAATGGTAGAAGTTGGCAGGTGTGAAAATTCGCACAGCGGCTCTTGTAAGGCTTATCTGCTTAGACATAGCCTTAATAACTGGTTTATCTTAATCAAGCTCAGTCGATTGTTGCTGAGAATTTCATGAGATTCTGTCGAAACTGTTTGAAGGTTTCTGACCGCTGTATGTCATTGCGATCTTTCCAGAATTCTTCAGCTGCGGCCGAGAGTCTATAGGGGCTGGCCATAAATTGATGGCTAAACTTGTATTCCCGATTTTCCTTTAGATGCTCTAGGTCTTCGATTGTTAGTTGATCGAACGGAAATGGATATGTAAATTGCTCGAAGAAGGGCTTGCTGCTGGCCTCGTGAAACGCCATTAGTTCTTCAATGCGCTCACCTTGATCGTCGATGTTCGGTAGTGTTGCTAGTAGCTGATATTGTGGCACGTCAAATTTAGAGGTAGCTGCTAGCTTTGCAAGAGCTTCTTTGGTGAAATTTTCACTTGCTTGGAAAGTTATATCTCCGGTAGCAAGCATGGCCTCATCGCGACTTTGTCTTGGTCTCGAGCCATTGTTTAGGGCTAGGCGAAACTCCACTCCGGCTTCTAATGTGACTGCCATTGGTGCCAGATAGATTTCTAGTTCTGGTGTCGATCGTGGACAGTAAATCGCTACCGATACAACGTGTACGAATTTTTCGTCTGCGCTAAGTCGATTGTAGTTTGTGTGGTAGTTCTCGCGCCTATACTTGTAGCTGTATTTGTTTTTCTTGAAATTCGACTGTTGCAGTCGAGCGCCGATTGCTTTCTCTAGTGCCATCATTGCTGGATAGTTGTCGACGCCGTCTTTCAAATCTGTTCCTTCTTGCAGTTAGTAGCGTGTCAACAGTCCAGTGCGGTCTAATCTAGCGAAGGCTGACAATTATAGCTGTAAATAATAGTTTCCCTGGAAACTATTATTTACAGCATTTCAACCAATAGTCTGAATACAATTTCCATTCTGCTTCGTCAGTCGTGTAGTCGGCAAACAAGGCAATGCCTTCGATGTTAGAGCGAACTGTACCCTTGTCGGCGAGGCCATCGTTCAATCCTCTTAGCGAGTTTGCTAGGCTTTCGGTTTTGTGGTGGTGCGCTAGTGTGACGTCTTCATAGCTGGGCAATCCGATTATTACTTTGCAGTTCTTGTTGGCTGCGTCTGCTGCGGTGCTTACGTGCACTACCTGCTGTGCCACTAACCAGGCATAGGCCCTCGGCCAGTATAAGTAAGAGTCGTAACCCATGACACAAATTTGGTCACATCTTTTGGCAACTTCTTTGAAGTAGTCGTCGCTCCAACCCCACAAGATGAAGGGGTACCACATTGGTGTATCAACGCTTAAGAGCTGCCCCGGCTTCAGTGCTGCGCGAGTTTCGTCGAGCAATGACAATAGGCCTTTATCACCATTGAAGCAGAATTCATAATCTAGTTGCACGCCATCGAAACCACATTCGTTTACTAGCCAAAGTGCTTCCTTCACGAGGTTGGCGCGGGTCTCTGGCTTCATCAAGTTTACGCCGCCGTTTTGCGGAGCCGAACCAATATAGACCCAGGCAATCGCCTTTGTATTCGGTGCCCTTGTATGCACGGCTTTTGTAATTTTCTGAGCGTTCTCAAGTTTGTGTAGTTTGAGAGTGCCATCAGATACGGTGGTGAGTACATGAAAGTATGCGTATTTTATTTGATTGACTCGCAAGCGCTCAAGCATGTCATCCCATTCTTTGGCAGTATTGTGTTTGCCTGCATACCAGTAGTAACGTAACCATAGCCCGTTGGCACCACTATTGGCGCCGCTAGGCTTTAAAGGATTTTGCTTTTCGTAGATACTACAGTCGTATAGATAGGCACCAAATAAGATGCCTAATGAGATCAGGAAAGTTAATGCGGCTTTGATTGCCGAGCTTAGTTTCTTGGTTTTCACGGTGGTTGGAAGAGTGGCTTTGCTTTTCTGGTAAGTGGAGCGGAAGAGCTGAATTTCCTTTGAGGACCATTTCAGTCTATCCCCTGCTTTCGCTGCTCGCTCTTTTGGGCTTATTTGTGCAAGCCGGTCCGGCCCGCCGTGGCTCGAATGATTGATTAGAGCGGGGCGGCCTGTTTTATGTCCATTGCTTACGTTTTGCGTGCTCTCCGTTTGGGAGGTTGAGTCCTCCCAGAATGTTGACAGGCGGCCTCTCTTTTTGGTAGTGTGGAGGTGCGTCTGGTGTTGAAGGGTTTGTGGTGCATGGATATTCTGAACCGCGACGTTATTGAGTCTTTTGTTAGCCGCTATCCAGATTCCGCTTCTGCTTTGGCTTATTGGTTTGACTTGACTCACCAAGCTTGTTGGAAAAATTCTGTTGAACTTAAGCAGACCTTTGCAAAGGCCAACGTTGTTTCTCCCGACCTTTGGATTTTCAATATTGGCGGCAACAAGTACCGACTGGCTGCTACGGTGCTAATTGCAACACAGCAAGTCTTTGTTCACGACGTAATGACCCATGCTGAGTATGAGAAGAGGAAGTATTGATGGCTGGCAAGAAATACAAAGCATTGATTGAGCGATTTGCGTTACGACCGATCCGAAGTCGAGAAGGCTTGAGTGCAGCAAATCTAGTCGCTGGTGAACTAGTTCGCTCCTACTCTAAATTGGATGAAGAAGAGCGAGACTATTTTGCTGTATTGACGAGCCTTATTTCGCAATACGAAAGTGCGAACATTCCATTGCCCATCAGTCGCGCTACCCCGCTCGATTATCTTAAGTATTTGATGGAAGAAAACAGCTTGAAACAAGCAGACCTAGCCAAGATTCTAGGTGTTTCTTCTGGCCGCGCTAGTGAGATTTATAATGGTCACCGGGAACTGACTAAGACTCACGTGGCTCTTCTGGCTCGGCGATTTTGCGTCAGTGCTAGCGTCTTTTTGCCAGTTCTTGATGCCAAACAGCAAGTCCCCGCCAGTGCGTACGAGCAAGCGAGCAGTTCACTTGATGTTGGCAGTCTGAGCGTACATGAAGAGCCGTATAGTAACGCTCTAGCAGCCGCTGAACGAATCAAGCAAACCTTTATTGCACTGACAGTCTATGAGAGAGAATTGCTTTTGAAAGCGCTTGCCGGGTTAAATTCTTAAGGATCTTAGTGAGGTTGTGAGATGCTTATTTCAAGAGCTTATAAGATGGAGATTAGTCCGAAGCCAAAGATAATTTAAAGTCTAAATAGAAAGAATTCGGAATGTAAGTAGAGAGAGGGCTGGCCATGTCCACGTCAATTAAAGAGTTGCTGCCCCTAGGCGTTACCTTACTGGGTATTGGCTATCTGGCCTTAAATTGGTCTGCTCTACCTGAGCTAGTGCCCATGCATTTCGGCCTGCTTGGTCAGCCTGATGGTTGGGCGCCTAAGCCAATTGCTTGTTTCTTGCCTTTTATCGCGCTTTTTCTCTATGGCAATTTGACCTTTGCAGAAAAGAGCAATCGCTTCAACATGCCTTGGAAAATCACAGACCAAAATCGTGATGTGCTTTTTTCGATGGCTCGCAATTTGATGTTCACTTTAAAGGTAGAACTTTCGGCCTTGATAGCCTATATACAAATCGCTCTGGTTGAAACTGCACTGAAGCACATGGATGGTCTCGGTCCCTGGTTTGCGCCAGTGTTTCTTGGTTCAATATTTATCACCATTGGGCTCTTCTTTGTGCAAGGAACTAGTGTGGTGCGGCAGCAAGAAAAATTGTCCTAGTTCATTCGCGAGCACACTGTCAACTTACAGTTAGCATCCCTTTTGCTTGCCAACATGATAGATTATGGCTTCAGGATTACTCCGGCACTGGAATTGTCTAGGCCTTGGCTGTGCTTCTGTTCTGGTATTCCCAACCCGGAGAAATCGTCCTTTGATTCCTCATTGGCTACGACAATCACTGCTGGCGTTGAACATCGCTGCATTAACTGCAACCCTTACATACTCTAGCCCTAGCGCCTTTGCCCTTAGTAAAAATGAGCTAGAGAACAGCCTGCCCGATAGTGGCACGGTGGATAAACTTGCCAAATCGAAAGTTGGCATGCCCTTTATAGACAGCCTGTCCACTGCGGCCTCAAACCTGCACGATTATCAGTGCTTCTGTCAGCTTTTCACCGTCAAACAAAACAAGTGGAAAGACTACGGTGGTGCGTTTGTATCGTTTAAGCAGCGGGAGCTTTTGCGAGCAGAAATCAAATCGCTTGATTACCGCAACGGTTCAGTAGTTGTCAGGCAAAGTGATGGTGCCCTCAGGGGCAAGGGCGGCGGTACGCTCAGTCTTGTTAAGATGACACTGCAGCCAGATTCTCGCAGTTTGAGATTGCCCACTGGTTTTAGCTTGGCCAAGAGTGACTTTCTCTCTTTGTCTGCAGCGCTAAAGCAGCAGGTGGCTGGCGGTGCAGTGGCCACCGTTTCTCAGCCGGTAAGACTTGCTCCATTTAAAGAACCAGTTATGATTTTGTTGATGCGCGACAAGAATGGTGGAGAAGAGGGTGCCGTTGGCAGCTCGTTTGTCCATGTTGTTTATTTGAACCCAAAGACTAAAATTCCAATTGCTTGGAACACATACAAAGATGGCCAGCCCAACGCCTTTGTGTTCTTTGATCAGCTCGATTTTAATAAGGGTTTGTCTGATAGTTTGTTTACTCTGTAATTTCGTATCTGAGGATTGATAGAATGTTTTCAGTGAAGTCATTTGGTGATCAAGCAGGCGCTTTCAGTCTGGCAGTGTCGCTACAGTTGTTGTGTACGGCTACCACTGTTATAACAGTTGCTGCTATGCCGGTCCTTGCCGCTGGTGCAAATTCCGCTGCAACTGCCAGTAAGGCGACAGCAACGGCGCCAGTCTCAGGGGCGACGTTGAAGAAGCGCACCGCCAGCGATGCCGAGCAAATGACTCCTGATTGTATGCTTAGCGATTTGCGCGATACAAGACTGACGCTCAATCAGCTCAAGCAGCAAGCTGTCAATCTCTTTCTAGAAGCAACGCGCACTCGTATGACTGTTAGTGATGCTCCCGTAGAGCAAAGTCCAACTGCAATTTCTTTGTCCATGTTTGACAGCAAGGCCAAGTATCTTGCTCCGCGTAAAGAGTGGCTTGTGCTCTATGTCAACACTCTTGAGCCCATTGTGCATTTGCTCAGCGAAGATATCAACGATGTCGATACTAATGGTCGCAGTGTCAGTAGAGTGATTGAAGAGCGTATCAACCCACTTTGGAATACCTGGCGCGATCAAGTTATCCTTATTAATAAGTCACTAGATCAAGTGCAGGGCTCAATGCCTGTAGGCGACGAAGAGGAAAGTGCCGACTCGAATTCGGTCATTGCTAAAGCGGCTCTAGATATGTTTCAACGGGCAGAAGAGTTGGAAAAAGTACGCTATCGAGCTGCTTTGATTCTGATTGAAGAGTACAAGAAAGATGCTGCCGCTAAGGGCACTTCGGCGGCTCCAGTTACTAAGTAGGTTCGCTTTATCCTCAGCGGGGGGATAGCTTACGCTCATTTACAATTCGCGCTATGGTTTCTCTGCTACCTTTTGAGGATTGATAATGCAGAGACGGCTGGCTGCTAAGAGGCGCTCTTCTAGTGCCCAGAGCATGGTTGAATACGCTCTTGGAATCGGTTGTGTTGCCGCTCTTTGTGTTGTTGCTTTAGGTTCTTTGGGTCATATCAGCGGGCACATGATTCACAACGTTGAAGAGGCTACCAACTACCAAGGCGCTACTTCAGAGCATGCCCACGCAACAGTGAAGATTGGTGCTACCCCTTGGGTTTTGAACTAAGGCAGTTTGTAACATAGGGTGATTTTCGAAGCCAGAGAGCTAGCGTCTGCATGAGTTGAATCGAATGAGTCGGAACTAAGTGGGCGAAACCGGCTATGCCTAGCCTATTAATTAGTTTAAGCTGAGAGATTCCTGGATCTTTCCAGCTTGTGTCAATCAGGCAACCCATGAATCAGCGACTACTCACCTTGTTGAATAAGCCTGTGCTTGCCAGTCTCCATCTTCGAGATTTGCTGCTGTTCTTTGTTGCAACGGTGCTGACCTATTCGTTTTTTGTCTATGCTCCTAGCTCGAGCCTATTGCAAGGCAACGCTAGTGTGCCACCCAAGAATGCGTGTGTTGGAGTGGTAAACGGCAAAGGCGAATGGATTGTTCCACCTCGCTATCTTCAAATAAACTATATGCGCAAGACTGACACCTTTTGGGTGAAGGTGCGAGAGTCTGATGTTTCTAACTGGCGGATGCCAGATACTCTGCATTGGGTTGGTCGAAACACCGCCTGGAAATTGCTCAATCGCAAGGGTGTTGAAATGGAATCACACCTGCCGTATTTGGCTGAGCCGGTATTTGCCGATATCTCTGAATTTGGTGCCAGTACTCATCCTTACTTGCTTGTCGTGAGAAAGAATTGGGAGTATGGCTACTGCGAGCCTGACGGTAGACCAATTACAGGGTGCCGCTATTCATTCATTTGTGATGTCGGCCACGGCATTTGGTTGGCTGCTGAGACAAGGAAGGACCTAAATGTTCAGCCGATGCCCATAGTCATGCTTGACCATAGTGGTAGGAAGCTTCGCACCCTAGACGAGAAAATTGAGTACCGAAATTACGTTGGCAATGGTGTGTTGGAATGCTGGTGTCAGGGCCAATCTGGTTACGTTGACTATCGCGGAGAGTTTATTCCCCTTGCAGTCAATGAGCGCTCACCCGGGCGGTGTGGAACTGCAACTGTTAACGGCCAACCCGTAGTTTATAAAAATCTGGCTCACTATCCGAAGAGTTCATTGCAGCCAGTTAAGTGGGTTGATCTCACCAAGAACCCCGAGATGAGCGCCCATGTTTTCCAGGTGGCATTCGTCGATAATCGAGCAGTAATGGAAAGTGCAGGTAGGAGTGGCTTAGTTGATATCAATGGAAACTGGCTACTTCAGCCGACTTATAATGGTTTGCTCTACTGCAACAAAGATACTTTGATTGCCCAAAAAAAATTGCCGTGAACGACTGAGGAAATTCAGTTAGAGCGCGGTGAGCATATTGGCTCGCTAACTGGGTTCTAGCTGTAGCTAAAACCTTCATAGACGAATGCTGACTTGATTGATTCTGCGTCGCGCTCACTCGCACCCGTCGCGCGAACAACGCTGTGCCAGCTTGAGCGAACCTGCTCTTCCATCTTTGTGATGATGGCGATAGCTTCATCTTTATTGAGTAAGAAGCGAGTACATTGCGACAAAAGATTCTTCTTGTTGGCGAAGCGCCCAAGGTCCCCGCAGGACATTGCAAGATCTCTGCGCTCTATAGATACTGTCGGTGTTGGCGTGAGGTCATATGCTGGCGACAGTTTCCATTTGTGCTCCATGGCAATCAGTGCATGGTTGCGAGGGTGATCGTCGAGGTTGGAAATTAAAGCATTGAAACACATGCGGCGATAGAGTTCGGACGCGTCTTTCTTTGGTTCTGCTACGACTCGGCGCAGTTCTTCTGATAGCAATACGTATGACCAGCGCTCTCTTTGCTGCGCTGAGTCTTCTGCTTTAAGCAAGGTCAGCGCACTGATCATTCGTGCTCTTAAGTAGCCTTCAGTAGTTTTCTCGCGATCAAATCGTTGAACTAAAAGCACATCTTTGCCGCCGATTGTTTCGACGTGACTTTGGGCTGCATTGATACCACAATTTCTTGCTAGCTCAAGCATTGCCTGCTCGATTTTTGGATTGTTCCAACGGTCATCGGGCCTGTTGAATTTTGCTACCCACATGCCTCTGTCGTCTTCGACCACTGCTTTGGGCCGGGCACCGCCCATTGAGGTGCCTAGCAAAAGTAACTCTTGCGTTTGTATTTTCTCGTGACTATGTGCACTTAATTTGTCTAGTTCACTTATTTCACCCAGTTCGTCTTGAATTAGTTTGTTGGCAAGTAGTTGCAGCGTTTCTAGTGCAATCGCTTGATTGAATTTTCTTAGTGGTGCTGGTGGCTGTTTGCCTAGTCCAAATCCGAGCGCGCCAGCCCGGTCGTCTGGTGAGTTCAGGAGGTAGTCTAGTTCTCCAAGCTGTGATTTACCAGCGTGCCTTTCTATTAAGCGGCGCCCCCAAAAGTCCGGGCCGGAGTCTCGAAGGGCACCAAATAGGCCACCAAGTCGAGCTGTTTTGTACGTATCTTTTGCGAGCTTGAGTTCGATCGGATCTATTTCGACTGCGTTATTTCTAGATAGGTAGCTTGCGCCGTAGACAAAGCGGCCGAGCTGATTTCCTAACCGATCTTGAGTCAGGACAAATCGACCTGCCGTGACGCTCTCCGTCTCTCCGGGCAAGGTTATATAGACAAAGCATTCAGTTGCTTCCTTAGAAGTCATTGTCTAGGCCTTTGCTCTTGCGTGCCCGGGTACGCTGTCTTGTTGAGTCTAGTGTGAGGCCTTCTCTGTCGTTCGCCGGTTCTGCCAGCTCGTCAAGCTCGTAGAGAAGATCGTAGAGCCAAAGTAGCGCTGCATAGACTGCTATGCCGGTTGATGGCTTGCCTTTTTCGGCATCCATAACCGCTCTCGGCCCGGTGCCAATGCGTTCTGCGGCATTGGCGATTGTTAGATTGCGGCGAATTCTGGCCGTGCGCAGATTCTCGCCTAGGCGTTTGAGCGATTGTTCGATCGGATATGGCGGTGCCTGTTGTAGTTTGTTTGTTGCGGTCATGTGCTCTTAAGCGCAGATTAAATTGGATAGCATGCTTTTAATAACATAGCAGCGTTCATGCGCTCTTGTCTACTTCCGCCGTTTTTAGTTGGTCTTTTATTGCCATGAGCTGGTCGCACAGTAGGTGTTCTATTGCTCTCAGGTGTTCTAACTCTTTTGAGTTGGAGCCGCTCGATAGATCGCGGTTTTGCTTGCTGTTAGGTGCAGCGCTACAATACGTTGTTGTTGCTGACTCTCCGACTCGATGCGTGGCGAAAGCATTGCTTGGTGTTGGTAAGGCCAAGCAGAGGAGAGTTTGTGTGGGCCAGGTCTGTGATGTCTTATCTTGTTCTAGCAGGCTATCTGCTGTCTCTTGTGGCAGGTTATTAAACAGGCTGTTGAGCTTACCTCTCATATCATTCAATAGGTAGAGTGCTTTGCTCGTATTTTTGTTTGTTCCAATTTTTTCTTCTGTTAGCCTTTCTAGTACCCACTCTCTGATCATGGTACCGACGGGAATGCCATTTTTGTATGCCATATTTTGAAGCTCAGCAATGAATTGCTCTTCAATACGAAAATTGATCTGCTCGGATTTCGCTACCTTTTCGGAGGCAGCTCTTCCAACCGCAGATCGTCTTTTCTCACGTTCTACTGCCGACATCTTAGTTTTGTTTTCTTCCTTGCTCACGGCTCTGCCTCGTAGGCTATTTCTAACTCGGAAATCCCGTGTTTCAGTGCGCTTTCAAGAATTCGATAGTCATCAGTCACTTACTTAACCCGCGACGTATAACAAAATGTATAACAAATCACAAGGGAAGTCAAGCTGGTCGGTTCTCTCAATCCAACCGCAAATTCTTACGCACTTCACTAGCAATGGCCGAGCCTTCGAGGCGGCGCATATGTTCCAGTGTATCGCTGTGACTGAGCAGATTTAGGCTGCCTTCCCAGCAAATGCGATCGTCGATGATGGCAATCTTTTGGTGTGTCTTTGAGCGCTGTATGACAGTGACACCAATGCTTTGCAGTTGGCTAACCACGGCCTCTGCCTCTTGCACCATGTGCCTTTGGCTGTGCTCATCAATGGGTTTTGTGTAGACAGACAGCTTGACCCCTCGTGCCACTAGTTTGGCGAACTGATCTAAGAAGTGAGCGCAGCGTTTAACAGTGAGAAAAGGGCTGACTATCAAAGCATGTTCTTTGGTGGCGTTAAGGTCGCTGTGAAAAGCGCTCCAGAAGTCTTTTTCGTTAAACACTGCCCAAGTTGAGCCACTGACTAAGGTCGGTCGCCTTACTGCTGGCCCGGGTACACCTGAGTCGTCCAGTGCTCTTGCTGTGAAGCAATCATCGATTTGCCGAGCGTTGAGAACCAAGCCATTGAGTGCTAGCTGATCAATGAATTGACAAAGAATACCGCCGCGGTGATTGTCGATAAAATATTGTCTGTTGACGAGTAATACAAAAATAGCTCGTGCTCGAGTTAAGGCGACGTTTAGCAAGACTCCAGCTTGTGATTTTGCGCCAATGCTGCTCATTTCTGCGCTGATGAAATCATCGAGCATAGATTTTGCGCTGCCTTTGCCGTCGACACAATCAAAGATAATTGCTGAAGATTCACCGCCTTGAAAACTGTGCACTGTATTGATCAATGCCCGCTCACCAAAGCCAGCTTCTTTGATCGCCTTAGCCACTAATTCTGCCTGGGGTCTATAAGGTGTGGCCACTCCTACTGTTATTTCTGGATGTTCTTGCAGCATGCGCTTAGACAAATTGATGGCGAGGCCGGCCGAATAAAGGTTGAGTCTGCTGCCACCTGGTGGGCTTATGCACCACTGGTCGACTGATGATGTGTCAACTATGACAATTCTGCTGTCACCAAATACAGAGTCATGTATGCCCAGCTGCTTTGTGCTTTCGGCACTTCTAATTGTGCCACCGTAAAATAACTTGCTTGAGATGGCAGCGATTTCTGGGGCCATTCGGTATTGGGTGTCGAGCAGCGACACTAATTCGCTGTCGTGCGCTTTTTCTACTGTGGCTATATCAAGCTGGTCAAATATGCTTTCGCCCAGCCATCTTTTAGCTGGCTTAGTATCGGCAGTGACGATAGGTGGCAGCTGTTTGAAGTCGCCAACTAAAGTAACACCAGTGGTGGTTTTGCCCAAGGCCCAGTATAAATGTGGCATTGGCACCGAGCTCGCTTCGTCAACGATGAGAATGTCGAACATTTGCTCGGCCAATTGGGTGCTCAGATATAGTTTACTGAGAGTGGTAGCGATTACTTGAGCCTCAGCAATTACTTTTGCTGCACCATTGTTGATGATTGCTTCTATTTCGTCGATGCGAGCAAGGCAGGCATTGATCTTGGGTTGGTTAGCCTCTATGTACTTGCCCACATCGTTTGGCGTTAGACCTGTATACTCCATCAAGTGATCTAAGTCTAAATGGGCTTGCTCTAGTTTGGCTTCATTGCTGGCGGTGAGACTTATTGCTTCTTTTAGTCTACTTTCTATTTCGGTGACGAAGCGTTGGCGAGTTGATATGAAAATATTGAGATCTTTTATGTGTGTCTCTTGGGTGGCGACATCAAGGCCGCGTTGAGCTATGCTCAAGTTGTGGTGCGCTTGTTGCAGTTGGGCTTGAGCATGGGCGATGTCTGATAGTGTTTGTTGAAGGCGCAGCTGATGATTGTCTACTTGTTCAGGGCGCTGTATTTCTTTTTCTAATTGTCTAGCTGTATTGGCTGCCTTTTGCAGCGCTAGCCAATGTTTCATCGCTTCTTCTAGTGGCTTGAGCTGAGAGTCTATGTGTTCTCGTTCGCTCAGTAAATGAGCATTATTGGCTGCCACCACTTTGTCGAGAATGACTAGCGGATATTGCTTGGGTAAGTTTGGGTTTTTAGGCAAGCCAAGACGAATGATCTTTCCTTGGGCGTAGTATGTCTCGGCCAGCTGTTCGGCGATGGCTTCAAGAGCGGCGTCTACAGCGGTGTTGGCATGAGAGACCAAAAGTACGCGTCTACCAGCATTTAGATGGGCTTCTACTGCTCTAGCTATGGTGCGTGTTTTGCCTGTGCCTGGTGGCCCCCAAATTACAGCTAGAGAAGAACTAAATGACTTGTATATGGCTGAGGCTTGTGAGGCGTTTGGGGCCTTGCTTGGTTGAAAGCTATAGGTTGGTATGGTGCCTACTTTAATTATGGCTTTGGCGCTGCCTGCGAAGACTTCTTCGGCAAATTTAAATTGACCGGGATTTTTAGATTTTGCTTCTTTAAATTTATTTACCAACCGCAGAAGAATTGTGGCGCGGTTGCTCGCGAGCAGAGCTGAGTGAACTTCTGGGCCAAGAGTGTTGGCGACAGCTAACGACACTGCAATTTGTACCTGCAAGCCGTCTGTGGCAACCAGTGAGCAGTCGAGGGTGACTCCACCTACTTCTATCAAGGCTGGTGCGTCGTCGTCGCCAAAGAAGAAACGACTGGCGCTGAAAGTGTAGATGTAGTTGTCGCCAATTTGGCTGGTCAATTTGCCATCGAAAATTCGTGTGGCACTGGCTTTACTCTTTTTGACCGCCTCGATTTCATCTTGAAGGGCCGCAATAAATTCATCTATGCGGTTGGGGGTCAAGACTCAGTACCTTTGATAGTGCTAGTCTGAGTATCCCACATGGTTGGTCCAGTCCAACGGCTCTTGGCCAAAATACAGAAGCGAATCTAATATTCGTAGCCGAAACTTTTCACCTATATTTTCGTATCAGAAGTTTGTCAGGGCATTTTGGGGATTACTTTCATGCGTAGATTAGGGTGGCCTGTCTTTAATTCTGTTCTGTTGTGTTTCATCTTTTCAAGTGTGGTTTCTGCCTCTAAGGCTGCCTCTCCAAGGTTCTGGTCTGGAGCAAAGCCACCGACACGTCAAGAAATTAGTATTGCTGGCGTCAAGCGCTCTTTCTATATTTATGTTCCCGAGACAGCAAGGCTTCCCGCTCCTACTGTCTTTGTCTTCCATGGAGGTGGCGGCAAGGCCGAAGGTGTTGACTACAGCGTCGGTGGCATTGCTAAGCTTGCCGACGAAAAAGGCTTTATTGTCATTAATCCATCTGGAATTGACAAGCACTGGAATGATGGTCGCAAAATTGAAGGTCAAGGTCAGGAAGACGATGTGGCTTTTATTGGAGCGGTTATCGACGGTCTGGTTGTGGGCAAACAGGCTGACCCTGCGCGAATATATGCCTGTGGCATTAGCAATGGCGGTTTTTTCAGTCAGTATCTTGCTCAGCAACTAAAGAGCAAGATTGCGGCTGTGGCAAGTATCGCGGCTTCAGTTAGCGAAAGTATGGCCGCTAGTGAGGTTTCCTGCGAGCCCACCATGTTTGTGTTGGGTACTAAGGATCCGCTCGTTCCGTTCAAAGGCGGTCGTATTGGTGGAAAGTTACTAGAAGCTGATCGCGGAGCAGTTCTTCCTTTCGCAGACTCGATTAATTTTTGGTGTAAGGCAAATGGTGCTACCAAGCTAACAGTTGACCAGAGGCTTCCAGATATTGCCTCTGCAGACCACTGCCAGGTTGAAGTCAGGCGTTACGGAAATGAAGGCAGTTCAGCTGAGGTTCTTGTCTATAAAATTGTTGGTGGTGGCCATACTTGGCCTCAGGGGCTACAGTATTTGCCCAAAGCAATGGTTGGTATTGTTTGTCGTGATTTTAATTGCAATGAGGCGATATGGAATTTCTTCAAAATGCATCATCAGTAACTAAACAAAAGAGAAGTCCAGCAAACTGAACTTCTCTTTTGCTCGTTGTGATCTACTTTCTACTCAGGCGCAGCTGTCTTTTTGACCGCTGTCGAGCCATTGGCCTTGACTAGAGTGCTCTCGTTTCCCAGCGAAGACTTGTTCTAGTGTCTTTCGTGCTCGACAAGCCACATAAGGGTTATCGTCATGGTTTAGAATTTTGAGCACTCCGATAGGAACCGTGGCATCTTCGGCGATACCATGTCGAACAGTTGGGTCTGGGTCATAGGCGAGCAAGTATGTTATATCGACTGGTGTCGATGGGTTCGTTGCTGCGGCCAGTCTGACCTCCGCATTGTCGTCACGGGCGAGTAACTCTAAAACTTCTTTGGGTGTATTTGGGTTTTCTGCTACTCGCACTCTTATTCTGATATTCGTGCTTCTTGCTAGCTTTGCTAAATCTCTTGGTTCAGTGGCTGGATTGCTGGCCTTGAGATATTTTTCAATTTTGTAAACAGTGTTCATTTTAACCACCTCCGCTCCTTGTTGGGATGATTTTTCTGATGTGTAATTGGAGATTTTAAAAGCGCGATTAATTCAACTGAAGTAAAGACCATCTCCTTTAATTCTGATGAATAGTGTTTATGCGAGGGACCCTGAAATTTTTCATTTCAGACTCCAATTTTTTTATAACAAAAAACTCGAAACCTGACAAGTATTTTTAATCATTTTTCTTTCCAGCTTGCTCCTACGTTTTAAGGCTCTGACTGGCTGGCGTGTGGCTTGTCTCCGAAGCTGGCTAGGCCTTCTGAGAAGACCCCGGCACTGGCGTACTGAGGCTGAATTACCCAGTTCCCGCTTTGGTCTATCCAGCCCCAGCGAGCTTCACCGTCCAGTGAAATGCTAGCTGGCCAGTAGGCGGGATTGTTTGCTTGCGGATCAATAGCGGTTACCTCGGAGAAGGTTGGTTCTTTGACTATTGTTCCGTCAGATTTCACCAGACCGTATTTCTGCTCTGCGCAATCTGACACTTTAAATGCAAATAGACCACCGCCAATGTCAACCCTACCCTTTCCTTTAGAGTCGCTATCTTTCTTCGATTGATGGACCTTGGTGACACGTTTTGATACATGAATTGGCAGGTCAGGCCTGTCAATTACGGAGCCGTCGATTCCAATATCATCCTCTCCGTAGTGTGGAGTTACAACAAATTCGCCCTTGCGGTTAATTAGCCCCCAGCCACTTTTGGTCTCTACAGCTATGACACTACTGCTGATGCCTGTTTTTGCAGCTATACATTGGTCGAGCTTCTTGTAGATTTTCCCAGGTATAAACAGAAAGAGAGCGCCTTGATTGCGCACTATAATCAAGTCTGCGCTCATTGCCAGGCAGTCTGTGAATGGGCCAGCGATACGTTCGTGATTGGCGTTGGTTATGTAGCACCCGGCCTGAGTATCTATGGCTGAGTATGGGTACTCCCCATCTTTGTAGAGGATGCCGTTTATGCGGCTGGGGCCAAACCATTCTACGACTGAGCCGTCTTTTCGTATCTTCATGCGGTTGTACCGGCCACTCATTCTGCAGACGTCAGAGCATGAATACCACTCACTTGCGACTGCTGTTCCTCCCTTGAAGGCAGAAATCGAGCCGAAGCGTGGTGCTGCTAATACTTTACCTGTTGAGTCAATCACTCCAATTTTGGCATTACTGTGTCGCAGAACGTACTCTTCTACTTCGCGCTGATGGGCGAAAAAGTATTTGTCTACAATGAAATAGCCTGCGAGTAGAGCTAGCAGAAGTACGGTAACAATTTGAATTCGGGCCGTGGTCATAGAAACGACCTCTGTCGATATTTCTAGCCTATCACGGCTCGAACTCGAGCAGGTTGAGGCTGTTAAACAGCTTCTATATTAGAAGCATCCGAGCTTATAGCCGGCTTTTCGAAGCTGAGCAGCACCCGGTAACACCGGATTCGCCCCAATTTTCTCCACTGCTAGTTTTTTGGCTACGTGATAGCTAAAGGCTCTTGAGTATTTTTCAATTGCGCGCCAGTCCCAGTCGGATACGGCTCCAAATTTAGTAATGGTTTGTTCCCAATTTAGCGCACGCTTCTCAGAGTTAACTCCAAAATTGGAGGCACTGAGTGTTCTTCTCTTCAAATCAGTACCGCCGAAACGTAGGAAAATTAGAGCCCAGCCCTCCGTGTGGTGATAAAAATCGCAGATTTTATTTTGAGGATCTTCACTCAAATCTGTTCGAGTGAATAGCACTTTTCCTCTGCCTGGAGGGTACCAGATCTCAATCGATAGATTGTGGTACATACTGTTTTGATGGTGCTCGAGTATTTCTGCCGTTTCATGAAACTCTACTGGTAGCTTATTGATCTCAGATTGTGTATCGTATATTTTGCAGCCAGAGGCCAGTAGATAGTCGGTGACTAGAGGAATATCTAAGTCACTCGCGAAGAAACTACAGTTTGGCATTGAACAGACCTAGTTTAATCATTCGCCTTGGTGATAATGACAAAGCTTTTGACTTTGCTGTCTTTGCCGAACGAAATCATGATATTGTCGAAGACTTTGTATTTAGAACCATCGTCTGTAATTAAATACATAAGCTCGTCTTGCTTTTCGCTGTAGGTGCCCTTGCCTAGGTCCTTCTCTACATCGGCTCTAGTCATGCCGAGCAAATTCGGAGCGATTTTAGCGATGTTTGTCCAGCGCTCGGCGGTGGTTTTTCCGGCTACAAAATTACCCCAGCTAGCTTTGTCTTTAGCTGAAACTTCCGCTGCAACTAAACAGTTGAACGACAACACTGCTATGGCAGCGAGAGCAAAAATAGTTTTTTTCATAATGCCTGTTTCAATCTCGCCTGGAGTCAAGGGGGAATATTGGTAGCGAATTTTAGCATCCTTGACTTTCTAATAATTGCCAATTGGTAGAAATTTGTCATGGCCTCTGATATCGCTCTTACTTCAAGCGCTTTTCGAAGCAAAGAAAACGCAGGCCATCGCGGAAGGCCAGGCTGATTTCGCCGCACAATACATAGCCAAGCTTAGGAAAGAGCTTTTGTGTTGCCAGGTTGTTTGTGTTGGTATCTACTCGTAGGGTGGCAATTTCGCGCTCATGTGCCAAGCGCTCGGCCTGCTTCATTAATTCTGCCGCTACCCCTTGGCCCTGAAAATCAGGGTCGACAGCGAGGCGGTGCACTACAATTGCCGTTTCGCTGGTGTCCCAAACTTGGGCATATTCTGGCTCTTGAGTGGTGGTTATGGCGGCCACCCCGGCCAGTTTGCCATTGCTTTCGGCCAGCCAGAGTTGCCCCAAAGCAACGTCGCGCTCAAATACCCCAGAGTTGGGGTATTTGTTATCCCATTGTAGATTGCCGCTGGCGCGCATTAAAGGCACGACCCTCGTCACTAGTGACATTACGGCCGGTACGTCGTTAATGGTTGCTTCGCGTATTTGCATCTCGTCTCAGTTATAGCGAAGTTCACCCAGCCAATCAATCTCAAGCAATCTCAAGCAATTGACTCTTTTGCTTGGGCTGCCATGAAATTCCCCCAGTAGCTGGGGGAATTTCATGGTATATTTGAAGAATGCTCATTGATCGACCACTGGCGAAAGCCCACCTGAATCTTGCGCTCAGCCGCAGCAGTGCCGTTGTGCTGATTGGCCCTAGGCAATGTGGGAAAACAACCCTTTGTCGGGAGTTAGTATCGGCTGATTCGGTCAACTATTTTGATCTTGAAGATCCGGTTAGTCTGGCTCGGTTGGAGCAACCAATGACTGCGTTGGCAAATTTGGAAGGACTTATTGTTATTGATGAGATCCAAAGAATGCCTGACTTATTTCCCGTATTAAGGGTGCTCATAGATAGAGATAGGAGGCCTGGGCGCTTTCTTATATTAGGGAGCGCATCCCTGCATCTCCTGCAAAAGTCGTCGGAGACTTTGGCCGGTAGAATTGAGCTGATCGAGCTGACTGGCTTTGCTCTCTCAGAAGTCGGAGTAGATGATTTTATGCGGCACTGGCTGCGCGGTGGCTTTCCTCTATCGTTTCTCTCTACTTCGGATAATAATAGTTTTGTCTGGCGCAAAAATTTCATTCGTACATTTATGGAAGGAGACGTAGCGCAATTGCAATCGCGTGTTTCGACCGCTGCTTTGATGCGATTTTGGACTATGTTAGCTCACTATCACGGCCAAATTTGGAATGCCTCAGAGCTGGCACGAACACTGGGAGTTGGTGAAAGCACCACTCGAAGATACATTGATTTATTGGAAGATTTATTAATGGTGCGACAACTGAAGCCGTGGCATGAAAACCTTAAGAAAAGGCAAGTCAAGGCTCCAAAAATTTATTTGCGTGATTCTGGCCTGTTGCATCAACTACTAGGCTTTAAAACAGTGAAGGATATGCTGGAACATCCTAAGAGCGGTGCTTCTTGGGAAGGATATGCCCTAGAAGAAACATTGAAAGTTGTAGCTGCTGACGAGGCCTATTTCTGGGCCACCCATCAGGGCGCAGAGCTAGATTTACTGCTAATAAAGGACAGCATTAAGTACGGCGTTGAGTTTAAGAGAGTTGATGCACCGCGCATGACACCATCTATAAAGACTGCAATAGATGATCTTGGACTCCATCATTTGACAATCATTTATCCTGGTGACAAAAGTTATATGTTAGGCGATAAAGTGCAAGTCATGCCGTTAAAGTCTATTGCTACTGCCGAAGCTAGTCGCCTCGTTACCGCGTGAACTTTTGGGGGCAAGGTCAGTTATGCATCCTATTGATTTTTTTGCATGGTTGCTATTTTTCTCTTGCCGGCTATCTACTTTCTTGAGTGCGCCCGTGTAACCTGGATGGATGTTGTCAATCCGCCGAGTATTTTCAATTAGCCTTCTAGTAACCAAAAGGATGATTGCTCAAGCCAATTTATACCGCCTGGTACGGATGTTTTACCTTTGGGTATCAACCATAATGGTGAGTGTTATTGTTGTTGTTGTTGTTGTTGTTGTTGTTGTTGGGCCAAGGAGCAGTCATGAAACCAGGTTCCTTTCTACTGCCAATCAATGGCTCACCTGAGTCGCTCTTCGCTTCTGAGTTTGTATGGTCCTTGGCCAGCAATAGTCAGTCAAAAGTGACGGCGCAACATACTATTGATATTTTTGGCACCCTTCAGTTTTTGGGTCAAGAAAAGGCTGGTTTAATTGGTTCAGGGCCTTATGTTGCAGCCTACGAAAGCATTTGTCAGTCTCTGCGAGCAATAGCCAGTAAGTTGGAAGATTCGTATTCGGCTCGGGCTTCCTCTCATCAAGTCGAGTCAACATTTATTTGTGCTGAAGGCGACCCCGTTGAAGAAGTCTGCAAATTAGCACCGGCCCACGATCTGTTAGTGGTTGGCTATCGCAAACGCGCATCTGTTGACTATCCGGCCTGCCAAGGCATGAAGCTCTCGCGCGCTGAGCGTCTTGCTCATCTATCACCAATTCCAGTTTTGTTCGTGCAGAAGCCAATTCAGGCAGTAACTGAGTTTGCCATTTTTGTTTCGATGGAGCATGTGAACGTCAACTGGCTAAAAAATTGTATGCACTCGGCTCTCGCCATTGGCGCCAAATATAGTGTGACAATTTTAGCTTCAGGAGTGCATGAAGAGCCGGCTGCGTCGTTTGTCCGTGACTTGATTGCCGCCGATGATGAAATTGAAGAAGAATGCATAAAGATAGTCTCGTTAAATGAAAGCGGTGTGCTGCAGAATTTTGGTCAGTTGGGCAGTCAGTCGAAAGATGGTGTAGATCACGGTCGCGTCATTGTCTTGCCAACCATAGATTCTGGGGAACACCGAATTACCTCGACAGGCGAGTGTCCAACTACACTCATGCGACGGGTCGCATTTGAGACTATTTTGTTGTGGCCAGAAGAGTTTACAAGGCCGCTATTTAAAGGAGAAACAGTACTGCTCAAGGCCGGCTGGTACGATTAATTTGAAGATTCTGACTAGCTTGACCAATTTAATTGATAGGTACGCCCATTCCTTCGCAGCTTAAAGACCTTGCTGGCATAGAGAACCTCGTCCCATCGGAAGCAATAGAGGCTCTCGATACGACTGCTGACGGGCTAAACTCAACTCAAGTCGATGAACGGCTTAAGCTTTATGGTTTGAATACTATTCAGAAGCTGGCCAAGAAGTCGCTGGTCAAAGCCTTCTTCGCTAATTTCGTGCACTTAATGGCTTGGCTACTTTGGGTTGCCGGTGCTCTTGCCTTTGTAGCCGGCATGCCACAACTTGGTATTGCTGTCTGGATGGTCAACGTTATTAACGGCTGTTTTAGCTTCTGGCAAGAGTTTCAGGCGGGCAAAGCTACAGAAGCGCTGCTTAGTTTGTTGCCTGTCAATGCTCACGTTATTAGGTCTGGCCAAGAGTTGCTCATACCAGCTGAGCAGTTGGTGCCTGGCGATGTCATTGTGCTGGCTGAGGGCGATGCCATTTCGGCTGACTGCCGAATTATTAGTGCTTCGAGGTTGGCAGTTGATGAGTCGACTCTTTCTGGCGAGGCTCGGCCGGTGCGAAAATTGGCAGAAGCTGTGGCCACCAACGATTCTTCTGCCAGTAACCTATTGTTTGCGGGAACCAGCGTTATCGCCGGTACGTGTCGAGCAGTGGTTTGCAAGACTGGTATGAACACCCGCTTTGGCAAGATCGCCCGGCTGACTCAATCTGTTATCGACCAACCTAGCCCATTGCAAAATGAGATGGCGCGTGTGACAAAGGTGGTAAGTATTCTTGCCACGGCTATTGGTGTCTTCTTTTTCTTGTTGGCTGTCTTTTTTGCTCACATTCATCCGCGCGAAGGTTTTATCTTCGCTATGGGGATGATTGTGGCATTTGTACCTGAGGGAATGTTGCCTACGGTCAGTTTGTCGCTGGCCTTGGGTGTGCAGCAAATGGCCAAGCGCAATGCCTTAATCAAAAAGTTGTCGGCGGTGGAAACGCTTGGTTGCACAAATGTTATTTGTTCAGACAAAACCGGTACGATCACTCAAAACAAAATGACCGTGCAGCATATTTGGACCGAAGGCGCTGAATATAAATTGAGTGGTCTTGGTTATTCGCCCTTGGGTGATATCAAAAAACTAGATGAAACAACACTAGTTGACTCAACACTAAGTGAATCGACACTAGATAGTGGCAGAACTCTCTTAGAGAAAGAAATTCTTGAGAAAGTTTTGACAGCCAGTTTGCGCTGTAGCAACGCTAGATTGACGCCGCCGAAATCAGGTGAGGCCGCTGGCGCTTGGCAGATTCTAGGAGACCCCACTGAAGCGGCCCTTCTTGTGGCGGCGCGCAAGGGTGGCATTGGGCAAGATCATCAATATTATGATGTGCCGAGAATTTGCGAAATTCCTTTTGATTCTATTCGCAAGCGTATGAGCACTGTCTATGATCATAAGGGCTCGCGTATTCTCTACTTAAAGGGGGCACCAGCGGAGGTGCTTGCTCGCTGCACGATTTTCGAGAGCTCTGACGGGCCGAGGCCCATGCAAGAGAGTGATCGTCAGACCATTATTGCCGCTAATGATCTATATGCCCGTGAAGGTTTGCGTGTCTTGGCCATGGCACAAAGAGTGCTGCCGATTGGCTGTGATTTAGCTCCCGATTCACTAGAAGTTGAGCTTTCTTTTTGTGGACTCGTGGCCATGTGGGACCCGCCTCATGACGGTGTCACCGAAGCGGTGCAAAAGTGTCATAGTGCTGGTATTAAAATTGTTATGATCACTGGTGATTACGGTCTTACTGCTGAAAGTATTGCCCGTAAGGTCGGCATAGTAAGAGACAATTGCCGTGTCATTACTGGTCGTGAGTTAGATACTCTTGATGATGGTGCCTTGCGCCAGCATCTTCATGACAATGTCATTTTTGCTCGAGTAACTCCAGAGCACAAACTGCGTATTGTCACTGCTTTTCAGGCTCTTGGTTTGATTGTTGCTGTCACTGGTGATGGCGTAAATGATGCGCCAGCTTTGCGCAAGGGCGACATCGGCATTGCCATGGGAATTTCAGGTAGTGATGTTGCTCGCGAATCGGCCGATATGATTTTAACCGACGATAATTTCGCCTCCATTGTTAGTGCTGTTGAGCTTGGTCGAGCCGTCTATGCCAATATCAGAAAGTTTGCCATTTATGTTTTCAATAGCAATATGGCGGAAGCCGTGCCTTTCGTGGTTACGCTATTTAGCTTGGGGGCTATTCCTCTGCCGCTGACAGTTATGCAGGTGCTCTCGGTTGATCTTGGTACCGATATGGTTCCCGCCTTAGGTTTAGGCACAGAGGCCGCCGAGCCTGGGTTGATGGATTGCCCACCGCGAGATTTGAGTAAGCCATTGCTTGATTTGCCACTGCTTGCTCGGGCCCTACTCTGGTATGGATTAATCGAAGCTACAGCGGGAATGTCTTGCTATTTCTATGTCAACTATTTGCATGGTTGGCCGGGTGTGGCGTTGGCTGAAGCCGGCAGCGAAATTTATAAGATGGCTACAACCATGACTTTAATGGGAATTGTCGCTGCTCAGGCTGGTGCGGTGCTCTGTTGCCGCAGCGACAGACGCTCTCTGTTTAGTGCTGGAATATTCAGCAATAAATTGGTTCTTGTTGGCATTGCCACAGAGCTGCTGTTGCTGTTTGTCTTGATTTATGTACCGTTCATGCAAAATATTTTCAATACGGCCGCGGTAGGCGTCAACGAGTGGTGTTTCGCTCTGCTTTGGGCACCTGTGATTATTATTTTGGATGAATTGCGCAAGCTATACCTACGTATGTGTCGCACTCATTTGTTAGTCGATCATCCCCTTGATTGATGGTTATTGGCTGCTATTGTGACAATCTAGTTAGTATCAGATTCGAGGGGTGCGATATGCGTGTTCTTGTTGCAATTGAAGATAAGCGCTTCGGAAAAGCTATTGTTGATTTTCTTGTTGCCCATGAATGGCAGGCAGGAACAATGTTCCGCCTCGTGCATGTGGTCGAGCCGTCGGTGGTGGGTGATCAGGTCACTGCTGTGTATGGCATTGGGGTTGAGAATGAAATTGTGCAAGAGCGCTTAAACGATGGTTCGCTGATTTTGAACCAGATGAGAGAGCAACTGCAAGCTAAGTTTGGCTCTACTTTTCCTGTTGAAGTGAACGTGGTCAAGGGTCATCCCCATCACGTGATTTTAGACATTGCCGAAGAGTGGCACAGCGACATGATTGTGCTTGGTTCTCATGGTAGACAAGGATTCACTCGCTTTGTCCTCGGTAGTGTTTCGCTCGCTGTTGTGTCCCATGCTCAGTGCACTGTGACTGTTGTGCGTTTGCCTAGAGCGGTCAATGTTGACGGCAGTCAGCAAGCGACTGAGCAAACAGTGAAAGAAACAAGTACGAGCCGAGGATAGGAAATTGTTACACAGAAAACTCCGCTTAATGGGTTATGTTCGCAGCGATGGTTGTAGCGTTGACAATGAGGAGCAGCGTCGCTTGATCGAGCAATATTGCCATGATCATGGTCATCATCTGGTAGGGTTCGCCCATGTGGATGAGGGTGACCCTGGTTTGGGCTTGCACCAAGCGATCACTACTCTTCACTCTTACGATGGCATTATCGCTTATGACCTCAATCGTTTTGTGCACAGCATCGATGATCGCGTGGTTGAGCTGCGAGCGCTTTTGGAGACACTTCTCCACGAAGGCAAAGTTCTCATAACTCTTATAGAGGGCATCGAAACGCTCACAGCAGGAGGTCAAGAAACAGTGATTGAACTGCTCTACAAGCTCGCTGACGGTCACAAACAGTTGATGACGACAATTGTTGAGAGAACAACTACACCACCATACAAAGGGCCTGATTCTGACGACTGGTGATTGGCCGGCTCCAGGTGTTATTTGCTAAGGATTAAACAATATGTCGCTTCGTTCTCTCGTTTCGTTATTTGTCGGCTCTGGCATAGTCTTGTCGCTGCCTTTGCTCAGTTCAGTCTTTCCTAATTGTGCTGCTAGTCATGCTACTAGTTTGCCAGCGCCAAGTCAGGCTGCCCCTGAGAGTTTGTTGTCGAAGACTGGTAAAGACGGTACGGCATTGGTTAAATCGATGCTTGCTCGCAGCAAACAAATGAAGGCTTATAGTTTCAACAGTACTCTCTCTACTTACAAAGACGGAAAAGAAATAGTAGAAACAGGAAAGCTTTATTACAAGAAGCCCAATTTGCTTCGTTTTGAAGTAATTAAGGCTGGCAAACGCAGTGGCTCGGTGGTGGTTCGCCAGCCGGACGGGAAAGTGCGGGGGAAAATGGGTGGTGCTCTCAGTGGTGTCAAAGTTAGTCTTTCGCCTGATTCAAAGATGCTCAAAAGTGCAAACAATTACAGTATTTTAGAGTCTGATCTTGGTAGCCTACTGGCTGATGTCTCTGAGCAATTGGGGCCGAGTAAAATCTGTTTGGTTGGTCGAGTGCCTGGTCTATCGGCGCAGGTAATTGAGATTGTTGGCAGCGATGGTTTAGTAGCACAGCGTATTACGGTGGATGCCTCGGCCAATTTGCCCCAAGAGTGGCTGATTTTTAAGGGGAATAGTTTATTTTCAAAAGTGCAGTTCGCTAATCTAAAGGAATTGGCTAGTCTTCCGGATGAACTCTTTAGCCTTGATGCAAAGAAATCGCCAATTGATGATGATTCTTTGGTGTTAGTGGCTCAAGAGCGTTCTGGCAATGTCTCAGCGGCAGAATATCGCTCGCAATTTGCGCAAAGCAAAGGGTCTGCCACTAACTGCGAGGCTTTGGCGGATGAACTGAGTAAGAATACTGGCTTAGCTCCAACGGTAGCTAAGTTTTTGATTGCCAAAAGAGCGGTTGGCAGCCTGAAACAGGAAGCACAGTTGGTTAACTCAACGACCGATGAGACAGGCAAAGGTAAACTTCTCTTTGCCGCCACGCAAATGGAGCTTTTGCTTTGGGCCCTAGAACCATTAGGTAAAGCAGCAGGCAAAGACGAACAAGAGTCTACTCAGTTAGCCAAGTTGGGACAAGCTGTGGCTGCCTCGCGGCAAACTGTGACAGCTATATTAGATGAGATTGCGAAGGAACCCAGTGAGAGAGCACTTGATTTGCTGCGGGTAGACCTCTTGAAGAATATTGATGGTCTTGAGAGCGTTTGTGATAAGGCGCTTTTGACTTTGTAGTCAGTGACACTTATAGGCCCAAAGATTGATGCCTAAACCGCAGGCTTCAATCATACTGAGAAATGCAGAAACTATAGGTAAGTCTACTTTAGGAGGGGCAAAATGCCTCAGCAATCAATACTGTTGTCACTAGATGGCTCAATCTATTCTCGCTACGCTGCCAACCTCTGCTGGCAGATTGCGAAAGCCACCGGCGCCAAAGTGACAGCTCAGCATGTAATTGATGATGCCAGCACCCGCGACTTTATCGTGCATGAGCCTGCTGGGTTCATTTCACAAGCTCAGTATTTTACTGCTTATGAATTGGTGCGAAAAGAACAGCATGAACTAGCAAGTAAGCTAAAGCATGCCTATAGCACTGAAGCCGCTAAACATGGTATCGAAAGTGAGTTTGTCCTAGATCATGGCGATCCCGCTGTGGCTATATGCGAAAGAGCACTCTGCCACGATCTTGTAGTGGTTGGCCATCGACCTTTCAAAAGCACTGACGGTAGTGCTCATGGCCGCCAATTCGCACGCCAATTCGCACGCCAATTCGCACGTATGTCCGTGGCTGAATCTTTGTCTCACGAATGCTCCACGCCTTTACTGATTGTGCAGGACGATGCGCCTTTAATGCCGGAGATGACTATTTTACTTTCTCTAGAACATCTCAACGAGCGTTATATCAATACTTGCCTTGATTTGGCTAAGATGCTTGGTCAAAAGCCAAAAATACTTTGCGTGTCCACAGGTGGCCATGAAGAGCCAGCAGTAAATCTTGTCAAAGATCTGAGAGCTGTCAATGCCAATATCAAAGACACCCCTATTGAAGTAATTTCGTTGGCCGATGTCTCTACTTTGAATGGCGAGTCAATACCAGGTCACTGTGCTCTGCGGGCTGATGCCAGCAACATGAGTTCGACTCTACCGGTGATGCCAACTCGTCAGCTTGGTCACAATCGAGTGACAATTCTGGGTGGCTCTCCTTCACTGTTTGTGCGCTATTTGGCTCTGTCATCTATTCTGCTATTGCCGGAAGAGCATATGATCAATCCTGATACTGCAAAGGCCGCTAAAGAAGAGGATATGCAACCAATCTGATCTGTAACTTCAGACTAGGCCGGAACAAATTCGCACAAATTGGAATCAAGGTAGAGAGCGTTCAAAGCGAACATTGGTGATGTCAATGATTGAAGGTATTTTAACTGTCAACCTCGATCCTCCTTATTGCAGCTTTCATTGCCACGAGACAGGCTTTAGTTATCTTCGTTCTGCTGAGTGTACAGTCGAAGAAATAAGGGCAATTTTGCTTGAGCTTGGCGCAATTTCGTCTAGTCAGCACTGGCCAATGCAAGAGTGTTTCGTTCGCCTTACCGGTACATTTTCAGAAGTGCAGTTAACTAACCTTGGTTTGTGGCCAATGCGTGAGCACGAGCCTGAACACGAGCGCCAAAACCAATTTGGCAATAGAACTGTCGCTTAAGATCGTTACTGCTGATTTTTCACTTCGGCAATGCCTAGGCGCAAAAGTTTGCCAATTTGGCCGATACCTTTAGCGAGTTCGTCGCAAGTGTCGGCTAGTTTTTGTCGATCGATTGAATCACCAACTAAACCGATGCCGCTGAAGACTTGTTCTAGGCCTGTGGCAAGTTTAGGAAAGTCAGTGGAGTCAATTGATTCTTTTACTTTTTCGCCTAGGTGAGTGAGCACTTCCATCACTTGATCTACATCTTTTTGGCCGTCTTTATCTAAGTCAAGTTGCTTCAGCTCTGCTAGACGTTCTTTTAAATAGTCGCGAGCTGAATCTACTGCCACTGCTGTAAGGGTCTTTTTAATGAACAAGATTATTCTCCTTTGTTTCTTTCTGTGTTTGTTGCCAAAGTTTCGTTGCTTGCTCTTGTCGTTCGTCTAAGACGCCATCAATTAAAAGCCCAGGTGGAGGTGCAATTTGGTGTACTTCGTTGTCGTAGTCGAAAGGCAATTCGATTTTGAGAGCAGCAAACAGTTTGTTGACGGCCTCAGCTTTTTCCTGAATAAAGACCGGCTCAAAATTTCGCCCACCCCAGATTTCACAGCTGCCGCTGCCGTCTTTGTTCATTTTGCCTTTTAAGTAATATTTTTTCGAGGCATATTCTTCAGGGGTGAAAAAGTCATTGCGTTCACCTGACTTAATTGAGTTTATCAGCAAAGCAATCTGTGAAAATGGTGCTTCTCGCAAGTATGCGGCTATTTTGCCTTTATCTTGAGCTTCTGCCATTCTCACCAGTCTCGGACGAATAGCCTCTTTGGTGGCTTTGGTTGATGGATTGCCAGCCCAGCTCAGGGTGACATCGACTTGATCTACCACATCGCTGTAGTGGCCTGTATCAAGCAGTTTGTCAATTTTTCGCAGATTTTCAGCATAGGTTGGCGGGCCAATATTTGTCTCGACAAAAGCTGTTTGATTCTTTGCTGCCTGGTTAGCTTGCTCTTGCTCTGAAAAATTTTTATGTATTTCGTCACCAGCAGCTGCCGCAGCTGTTTCTTTCTTGAATGAAAAGCACGAGGCTAATGTGCCTGGGTGATTGAATTCGGCAGTTAATTCGCCCCAAGGGTATTTTGCTTTTAGCGTAGTTTTACTTTCATTTTCGCTCAGCTGGCACTGGTTGCTTTCATCGGCCTGTAGCCACTCTTTTACCATGGTTGCAGTAATGGCAGCAGTGGTTGGATTGAGCATCAATCCAACGGCACTTTTCTCACCATAACCTTCAGGATTGAACAAGAAGATCTCTGTAAAGAGCGCACTTTGATCACGTTTGCCGTAGACAAAATTTTGGGAGGCACCATTTTTTACTAAACTGAGAATAACAGAGCGAACTTTTGCTACATCTTTGCTTCTTATGGCAAGCATGTTATCCGGTTTGCTCTTACCGGTTAACTGGAGGAGATAGCCTGACAATTTTGCTGTATCGCGATCAAAGATTTGAGCGTATACGATGGCTGTGTTACAGCAATCGATTGCTTCTTTCTTTCGGTGTAGACCAATCAAGGCTTGTAGCTTGGGAATCGTATATAAATCGGCGACTTGTTCTTCTAGTAAGTTGTTGGCATCGGCCAAGGCTAACTGGTAATAACGCGCTTGCTGGGGTGGGTGTGACTGCTTTGCTAGGGCGAGATAGCTAACTGCCCTTAGTCTAAGTGCTAGAACTGAATTAGCACTGCGGCTGGCCTTGAGTGAGCGGTCTAGAATTGGTATGGCTTCTCGATATTTTTTCTCGTTCACTAGCTTTTCGCCGTATCGGCATAACTCAGCGCTATACATTTCGCTTAGTGCAGAACTAAAAGACTTTGTGCCCGGGGCAGTAATCATTTGCAATCGCAAGCGCGGATCTGCTAAGCCGGTTGGTATATATGGCTCTAGTACTTCTGGCCAGGGTTCTATTGGCACTGAGCCGGGCGGTGGTGGTGGTGGTACTGAGCCTCGCGGCGGCAGAATGGAAAGAGCGCTAGCAGAGCATGTCTGTGCTACAAGAGCCGTTAAAGCAACGAGATTGACTATGAAACGGAAGCGGCGCTTGACCTTGCGAATGACTAGCCTTCCTTTGCCGTGCAGGGAAGGAGCACTTTAGCATCTCGTGGCTTGATCGTTTAAGTTTTAGGCTTGAACAGTTTGAACCACGAGAATATTCCGCCAGAATCAGGGGCGACCCCATCTTTGAGCGTAATCGATAAGCGACGTCCGAGAAACTCGCAGCTTGCTAAGGCGGCATGAGCCTGCACCGCTTCTTTGCGTGAAGTCATTTCGACAAAGGCGAAACCCTTGCCTTTTCCTTTTTCGTTTTTGGCGATTGTTACAGACCTGACAGCACCAAAGCTATTGAAATATTCTTTGAGGGCTTCTTCTGTTGCTTCGACTGGTACGTTGCCTACCAAAAGTTGTGGAGACATATTTGGTTTCCTGTCTACTAGTTCTTTGACGTTGTTTCTTGTCGTTTTTGTAACTTGCAAGTTTGCGCAATTGCTACATATTAAGAATATAGCAACGGCCTTCCCCCTGTCAACCGATGCAGGGTGAGAGTAGCTTTCATAGACGGTCTTAACTGTTTGTGCAATAATTGCAGAGTGTTGCAAGTGTACCGATTCTGCTGGGCTTAGCTGATTAAGTTTGGTAGCCAGTACTTGCTTTTACTTAGATGAATTGTAGAGAAGTATTACAGTGCCACAGGGTCAAAAAAATCAGAACGCAAAACTAGCTGAGTTCAAGGCTGATTTCTTTAAGGCATTGAGTAACCCGCTGCGCATTCGCATTATTGACGAGCTGCGTAACGAAGAGTTGACTGTTTCTGAGATAAGAGATCGTTTAAACGTTGAGTTACCAAATGTATCGCAACAGTTAGCGGTTCTTAAATCTAAAAACCTTGTTTCTTCTCGCAAGCAAGGCATAAACATATTTTATTCGTGTAGCGATCCCAAAGTTTTTAAGCTTTTAGATGTTGCCAAAGAAATCTTCAATGCTCACCTCAGCGACATTCAAAAGACTCTCCGACGTCTTTAGTCGTTAGTATTAAAGTCGCGTTCTGACCGCTCTTGCCCGGGTGAGAGCCTTGCCAATGTTTGGCACTTCGTCATATAATATAATTGCGTATTTGCGCAAGTGTGCAGTTGCGCAGTTATATTGCCAGTTGCCTTGCTTTTAGTGTTCAAGATTGGCTTTTTAGAGATTTGCTTTAGGGGTTGTCTTTATGAGTGAAATGGGCAAAGCGACTGATTCATCCACGACGGCTGATTCGGTCGGGGCGTACTATTTTAAGCTCTTTGATGAAAGGCAGTTGCAGATAAACGGCCTTCCTGAGATAGCAATTCGAGCTGCCGTAGCGGCAAACCGTAATACTCCGGCAACTATATTGGCCGCTCTTGCCACTGATCCTGATCGCCGTGTGCGTCTCTCTGTTGCCACCAATCTTTCTACTCCTACTGCCATTTTAGAGAAGCTAACCTTGGATGACGATCTTGCCATTGTCTGCCGATTAAAAGAGCTGGATGTTTCTGTCGATATTCTGGTGGCGCTAATGCAGCACCGCAATCCGTATATCAGAAAACAAGCGGAGCTGACCTGGATTGGACGAGAGTTTGAGACTGCTCTGAATGAGAGTTGTCAGGCCGTTGTCACTGGTGATAGTTACAAGCTTGGTGAACTATTGGTTGAAGCAAAATTGGTAGAAGAGGCAGCCATCGCTGAGGCCCTAGTTGACTGTCCCTTGTATGCAATACCTCTGGGGCGGGCTCTATTGCAAACTGATGCTGTCAGAGCGGAGGTGCTTCTCAAAGCCCTGCGGTTACAAGCTCTTATTCGGGAAGAACAGATTGGCTTTGATGATGCGATAAAGGAATTGGTGAAAGCGTGAGTAACAGTGTGTCTCGTATTTCTAGTGTGAGTAGTGTGAGTAATTTGAATAATATCGATAGTGCCGGCACTGCCTGGGTTGAAAGTGCCATTCAGCGAATTTGTCGAGAAGACAAGCTTCCAAGCATCACGGCCAGTTGGTTGCCTGAAAGCAATGATCTCTTTGTTGCTTTGTCGATAGTGTCTAAAGATGGTAAACGGGTATCCAGACTTTTTAGTCAATATGAGCTGGCGTCATGTTCTCATGACTCTACAGTTCAGGCTCAATTACTTGAGAGAATCGCTCATTTACTCAAGTTCTTGTATCCCGAGAAGAGAAGACAAAAACAGTCGTGAGTTCAGCTTCTGTTTTGGTTGGCACTCCTGGTGATGGCTAGTTTCTCTTTCAATTCCGCTATTTGTGTAGAGAGATTACTCGGTTGCTGAATTTTTAGAAAACGGCTAAACCAAGATACCGTAAGGCTTTCTGTAAATACTGGTGCTTTTGCCGCTGCTAATATTGCATTGATAGAGAACGTTTTCAAAAGCACGTACTTTGTATATATCGTGTTTCTGGTAAAACCTTCAGTGCACCACGGTGAGGAAAAGATTGAGATGACAGTTGCAAAAGCAAAAACTACAAAAGCCAAAACAGTTAAGGCTACGACTACTAAAGCAGTAGTAAATGAACCCTCATCACCAGCCGTTGAGCACGTTGTCTCTGCTGTTACTATTACTCCAGAAGCTGCGGCACCGGCAACAACTGCTCTAGCTGTTACGACCCCGGTTGTCACTGCTCCTGCCGTCACTACTCCAGTGGTGACCACAGTAGCCACTACTCCTGCGGTTACTGCTATTGCTGTCGTTACGCCGCAGCAAGTGGCCCAGCGCGCTTATGAAATGTGGCAGAGTGTAGCTTATGCTCACGGTCATGATGTTGAGCATTGGTTGGCTGCAGAGCAAGAGCTAAAACAAGTAGTGAAGCTATAACTTTAGATCGCTGCTTGCGATTTGCCAGTAAATACAATTGTTCACCACACATACCATCTCTTGACGGGGATGATCATTGACTGCGTACCGAACGTTCGGTAAGATGCGGCAAGTGGTCATCCTTCAAGAGGTTCTTTGTGATGTCGAGACAAACAATCTTACCGGAGCTACTCGAGCTCTTTCGCAAGTTTGGCTACGACGGGGTAAGCATTGCCCGCATTTCTGCGGCCACTGGTCTGGGGAAGGCCAGCCTTTATCATCATTTTCCTCAAGGCAAAGAACAGATGGCTCGAGAGGTGCTTATGTTCGTTGATCAGGCGGTCAATGAATATTTTGTTGCGCCTTTGCGAGTCGCTGGCAGCCCGAAGCAAAGGCTGACCAATATGGCCAAGGTCGTAGAAGAGTTCTATGACTGTGGCAATAAGGGTTGTCTGATTGAAGGTCTTACTCTTGGTGAAGCTAACGAACTCTTTCAAGAAATGATTGGCGCATCTATTGAGGGCTGGCTCCAGGCAATTGCTGAAGTTGGTATTGAAGCCGGGCTGTCAAAGAAAATAGCTAGGGAGCGGGCGGAAAACATTTTGATTGCTATTCAGGGTGCGTTGGTGGTTTCCCGTGCCATCGATAATCGGGCACCCTTCAAGCGCGTTATTCGCGACATTCCTTCTATGTTGCTTGGTAATTAAGCATTTCTGGGTTCTCTTCTTGCCTTTGATTTGAACGGTCACTTGCTTGACAGTGTACCGATCGTTCTGTTATGCTGTAGCTGTACCGAACGTTCGGTACAAAATTTAATTGCGACCATCCAGTACAAATATAAGAGCACAAGGAGTTTAGCCATGAAGACAGCAGTAATAGTTTATTCAGACCCTAAGAACGGCAGTGAAGAGTCGCTCGGAAGAGTGTTTAACGCCCTCGCCGCTACCTATGATTTTAAGCAGCAGGGTGACGATGTCACTCTGCTATTTCAAGGGGCAGGCACCCGCTGGGTTGGTGAATTGAGCAAGCAAGATCATCCGGCTCATGAGCTTTATCAAGCTGTGCTCGATAAAGTTGCTGGAGTCTCTTGTGGTTGCGCTGCTGTCTTTGGCGCGACAGCAGAGGTAGAGAAACAGGGTCTAGAGTTGATTAAAGACAATCCGGTACCGGGTACGTCGGGTTTACCTAGCCTGCGTAAGCTTGTCAGTGATGGCTATACCATCTTGAACTTTTAGAAGAGCGTAAAGTCATGAAAAATGGTCCATTTCATCAAGGCGAAATTGAAGTTCAGCAGCGGGCAGGTGAATCTGCCCGCGCTAGGGCCAATGGCGCCGTGGTTAAGTCTGAAATACTAGAGGGGGCCTTGAGCTTCATCGCTCGGCAGCCTATGGTGGCAGTTGGTACAGCGGCTAGCGATGGCTCTCTTTGGGCTTCGGTGATTTTTGGTGCCATTGGTTTTATGCGGGCTGAAGACACCCAGACTGTTCATATTGATCTAGAGCAAGCGGCAGTGGCAAAGGGCGATCTTGTACTTGAGAATCTCGTGCACGATGACCGCATCGGCACTTTAATGATTGAGCTGGAAACAAGGCGACGGCTCAAAGTCAATGGCCGAGCGACTTTGGCGTCGAACGACTTAGTGGTATCGGTAGAAAAGTCCTTTCCTCTTTGCCCTAAGTATATTCAGAGGAGAAAAGTGCGAGTGGCCGTTGGCGCTGATAGTAGCCAGGATCTGAGTCTTAGTGACGGTGTCGAATTGGGTCTGGCTGAAGTTGAATTGATTGCTAATTGCGATACTCTATTTGTGGCCAGCAGTTACGCCGATATTAGTGCTGCTAAAAATGTTGCTAACATCGATGTCTCTCATCGTGGTGGCAATCCTGGTTTTGCTAAAGTTGTTAGCCCAAGGCGCATTCGAGTGCCTGACTATGCCGGCAATGGCATGTTTAATACTTTTGGTAATTTTCAATTGAATGAGAGAGCCGGCGCAATTTTTATTGATTTCACCAAGCAGCAAGCTCTGCAAGTTACAGGTGTTGCTGAGGTTCTGTTTGACCAAGAAGACAGCGAAAATCAAACTGGTGGCACTAATCGCTTTTGGACCTTAGATATTGAACGCTGGAAACGCTTTAGCCTTCCTGGAGTTGAAGTCGAATTTCTCGATTATTCACCTTTCAATCTCTAACCGCTACTCTATAAAGTATTTTCAGTTTCAGTTTGGCTGGGTCGTCTTTGAATTTTACTTCGGCTTGCTTGACGAACGTCATTGTTGACCGTCCATTAGTAGGAAAAATATTTGGAAATACTGGTAAGTGTGAAGGAACAGTTGGCATGCCAAATTTCAAAACGAGGACATTGGGTGCCTTTTTGTCACTATCTGCATGGGGCGAAAGTTGGGCAATATAGGGGATTCAGATGGGTTTTACTCTTCGACTGACCGACTGAACGGCACATAGATAGATAGCCCGATCTTGCAGCCTGATCGTACGAAGCCCAATTAGTTCCGGTTCTTCGTAGTTTCCCCACTGCCGCGCCCAGAAAAAGCCAAACTTTGACCATAAAGTGAAGTTGTTCCCCCCGAACGCAATTTTCTTTTAAGGAGCTGACCAATGCCTATTTTTGAAAGCGCTGATGCCAATCACAAAGAGTCAAGTGTGCAGTCAAACGTTGCAGCCTTCTTTGAAGATGCCTATAAAGACCATAAAGTGGCCGGAGCCACTATGGCTGTAGGCATGTTGGCCATAACCAAAGGCAAATCCGGAGCCGGTTTGTTGGCCACTGAGTTAGCCGTTGAGGGGGCCGTTGTTAAGGGCGCTGTTGTCGCTGCTGAGTCGGCTGGAACAAAGCTCGCTGCTGAAGCTATGGCTCATCCTGGTGTCATGCGCAACCTTTTGCTTGATGGCGCGCGTCAGCTTGAGGCACCTGCTGCCAGAAACGCAGTGCTGAAGATGGAACTGGGCGTTCCTCGTAACATGGATGCTGCCACAACAACCAAGCTAGCTGAAGGCGTGATCGCAAAAGATTCTGCTGCAGTTGGTTCAGTTATGGATGATATATTTAGTGGAAACAGTTACGCCGCCATGCACAGACGTTTTGGTAGCTAGTTGATAGTTATAGAGGTCAGATTTAGATTTGCAGGGTATTCATTTTCAAAGCCGTGCCAACTGGCGAGAGCAAGCTCACACTCTTGGCTTTAATGTTGCCCTCTTGGATAATCCTGCTTATTGGGTTGAAGCTATCAACCAGCCCTTTTGTCTCCAGCTTAGTGTTGCTGAAATTAAGGCAATAGCCAAGGCTACTGAAGAAATAAATCAATTGGCATTAGCTATGGTGGCGCATGTTTGTACGGCACCAAATTCTGATGAACTAATGGAGAAACTGCTTGTTCCTGAAGCTTTTCGCCAGATCATTCGTCTTTCCTGGCAGCGACACGACCGCTCATTGTACGGTCGTTTAGATTTGGCGATGTCTGGCAATGGCATTAAGCTTTTTGAGTTGAATTTCGATACACCTACTGGGCTAGCCGAGTCAGCGGTGCTACAGATGGCTTGGTATCAGGCGATGTGCGATGGTGGCGAATTTAAAATTGGAAATATTGAGCAGTCAGATCAGTTTAATTTCATCCAAGACAATTTGCTAGAAGCGCTCAATCCGACACTTTGGCCTCAGGCTTCGCCTAATAGTTTGACTAGTACTTCTGCTTTAGTTCATTTCGGTTACTACCGCCATGCCGAAGAAGACGCTGAGACTGTGAAGTACCTTTATGGCTGTTCACAACTCGCTGGTCTCCAATCAAAACTGATTGTCATTAACGACTTAAAGCGTTCAGCCGCTGCGGGCACATCTAATACTGATACACATGAAGCTGGCCTGTGTGATTTAGAGGGTCTAGCGGTTCAGACTTTATTCAAGCTTTATCCATGGGAGCAAATATTCATCGACGAGGAGCGGTTGAATAAAAATGGAAAGAGTTTGTTTCTGCCTTTATTGCTCAGTAATCAAACTGCTTTTATTGAGCCGGTGTGGAAAAGTTTACTTGGCTCAAAGGCTTGTCTAGCCTTGCTTTGGCAGATGTATCCCAATCACCCACTGTTGCTGGAAACTTATTTTGAGAACGATGGGGCCGCTGCTGAACTATGCCAAAGACCCCATGTGCGTAAAGCAATATTTGGTAGGGAAGGTGCCAATATTGAAATAGTATTTCCAGCTGATGGCTCAAACAGTGAAAAGAGTAGTGGAGAATTTTCAGACCGAGGTTTTATAGTGCAAGCTTATGAGGCAATGCCTAAGTTTGAAGACTACAATTTGCTGGTCGGTAGCTGGATAGTGAATGACCGCGCGGTCGGTATTGGTATCCGCGCCGATCGAAGCAAAATCACTGGTCGTAAAGCACTATTTGTTCCGCATTTTGTTGCCTAAATATTGCCTAGATCTTGCCTTCAATTTGGCTCAGAGCGCTGCTATTTAGCAGCAAGGCGCGACTTCTTATCGTTATTAACCCATTGCTCTATTTCGATTAGGCGCGCAGTAACAGATCGCTTTGTATTAGCGCGTGTGATCTTGTCTGCAAATGGCAGTTTTAACCCACTATCTACGAATGAACTAAGCTTTACCGATGTTTGACCATCAGCCATTTGCTTCAATTCCCACTCACCTTCGAAAGCCACAAACTTGTCGGAACTAATCATCTTATATTCAAGCTTGTTGCCCGAAAACTCCTGCTGGGAGTATTGGCACGTTACTGTCCCTAAAACTGGAATGTGACTGAATTTTTCTTCAACAACGCTGACTGGGCCGCTTGTTGAGATTACTCTTCGATGCTCGGGATCGTTGGCTTTCTGTGCTTTCACCGCTTCCCAGACTGTTTTCAGTGGAGCCGAGATTACTTTGCTTTCGAATACGTACTTAGGGTGGTCGATGGCAATTGCTGGTAGGGCGGTCAAACCAGTGTAACCAGCGAAACCAAGCACAAGTATCTTTTCAATATAGTTCATCCCATTCTCCCGCACTAACAGAGTCTTACGACGTCAGTTCTGCGCGAATGAGCCCACTTCAGTAGTTAGTCATCAGACTTCAATCAGAGGTGTTGCTGGGTGCATTGATTTCTTGTAGAGCTGGCCAAGGGCTAAGTAGCATTCGCACGACTCGTTCTCGAGTGCTTTGCGATCAAGAACTGTGATTCGGCCGCGCACGTATGAAATGATTTTTCGCTCCGACAACCTTACTGCTGCTGCATTTACCAGAGTTCTAGAGATTCCCAGCATATTTGCTAGAAATTCTTGGGTCAGAGGAAATGTGTCACTTTTGCTGCGGTCATGGGTCAGTAGAATCCATTTGGCACAGCGTTTATCAACCGAATGGGTTTGATTGCAGCCGGTGGTCTGGGCAATTTGTTCGAACAGTGCCATGGCATAACGCAGGCTTAACTGTGCCAAGGCTGGATAGGTTTTTGAAAGCGAGTCAAAGGCCTCGACTGGGATGCGCCAGGCCGATGATTCTACTTGGCACATTACCAACGCGGCAACACTGTTAATACCTACCGCCACGGGAACACCAAGCATTCCCTCGTTGCCTATTGTGGCCAACTCAACTCGTGAACCATCGTCCATCACTTTTAGCAGTGACATCACTCCAGTTTCAATAAAGTGAATGAATTTAATCGGTAGGTTTGGTTCTATGATCATGTCGTGCAAATCATAATGCACAAATTCTGAAGCGCTCTGTATGGCAGTAGAAACTGCTATAGGCAGACCGGCTAGCAAAAGGTTTTGATATTGGCTCATTTTTACACCGCTGGAGGGACAAACGGTGTAGCTGAGTCGTCAATCTAAGATCAGCCGAATGTGACTTCACTATGACAGATCTGAACAGAGAGTGCTTGCTTTTAGACTTTCTCAGCCAGAAGTTTCTCTAGATCAACTAATGCCGCGCTAAAGCCTTCAATACCTTCTTTGAGCTTTTCATTGGCCATGCGATCTTCAGCGTGCATCCTGGCGAAAATTTCTTTGTTCATTTCGATGCGGTCAACTTTCGAGGCTTTGGCCACGGCGGCATCGAGTTTGCGTGGCAGGTCGCCTTCGGTGGAGTCTAGCTCTTCTAATAGCTTTGGTGAAATTGTCAGCAAATCACAACCAGCTAGTTCTGTTATTTCGCCCATGTTGCGGAAGCTAGCACCCATAACTACTGTTTTGTACTCGAATTTTTTGTAGTAGTTGTAAATGGCTGTAACCGATCTAACACCGGGGTCTTCAGCGCCTTTGTAGTCTTTGCCTGTGTCTTTTTTGTACCAGTCTAAGATGCGACCAACGAAGGGTGAAATCAAGGTGACTTTCGCTTCAGCGCACGCTATTGCTTGGTGCATGCCGAATAGAAGGGTCATATTGCAGTGAATGCCTTCTTTCTCTAAGGTTTCGGCTGCTTGAATGCCCTCCCAGGTGGAGGCGATTTTGATTAAAATGCGCTCGCGGGTGAAGCCGTCTTTTTCATACAGAGCAATGATTTCACGGGCTTGTTTGACTGTTGCATCAGTGTCGTATGACAAGCGGGCGTCGATTTCAGTAGAGACTCTACCAGGCACGATTTCTAAGATTTTTTTGCCAAAGGCAACTGCCAAGTGGCTGAAGGCCATTTCGACGATTCTCTTCTTGTCTGCGTCTTTGCCCAGTTCGGCTTTGGCATCGGCGATGACGCTGTCGATTAAGGCGCCGTAGGCCGGCATTTTGGCTGCGGCCATAATTAGTGATGGGTTGGTTGTGCTGTCTTGGGGCTTGTACTTGACGATTGACTCAAATTCGCCTGTATCGGCCACTACTTTGGTCATTTGCCGCAATTGTTCTAATAAAGTCGCCATGAAACAGTCCTCTCCAAATGCAATCCAAGTCCAATCCGATTCAATTCAATCCACTAATATAGCAATCGAGCAATAGCATAACCGGAATAACCTTGCTTCTGGCCGCCAAGAGGCAAAACTGTTTATATGTGTAATTTACTTATAATCTAACTCTAAAGTCTGATTCTTTGGCTTCGGTTCGGCACCATTGGCGGTGCGTCGGCGGAGGTCGATTTTTTAAGTATTTTGCTGTATAGCTATCAAGGCATTAACGTGTCAAACATTTCCGCTGCTTTTTTGTAGCTTGCTCTTTCGTTGTTAACTTTGCTTGTGCTGTCTACTCGTTTGAAGTTCTTTGGTGCCTGCCATTCGCTGAGCGGAATTGTAGTGCGTGAAATAGAAGTGGCACTGGTTGTTGTCTCGCGCTTGCCGTCTGGATATACGTTAGTAGACTTTAGCAGTGGGCCATTGAGAAAGGGCATGGAGAATCGCCAGCGTACAAACTCAAGCACTTGTTTCTTTATTTTTTTGTCTTTTAGCTCTAGCACTTCTATGCGTGAATATTCGTTAGTTTTTCGTGAACTGCTTCGATAGAAAAACTCTCCTTGGTTTTTTAGTGATTCCATTGGTTCTATCTCAGCGCACAGTAATGTCGCCGGCTTACCCTGGAACGAAGAGGGCATTGCTAATTTAGATTTGATCCTAATTGGATCTTTTCCTTCGGCTCTACTGCGCCAGTGTTCATATTCAAATATGCGCCCTTGCTTTGTGGCGCTATTGAAGACGATTATTTTCCAACTTGGGGCCATGCAGTAATAGGTGATTCCAATGCGTGGAATTCGCCAAATCGCGCCATCGTCTGCAATTAAAAGCGTGCTTGTGCCATTGAATTCGACCTTGAATTCAAACTTATCGACCGTTTTTGTTAGTGGTTTGCTGGTCCCCGATGGTATTGCGGTCAGCGCAGTCAGGGCGATCAAGAGCAGCTTTACCGTGATTGGGCCGAAGTCAATGGCACGTTTCGACACGATAGTCTGACTTGTATTTAATTTGAGTAGGCTATTGAGCTTGAGCAAGAGAATTACCACTGGCTGGCACTGTAGTATTTCTATATTAGCGCTTTAGGGGGCCTCTCTGTTATTTAATGATGAAGTCGTTCTCACTAATTGTGGCTAAATCAAGCCAAGGATAAGAAAGGGCGCCGCGCCCGCAGTAAAGAAGCTGCTAAAATGAAGAACGGCACAAGAAATTAAATAGCTGCTGTTCTAACCTTTAGGGGGCCTATTGCGATTCGGTAAATTCGATCTTTCTATCATTCGTGAATCAGTATTCAAGCTTGATGGTGGCGCCATGTTTGGCGTGGTGCCAAAGACGATGTGGAGTAAGACTTGCTCGGTAGATGAAGACAACCGCGTTGTGCTTGCTTGCAATTTGCTTCTGATCGATACTGGCGACAAGAAAGTGCTGATTGAAACCGGCATGGGTGAACGTTGGAGTGATAAAGAAAGAGAGCGATATGGTCTGAAGTCGCTGGTCAGTTCGGCGACTGTTCTAGATCAAGTCAACCTTAAGCCAGAGGACATTGACTTTGTTGTCATTTCGCATCTGCATTTTGACCATGCTGGTGGTGCCACCATGCTTAAAGACGGCAAGCTTGTCCCTGTATTTCCTAATGCTTTGTATGTCGTGCAGCAAGGCGAATGGGATTTCGCTTTTAAGGCCAATGCTAGAGCTAAGGCTAGTTACAGACCAGATGATTTCGTGCCACTGAAAGAACAGAATCAAATTTTGTTTGTTGAAGGTGATCACGAAGTGGTGCCTGGTGTTTGGGTGAAGATCACAGGTGGGCACACCGGTCATCATCAAATAGTTTATTTTGAATCAGAAGCAGAGAAAGGCGTCTATTTCGCTGACATCCTTCCTACTAAAAGTCATATTACCCCGCCTTGGGTGATGGGCTATGATCATTATCCCCTTGTTAGTTGTGACGCTAAGTCTGATTGGTTGGCTCGAGCCGCTGAACAAAATTGGCTTGTGGTCTTTGATCACGAGCCTGGTATCCCTTGGGGCAGAGTAAAAGTAGAGAGCGGCAAGTTTGTCTTTGATGCATTGAGCGAAGACTCCCTCACTTTTGCCTCTGGCAATGGCAAGGCTTTGGCCAGTGTTGGGTAATACAAAGCGTGCTAAAAGCTGATCAATCTCATTTGAACGCCGAGCAAGTAATATCGCCGGTAGTCGAGCAAAAATATAAACCGATTGCAGAGCGGTACGTGATTTTGTTGGCATTTTTGGTCGGCCTTATTCTGGCTTTGGCGGCTCCAGGTATAGAGCAGTGGTACGTATCTTGGTTTGTCTTTAGTGCTGTACTTATTTTGACAGTGACAGCCAAGGAGCCATGGCAGGCGGCATTGCGCGGGTTGGCCGTGGGCTTTACCTACCACCTGGTCTATCTCAGTTGGTTTCTTACTTTCCGCCCGGTTTTTTGCCAAGGGACATTTTCTGTCTGCCCTCAGGCTATCACGGCTATGTTTTGGGTGATGACCTCATATTTTGAGGGGCTGTTAATTGGGGTTGGTCTCTGTCTAATCAGGGCTGTGCCGCTTACCGGTGGCTGGCTGCCGCAGCAGCACCGGGGGCGGTGGCGTCTGCCCAGTTTTATTGTTGTGCCAACTCTGTGGTTCTTGGTCGATAGAATGTGTAACACCACACAAATGCTTGGTTTCCCTTGGGCTTCTTTGCAATACGGCCAATATAAGCAGTTGGTTGTTCTTCAGGCTACTTCGCTAATCGGCGGCACTGGCCTTGCTGCCTGGATTGTTCTGGTTAACTTAAACCTAGCAGTGTTCTTAGCCAAGCTCCCTATTGTTTGCCGCTTGTTCGCCTCTGCTGGCAATACTCAAACCGTTAATGCTTTAACATTTACCAGTAAAAGAGCCATGTGGGCTAACACTGCAGTAACAGTGATTCTTTCATTGGCATTGCTGGCTTTTGGACAATATCGCCTCGATCAAGAACAAGTACTACTGCCATCGAAGCCAAAGGTAATGGTTGGTGCTATTCAGGTTGGTCGTACCCATACAGTGCACCGTGTTCATCCTACTACTGAGTTTGCTACCTATTTCGAGCTTGCTGAGAAGCTACCGACAAATTGTGTTTGTATTTGGCCTGAATGGGCCCTGCCTCTGAATTACTCTCTTGATAAAGACTTGTTGGCTCTCACTGCCAAGAAGGCCTCCAAGCGCGCTCAGTCTTGGGTATTGGGCCTTTTTGACAAAGATAGTTTGGGACGCAGATTTAATTCTGTCTGTGCTATTGAAGAAGACGGTGCAGTATTGCCGGAGGCATATCACAAGCGCTATCTTGTTCCAGTTGGTGAGTATACGCCCGACTGGATTCGCTACAGTCCGGTCGGAGTTCTGCTCTATGGGCCTAACAAGCAATACAGCGATAGTAGTTCTGGTGAAAAGCCGATGGCTTTTGAGTTGAAGAGGGCTCGTGTGGCGCCCTTGGTTTGCTTCGAGTGCGCCTATCCAAAAATATGTGCTCAAGCCGTTCTTGCTGGTGGTGAATTGTTGACAGACTCAAGCGATAACAGTTGGTTCTGCCGTTCTATTCTTAGTGATCAAATGGTGGCCTTTTCCGTTATGCGTGCAACGGAGAATCACCGTTCTTTTGTTTTTGCCACTGCTCTTGGACCTTCTGCAATCATTGATTCAAGTGGCCATGTCTTGCGCCTGGGGCAGAGGGAAGAACCGCAGGCAATTAGCTGCGAAGTACCAGTTGAACGAGATATTACACCATTTACTCGTTGGTGTTTCTGAGGCATTAAATGACTTTATTTGATCGTTACGTCTTTTGGGAAACGCTGCAGATTTTAACTGTTGGTACTTTGGCAATTCTTGGAATATTCTTTGGTACTGTTGAATTTCAAAATGTCATGGAAATGATGAGCAAGGCTGGTATGCCACTGCAAACGGTGCTGACAATCATGGCACTACAAATGCCAACTGGTATGTCTTATTGCCTTCCAGCTGGCGTTGTTGTAGCGATTATGCTTGTTTTAACCAGAGCCAGTCGTGATTGCGAAATAGTTGCTTTACAGCTCTTAGGGGTGCCGTTGCTGCGGGTGCTAGCACCTTTTCTTGGCATAGGTTTGTTTGCCTCTGCTTGTTGCTGGTACATAAGTGAAAATGTAGCACCGCAAAGTAGAGATTTGTCGAGAAGACTTTTCGCTATCTCTGCCAATAAAACTGAACGGCCCTTTGCTAACCAATTTGAATTGAGGTTTGAGCCCAAGGCAGGGCATGTAGAGAAAATTATGTTGGTGGGTAAGGGCAAAGGCGCTTTTGTAGATGGATTTGTTAGTTTCGATTTGAGTAAGCCGCCAGTGGTGAAGCTGGTTTGTGCCCAAACAGCTGAGTGGAAGAACTATTCATGGACACTACATGATGGTCGCCTATTTGAGCTACTAAATGGTGATGCCCCTGCTGTGCAAATGCAGTTTGCTGAGATGCAACTACCGGCTATTGTCAACCCTTCTGATTTGATTGATGAGCATTACCGCTCTACTCTTGAGAGAACTAGAAGCGAATTGAAGGCTTCAATCGATGCTGCCCGCGCACGGCATATTGCGGTGCCCCCCTATATCGAGTTTCAGTATTTTCGTCGCTTTTCCCATCCGCTCAGTTGCTTCTTTTTGGCCTTGGCGGCAGCACCGTTAGTGTTGTTTAGAAAGCGAAAAGGCCCTGATTTTTCAATGCTTTACGGTGCCCTAGTTATCGTCGCCTTTTTCCTTGGTCAAGAAATCTGCATGTCTCTTGTTACTAATGGTCGGCTTAATGCATTGTTAGGAGCATGGCTGCCAGTTAGTACCCTGGCTTCTTTAGGGCTGGCTCTGGCTTTCTGCTTGAGGCGTTGACTGGCTTTTAAGACGCCGATAGTTGCGCTGTAGAAATGGTGTTAGTTTGGCGTGGTTCGACCAGCTCAGTCCGCTCTCGATTTCTTGCAAACCCTGTTGAGTTTTTCCTTTTGATAGGTATGAGACGGCTGTGAGCGCATGCTTCTGACAGAGGCGTTCTGGCATTTCTTTACGCCTTTCTTCTGATAAGTTGCGAAGCTTTCGTCCACCCATGTCAGCGATTAATTTATTTAGTCGCTTTGTTCCAGTTTCATTGTTGGGCAACCAAATCGAAAAATGTTGATCGTCAAAGGCCAATAGCCAGTCTTGTGAAGACATCAGAGCCCAATAAATTGGGTAAGTGTCGTCTACACAAAGAGAGCTTACTTGCCATTTTTCTAGATATTGTTGCCATCCGTCTTCGGCGTTGAAGCAGTTATTGAATTCAGTGCAAAATTGGCGGCCATAGAAGTCAAAGCGTGAGTCTATGAAAACCGGCGCCAGGTTCTCAAAGATTAGAGCGCTGCCAATCGATGGGTCGCAGAACAAATTCTTGGTTAGGTCGGGGTACTGTTTGAGAAACTTAGTAGTCTCAAAATTAGTATCAGAATTTGTGAACCAGACAGGCTGCCCCACGGGGAATTGGCGCAGGAAGAAAAACATAGTGCTGGCGATAGCCAGTAGTGGTAAGACCTTGGTAAGTAGCTGAGAAAATTTGCAATCATAGTTTTCTCCATCCGCTCTTTCTGCTTCTGTGGTGTTGAAAAAATGATTTTTACTAAGGGCTAAGCCGATGTATGGCCAGGTTAGAAGAACCGCTACAGGAATGAAGCGATAGAACATCAGTGCGGCACAAGTGCCTCCGGCTGCCAAAATTAGCCCAGAAATTGGTACTGAACGCAGACCTATTAGAATGGCTAGCCAACCCAAAGTTAGGTATAAAAGATGATTTAAATAGAATTGTGGAAAAATCATCATGACTGGTTGGAGCTCTCTAATAGAACCAAAATCAGGTTCGGTAGTGAACGAAAGGTTGTATGCAACTAGTCCTGCTCCGTAAGGATTAATCAGCACCGCTACGAAGCATGTGAAAAGTAATAGCGAGAGGGTCTGTCGCTCAGGTGCACTTTTCTGTGCTATTGCTGTCACCAGATAGACTGTAACCATTGCTAGGCCGATGAACCAAAATGAATGCCCGTTTACCCAAATCACCATTAGTAGCGGCAGAAGCCAGAGCCGTTTGTCATAGCCTCGCTGGCGAAACCGTTCAAGCAAATAGGTGAAGACTGGAATTAGAACAAACGAGACGAGCTGCGGTCGTGCCCAGAAGAATGCTGGAGAGCAGACCAGGCTAAGTAGGCCAAAAACATAAACTGGCTTGACCCCCTGTTTGAGCAGCGAAGTCGGAAGGTGCCACAAATAGATTAGAGACACGACGAGGGCGGTGGCTAGTGCTACTAGCCAGAGGCCACCAAATTGATAGAGCCGGCCTAGGGCAACTGTGAACAACCACTGATAGATTACGATTGGTCGGTCTGAGCAGGTAAAGCTGAAGGGATCGGTGGCTGGTAGGCCGTGGGCAAGTATGTATTGACCGGTCGCAATCAACCAGGCGGTATCGGTACACTGCAATGTATGTGCAAGGGTGGCGCCAAACTTACTCAGGCAGGATAGGAGCAGAATGACAGCAAGGCAATTGGTAAGCAGTTTTTCGAGCTTAGTGCTTAGCACTGTTCTTGGGTCTTGCGCTTAACGACCATAGTGCCCGATAGTCTATCTGCTAGGCGTAGGCCGTTGCCGCGAAGCATTAAAAGGCTTTCCACTAGAACAACCAATATGGCATATGAAATACCAAAAGTTTGCAGGCTAGATAGTAAGTTTTGAGCGAAATTTTGATCAAGGCTTGGCCCGCAGGCTGTCAATAATAGAGCCGTGGCCTGATACAAGAAATATGGAGCGAGAAACACCAAATTTCTTAGCAGTGATTGCACGAGAGTTGCTGGGCGTTTTGTTCTTTTATCTACAACAGCAAGACCAAGCAAACCTTTGCCAAAACCGCGGCCACTAAAAAAACTATCTCGAAACAAGAAGACAAACAACGTTAGCATCTGAATCGGAGCGTGCGCCGTCAGTCTGGGGCCGTCTGCGCCAAAGAGGAAGCGACAAGTGACCACGGAGATTGTCGCCAGCCAAAGGCAAAACATGTAGTCATAGACAGTTACTGCGGCAAATCGCCTCATAAAGGGCGCTCGAGGCCCAAGTGTTGCCGTACAGTAAATTTTTTTTGCTGCTTGAGCTTGCGTTGCGCTAATCTCGTGGCTGAAATAGGGGATCTCTGCCACGGCGGTTTTCGATTGCTCTAACTGTATTTGACGAGGCACGTCCAAATTCTCTGTGTCATGACATCTAGGGTTGCCAATTAGTCAGAATACTCTAGAAGGTTGAGCATCAATTTTCTAGAGTATTAGATGTATTAGATTTTAACGACTGAGCAGTACATGCTGATATCAAGAAGTTGCTGGATTCGCTTTTTATCTTTATCATCGAGTCTTGCTGTACTGAGGATATTTTGAATGAGTTCTAAGAATCGCCGAGTTTTCAGTTTAGTTGCTTTGCTCTTGTTTGTCTCTCTAGTCTGTCTTGCTGATAGTGCTTTGGCTGGAAAACAGGGTGATCCTCCCCCTGAATTTGTCTTCAGACAGATTTTCGGCGGGTCCTCTAATAGATAATTTTTTTGTTTCGCGGTGTCGATAAACAATTCGATTCTATGATTGGTACCTCACAGCTGCATAGCGTCTTGCTTTGCCTTAGTCTATACTGGACTCGGTCTAAGCTTCTGGGTTTGCCTCGCTAAAGAAAGACAGAGTGGCTCCTCAGCGTATTACTGGAGATTTATACCTGGCTAACTTACTAGTGTCGTCAGAGTCTCCCACAGAAGCCGAAATGCCTACTGTCGCAAAGAAAAGGTTCTTTCTCCTCGAGCTTGAGTGGCGGGTGCGCTTTTTTGCTTTGTTTTGTGGCGGGTTTGTCGGCCTAGCGGCGCCTGGTTTTGACCAGTGGTACATACCCTGGTTCTGTATGGTGAGCTTGCTGCTTTTGACTGTAACTTCGAGAGAACCGTGGAGCGCCGCTTTACGCGGATTTTATTTCGGCTTTGGCTACAATTTAGTCTATCTGAGCTGGTTTCTTACGTTCAGACCTGTTTATTGCCAAGGTACTTTTGTTTTTTGCCATCAAGTTGTTGTCCTCGCTTTTTGGTTGTTGGTTTCAGCTGCGGAAGGAGCCTTTACTGGTATTTTCTCGTGTTTCATGAGGGCTTTGCCCTTGGTGGCTGGTTGGCTGCCATCTAAGCACCAGGGGCGGTGGCGATGGCCCGCTTTTTTTGTTGTGCCATTTCTTTGGATGCTAGTGGATAGGCTGTGTAACACCACACAACTACTCGGTTTCCCGTGGTCGGCAGTTCAGTATAGTCAGTGTCAGCAGCTTGTTGTACTTCAATCAGCCTCGCTCATTGGCGGTACAGGAATTGCTGCGTGGATAATGTTGGTGAATACGACTTTATTGTCATTGCTTCTGCGTAATGCTTGGTTTAAGAGCGTTCTGTCGTGGATTTTTGCTCGGGACCTCACCAGCGAAAGTCTACTTCCTTTTATTTTTGGCACTGACATGAAACTCGCAGCTCACTCTGTTGTTACTTTACTGATTTGTTCCGTGCTTCTTGTTTTTGGCTGCAAGAGGCTAGAGTTAGAGAGAGCGTTGCTGGCCACAAAGCAAAAAGTAACCGTTTCTGCAGTGCAAGCGGGTGTTTCTCCTAAGACACATAAAGTCTCGGACGCTTTTGTTTATTATAAGTATTTCGAGCTAATTGCGAAGGCGCCAGCCGGTACTATTTGTGTTTTACCAGAGTGGGTCTTCCCACTCGACTTTTCAAAAGACCAAGACCTATTCTCTAACACCGCTACGCGAGCCAAGCGGGATGGTCAATCTTGGGTGTTTGGTTGTTTTGATAACGATAAAGTTGGCCGCAAATTTAACTCTGTTAGCGCTATTGCTGCTAGTGGCGCAGTGTTGCCGGTTGTCTATCACAAGCGCTATCTTGTCCCGGTTGGCGAATACACCCCAGACTGGATTCGGGAGAGCCCGGCTGGAGTAATTCTCTATGGTGCTGACAAAAAGTATCGAGATACTAGCTCCGGTGAAAGACCAGTAATCTTTGATCTTGGTAAAGCTAAGATTGCGCCGGTCATTTGCTTTGAGTGTGCTTACCCGAAACTATGCGCTCAGTCTATTCGTGCTGGCGGTCAACTGATCACTGATTCAAGTGATAATAGTTGGTTTGAGCGGTCAATCTTGAGTAACCAAATGGTCGGTTTTTGTGTTATGCGCGCTGTTGAGAATCATCGTTCATTTGTGTTTTCGACCGCTCTGGGACCTTCGGCTATTATTGATTCAAGCGGGCATATATTGCAGTTGGCGCCACTTGAAGCGCCAGCTGTAATAACTAGCGAGGTGCCAGTAGAAAATGACACCACGCTCTTTACTCGTTGGTGTTTTTGAGGCATACCATAGTGCCAGTGATTCTATCGGCTATTCGCAACCCTTGACCGCGAAGCATTAAGAAGCCCTCGGCGCAAAATAAAAGAATCAAATAGGAAATTGCGAAAATCTTGAGGCTAGTTAGCATATTTAGGCTAATGAAATGATAGCCATTGCTATTAAGGATGGCGCAGAGCTGGTAGAGAAAATAAGGCCCAAGAAAAACTAAATTTCTCACTATTGATTGCTTGCAGCTGGCTGGAAGGTTGCTCGTTCTGTCTATCACTGTTAGACCAAGTAAACTTTTGCCAAAAGTTCTTCTGCTTAATAAATTATCTCTGAGAAGAAAAATTGTCAGTGCAATCAACTGTATTGGCGCATTTGCCGTAAGTTTTATGCCACCTGCTCCGAAGCAGAGCTGGCAACCAACAACTAAAACTGTCGCGATCCAGAGGCAAAGCAAGTAGTCATAGATCCAGGTTGCAGATACTCTGCGCAGAATCGGTGCTCTACTCAGGTTATTTCTCGAATTCGCGGCTTGGCAAGCAGCGACTGCCAAAGGAGAGGCGGAATGGTGCAGATCTTTTTTCTCAATCTGAAGGTTTAGCAAAGCTTTTCTCTTTTGAACAATGGTCAGTTTTCAAGAATACAAGACATACTGCTTCTAGTGGGTCTTGTGCTTGAAAATTTTTAGATAACTTCGATGGCAATTTTTCGATGTTCAACGACAAATGCATTTGAATTTAGAAATAGAGCAAAATATCAAGTTACCAAGAAGTTGCTGGGTTTTCTTTTTAAGCTATTATCGAGTCTTGTCGTATTGAGGATATTTTGAATGAGTTCCAAGAATCGCCGAGTTTTCAGCTTAATTGCTTTGCTTTTGTTTGTCTCTCTTGTCTGTCTAGCAGATAGTGCTTGGGCTGGAAAGTCTGAAAACGACCAGCATACGTCGTTTCTTTACAACTATCTTCTCTCTGCCGGATTTAACGCAAATAGATAGTTTGGTTTAGTATTGTCAGATAAAATTTAAATTAGCTATCAGTGGTTTACTACTGGCCAATTGGCAAAAATACAATCTGCCTCATGCCATTGCCTCCAGATTTTCCGGCAGGTCGGTAGTTTTTTAAGATAGCGTTGACAACAGGTATCCTCCAGATATGCCCACTGTGCTCATTAGCATCGTGGGCATTTATGATTACAGCCCCGTAGGCTTTTTCTTCTAGTCTTTGCATAAGCAGGTCGAGTTGACCAGGATGCAGGGCGCCGATATTTAAAATTGTGGTGGCATCAACCATGGCCGGTTTTGTTCCAGCAAATATTGCTAGTGATGGGTCTTCTGTTAGTAACAGTTGTTTGGTTGAGAGACTCTGGCTCAGTCGGCTAATTGTTTCAATGGTGTCTTGGGTATCGTTCCGCAAACCATGACAGTAAGCTATTTCGCCGCTAAAGTTCAAGAGCGGTGTCAAACTTACGGCACTAGCAAAAATAATTGCTGTGGCGAAGTTCTGGGGCAGCTTTTCTAGTTTTATGGCGGCTAGCCAGAAGATTGCCAGTTCGCAGCAGAGCAGGTGATTGTGAAAGGCACCACGTAGTCCCATAGTGTAGAGGGCTAGGGCGAAGCAGCTAATCAGTAGAATTGTTGGCAGGGCTTCCAGGTTGTCTCGCCTTTTCGATACGCCCGCGGGCGTGCTGACCAATTCTTTTTTCTGCCACTTTGTGGCAGCGACAATCACTACTGCAGCGGCTATGGTTTTTGGGTCTAAGAGAAACGGTATGAGAAACAGCTTGATTGTGTCCCATTCCCAGGGCAGGCCAGCCGCATAAGAAAGATGACTCCAGTAGCCCCCGGTCAGTGCTTGAACAGAAATTGCTATAACAAGAGATGGTGCGGCATAGGCCACAAGGTACTGTAGGCCTAAGCGCCTTTGCCTTTTGTAGAAGGCGAAAAGAATAGTGGCGAGCATAAAGACGAAGTATTGTTGTTTGGTGTACATGGCCAAAATTGACAAGATCACGGCCGCATAAGACAGTTTCGGTTGCTCACCATCGGTAGTGCCAAGCCAGGCTTTGGCAAATCTTTCTAGAGCAAGTACAGCTAGGCTCAGGCCGAGCAAATCTACTCTGGCCACCGAAGACCAGTGCAGCACTGGTAGGGTGCTAGCAAACAAGACAATGGCAATAATCATATGAAAATCGCTGACGCGGCAGCGTTTGAGTAGCGCACCAAAGCTGAGAAAACAAAGCAGGGTCGAAGCCATTGTAAGAATACGCAAGGGCCAGAAGCTGGTGCCAAATATTTTTAGTAAAAGACCACCAATAACAAAATAGAAAGGATTGTATATAACAACGCTCCAGGGCTCTTTTGTCAGCGCTGTTAAATCGTAAATATTGGCCCCCTGCGAGAGCTGTAAGCAGGCCCACAAGACATGGCCTTCGTATTCAATGGCATAGGGATTGCTGCGGGCTAAGCCCCAGCATGTGGTATAGACGCAGGCAAGAAAACCAGTGACTAGCATCAGACCGGCCACTTGCGCTACATAAAGTGGTTCGGCCTTAAGTCTGATCTTGATCTCTGCGATATTGAGTGCAGTCATTCAACCCCTAGAGCGGCTTCTGCAGAAACGCCAACTGGGTCGTTTAGGCAAGGTTTTGTCCAAATGTTGTAGCGTTCTTTGTTAAACAGCTCCGGCAGGCAAAGTGCTTGAATAAGCATGACAATCCACCATAGCGGAGCCATAAACATCAAAGGAATAATGTGGTTCCAGTCAATTTTTTTGTCAAACTTGATGATGGCAATAAGAAACAGTGGATAACTTAAAAGTGAAGCTAGGGCACCGGCTATGTTTACTGCGGTGATGGGGCTGGCACCTGTGAAAAATCCGAAGGTCCATTTGAGCATGCCTAGAGCTGAGCACCAGTTGAGAATAAATAGAATAATGCGCCAATTAAAGAAATGGCCGTAGGTGAAATAAAGATAGAAGTAGCCATCAATTATCTTATAGAGTGTAAAGCTGCCCATAATCAAAGCTTGAATGTAGCCAAAGACAACCAGAGGCATGCTGTAAACATCTATTATGCTTGTGTTCAGGCGCAAGTGGCGCACTAGGTTATTGAGGCCACCGCGGGCCCAGCGTGCTCGTTGCTTCCAGAACCAAGCGAAACTTTCGGGCATATTTGTGTATGCCATCGTACCTTCTGTGAAAGATAGATGGTATCCCGCTCTAACTAGGCGAATAGCTACGTCCATGTCTTCAGATAAGCCAAAAGTAGAGAAGCCGCCACAGTCAACCAGCTCCTTTTTTCGGAACATGCCGCATTGACCAGAGTTAATAACGTTGGCATTTACTTTGGTCATAATCGAGCGTAAGAGTGAGGCATAGAGCTGCTCTACGTGTACCCACATCAAGACACCCTCTTGTCGATTTTTTACGGCAATCGGGCAGGTGGTGGCAGCCGTTTTTTCTTGTTCGAGGTCCTTTTGCATTTCCATTAAGGCATTAGGCTCAATTTCGGTGTCACCATCAATGATGGCCACTAACTGGCCTGTGGCTCTAGCGATGGCCATATTAAGAGTGGCTGCTTTGCCCGTATGGGCCTGCCTGATTAAGGTGACTGAGGGTATACGTGAAACAATTTCGGCTGTGGCGTCGGAGCTACCGTCATCGACAACGATAATTTCTTTGTCGCCGTTAAACTCTGCTTTGATTACCGATTGCACGCAGGCTTCGATGTAGCGCTGCTCGTTGTGAGCAGGAATTATTACTGTGACACTAGTGAAAGCACTGTCTGCTTTGCGTCTTTTCGGTTTGTAAAAGAGCAAGAGATAGTACGAGAGCGTGACCAGAAAAAAGATCACGGTCAGGATGTCTGTCACTATCTTAACGGCAGGGTGCATCGCCACCAATTCTATTTGTTTGTTATTAGGTCAGTTTATATAGTGCGACGATTGTTGACATGTGCTTGTTCTCATCGAAGCTTTGCCAGAACCAGTCGACTCTATTTGCAGCCCCAGTATTAGAATGTTTGATTGTTCTTAAGGCTCCTGACTACTGGTAATTTCACCCCTATTTGCGCTAACGTGTTAGTTTGATTCTCTGGTTTTGCAAAGTCTAGTGTCAGCTTTAATCTCCGCTCATATAAAGGATGAGGCTTCAGCTCTTGCCTCTTTGCCCTCTTCTGGTCACTCTGAGTGGTACTGGCGTCTCGCTGCGGCTATTTGTGGCGCCGTTCTTGGTTTGGCCGCTCCAGGTCTAGAGCTGTGGTATCTGCCTTGGTTTTGGACCACCAGTCTTTTGCTTTTGACTTTTTCGGCGAAATGCCCTTGGATGGCCGGTGTTCGTGGCTTTTGCTTCGGCCTCGGTTACAACCTAGTCTATTTGAGTTGGCTCCTTACTTTTCGCGCCGCCTATTGTCAAGGTACCTTTGCTTTTTGTCCCCAGTTCGCTGCCTGCACCATGTGGCTTATGTTGGCTGCCTGGCAGGCTTTATATGTTTCGATTTTCCCTTGCGTTATTAAAGCATTGCCCCTGATAAGTGGATGGCTACCGCTCCGAGTGGAGAGTAGATGGCGTTGGCCGACATTCGTCGTGCTGCCCATAGCCTGGGTTTTGATTGATCGAATGTGCAATACAACACAACTATTGGGCTTTCCTTGGTCACCATTGCACTACAGTCAGTATAAGCAATTAGTTATTATGCAAACTGCCTCAATCGTGGGCGGAGTAGGAATCAGTGCCTGGATTATGCTGGTGAATGCCAATCTCGCTGCTTTGCTGGCGTCTGCTGCGAGTGGCAAAATGAAGCTTGCTACCATTGCCTTCACCTCTAAAAAACAGCTGTTGGCTAATACTGCGTTGACAGTTTTGCTGACTTTGTTGCTTTTACTTTTTGGTAGTTCACGCCTAGAGCGTGAGGGTAAGGCTGACAAAGAAAAAGTTCTGTTTTCGGCATTGCAGGCCGGTGTGTCGGTCAAAGCTCACAAGGTCTCGGCGGCAGATGTGCTCAGCAAGTATATTCAACTCAGTATCGAGAGCCCGGCTAATTCTGTTTGTGTTTGGCCTGAATGGTCTATGGCTCTGAATTTTAGCGGGACCTCTAATAACCTGCAGGCTGCTGCTCATCTGGCTAGGCGAAACAAACAATCTTGGCTTATGGGAGTATTTGATTTAGACAACCAAGGGCGATTATTCAACTCTGTTTGTGCCATTGAGCAGAGCGGCCGAATTTTGCCAGACGTTTATCATAAGCGCTACCTCGTGCCGGTGGGAGAGTACACCCCCGATTGGATTCGGCTATCACCCATTGGGGCTGTGCTCTATGGTGTGCATAAAAAATATAATGATATGAGCTCGGGTGAGACCCCAGCTGTTTTTTGCTTAGATAGAGTCAAAGTAGCTCCTCTCCTTTGTTTTGAGAATGTCTCACCGCAAATTTGCGCTGCTAGTACCAGAGCTGGTGGCGAAGTATTGATAGATTCAAGTGACAATAGTTGGTTTGGCCGCTCAATATTGAGCGACCAAATGGTGTCATTTTGTGTCTTGCGTGCCGTGGAGAATCACCGCTCTTTCGTCTTCGCAACAGCCCTGGGGCCTTCTACCATGATTGATTCTAGCGGTCATATTATTCGTCAAGCCGGTCGCGATCAGACGGCTACCATTAGTGCTGAGCTGCCCGTAGAGCGCGACATAACGCCATATACGCGCTGGTGCTTCTGAGGCTGACTGAAAATTGAAGCTCTACGATCGCTATATTATGATTGAGACTATACAGGTTTTGACTGTTGGTACCTTTGCAATCCTCGGTCTTTTTTATGGTACTACTGAGTTCAAAAACGTCATTGATATGATGACACAGTCTGGCTTGTCACTGCAGACGGTGCTTACGATCATGGCTCTGCAGCTTCCCACCGGCGTTGTCTATTGTCTACCGTCGGGAGTGCTGATGGCGGTGATGTTAGTGCTGATTCGCTCTAGTCGTGATTGTGAAGTAATGGCTTTGCAGCTACTGGGCGTGCCCTTATTACGAGTGCTGGCACCTTTTCTCGTTATTGGCTTGCTTAGTTCTTCAGCGGCTTTTCTTGTTTCTGAATATGCTGCACCGCAGTGTCGAGATTTGGCACGCCGCTTATTTATTATTGCTGCCAACAAAGCCCAGAGACCTTTTCCCGAACGCTCAGAATTGAGGCTTGAAGAGAAGGCCGATGACGGCAGAGTTGTTAGCACTGCTAAGATTATCGAACTGGGCAAAGAGAGCTTCATTGGCCCTGGCGAAGGCAAGAAAGTATTGGGCTTGGTCTGTTTTGATTTGACTACCAAGAATGTGGTTAAGCTCATCTATGCAAGTTCTGCCCAGTGGCAGAACTGCGGTTGGACACTTAATGACGGCAGAATCTATGAGCTGGTTAATGCCGCCCTGGTCTCAGGTGAATCGGCCGGAACTGGGGTACAGATGCAATTTGCATCGATGCAATTGCCCTTTGTTGTGCAATCAGACAAAACAATCGGTTTAAATTTTAAAACAACTTTGGATAAGACTACAGGCGAATTACTGGCCAATATCAGAACAATTGAGAGTCGTGCAATAAAGGTGCCACCCTATCTTTTAGTGCAATTTCACCGGCGATTTTCATATCCGCTGAGCTGCTTCTTTCTGGTTTTAGCGGCAGCGCCGATGGTGCTTTTTCGTAAGCGTAAGGGGGCTGATTTTTCACTGATATATGGTGGCATCTTAATCGTTAGTTTCTTTTTTCTTCAGGAGGTAACTATGGCGTTGGCTGTCAATGGCCGCCTGGATGCGGTTTGGGCTACTTATTTGCCTTTAGTTCTGCTCACTGGATGTGGATTTCTCTTAACTATTGTGCTGAGGCGGGCTTAAGCTTTGTGCTGCTAATAACTAGTCTTTTAACTTATTTGTAAAATTTGTCATATTCGGCCCTAGCCTCACGATGTCAGGCAGGTATTGGGCGTGCGCTCCTCTGCTAGTATTATTTGTCATATTTGGAGATGGTAAGAATGAGCGAAAAGAAAAGACGCCTAGTTAGTTTAATTGCATTGGGCTTGTTTATAACAATTGTTGGTCTGGCTAATGCTGCCAATGCTGGTGGCCCAGGCACCCCTCTTGAGGAAACTTTGTTGCAGATCCAGTTAAGACAGGCTGCTAACCGCTAGTTATTAGTTAGCTATTCGGTCTGAAAACTGTTTGGGTAACTCCATTACCGCCAGAATTGTTTGCTGGGTGATAGTTCTCGAGAATAGCTTCTAGAAATTGATTCCGCCAAATAAATCCACGATGCTCTTTGGCGTCGTGGATATTTATTATTACGGCCCCATACGATTTTTGCTTCAGTCTTTGCACTAATGCTTGGAGTGATTGCGGATGTACCTCGGCTAAATTGAGCAAGGTGGTGGCATCTATCATTGCCGGTGTGGCACCAGCGAATATGGCCAGAGAAGGGTCTTCGCTCAAAATGGGCTTACTCTTGCAGGCTTTTCGCAGCCAACTAATTGTGCTCTCGGTTTCGACTCTCATTGATTGGCGGTAAGCCAGCTCTTTGCCAAAAGCATTCAATTGCAGCAGGCTTAGTGCTGAAGCTACTATAAGGGTCGCTGCTAAAGCCGTTGACAGAACATTTGATTGACTCGCTGAGGCTTTGAGCGAGAGCTGCTTAAGGCTTAGCCCGGTAAGCCAAAAGAGGGCAAATTCGCTGCAGAGTAAGTGATTGTGGTAGGCCCCACGTAAGCCCATGGTATAAGCGGCTAGTAGTAGTGAGGTCGCCAGTAAGAATGCGGCCAATTGCCAAATGTCTTTGTCTTTGTCGTCTTCTTCTTCTTCTTCTTCTTCTTTCTTGCCTAAAATCTTGCAGCCCGCCCAGATAACTGCGGCTGTGGCGGCGATTGTTTTTGGGTCGAGGAGAAACTGGCTTATAAATGGTTTGATTGTCTGCCATTCCCAGGGCAGTGCCGAAGCGTATGAAAGGTTTGCCCAATAACCTCCAGTTAGTGCTTGAATCGCGCTTGAAACTACTAGTAAGAGGCCTAACCAGCTGCCTAAGTAGAGGAGACTTAGTCGCCTTTGTCGTTTGAGAAAGGCGAATAGAACCATGGCCAGCATGAAGACAAAATATTGTTGTTTGGTGTAGAAGGCCGCCCCCGCGAAAAGCAGAGCGGGCCAAGAGAATGATATTCTTCCGTCTTTTTTTTCAAGCCAAGCTTTGACAAATCTCTCTAGCGACAGAAGTGCCAGAGCCAGGCCGAGAAAATCTACTCTTGCTACAGATGACCAGTGCAGTACTGGCACAGCACTGGCAAAGAGTGTAATGGCAATTATGGTGTGAAAGTCGCTACAGCGGCTACGTTTTAATAGACTGCCTAAGGTGACAAAGCTGATTAGAGCAGCAGTCATTGAAAGCATGCGCAGTGGCATAAAGGTGGTGCCAAATGTTTTCGTGAGAGCGGCACCGAGCAAAATAAAGAGTGGATTGTAGATAATCACGCTCCAGGGTTCTTGGCTAAGGCCGGCTTGATCATAGATATTCTTGCCTTGAGCTAGTTGCAAGCAGGCCCATAGAACATGACCTTCGTACTCAATGGCGAAGGGAAATTTTATGGCAAAACCCCAGATGCCTGAATAGAGAAATGCTAGGGTTGAGCAAACCAATAGAAGTGCACATACCATGAGCTTGTAGAATGCTGAATGTTTCTCTTCTGGCGCGCTCATTGGCTGGGCACCCCGGTCATCAGAGATGGTAGCTTGAAGTATTTATTAGTAAATTTGTTTTCCCACGGAGCGGTCCTGAATGTGCCGTCTTTGGTGATTTGCTTTCGAGCCTCAGGGGTCAAGAGAAGTGTTTTCGGGTAGCGCCCTTGCAGAATTATCGCTAATGGCACGCTCGACCAATGGTTCAATGGGGTTGCTGCTAGCCAGTGTTGCTGGCCCATATCTATTAATCTTTCTTGGCTGTTCATCAACACTTCGCTAAGTTTAGTAGTGCAGATGCTCCACTGGTAGCTTTGCACTAGCGCTGTTGTTAAGAACACTAGGGCAATAGCGCTTGCTAAAATAGCTCTTGCTAAAGTGATTCTTGTTAGAGTGACTTTTGCTAGAGCGCTGTTGGTAGCCATTTTTAAGTCTGGCTCTGAGACTCTCTCGAAGACTGCGCAGAGCATCAGTAAGCAGAATGGAGCGAAGAGAAAGCGACCATAGTGAAGTGTTTGATACCAACACTGTAGATTGACTGACCAAACAATCATCATGGTGGCGCTAGCTGTGCCAAATATCCAGCTTAAGACAAGCTTCGTCCGTAGTGCTTTTTCGTTTGCTGCCAAGTTTAGTTGGGTTAATCCTAGAGCGAGACTGCCGCCGGTGGCGCATATCAGCATTGTGGAGAAACCAGTTCTGAGCATTTCAGTCAACGTTGCTACTTTGAGGGTTTCTTGCTCGTAAGCGTTTCCGATTGCCAGTAAGAAGGCAAGGCGGACCCCCGCTAGCAGAAAGAGGCTGGTAATTAGAATTACTTCTGCTGTATTGATTTGTTTTCGCTTTGCGAGCCAGGCCGCAGTTGCTATTAGGGTGAGAAATATAATTGATACCGGATGCAGTGCGGCGAGAAGAATCGCCCCTGCTAGATTGAGTGCGGTTGCTAGTTTTCCTTTAGAGATTAATACACTAAAAAGTAATGGCCAAGCCAATTGGCAGACGATTAGATTCTCCGAAATCTGAGTAGCTTGCGCTGGAATAGAGAGCAGACCAATGGCAATTAAGGGCCAGAGCATAAGCTCAACTTGTCTCTGGCGCGCCAGCAACCAGCAAATCAAAATTGAAGCGAAGGGAATTATGGCGTAAATAGAGCAGAAGACCAAGCTGGTTGTATCTACGTCTTCAGTAACTCTCACCATTATCTGTGCTGGTAGGGTTAAGAGGACTACAGCTACTCGATTATGTGGAATAAGCAGCTCTCGACTCTCAAGAATGCTTATTAGATAGTAACTGCCATCGAAGGTCAGGGCTAGTTTTGCCCAGGCTGTTATCATGGCCGAGATGAGAAAGGCGCCAGCAATTATATTTTTTGCAAGATTTAGGGCTGACACTCAGCCTCCGTCTTTGCTGCACTTAGTTCAGCATTGAAGGTTTGATTGGCCTTGGTCCATTTATTTAGCCGTTCTTTGTTGAAGACTTCTCCTAGGCAAGAAGTTTGAACTAATGTGATTGCCCACCAAAATGGTGCCATGAAGAGCAAGGGAATGATGTGAAAGATATCGATTTTGCGATCATATTTGATAATGGCAAATATGTAGAGCGGATAGCACAATAAGGAACTCAGTGCCCCCAAGATATTAATGGGTGTCAAGGCTGTTTCTCCGTTGAAGAATCCAGTACTCCACCTAAGTAGGCCTAAAATTGAGCACCAATCAAGAAAGAATTTGGCTACAGCAAAGCTCAACCACTGGCCCTTTGAGAGAAAGTAGGTGTAGTAGCCAGTGGCAATTTGATAGATGGTAAACGAGCCCATCACCAGGCCTTGCACATAGGTGAAAATCAAAAGTGGCAGGGTGTAAACATCAATTATTTTCTTGTTCAGGCCAAGATGGCGCCTAATGCAGGTCAGGGGACCGCGAGACCAGCGTGCTCTTTGAGAGATTAACCAAGATAGTTGCTCTGGCATGTTGGTGTAAGCGCTAGTGCTTTCAGTGAAAGCCAGATGGTATCCGCGTCTTATTAATCGGATAGAAATATCCATATCGTCAGCATAACCAATGGTAGAAAAACCACCACAGCTTTTCAGCTCGTTTGCCCGATACATAGCGCACTGGCCTGAGTTGACAATATTGGCGTTAACTTTGGCCATGATGGAACGCAAAAGGGCCGAATAGACTTGTTCTATATGCAGCCACATGAGCAGGTGCTTGGTGCGGTTTTTGACGAGGATGGGGCAAGTGGTTCCTACTACGTTTTCTTGTTCTAAGGTCTTTTGCAACTCTATAAAAGTATTGCCAGTGATTTCGGTGTCACCATCTATTGTGGCAATTAGTTGTCCTTGGGCTTGAGCGATTGCTAAATTGACAGAAGCTGCTTTACCGGTATGAGCTGTGCTTATGAGCTTCACCCCTGGTATTTGCGAAACGATGTCGGCGGTGCGATCTGAGCTACCGTCGTCAACCACAATTATTTCTTTGAAGCCTTTGAACTGTGCCTCTTGCACTGCGCCAATACAAAGGCCTATGTATTTCTCTTCGTTGTGGGCCGGAATTATTACCGAAAGGCTTTCGAACGATTTTTCTGCTTTTGTCTGCCGTGGACGATAAAAAAGAAGGAAATAGTATGACAGTATCACTGCCAGGAAAACCAGGGTGATGCCGTCTGCTAGTAGTTTGAACAGCTTGGCAGGATCACAGAAGTCTTCCATTTTGTTCCTAATTTATTGCACAAACTTGTTTGCCAACTGGCCGCAAGCTGCATCAATATCGGTGCCGCGCTCAAGGCGAATGGTGACGGTTTTACCTGTGCGCCCTGCCGCATTGGCGAAGCGGTGCTGAATTTGCAGCTCAGGGCGACCGTACATAACTTCGCCTTCGTTGTTCTTGGTGGGGTTGAAGGGAATTAAATTGATGTTGCAGTGCAAATCTTTTACCAGTTCAGCTAACTGCATGGCTTGCTCGACTGAGTCGTTCACTCCTTCAAGTAATACATACTCGATTGTCACTCGTCGTTTTGTGGTTTTGTAATAATCGCGCACTGAGGCCATCACTTCGTTGATTGGCCATTTCTTAGTGATCGGTACAATTTCTTCACGAGTGTAAGCGTCAGGGGCGTGTAGTGAGAGGGCCAAGGTCACTGGCAGATTCTCTTCTGCTAGGCGTCTGATACCAGGCACTACACCTGAGGTAGAAACAGTGATATGGCGAGCACCAATGCCTACCGATTGATTAACAACATGAATAGAAGCGATTACTTCTTCTGTATTTAACAGTGGTTCGCCCTGGCCCATATATACGATGTTGGCAATGCGCTGGCCTGATTCCCGCTGAATTGACATGGCTTGGTCAACGATTTCTTGGCTGGTTAAGTTGCGCTTAAAGCCCAAATAACCAGTGGCGCAGAAAGTGCAACCGACAGCACAGCCGACTTGCGATGAGAGACAAGCTGAGAGGCTAGGCCGGTCTTGGAAAGTCATTAAGACTGATTCAACTAATTTGCCGTCGGCAAGCTCAAAGAGATATTTGCGGGTGCCATCTCTGCTCACTTCAAGGTGGGCAATCTTGAGCAATGGCACTTGGGCTACTTGATTAAGCTTTTCTCGCAACTCAACTGAGAGATCTGTCATCTCTTCAAAAGTGTTTGCATATTTGACATAAATCCAGGTGTGAATTTGTTTAGCTCTGAAGGCTGGTAGGCCCTGCTCTTTGACAAATTTAGTCAATTCTTCCAAAGAGAGGCCTGAGAGCGCCTTCTTTTGTAGGCTCGGGGCTTGCTCTTGAGGCTCTGTGCTTAGGTTCGGCTCGTTCATTTTTGCTGTCCGTGATATTCAGTTTTGTTCATACTCAAGTTCATAGTCTTGATCTTAGTTCGAGCCAGCCAGCCCTGTTTAGGCGCGCTTGACGAGCATCCATGATAGCAGGCTTCGCTCTGAGAGCTTCTCAAGAGGGATGCTGCAAGATGTTAAAATAGCCGTGGTACTGGCGGCGTGGCAAGTGATTGCGCGGTAAGATACGCCGTGATGCGTTCTATTATGGTGGGAGATTGAGCTGATGTTGGATGTTCTGGAAGAGCGGGCGAAAGGTTTTCTCAAGCATTTATTTGGAGATACCAACGAAAAGCGCGTTCAGCATCTACAACCTTACGTTGACAAGGCCAATTCGTTTGACACAGCGATGCAGAAGCTGACTGATGAAGAACTACAAGGCAAGACCGCTGAATTTAAAGCCAAAATCGCCGAAGCGCTTAAAGATGTCGAAGACGTTAAGTTAATACCTGACGAAACACCGAAAATGCCTGGCCAGATGCGCACAAAGAAAGACATTGTGCTGGCCCGTGTTCTCGAAGAAATTATGCCTGAAGCTTTTGCCGTTTGTCGCGAAGCTGGTAAGCGCGTGCTTGGTATGCGGCACTTTGATGTGCAGTTCATGGGTGGTGCCGCCCTGCACTTTAACAAAATTGCTGAAATGCGTACTGGTGAAGGTAAGACCCTGGTTGCCACCTTACCTACTTATCTCAATGCTCTAGCTGGCCGAGGTGTTCACGTCGTTACTGTTAACGATTACCTCGCTCGTCGAGATTCCGAATGGATGGGCCGTCTATACAACTTCCTCGGCCTCAGTACTGGTTTGGTTTATTCACACCAGCCTGACCATGAAAAATATCAAGCTTATCGCGCTGATATTACTTATGGTACTAACCACGAATTTGGTTTCGATTATCTGCGCGACAATATGCGCAAGTCACTTGATGAGCTTGTGCAGCGTCCTTATTACTTCGCCATTGTCGACGAAGTCGATAACATTCTTATTGATGAAGCTAGAACACCTCTAATTATTTCGGGCTTCCCCCGCGATTCTCATACCGATCTCTATGTGCGTATGTCACAGCTTGCCCCGCTGCTTGAGCGCGGTAAAGATAAAGACGATGAAGAGTGCGACTACTGGGTTGATGAAAAACAACGCAACGTATTGCTTACTGAGCAAGGCATCATCAATGCTGAGAAAATGCTTGATGTCGGTGACCTCTTTGATATGCACCACAACTATTCGCACCACTTAGTGCAAGCTTTGCGGGCCAAAGAGCTTTATCGCATCGACACTGAGTATGTCATTCATCCAGACGAAGAAGGCAAACCTGAAATTTGTATCGTTGACGAGTTTACCGGCCGTATGATGCAAGGCCGCCGCTGGAGCGATGGTCTGCACCAAGCGATTGAAGCGAAAGAACGTGTGCCGATTCAAGAAGAGACCATGACTTACGCTTCTATCACCTATCAAAATTTATTCAGGCTCTATCCTAAGTTGGCCGGTATGACTGGTACAGCCATGACCGAAGCTGCTGAATTCTCCAAGATTTATAATCTCGATGTGGTGGCAATTCCTACTAACCGTGGCAACCAGCGTATTGACTATCCAGACATCATCTACAAAAACGAGCGCATGAAGTACATCGCTGTTGTAGAAGAAATTGTTGATATGCACCAATTAGGCCGCCCGGTATTGGTCGGTACGGTTTCGATTGAAAAGTCAGAGCTAATCGATGAGCTTTTAAGCAAACCGCAGAAGATGAATGAGTATTTGATTTGGAAAATCAAGAATATTGATACTCACATGAAGGCCCGCAACCTCAGTGGTGAGACCATTGATGGCTTGCGCAAAATCTTTGAGCGCCCGGGCCAAATTGATATCGATAAATTGCAAGAGTTAGTAAAGAAGGCCGAGTCTGAGTTACCTAAAGAAGAAGAACTAGCTGAGCGACTATTTTCGATGATGCGCACCGCTAAAGTAGTAGCAGCCATTCGCAAAGGCATTGATCACCATGTCTTGAACGCCAAGCAGCACGCTAAAGAAGCGATGATTGTTGCTCAGGCTGGCCGCAAAGGCGCAGTAGTCGTTGCAACTAACATGGCTGGTCGTGGTACTGACATTCTTCTTGGTGGTAACGCTGAGTATCTAGCTAAAGAAAAGCTATTGAAAGAGTTTCCAGATACCGAAGAGTTGCATAACGATCCAGAAAGACTGGCTCTCTATGAAGAGAAGGTCAAAGAATTGACCCCGAAAATGAAAGAGCAAACAGACAAAGAGCACGACGAAGTTGTTGCTGTTGGTGGTTTGCACATTATCGGTACTGAAAGGCACGAAGCGCGAAGAATCGATAACCAGTTGAGAGGCCGGGCCGGCCGTCAGGGCGACCCGGGCACGACCCGCTTCTTCTTGTCGCTTGAAGATCAACTGATGCGTATTTTTGGCGGTGCTGCCATATCGCGCTTGATGGATATGATCAAGGCTGATGAAGATATGCCGATTGAATCGGGCATGGTGAGCAAGTCTATCGAGAATGCCCAGAAGAAAGTTGAAGCGCACCACTTCGATACAAGAAAGCACGTGTTGCAGTACGACGATGTGCTCAATACTCAGCGTGAAGTTATTTACCGCGAACGCCGTCGTATCTTAGAGAAAGCCGACCTCAAGATGGGCATGCACGACATGCTACGCGAGCACTTAGACTTGATTTTAGAAGCTCAAATCGATCCTGATTCATCCAGCGACCTCTGGGATGATGAACAGCTCCCTGAAGTTCTGCGTAACCTGGCAGTTGATATTCCAATGTTGGCTGAAGTGAAACCAGAAGAACTTAAGGGTCTTGCCTACGAAGATCTGCGGCAGAGACTTTGGGAAGATGTGCAGCTGGCTTACAAAGTGCGCGAAGAGCATATTGGCGCTGAAGATATGCGCGAATTTGAGCGACAGGTCTTGTTGCACAATATTGATAGTAAGTGGGTTGATTATTTGCATAATATCGATCTGTTACGCGAAGGCATTCAGCTCAGAGCTTATGGTCAAAAAGATCCATTGCAAGAATACAAACGCGAAGCCTTCAATATGTTCAATCAGCTTCTGCGCAGTATTCAAGCCGAGTCTATTCAGCAAATCTTCCGTGCTCAACCGCAATCGGTAGATGTCGATGATCTTGATAATCTCACTTTTGAGAATCTACCTGAAGGGATGACTCCAGAAGATTTGATCAACATCATCAAGCAAGTGCAAGAAGCTCAAGGTATTAATCCTGATGGCGAAAATGGCTTTATCAGTATTGAAGACCTAGAAGCGTTGCTTGGTGCCCAAGGTGTCAATGACTTGCTTAGCGGTGAACAAGTTGACGGCCAAGTTGACGAACAAGTAGAAGACGAGAGTTCTAATGGAGCAGGCTCTAGTGAAGCCCCTTCAGAAGATGCTAGCGAGCCAGAAGCTGTGTCTGAGTCAAAAGACGACGAGCAGAAGAAAGAAAAGTAATGCTCTTTCTCTCCTTTGATACGAGTGGGCGTGAATTGACAGTCGCTCTGTTTGATGGCGGCAAAATAATAGATTGCCAGCGCATAGACTTTGCTGATCTGGCTGTAGACGACCCGCGCTTGCCCCTTAGTGGCAATATGGTTGGGGCCAAGAGAGCCAATCGCCAAGAGTCGAGTAGTCTTTTAATTCCGACGATAGATAGGCTACTGACTGCAAATCAGTTGAGTAAATTTGATATTGGTGCCATTGCTGTAGGCATTGGTCCTGGTGGCTTTACTGGCATCCGTGTAGCGATTACGACAGCCCGCACTCTAGCTCAGGCACTTAAGCTGCCCCTGGTTGGTTTGAACTCACTTGAAGTGGCCTGCTTCGATTTGCTTGAGCAAGCTCTGCCAAATTTGACTGCGGCAGAAGTTGCCCAGCAAATATTTGGTGTGATTAAGGCTGCCTCGCGCAGTCACTGCTATCTTGCCGTCTATCGCCCAGAGTTAGTTCAAGATTTCTATGATGTCGTTGCCGTGCAAGAGCCCATTTACTTAACTTATGAGAGCCTGCCAGAGAAATTAGCTCGCTGCCCGCTCTGGCATGTGGACCCTGCAGTTATGGCTAGATTGCCTATAGCTGAAGGTGCAATTGAGCCGGTTTGGCGGGCGCAATTGAGCCCGGTCGTTAATAATATTGCTTCATTACAAGCCAAAATGGCCTGGCTTCGGGTATCTTTGAAGGGATTGGGCGCTTCTGCATTTGATTATCGGCTGACCGAGCCACTTTATTTGCGGGGCGCATCGGTGACTCTGAAAAACGGCGATGCCATCGAAAAAGTCGAATCTAGTTGAGATAAGCGCTCTAACCCTGAGCGATCTTGAGCAAGTCATGGAAATTGAACCCGTGGCTTTCGGCTCTCATCATTGGTCGCGCCAATCTTTTACTAATGAGCTGACTAATCCTACCGGTCATTATTTCGCCGCTCGCGATTCTGAAGATAAACGACTCTTGGGTTATTCTGGTTTCTGGCTGATTGGTGAAGAGGCTCACATTACTACTCTGGCAGTGCATCCAGATTTTCGCCGCCGTCATGTGGGTGAGCGCTTGCTGGTTAGCGACATCATTCAGGCTCGCAAGGTAGGAGCCGAATGGATCACGCTAGAAGTGCGAGTATCTAACGACTCTGCCCAACGTTTGTATGGTAAATATAGTTTTCGCAGCTTAGGTGTGCGCCGCAATTACTATCAAGACAATGATGAAGACGCTCTTGTGCTCTGGACTGATAGACTGTCGTCGCCAGATTTCCTCACTTTATTTAAGAAAAGAGTGAAAGAAAGAGATGTTACTTCGTTAATACCGGGCTTTAGTTTCACTCCTGAGTCTCTTGATGAGCTCTTTATTACGCCAGCTTTGACCGTAACCGATACGAATTTAGCTTAATCGTCAAAGTATTGCGAAAAAGACATGACTTCTATGCATGTTCTGGATATAGCGGGGCTTGACTTGTCATAAGGCGGCGAACGAAAATAGACTTGTTCAAAAAGAGGTTGAGACAATTGCGCTTAGTTGCCCAGGATATATCGCCGCGCATCAGGCGTCGCTCACTTTTGGGACAGATTGTACTGACCTTGCTTGGTGTTCTTTTGCTCTTTCTGGCTTCGTTTACGTCGTTTGAAGTGCCCATTGCCACAAAGCGCAATTTAACTAGTTTTGCTGAAAATCAAATTCGTTACGCTTTCAACATTGTGCCTGAGCGTTATCAGAGCAAGGTCGAAGCCTATGTGCCGCTGCTTACTGCACCGTCCAATCCTGTGCGTAAGACTTTCTATATGCCGCTGGCTGCTGCCGCAATTTTTGTCGGCTATGTTCTAGGACCGCTGTTGGGAGCTATTGCCTGCACAACTTTCATTGTCCTTGGGGTTGTTGGGCCATTCCTTGGTATCCATGCCTTTGCCTCGGGCGGTGGTGTTGGCTACTATCTTGAGCCAGGCTTTGGTTACCTATTGGCCTTAATTCCTGCCTCTGCTGTTGTCGGCATGATTACCCGGGGCAAACGCACCAGTGTCAGTCAGCTCTTGTCAGTTGTTGCCGGCCTGATTGTTGTTCATTTATCGGGCGTCTTCTATTTGTTGGGTAGTTGTCTCGTTTCTTATTTGCTCGATGGCAACCGTGCTTCTCTTGCCTGGCAGCCCTGGGTCTTTCAGCATGCTCGTAATATGAGTTGGTATCCACTTATTTATGATTTCTTGAGCAGCATAGTTATGGTTGGAATTGCTTTCCCCTGTCGTTGGTTGGCTCATACTTTAACCGCCCCTGATTCTGCCCCGAGGCCCACGGCTGTACCCGGTAATAAGCCGTCTGAGCGCTATCATGTGGTAGAAGAATTTGTCTAAGCAGCAAAACTACAAGCTCTATTTTGGGCTGGCGGGCCTCTCTCTGGCCGCGTTGGGCCTGGGGCTTTTTTACTATGGCACCAGAGTTGAGACTAGGCGTTATCGCCTTGAGCGTCTTGTTGTGCAGACTAAGTCTGATACTACAGGTAGTTCTATAGTCAGTCATCAATCTTTGAAAATTTTGCATATTTCTGATTTGCATTTGTCCGGAAATGATGATGAAAAAGTAGATTTTATTCGCTCTATCACTGATCAAGACTACGACTTGGTGGTTCTCACCGGCGATGTCTTTGAATTTTTGGATGGCTTGAAATATGGCCCCAAACTTCTTGCTCGGCAGCCAAGGCTTGGTGCTTATGCAGTGTTTGGCAATCATGACTATTATGATTACTCGATTTACAATAAGACTCTTGGTCGGATATTCCGTCAGCATCGTCACCCGCCTGTGCGCAACAATGTCGAGCCTCATCGCATTGCTCTAGAGGCAGGCGGCTTTAAGGTGCTGGTTAACCAGTCTCACTATATTGCTAGCGAAAATCTATTTATTGCCGGAATTGATTATCCTGGTATCAAGGAAGCCGAATTGGAGAAGCTGATGCAAGGCGCTCCAGTAGGTGCTTTGAAGCTTGGTCTCTTCCACTTACCCCGGCAGCTGGAAATGCTTTCACGGGCTGGTTTGCATTTGGCATTTGGTGGCCATACCCATGGTGGTCAGGTGCGCTTGCCTGGTCTTGGGGCAATCATTACCGATTCTGAATTGCCGCGGGAAAATGCTTCCGGTATGTTAGCGATTGGACACACCAAGATTCACATATCACGTGGGTTAGGGGCCGATCCGCGCAGCAACATAAGACTATTTTGTCCGCCGGCTGCCACGGTTATCGAACTTAGTCATGAGCGGGCTGGCATCTTGGGCAGCGATACTGTCCAGAGTTTTGCTGCTGTCAAAGGGCAGGGCTAAGTTCTATTTCGAACTAGACGGTTTTGAACTGCCGCCATAAGTAAAGGGTTTGGTTGTATCCGTTTCGTTTGGTAGTGGCGCCCGTGGTGCTTCGACGGGCACTTGGAACAGCTTTGGTGGTCGTGGTAGATTGACAGATGGAGTATGATGCTGCAATTGCTTGAAGAGTGATGCGACAATATTCTTGGTCAGTTTTACATCGTGGCTGCCTTTGGCATCAACGATTGCTCCGTTGGCGGTCGACCCGTCAATGGTGCCCAGGAACCTTGCTCTTGTTATTAGCCCGCGTCTGCCTAGGCTAGCATTGGCGGGCTTGGCGGCAATAAACGTCAAATCTACCTGTTGCTCTTTCGGTTGCTCACCCTGCTGCATCTCTAAGTTAGTAGTGCCTTTGTAAGAAAGTTCGCCGTCGACGTAAGTCGCTTCTCGAACGAGCGAGAGTTTGACCAAGCCCAGGGCACCATCTTGGCTGATATATTCACCGCTATAGTCTGCGGCCATCCAGTTATAGCCAGCAATAAGGGCGAAAAGAATAGTTAAACAAATTGCTTGATTGCTCAGCAGTGTGCGCAGTCGCTTGCTACGTTCTTTCTTCTCGGCTTCTCTCTCGGCGCGACTTTTGCCTTTAGTTTTGCTGGGTGCGCCACTAGATCTGCTATTAGGTTTTCCGCTAGAGGCTGGCATTGGTCGGCTAGTAGTACTTGAGTAGCGGCTATTTGGCTCGGCAACATCTTCATCGTCTAGGTCTTGATCATCTTGATCTTGATTGACAAGTTCTCGCTTGCTGTCGCTGTATTTACTAAAATCTCTTGAAGAACCTCGACTTAAATTATTACTCGCTCCAGGCGGCGGTGCCGAGGGGCGAGGCCTCGGTCTTCTGCTTGCGTAGTCGTCGGAGCCTTTCATTTTTGTTTGCTATCTTATGGTATTAAATCTGGTGTCAAGCGATAGAGATGCCGAATCGTCGCTGCGTCGTTAGGTGAAATAACTCCTCGGCCGTAGTAGGCACTCATCAAATCTACTGGATTAGTACTGTGCCCTTCAATACCCAGTGCATGACCAAATTCGTGGGTTGCCGCCGCTTTCAGCTTTCCTAGTGACATCGGCTGGCCCTGTCCGTCGGTAGTTCTGAGCACAATTACTGCTGGTTTGAAGTCAGCTTGGCCGCCAGCAAGAATGGCTTTATAAGGAAAGTTAGTTTTCGAAGTATATCCCCGAATATCTTGAGCAAAGAGGGCCATGCCGCTTTTGCCCACGAAGTGATTGGTGAAGAAGACGTATATGTCAGCCTCTCCTGGGTCTTGGGTTAATTCATACGAAAACAAGCCTTCACGCTCGAATTGTTTCCATGACAAAACACCTTCGAGGGCTGCTTGATAGTGGCCGTCGACATAACCATCTGCTCTCTTCAGGGCTTGAAACTGCTCTGGGTTGCTCAATACATTGGCGACGAGGTTGGGCCAGGCTGCCAGATTGTCGGTGTTGGCTATGGGCACTCCGAGATTGGGGTCGATCATACTGTCAAGGGTCAGGCCTGGTGATATGTAGACCTTCAAAGGCATTTGGTCGCGTACCCAGTGAATTGTGCCAAAGCGACTGCGATATTCAGGATAGACCCCAGCTTGGGCCGGCTTGGCTGGTGCTTTGCGATATTGGGCTAAAGCTGCATTTTTTCCGTTGGCGAACAGCGCGCTAATTGCCAATAGCGACATTATCAGACTGGCTAGATTGTGCTTTTTTCTTTTCTGCAACATTACTTTTGTTACGTGGGGAAACAATTTTAGTGCTCTTCCGTCTATTTCTCTATAGTCGCCCGTTGATACCACTTGATACTAATGGTTGATATTTGGGCTCACTATCTATATGCCACAAGATATTACGCTTGTTACGGGCATAATAAACGAAAGGTTAAAAGGCGGCCAATAGTGCGGAGGGTTGGATACGATTAGCCTTGTTCATCGCAGGAACTCCAGTACGAGAGACACAAGGGATTGAGTCTGTTGGGGCGGCACCAACACTGCGGACATTTCAAAAGAGCCTCACTTCTGGTGAGGCTTTTTGCTTTTACGGCTTATAATCATTGCTTGCTAGAGCCAAGTGGAGTGATTATGCGACCTGTTAGAGCGATTGTGTTGGCTGCCGGTCAAGGCAAACGGATGAAGTCTAATAAGCCCAAAGTACTTCATGAAGTTCTTGGTCGCGCTATTTTGAGCCGGGTAATGGATGCTGTTGGCGCTGCTGCAGGTACTGCCCTAGGCTATGAAGGTCTAGAGCATCTGCACCTTGTCGTGGGCCACTCGGCTGAGATTGTTACTGACTTTGTCGTGAGTAATCCGCCGCCCTGCCCGTTCTCTACTCACTTACAATCACCTCAGCTTGGCACTGGTCACGCGGTGATGCAGGTAATGCCTGCTTTAGAGGGTTTTGAAGGCACTCTTATTGTTACGGTGGGTGATGCCCCGGTCTTGCAAGCAAACACACTGGCTGAGCTTCTCGCTACCCACCGCCAGAAGAAAGCCGTGATAACGGCCTTGAGCACTGTTGTGCCTGACCCTAAAAACTACGGGCGCATGGTGCGTGATCAAGAAGGCAAGGTGCGTGGCATTGTCGAAGATAAGGATGCTTCCCCTGGTGAGAAGCTAATTAATGAAGTAAACACAGGCATCTATTGCATCGAGTGGCCGGCTGCTGCCGCTGGTTTGAACTCGCTTTCGTGCGACAACAAGCAGAAAGAATATTATCTGACTGATCTAGTGGCTTGGGCTTATCACGCAAAGCTCATTACTGAAACTATGATCTTGACTGACTTCAGAGAAGTCTGTGGCATCAATTCGCGAGTGGAGTTGGCCGAAGCAACTGTGCATCTGCGCGATATTACTGCTTCTAGATTGGCTCTAGAGTCAGGCGTGACCATTGTTGACCCCAGTGCTACATGGATTGCACCAGAGGTAAGTATTGGCGAAGAAACTCTTATTTTGCCCGGTTGTTATTTAGTTGGCAATATTGAAATTGGCTCTAATTGTCAGATTGGACCGTTTACAGTGATCAAGGGTGTGGTCAAAATTGGCAACAACACCACTGTCAATAATTCGCAAGTGAATAATTCAGTGATTGGCGATGGCGTCAAAATAGGGCCTTACGCCCATGTGCGCGAAGGCAACGTCATTGGTGATTCTTCAAAAGTGGGAAATTTCGTCGAGCTGAAAAAGGCCGAAATTGGTCACCATACCAATGTTTCGCACTTAAGTTATGTCGGAGATGCTGTTTTAGGCAACCACGTTAACATTGGCGCTGGCACACTCACAGCCAATTATGACCATCTAACTAAGAAGAAACAGCGGACAATTGTCAATGACGGGGCTTCAACTGGCTGCAATTCAGTCTTGGTTGCCCCTGTCGAGCTTGGTGTTGAAGCGGTGGTGGGAGCTGGCAGTGTGGTCACCAAGGCCGTGCCAGACGGCGCTTTGGCGGTGGCTCGGGCCAAGCAAGTCAATGTTGAAGGTTGGAGTGCTAAGCGCAAAGCTGGCGCCCTGGCAAAAAGCTAGCGTTCTTCTCAATAAGCTAGCGCTAGATAAAAACGCTAGCGCTCAAGCTCCGAAATAGCATCTGGATTGGTTTCAAGCTGTGACAGATAGTCAAGTCGGCGTCTTTCAGCCTCGGCAAAGCGGGCCGATTCAATAGTCAAAAACTTGATCAGGCCAAGCGGTATTAGATGTTTTGAATAGTCTGGGGTGCCGTGTCTGTCGGCCTCTCCAAACGACTCTATTTCTACATAGTCTTGGCCGATGCGCAGTACCCGGCCAATTAGGCTGGTGCCGTCCATGAAGTGCAGGCGCACCCACGAGCGCGTGTCACATAGTCTTTCAAGTCGAAGTTTTAAATTCATCATTACTAACTCGTGGATTCTAACTTGTTGTTACTTGTTGGACTTTCTCATTGCTGTCTTAGTTCCATCTTAGCAAAGGTCTGATAAAAAACCGGTGTATCGAAGTGGATCTTAGTAACCTACCTTGAGGTAGGGCACAGGTATATATTCGAAAACACTAAGATTTTGATTTTATGTGGCACTTTGAAGAACCTGATTTGGCGCTGGTTTCTATTGTATATGCGCGGAAGTCAAGAATTGCGATTTCGATAAAGCGAACTAAACTGAAGAAGTGCAATCAATAGTAGTGAATTTTATTCGAAACTAGAACTGAGGACTTAATGCAAGACGAGCTAATACCAGCCAATTTGCTCCAGCGTTTAGAAGAATTGAAAGAACTTGAAGCGAGTTACTGGCACGATGAAATGTATTCAGTAGAAGCTCTGACCAATATGGCGTACCGCGATCAACTTGAGCAGAGTCTCAAGCTCGATCCGCTTGGTCCGCTGCCGCCTCGCCAATAATCTTGATTCCTTTTAGAGTCAGATTGATATCTACATGATCGAACAATTTGATGGCTGGTGCAATTAATCGTGCCAGCCCTCCTGTTGCTACAACTGTAGTGTTGCTGGGCAGGCTCTTGAGAGCGCGTTCAAGCCAATATCTAACCATGCCAATGTGTCCGATAACGCAGCCTCTTTCGATTGCTGTTTGGGTGTCAAAGGCTAGGGGGGATGATAGAGAAAGATTCTCTAGCTCTTGCACTGAGAGTTCGGGCAGTTGAGCTGTTGAATAGTGCAGAGCTTGAAACGTTTTTGTCAGCCCAAGTGTGATCATGCCACCGAGAAAATTGCCTTTGTTGTTGACTGCAGTTAGTGTGGTGGCAGTGCCAAAGTCGATGACTACTGCTGCATCTGAGTCTCTTGTATGAAGCTTGAATGCCGCAGCTGCATTGGCGACGCGGTCTGAGCCCATGGTCTCGTAGAGACCGGTGATTAGAGTTTGACTGCTGGCTGAAACTTCAAATATTTTGTCTCTAGCGTTTGGCCATTTCTCGATTATGCTGGGTAAAACACCTGGCACCACTGACGATACTGCAATTAGCCCACGGCCATATTTGTTATGCAAGCTATTTAGGTGCGATGAGGCTGTGGCTGGGTCGGCTGTGCTGTAGTTCCAGGTTTCGTTCAGTAGACCGCCGACAAAAAGCCCGCAGCAAATTCTAGAATTGCCAATGTCAATTGCCAGTGCTCTTTCAGCTTCTGTCATATTTAGCTCTATTTTTTCGAAGAGTAAAAGTAGTTGACTAGCCCCTTGAGCATGCCTTGCGCTGCCGACTGTTGACTGGCTGGGCTAATAAGTTTGGCATATTCATCGGGATTGCAAACGAAACCAACTTCTACTAGAACGGCGGGCATATTGGTTGGGCGGCAAAGGGCTAAGTTCTGATAGCGGGCACCGATATCAGGAAATAGAAGTTCTTTGGCCTCGGCATTTTTAAGGCAGGCCGCTAGTTCTTGAGATTGTGGGTGATACCAGTAGCTAGATGTGCCGTGTTCTTTATTGGGGTCGCGGCCATCAGGCAGTGCATTGTTGTGAATAGAAATTAGCAGGTCTACATTTTTTGCCTTGGCAAATTCAACGCGGTCATTGAGTGAGACATCGACATCATCAACTCTTGTCATGAATACTGTGGCTCCCTCAGCCACAAGCAGATCTCTAAATTTGAGCGCGATAGCCAGGTTAATTTCAGCTTCGCGCACGGCTGATGGACCGATTGCTCCGGTTTCTTTGCCACCATGACCGGGGTCAAGACAAATACTTAAACCTTGCAGGCGAGGTTCGCTAGTTTCTGCTGCAATTGCCTTGATTGCTGGTGGGTACTTTATATGCAAATTGAGATTGTTGTCGTCAAAATCAGCAAAATAGCCCCATTGGCGTGAGCCAGCTAAGTCAATATCGACTTGATAAACGCCGTCTTCTGGTTGTTTCCAGCTAACGTTTTCAATTAGCTTTGAATTGCCGCTCTCTGGTGCTTGGTAGACCCAGTCGGTATCGGCTAAGACACCATAGACTTTAACGTTGAGATGATTGGTTTTGAGATTTTGCTCAACTAGAAATGGCAAGCGCTGGTTTAGTGGTATTACCACGGTTTCGCCGTAACGGTCTTCTTTTACCTGGATGGTGCGGGCCACTGAATCTGGTGCCGGCCCAGTACTATCACCGAGGCTGAGATCTTCTTTTTTAATCCAAACGTGTTTGTTTGGGGCATAGCGGCAGCGAATATTCTCGCCTTGGTATCCATCGACAATTAGTCTTACTCCCTCTGGCAGCGGAGTTAGGCGGGCCAGGTCTGGGGCCACTCTAGTGATTGTCTCTTTGTGAATAGTGTGAGCAATTTGCGGCTGCCGCAAAATAGTAATGGCCGCGGAGCTAGCAACGGTTTGACTTTTCCCAGCTTTTTGCATGACATAGCGCGGGTGCTCTTGATAAAACTGGTCGTTGGCTTCGATGCGATAAAGTCCGACATACAAATCAGGCGACGCTGCCGGATGTCTTTGAAAGACTTGGCCGTAGGCTGCTTCAATACCGCGATTAATGCCACTATTGGCAGTGCCAGCTTTTCTCGCTTTCAGGCTGGCTATTGAAGCTAAGGCAATTTGCTTTTTGCCCAGTAAGACATGCACTTGGCTGCCAGGTGTGGCGCGCACGGCAAATTCAATGATCTCGCCGACATTGAGGCCCCTATCGTCTTTGGGTTCAAAGCTGTTTGGGGCAAACTCAAAGCTAGCCGAAGGTAGGCTCTGGCGGGCACGCTCTCGTGCTACTTCAACTGACTGTGTATAGGCTAAGTTGCCATCTACGCCAAAAACTTTCATTTCAAATCTATTCTTGCCCTTTTCCAGGGGCACTACGTGGGCGAAAAATCCTTGTTTGTTGGTCGCCACTTTTTGGTCATTGACCGTAACTGAAAAACCGGGATAGGTTGAGCCAATTAAAAATGAGCTACTGGCCGCAATCGTTGCCGTTCCCTCAGTGTTTGGATAGACAAGTAAAAGTGGCTTAGCTGGCTCCAGCACGGGCCGCTTGTATCGTTTAATTATAGAGGCATTGCTCGTGGTGCCTTTGAAAGAGTCAGTAACATTATCGGATACTTGGGCGTTGGCGCAGGAGCTAACTGTCAAGGCCGCCGCTGTCACCATAGAACTGACAGCGACTCTAGTGGCTAATGTCATTAATACTCCAATCAAAGGTTGGCATAAATGTTTTAGCTAGCCTTGGCTCGAATGGCACTTGGTCAGCCTTGTCGTAATAATACATAGCAAATGCCCAGGGGTCTTCGAAGCCTTGGCCGAAGACGTCTCGGTAGAATTGAAAGAAGCGCGAGATTTGAAAAAGATGTTCATCCGGGTTGTACACGAAATTGGCCGGGTTGTGCACAAATTTTTCGACATTGATGGCAACGTCGTCTCGCATTGTTTCTGCTGTTATTGCGTGATCTGTTATTTCTGGGTAGCCAAGGTAAGCACGGCAGAGCAGAAAAATACTGTCGGCCTGTACCGCTTTGTCTTTTCGTCGTTCTACTAATTTCGGATGAATGAAATCAGCCCATATTGTTTCGGCTGATTGGGCTTTACCACCGACAATGAATAGGCGAACAATAAAGTCGCGTTTTAGCTTCAGTGGAGCTCTAACTGGATATTCGTCGCAGACTACCTTTATGGCAATTAGATTGTGAGCATTGAACCAGTAGCAAGCAATGTCATCGAGCTTTTTAAAGTTTTCGGGGCTGGTGGTCGCCAGTTCATCCATGGCCGCTTGCAGTAAGGGACTGGCTTTCAGTTTTTGGTAGTCAATGCGGCCGTCTTTGGCAAAAGTTTTAAGCAGTTGATTGTATTGAGCAAAGTCTGGTCTTTCAGGCTTATTCACTTTGGTCAGGCTGGCCTGTATGTAGGCTGGTGCTCTTGCTATGTCTTGTATAAAAGACATAACCAGCCCAAACAAAATAAGGGCCATGGAGATAGCCATGACCGGCAGGTTCATTTCTTTGTTCTGTTTCTTTTTAATTTGCAAATTGCTTGGTTTGGCTGTCTTAGGATGAATATTGAAGTATTTTAGCTATTTTTGTATACGATTGCTTCGCCAGCCTAAGAAAAAAGGCCCTCAGGTAAACCTGAAAGCCTTTTTCAAAGTGGTGGAGCGTACCGGATTCGAACCGGTGACCTCTTCAATGCCATTGAAGCGCGCTACCAACTGCGCTAACGCCCCTTAGAGTAAGGGCAGTTATATCACACATTTTAGGCAAGGGAAAAGCTAACGATAACAGCTCGTTAACACCTTCAAGTTTGGGTGAATGAATTCATTCATTCAAGTGTTAGAATAACTGACGAATTGGTTGGATGTTTGAATCCATTTAAAATATATTGGCTTTATGGGCTGATATTCACAATAACGACCGTATTGCCTGTTAGTCTCATGACTGATAGATGGAAGGTAAAGAATGGCAGTGGAAAGGCATAAGAACTTACTTGATGCTGAGCAAGCTGTACTTCTGGTAATTGATGTCCAGGAGCGCTTTGCCAGTCATATTGTCGATTTTGAAAAGATGGTTGCCAATATTGGCATTCTGGTCGATGCTGCAGCTCTGCTCTCGGTGCCTGTGGTTGTTACCGAGCAATATCGCAAAGGTTTGGGCGAGACTGTTGCTCTTATTAAAAGTAAGCTTCAGTCTGATGTTGGTAATTTTGAGAAAACTTGCTTTAGTGCCACTGGTTCGCCTGAGGTAGCTAGTCATTTGGCTCACTTGGGTCGTAATCAGGTCATTGTCTGCGGCATTGAAACCCATGTTTGTGTCAATCAGACGGTGCATGACCTGCTGCGTTTGGGCTATCAAGTGCATCTAGTTACAGATGCCTTGAGCAGCCGCTCAAGCGAAAATAAATTAGTGGGATTGGCCAAGATGTATGCTGCTGGGGCTTTACCGACATCGGTTGAGTGTTGTTTATTTGAAATGCTGGTGGAATCGGGGACCGAAAGATTTAAAGCTGTGCAAAAATTGGTCAAATAATAATTGACTGGTCGATTAGTTGGATATAATTCAAAGGTTCAGAGCGAGTTAGGTGACGGTGTCCCCCTTGGTTACTAAGAACATTACTAATAATGGCCGTGTCCTGGGCTTTAGCATTGCTTTTGCCTTGGCCCAGAGCCTTTGCTTGGCTTCCAGTATTTGCTCACTGTCTAGTTCTGCTGCCTGGGCTCAGGATGCTTATACACCTGGGCATACATCTACCGGTTCAAGTGCTACAGCCGCAGGTAGTCAAGCTTCTAGTGCACCGCTTAGTAGCCCAGCGGCAGCTCCCTTGGTCAGGCCTGTGACTGCGCCAGCCATTAGTTCTGGTAATAGCTCTGCTAATAGTTCTAGCAATAGTTCGGGCAGTAATTCGCCTCCAGTGCTTCGCCCGCCACTGCCCACTTTAGACAATAGCTTGCAGCCTTCAGATTCGCTGCTCGACAATGGCAATTTGACTGCACCAATCAATTCTTCGACTAATAACACCACGGGCTTACCGAGTGCAGCACAGTCTCTGCCTGTAGATGCTTCTGGTTTGACAGCCAAAGAACGGCAAGGTGACTATGATGTGGTCAACACTCAGGCCGACGAATTTCGCAAACGCTTTTTACAAGGTGAAGCAATCGAGCTGAGATTGCCCTTGGGCGATCAACTTATGTCGCTTGGTGCCAAGCTGCCACCGATTAGACTAGAGGCCAGTTATACTCAGCCAATTTCACTGCGTGAAGTGGTGCAGTACTCGCTTGATAATACTCTTGATATTCGCATTCAGCGCGAAGTTGTCACTCAGAATAAATGGATTTTGGGCAACTCTTTAGGCAAATTTTTGCCTGATGCATTGATGAGTTACAACTCGCAGTACCAAGCTGGTACATCATTGATCGGTGGTACCATCCCTGTTCAGTTTGGCAACCCTTTTGCCACTGCCACTGCGGGCTTTAGATATTATGGTTTTCGTGGCGGCAGCGTTATGTTTGGCTCTTTGGCCAATATGCATAACTTCCGTGCCGCTAAACAGGGCTTAAGAGCTTCTATAAACGATACCTTGCTCAACGTTACTAAGCTCTATTACAATTTGGTGCAAAATCAGGCTTTGCTGCAAATTCAAACTAGGGCGGTCGATGTCTCTAAGGCCCAGGTTCTACTTAACCAGCAGTTAGAGCGAGCCGGAACCGGTACTCGTTTTCAGGTATTGCAATCAGAAACACAACTGGCTCGCGATGAGCAAGCTTTGCTCACCCAAGAAGTTGATTTGCGGAGAACCGCTATCGATTTGGCTACTGCACTAAATTTAAATAGTGCTGTTAACTTGTTATCAGTTGAGTCGGAAGTGCGCAAAGTGCGTTTGGTCGACCCATCAATTGATGTCAATCAATTGATCAATTTAGCTATTCTCAATCGACCTGAACTGAAACAGTACGAACAGCTGCGTATGGCCGCTAAGCGGAACATCCAAGTACAGGCAGCACCTTTGTATCCACAGTTTCAGTTCTTCGGCGGCTATAACGGTAACGGTCAGACTTTGACCAATCAGTATGGTCGCAGTCTTCCCAGCTACTCTGTGGTGCCAATTCAAGGGGCTGGTTTTACCGCTCAAACTATCACCACTAACGGTACCACCGGTGTTGTTAGCGCTCCGCAGACTGTTTATCCGGTGGCTGCGGTCTACAACCCTAGCCAAATTACCGACCGTAGTCTGCGCAAGTCATATCAGATTGGTATGCGGGTTGATTGGAACTTCCTCGGTATGGGTGTTCCTGATATGGCAAACATACAGGCCGCTCGGGCAGTGGCTAGACAAGCAACCTTAAGGGTCAACCAACAGGTAATTGCTGTCTTGCAGCAGGTGCGTACCAGCTATTTGACGAGTTTGACAGCAGAGAAGCAAATTGAAGTTGCCACTAAAGAAGTATTGTCTTCAGCTGAAGAACTTCGCCTTTCTCGGGTTAGATTGGCCAACGGTGTAGGTACCAACATTGACGTAATTAATGCCCAGCGCGATTTCACCCAAGCGCTGGTGCGGAAGGCTCAAGCTATTGTTGCCTTTAATATTCAGCAAGCCCAGTTGCTGCGCGATGTTGGCGTCATTAGCTACGACACCATTACCTCCGGTCGACTGGCTCGATAATTGCGGCCTAGCTATTTATTGAATGTAATACATTTTGTTCGGTAGCTTTTCGCAGTCGATTGAGTAACCACCGGCTAGGTCTGAGAATTGGTCGCCGATATTGACAACGATTTCATAACCCATTGCTTCAATTTGCTTGCGATAAGCTGACTTCATCGGGATGGCCGAACTTTTATCATCATTACCTCTGAGATAGAGGCCATCGTAGGCAATACCATACTTCACCAGGTTGGTGATTGTCGCTCGACGCAGTTTTTCTACTCGGCCTGAAATCAAAAAGACCGCTAGGCCCTTCTTTCTAGCGTAGGCCAAAAGCTCGATTGATGGCTTCAGTGGCTTGCCAGCTGCTTCGTCAACCCAGGCAGCAAAGCCATCCCAGTTTACTTCTTTAACGTCTTTAGCTACTTCTTTTTCTATAAAAGGACGGTTGTCCAATATGGTCTCGTCTATGTCGGAGACTACACAAAGAGCCTTAGCTTTTGCTTTGCCCTCTTTTTTCTCTTCTATGGCCTTGTCTATGGCTGCCTTGCCCCTGGCCACTGCCTGGTCAAATTCTTTTTTTGATTCTTTTGAATAGCTGAATTTTAGAGCTTCACTGATAGGCGGCAGGCTACGGTCAGCCTTGCTGTGCATGGCCTCAATTTCTACCGTTGAATGGGCCAAAGCCATAGGCGGAAGCAGGACTAAGGCAATGAAAAGCAGACTGAGCTTGCTGCAATCCCTTTTTAAAATCCTACAAGAGATTTTTCTCTGCATGTTTTGATAAGTCTTCTCGATCAGCTGCCGTTCATCTTGACGCCGCGACCGGCGGCATAGGTGGTGCTGCCACCAATAATTTTTTGCTTGCCAGCTAGTGGCTTTACTTCCATTGTGCCGACCACGGCAGTGGATTTTACACCTTCATAGGTACCCCAGCAATTGGTGTTAACGTGCTTTGGCTTTGGTTTGATGTAAGACAGTAAGCGATCTGACTCGGCGATGAAGACCAAGAGGATAATTGCTACCAGTGCGCTGGCCAGATAAAATCCGTCCATATTCAGTACTTACCCTCTTCGATGTCTGACCTCGAGGCCTGGCCTCGACAGCCAGATGGCTGACAACTAGGGCTTGAGGTTAGCTCAGTGGCCGGTCGTTGTAAATGGGAAAAATACTCATATTGGATAAAAGAAAAGAGGGGCATAAGGCCCCTCTTAATCAGTTTCGCTTGTCAGCATTACTTCTGCTTGTCAGCATAGTTAGTGTTTGACAATATTAGCCAAATCTCGGTACAGATCGGCAATCAGCATTGTAATTGCCGCTGTATTGGGATTTTCTTCAGAAAACTTGGTGAATTCCAAGATTTTGTGTTCGAAAATACCTAGTAATCTCGTGTCAAGGGCTTGGGCGTGTTCGTTGCGGTTCATCGATAGCTCTTTCTAGGCTAAAAACTGTGAAAATAAGACTGTATTAAATATTACTCAAAAGCCGGAAAACCTCAATAGCTCAGAGACCAAAATCTACTGAAAACTCAAAGTTTTATCTATCATTCCTAATGTATATACGTTGTCTAGCAGTATAACTGCCCAATCGTCGTCGCGCTCGGCTAAGATAAGAAAGGATGCTTTTCTTGTTTAACTTTACTTGTTCAAATGGCTAGTATGTCGCAGGCACCATATTCGATTCACCCGACTGTTAGGCAACTACTGACTTCTGACTCATTGGCAGAGGCTCAAGTGGTTGTTGGTAGTGATTTGCTCGATCGGCAGGTGTCGCAGGTGATTTCTACCATAGGCACTCAGCCTCGGGTTGGCAGCTTGGTGGTCACTTGGTCAGATGCCTTGAGCAAAGTAGAGCTTTCCGCCTTGCCACTTCTATCGGCTCTGGTGATTGTCAAGACTAGCGCTGACTATGCCACCGCCTCTGGTGCCCTTGGGGCTACTACTACTACTGCCACTAATACTGCTGCAAACGCGGCTGCAAATGCCGTTCCCTCCCTCGTTGATGCTGGGGTGCAACGTTTGATAAAGCGTTGCCAGGAAGCCGAAGTTGCCTTGATCGTGGTGCCCAGTTATGGCGACCCGGCTCAGGTAGTTGAAGATTTTCGTTTTGTCTTCTTGCGAGAGCTTAAGCACTCTTCTGCCCGACTTTATTCAGTGATGCTCAGTATTGTCCTTGAAGAAGGCTTAGATGGTTTGGTTGAAACTGTTTCTGGTTGGCTCAATCGCCCCCTAGTGGTCGAGACTTCTGAATTCAAGGTTCTAGCTGCTCGCAATATGGGGGCCACCCCCGCTGCTCAGCAACGTAATTTGCGTGAAGAAGGAGCTAATGCTCTTCGTGCTTATCAAAAGAGTCGCGAGGCACTGACGCCTGGTATTGCGCCCCATCGAGATATTAGCTCTGACGTTAATATGACCCCCTTCAAGTTGGGAAGGAGGCTGGTTTTTCCCGTGCCCCTCAGCGATGTCTTGGTTGGTTATGTCTCAGTAATGATTCGGCCTCAAGACGATGAGAGTGCCCTCTGTGAATATATGCACCCTCTGACGTTGGCTTGTAAGGTCGATTTTTCTCATCGATTAAAAGATTCGCCGACTTTCTCGGTTACGCAGAAGACTTTGTTAAAAGACCTGCTTTCAGGGCGCACTCTTTCAGCTGCCGACCAAGAAAGGCTTGATAGACATTTTGGCTTTGATCTTTGCGACGGTTTTCTTGTCTTTGCCGTAGACGCGAGTTTTGCTGAAGACGGCAAAGCTACCATGTCACCGTCTGCTGCTGTGGCCTATCCTGATGATACTTATATTTCTTGCGAAGCAGAGGGCATGCGTGCCTTTGTTATTCCCTACAAAGAAAAATCATCAGAGCCCTGGCTTACTCACGCTGAGACTCTCTCTGCTCGCATCAAAGAACTTAACCCTGGTGTAAAAGTGAGACTAGGCGCTGGTCGTTTGATTACCACCGCCCTTGATTTGCCTGATGCATACGGCGAGGCTAGGCAAGCTCTTGTGGTTGGTTCGATGATCGATGCCGATGGTGAGTTTCTTTTAGGTTACGCTGAGCTTGGTATCAAGCGCTTGCTTTATTTGATCATTGATCACCCTGAATCAGATCGATTTTTAGAAGAAAATTTGAGCTTGCTTGAGGCTTATGACGAAGAGTGGGAGTCAGAGCTGGTCGAAACTCTGCGTGTTTATGTCGAGCATGGCGCCAATTTAAATTCTACGGCTCGCTCACTGTTCATACACCGCCATACTTTGCGCTATCGCTTAGAGCAGATTGCTGACATTCTCAAGGTTGATATTGACTCACAAGAAGTGTTGCTCAACTTGCAGATTGCTTATCTAATTCGTGATATGAAAAGTGGGCAGAAGAAGCGCTAGTGGAAGACTTGAAGCAAAATTCTAGTAGTTCTAGCGTTGCAGTACTTGTGGCCGATCGCGTCTCAAAGCGATTTGATGGTGCCGCTAGTAATGCTCTCAACGATATTAGTCTCAATGTTGCGGCTGGTGAATTTTATAGTTTTCTCGGGCCATCTGGCTGCGGTAAAACAACCCTTTTGCGCATATTCGCTGGATTTGAAGAACCCAGCAGTGGCACCATTCTCATTGATGGCAAGCAAACTATTGGCGTGCCACCATATAGACGACCGGTGAACATGGTCTTTCAGAGCTATGCACTATTTCCACACATGTCTGTTCTTGAGAATGTTGCCTTTGGTTTGCGCTCGGCTAAACGCTACAGTAATGCTGAGATTGGAGAAAAGAGCAGAGAGGCCCTTAAAATAGTACGCTTGATTGAGTTTGCCGAACGGTTGCCTGCTCAGCTTTCTGGTGGCCAGCAACAGCGTGTGGCCCTTGCTCGTGCCTTGGTGATGAGGCCTGTGGTGCTGCTTCTCGATGAGCCTCTTTCGGCATTAGATGTGCGTATTCGCGAAGAAATGCAAGAAGAGTTGTCTCGTTTGAAGAGAGAGCTGAATTTGACATTTGTTATGGTTACTCATGATCAAGCTGAAGCTTTAGCAATTTCGACGAGAGTAGCAGTTTTCAATGGTGGCAATCTAGAGCAGGTGGGCACCCCTTCTGAAATTTATGAGCAACCTCAAACAGCCTTCACTGCTGGTTTCATTGGTCGCTCTAATCTACTGGCTGGCAAAGTTGTGTCTAGCGATAGTCAATCAGTTGTGCTTGATTGTGGTAGCAGTCTAGTGGTTAGTTTGCGCACTGCCGGTAGTGAGCAATTGCCAGTCGGCGGCAGTGCTTTCGCCTGTTTCAAACCTGAGGCCGTCAAGCTAATTTCTGAGCAACCAGAATCTCGCCAGAACTTGATTTCTTGTCAAATTACCAACAGCTCTTATCTTGGTAGCCTAGTTGATTTGAAGCTCACGTGTGGCACTAGTGGGGTGCAGTTGCGGGCTGTGGTACCATCCTCTCAGTTGAATTGTTTAAGCAGTGAACAGTTGGCTGGTGCCATGCTATATCTCAGTTTTGAACCTCAGGCTGTTAGTGTCATACCTCTATGATTGCTCCTTTTGAACAAATTCAATTGAATCGTCGGCAAATGCTTGCGGCCCTGTCATCAATGCTCTTGCTGCCTGCGCTCTCAGCCTGCGGCTCTAGGTTTGAGACGTTTGAGCAAAAAGCTGATCACCAACTCAACATTCTCAATTGGGCCGATTATCTGCATCCCGATGCAATCCCTGAATTTGAAAGGCGTTATTCTTGCAAAGTTGTCTATGATACATTCGCCTCAAATGAGGCTTTATTGGCCAAGTTGCAGGCTGGTGGCAGCTTATATGATGTGATTGTGCCGTCTAGTTATATGGTCAAGCAATTGCACAAATTAGACATACTCTCGCTCCTTGATCACGATCGCCTTCCGGGCTTGGCCCATATGATGCCGCGCTTTACCAACTCTGCTTTTGACCCTGGTTTGAAGCATTGTGTGCCTTACACTTGGGGCACCACTGGTATTGGTTTTAGCTTGGCAAAAATGAGTGAACTGGGTCTGATCAAAGACTCATCTAACTTGTCTCTGCCCTGGGAAGTTTTCTGGGATAAGAGACTGTCTCAGCGCATGACTTTGCTTGATGATGGCCGTGAAGTAATTGGTATGGCTTTGAAAATGGCTGGTCATTCTTACAATACTGTTGAGAAGGCAATTATTGCTTCAGCCACCAATAAGCTAATTGAACAGAAGCCGCTGACCATGTGTTATACATCCGATCAAGTAATTGTTGAGTTAGCCAGTGGCGACTCATATCTCTCGCAAGTATTTAGTGGCGATGCTTATCAGGCGCGGCGCGATAATCCTGATTTGCGTTATGTTATTCCTAGCAATGGTGCCTCAATTTGGACTGATAATTTCTGTATACCAAAAACCGCCCCGCACGTTGATTTGGCCTACAAGTGGATCAACTACATGCTAGAGCCAGCTGTGGCTGCCGCTTGTGCTAACTTTACCAATTACGCTATCGCCAACGAAACCGCCTGGAAGCTGGTTGACTCTCATTTGCGTCAAGACCCTAATCTTTATCCACCGCCTCGTGTCATGGAGCGCTGCGAAGAGTTGGGTGAGATTGGCTCAGCCATCTTCATTTTTGACAGTATGTGGACTGAACTTAAGTGTGCTTGAAACTTTTAAGACTACTTATTGGCCACTAGAAATATTGAGCCGCCATCAACTTCGTCGTTTTTCATAGCCTTGAAAGTTTTGAAAAGTTCTTGCAATTCTTCTAACTCGTAACGTCGCAGCATCATGCCTTTACGAGCTTTATCGGTATAAACATGGGTGCCATCTTCGAGGGTGTAGTACTCGCCTGGTCCGCCGCCGACTTTATCAAAGCAGCCGACGAAAACTCCACCCACTTTGAGCATTGAGTTAATTTTATCAGTCAGTAGCTGGGCTTGTTTGATAGGAAAGTGCTCAAAAATAGAGTTGGCGACCACGGCATCAAAGCTGCCTGCTTGGTATTGCAGTTGCGAAGCATCGCCTACTTCAAAAGAGATTTTTAAGTCTTCTTGGCTGGCCCAGGTATTGGCCAAGTTGATTGCCTGGGCCGAGACGTCGACGCCGACTACTTCAAAGCCTTGTCTGGCCAGGTAGACTGCCAGCCAACCTGAGCCGCAGCCGAGGTCAAGCACTCTCTTGGCGCCGCTCTTATTCAATTCTTCGGCTATACGCGGAATGTAAGACAAGTCTGGTAGCTGCGTATATGGCACTTTGCACATATTCCAGGCTTTTTCCCAGAAGCTGATATTTTCTTGATAGACGACTGCAAGGGGCAAGGCTGCTCCTTGGTCTTCGCCTTTGCTTTCACTGTCAGCTAATTCGTCAGCCTTTGTCATCGTCAAATTCAAAATTCTCGCTCGCACAGCCGGATCAGCCAAATATGAGATTATTGGCCAGGTTGACCCATGTTAGCACTGACCCTCTTGAGCTATGGCACTTGAGAAGAGATGTAAAGGGTAACATTAAGTCACAGTCTGGCTATCTGAGATTAAAGGCATAGGCGCAGTGGTATCTAATTAGGCAGGAAACCTATTAAAATCTACTATTAGTTTAGTGCTGGTAAACAGAAATTGACGGACGAGTCGGGCCGCATACAATTGCAGATGATGCTGGTTCAACAGTCCGGCGCAGGGGCATTGCCCCTTAGTATCTTGGCGCCCGATAGTTTCTTGCCATTTATCCGCGAGCTAGAAAAGCTCAGCCTCGATCAAAAATTGGCCCCGGTAATTGTTTACTGGAGTCGTCAGAGTGCTGCCCGACTTTTGCCTGGTGGGCGATACTTCGGCACCCTTTTGCGTGAATCGACTTGCGTTTCATGTTTCTCAGAAGAAAGACAAGATTCCCCCGATGAGTGGTGTGTTTTGATGGAGAGCCCAGGGCTCTCCATTGTTGTCTATGGCCAACAGGCTATGGAATCGCCAAATTCAGAGAAATATCAGTGCACCGGTTCTATGGAACCGGCTATTGTTCGCGAGTCATTCAATCGCCTTTTACCTATTTGGCAGTCACTCAATCTCTCAGAGAGCAATCGGCTTGAAGATAGTCGCGTTTCGTTAGGGCCCGGTGGTAGTTCGCCAGCTTCGGTGCAGCGCATGAAAGCCGCCTGGCCAGTCGTTAAAGCTCCGATTCAACAGGGTTTGATCCTCCAGGGTGATGGCGCCAACCCCTCTTACTACGACAACAACATCAGCGGCGAACATGCACTGCAGGTCAGTCAGTCAAATACCGGCCCGAATAAAATTTCACCTATTGCTGTAGATGTGCTCACTACCTCGTCTAACTTTACGCCAATTGATGCCAGTCCTTTTGCCATGCAAGCGCCAAATGGCGGATTGAGTAAAGAAGAGATGGATAAAATCATTGCTCAGCATTTGGCTGTTGGTTTGCCACCACCTGATGCTTCCTTCTTCCAGGCTCCATTTGGTGCTTCCAGTAGTGCTGGGATGACTTTCCCGTCTGCTAGCAGCTCTAATTTTGCTCCTACTTCTCCGTCTGGCAATCAGGCTATATCAGGACCAAATCTTGGGCCTTCTGGTTCGCAGGGGAGAGCGGCTATTGATGCCGGATCTGGTAATTCGGCTACTAGTAATTCAGGCGGTGGCAATTCAGCTATCGCAAATTCTGGCAATGGGCCAGGAGCTTCTAGTGGCGGCTCCAATGGTGCTTCGGCTGATGGCGCTGGGGATGGACGCGGAGACATACAAGGTTCCCATAATCCATCAGAGACGACGCGCAAGACCACTAAGGGTGGTACTCGCACCAATCTTAAGGCTGTCAAAACCACCGACGCCGATACCAAGAATCTGATTCCTCCCGCTGCTCAAACTATCATCAGCGACATCATTGGTCAGCTTAGGCATTCAAGTGACCTCACTTCGATTTTGCAATACGCCATTGAAGTGCTTACCAATGTTCTCAAAGCCGATCGTGGTCTGATTTGGAAAGTTGTCGGCGATCAACTTGTTGTTACCAACGAGTATTCGATTACTGGTCATACTTGTTTTGTCGACAATCAACTCAATTCACAAGAATCAATGTCAATTGTGCTTGAGTTTCTTTCGCGCTTTCCTGACGAGTCAGGTGCTGGTGTTATTAGCATTCCTGATACGGCGCAAGATACTGATTTGCACAAGACTTCGCGCACACTATCTTCGCTCTTAGAGTTAGGGGATGTGCGCGGGCGCTTGATGGTTCAGTTGCGATCGCGTGGTATCTTCTCTGGATTCTTGGAGCTGCAACAGTGTGGTAATCCGCGAGAGTGGACCACTGAAGATGCTGTTGTGCTGCAGAAAGTAGCTGAAATGCTCTCGGTTGTTGTTCAGCAATCTTTCGACCAATCGAAGATTGAAATGGACGCCCAAGAGATGAAGCTGATCAACGAAATCGCCAGTCTCTTCCGCGATTCTAAGGGTCAGACTAGCCGTGATTCACTGGTCAAATCAGTGCTCCTCGTGGCTGATCACATGGGCTTCATCCACTCACAAATCTATCTATTTAACCAAGACACTGGCGTGCTTGAACCGCAAATTCGGGCAGAGGAAGAGCCTTCTGTAGAACTAGATAACAAAGACAATCCTTTCGTAACAGTGTTCGAGTCTGGTCGCGGCAAAGTCGTGAATATGGAATATTCAAGGAAGGGAGATCCGTTCTTTGGCCACGATATGGCTCTAGTGCTGCCTCTCATTTCAGAAGGGACGCGCCTGGGAGTAATTGGCCTCTGGCAGCGGCAGCCGAAGCGGCCACAGTTTAAGCCTCAAGATAGAGAACTGGGTCTAACTATTGCCGGTCACTTATCGAACGTAATTCGGGCTGACATGGCCGTACAGCAGATTCGTGCTGACCAAGTACGCGAAAGTTTGATCAATAAAGTATCAGTTGAAATCAAACGGTCATTAAAAGAAGCTGACCAGATCATGGATACGCTTGTTCGATCCGTGCGTGACTATTTCCAGCTCGATTTGTGTGTGGTTTCTCTTTATGATGGCCCCACCGATGAGGCCACCAAGTGCAAGTTTGCCGGCTCAGCAGATGAGTTTCCACAACCAGAGGCGCCTGATCCAGAAGACTATGGTCATCCTGATGAGGAAGTGGTTAAGCCTTTGGCCCACATGATTGCCGACCGCATCTTTGCTGGCGCTCTGGAACAACTGAGAGAGGGGCTGACTGTCTTTGTCACTCCTGAAGAGATCAAGACTCGCCTTGAGCCCGATATCTTATCTAGTGAGTGGGATAATCGCTCGGCTATTTGTGTGCCTTTAGGTCAGGGCAACAACTTCAAGGCGGCCCTAATGTTGGTGCCCAGAGATAGAGCCAAGGCATTCCCCGACAAAGACATGCGCATGGTAATTGACTTAGCTGATCGGGTTGGCGTGGTGATCTCACACGCTGAGCTGTTTGCCACTGTTGAGAGACAGGCGATTACTGATCCGATGACGGGCTTGTTTAATCGCCGCTATTTTGAAGAACAGCTGACAAAAGAAATTGATCGTTTTCAACGCTTCGGTCACCCCTTCTCATTCATCATCGTCGACTTAGATTATCTCAAGCGTATTAACGATAGTAAGGGCCACCATGTTGGCGACGCCGCTATCATTCATATTGGTAACGTGATTAAGCGCAGTGTGCGTGAGATTGATACTGTGGGCCGATTTGGTGGTGAAGAGTTTGTTGTGCTCTTGCCCGAAACTGATTTGAAGTGGGCGAAAATGGTGGCCGAGAGAGCTTGCGCTGCTATGCGAGAAAAGCCAGTTGAAGGATGGGGAATTGTTACTGCTTCAGTTGGTGTAGCCACTTTCCCTCACGATGCCCAAGATAAAGAACGTCTCTTTGAACTAGCTGACCAAGCACTTTTCTTAGCTAAGCATCGTGGCCGAAATCAGGTTTGTACGGTGACTGAAGACTTGATGCCTAGCCTAGCTGCCGGCGGCGAAGAAGAACTGAAGAAAGCGATGAAAGTGGATAATCGCATGGGCCCCGTGGTTGAGAAGCCAGCTGCTTCTGCGTCTGCTACTCCTTTGGTAGATTTGGCTCCAGAGTTTGATGTCGAATTAATTCGTGAGAAAGGTCTACTCGGTATGCTGGCACAGTTGATTCGTACGGTAGAAGACCGCTCGTCTTACGGCCCAGATCGTTCTTCTCGTGCCTATGGCTATGCTAATCGCATCGCTCAAGCTTTGCATTTGACCAAGGATCATACTGAAGTAGTGTCACTAGCGGCGGTGCTTTGTAATCTCGGCAAAATTGCTGTACCAGAAGAAACGTTGAAGCGACCCGAGCCATTATCTGAAGAAGACTTGGTCTACATTAACCAAGTGCCGCACACTGGTGCTAAGTTCTTGGAGCCAGCCAAGGTATTAGCTAAGATATCGCCTATTGTAGAATCGTATCAAGAACATTGGGATGGTAGTGGCTATCCTAATGGTATCAAGGGCGATGTCATTCCGATTGAATCGAGAATTGTTTCATTAGTCGATGCCTACACGGCCATGACCAGCGATAGACCATATCGTGAAGCTCATAGCCATGAGGCCGCGCTCAAGCTCATTCAAGAAGGCTCAGGCAAAGAATGGGACCCTCGATTGGTGAAAGTGTTTGTCTCTCTCTTGCAGAAAGACAATAAAGCTGAAAAGCACTAAAGCAATTACGCACTAAAGAAGAAAAACACTAGTCTATTTCATTTGTTTTTTATGTGAATCACTGCGCCCTGCCGTGCTCGACTTATCTTCCTTACTCTTGCTTCGTTTAGTTCTGGGGATATCCCCTATATATGTAGATGGTCCGATAAATTCTAATGTTCAAAGGGCTTGTCAGGTCTTGGCAAGTTGCTATAATTGAAACATATCGCACGAAGCCAATGCTCTCCTGTCAGCGGGCCACCAGTAATGGATCCCGGAGTAAATCTCAAAGCACATAGAGCGGTTCTCGTCTCGATACAGTGAAAGCCCGTCGATTGCTGTAATGGCAATTTGTTAGGAGCAGACCCCCGTGAGCCCGGTGTGTGAACCGGCACGGGGGTCTGGTGCTTTTTGTAGTATTGTTCTGTAGTTACAATAAGTCTTTAGTTACTGTCAGACAATCTCTACAAGCAGCAAAATTCTTTCAATGGTTCCTCGCTTTCCTGTTGCCTTATTACTATTTGCTCTCGTCAATGTGGCCTTAGCTTCCTTTGTGGTGCCTACTGCTAAACCAGAATTGACTTTAGCTGACGTTAATCTGACGCCTAAAATATTAGAAGAGGGGAAGCCCGCTAGCTGGTGGTTGGCACGCACTTTTTTGACCAGCGCAAAAACGCCAGATATTGTTGTTTGCGGCAGCTCTCAAATTGGCGGCTTGCAGGCCGCCGATGCCAATACTTCGGGAAAAACCGTTGACCTTGTTTTTAATAGACGTTGTCTCACTTTAGAGAACGATTTAGCCAAAAGTTTTGGCCCTTCGGAAGTGTTTCTTTCGGCTCTGCCCGGGGCTATGGTTTCAGATCATTTCGCTATTGGTCGTGCTCTTTTTCGCCCTAGTCATCATCCGGCCTTGCTGGTGCTCACTGTTTCGCCTCGCGATTTTATCGATAATACTTTGCCTTCGGCTGGTGCCACCGACTCGTATCGCTTTTTCTCTCAATATTGCGATATGAGTGCCTACACAGGCTGGGCTTTTCATGACCCCTGGTCGCGTTTGACTTACTTTATTTCAAGCGAGCTACCTTTGCGGGCTCAATTGGCTGTGTTTAATCAAGCTGTTGAGCAATTTGTTAACAGGCTCAAAGAGGTCGATACCGCTGGCGGTGCTGTAAAATCAGCAACTTCATCGTCGTCTTCTTTGAGTGCGGCGGCTACAGCTGCTGAACAAGTCAAGTTTGTTATGGGTGCCTATGGTGGCAATCTTAAGCCCGGACAGGCCGTGCTCACACCTAATTTGCCCAAAATTTATGTCGACAATAGCAACGACTATAAGCATCGCTACCGCGATCAATATCCTGTTTCGTATGACATGCAGTTCAACTTTATGCGCGCTTTTCTAGGGCAGTTAAGGCAAGAAAAAATCAAAGTCTTGGTGGTAGGAATGCCACTGACAAAAGAGAATCGGCTACTTCTATCTAGTGATTTCTGGCAGGCCTTTCGCGGACGTCTCGTCGAAGAATGTCAGCAAAGTGGTGCGCAATATTTAGACCTTTCAGCTTCTCCTGATTTTTCTATCACTGATTTTTGTGACACTGTTCACCTCAACGCCGACGGTGGTGCTCGGTTGGCCGAGCATATAAGTAAAGCTATTGAACAATCACCGGAACTTAGAGCTGCCCTGAAAGAGCGGTTAGGGGCTGTGGTTCAGAAGTAGTGGTCCAGAAATACGGAACGAGAGGTCTTGTCAAGCTCGCTTGGCGGTTGTACACTCGTGGCAGGCGCTGAACCGACGCAATAAATTTGTAGTACTAGTTAGGCTTTAGGTTTGGTCTATAACTGGTGCATTCAACAGCATAGGGCCGAACTGTCTTAAGACATTTCTCGCTGTCATTGAAGCGGCAGTCGTCGCAGAGATAAGCTCCTTTGCCTTTGCGATTTTTTAAAGCGGCAAAACTCAGGGCCAAGGCTGCCCCTAAAACTATTGCCGTCAAAATCCAGTGGCAGACAATCTCGTTCATGGCTTAGCGACCACCCGAAAGTTTAGGGTCAAGCACATCGCGCAGCACGTCACCAATAGAGTTGAAACAGAGAATGGTGAAGAAAATTAGGAAGCCAGGTGCAATTAACCATGGTTGACTGAGCAATTCATTGGGCTGATCCATGGCCGCTTTGAGCATGTTGCCCCAGCTAGCATCGGGCTGTTGAATGCCAAGGCCAATTAAGCTCAAGCCGCTCTCAGCTAGAATGAAATTGGGTACCTGCAAGGTGGCCGCAATGACAACATAGCTTGCTGTTTGGGGTATGACGTGCTTGATGATGTTGGTTACTTCTGGCATGCCTACTGATTTTGCGGCCTGGACAAATTCTTCTTCTCTAATTGAGAGCACCATGCCGCGAATAACACGAGCGAGGCCGGGCCAACTTATGAAAGATAGAATCACTGTAATTAGAGCGAAACGCTGTGAGCTAGTCATTCCTAAAGGCAGAATAGCTGCCAGCCCTATCAATAAATAGAAGCTGGGAATCGACATAACAGCTTCAGCAAAACGCATCATCAAATTGTCTGCCCAGCCACCAATGTAGCCAGCCACGGCACCGTAGAAGATACCAATGGGAAAAGCAATGAAGAGACCAAGAAAACCAATGGTAAGACTTTTTTGTGCCCCGAAATAGAGACGTGAGTAATTATCGCGACCATTCATATCGGCGCCAAGCAGATAGATTCTTGCTGGTGCGTCAACACCAAATAAGTGTATATCCATTGGTATTAGACCGAGCAATTTATAACTCTCGCCTTTGACTAAAAGTTTGACTGGATACTTTGTCGTGTGTATCTCCGAGAATGTTTGGCGATAAGTTGCTAGATCATTTTCTTGTTTTACTTGATAGACATAGGGCAAGCAAAGCTCACCGTTGTCGTTGTGAATGTGCAGCAATGTAGCTGGGGCATTGCCGACATTGGCGTCGTTGAATTCCATGCCATACGGCGTCAGTATGTCGGCAAAAAGGGCACTAAAGTAAAGAAGGAAGAGGCCGATTAAGGCAGTTCTGGCTACTTTGTCTTTCCACATACGACTTAAAATCGTGTGTTTAAGATCGGCTCTTACTTTGGCCGGGGTTGATACTTGAGGTGCTGCTGACGATACCACTAGGTGCTTCCTTTTTAATTATTCAACAGTGATACGAGGGTCGGTAAATTTCAGCAGCAAGTCGGCTACAAGGTTACCTGTAATTAGCATCACGGCACCGAGCATAATTGAGGCCATTACTAGGTTCATGTCTTTGGTCAAGACCCCTTCTAGAGTCAGTCTACCTAGACCGGGGTAGGCTAGAACCATCTCAGTCAGGGCGGCACCGCTAAGTAGCCCAGCAAATTCAAAGCCTAAAAGGGTAATTAGTGGATTGATAGCATTGCGCAAGGCGTGTTTGTAAATTACTACTTCTTCGCTTAGGCCCTTTGCTCTGGCACTGCGCACATAATCTGCTCGCAAGACATCTAAGAGGTTGCTGCGAACCTGTCGTTGAATGCCAGCCAGCGAGACAAAAGTCAGTACGCAGACTGGAATAATCAGGTGGTAAGCAATATCGAGAATTTGGCTGAGAGTATCGCGCTCAGCAAAGTCAGAGCTGGTCATGCCACCAATTGGGAGCCAGTGAGTAGCAAGGGCAAACATCAAGAAAAGGAAGGCCAATAGAAATGTCGGCATCGACATACCAATGGCGGTGATAAGTCCAAATAGTTTGTCGAGAAACTTGCCCCGGTGCACAGCTGCATAAACACCCGCAGGAAGTGCAACTAACCAAGTGAAGAAGAGAGTGACGACATTGAGTAAAAGCGTGTTGCCGGCATGTTGCATAAGCCTCACTGCCACCGAGCCACCAGTGGTGGACACACCCAGGTTGCCTTGTAGAGTGCTTGTCAGCCAAATAGCATATTGTACTGGGGCTGGCTTGTTTAGGCCGAGTCGTTCTTCTTCTGCTTGAATAGCCGCTTGAGAGACCGATGGGTTGGCTCGCATGGCTGCTAGTGGATCGATTGGTGAGAGCTTCAGCATGGTGAAGGCCATGAGCGAAATCAAGAAGAGCAGAGGCAGTGCCTGCAATATCCTCTTGAAGATGTAGACAGGTGTCGACACTAGTGCTTGGCTCCCTTGATATAAATCTCTTCGATGTTATGCAATGTTCCTTTGGGCGTGTAATAAATGCCATAAGGAGACGGTTTGTAGTTGCCCAGTTTGTTGTGAGCAGCAGTCAATACCATATTGGTGTAGATATAAATAAATGGCTGCTGGTCGTAGGCGATTTTTTGAAAACGGTTATAGCAGTCGATTCTGGTCTTTTCGTCCATAGTACCGGCAGCAGTATCAAGTAGCTTATCTATTTCTTTTTCCCATGGCCTTGCATCTGGTGCTTTGACCAGGCCGTTTTTGTCTGGCAAGCGCGTGTCAAACATATGCATGCGGCCATCAGACTTCCAGACATTGGCCCCGCCATATGGTTCAAATCTGCTGCCACTTAGGCCCATGACTATAGCTTGCCAGTCAAGGCTGGTATGCACGCGGTTGGTCATGGTATTAAATTCAATAGGTTGATAATTGACTTTTATACCAAGCTTTTTCAGCTCTTCTTTAATTGTGATGCAACAAGCATCACGGCCAGTGTTGCCTGAATTGGTGATTAGGTCGAACTCAACGCGGTTGCCTTTGGCATCAAAAAGCTCATTGCCTTTTTTGACAAAGCCAGCTTCAGCCAAGAGTTTTGTTGCTAGTGCGGGGTCGTATTCAATTGGTTTGAGATCTTTATTGAGATAGAGCGAAGCTTCTGTTTCGTTGGTCGAAAGTGGGTAGCCCACGCCTTTTTGCACGTTGTTGATAATACGCTTGCGGTCAACTGAGTGACTGATGGCCCATCTGAATTTTTCGTTGTTGAACCAGGCTTGTTTAATGGGGTCAACATAGGGCTTGCCGGTTTTGGGATCTTTGCGCTGGCAGAGATTGAACATCAAGAACATGGTGCCATCGTCTGGCCCTAAGTTATACATGGTGAAATTGCCGCTAATTTCCCGCTGTTTCAGAAGGGCAGCATCAATTCCTCTGACTGAGCGGTTGTCGAGCAAATCAATTTCATCGCCTAAGAACTTGATGATCATAGTGTTTTGATCCGGCACAATACCAATCACCATCTTGTCTAAGTAGGGCAGCTGTCTGCCTTCTTTATCAATGAATGAATAATTGGGGTTGCGCTTAAACTCCAGACGCTGTCCAGCAACGTAGCGCTCAACAATCATTGGACCAGAGCCGACAAAAGTTTTGGGATCGGCATTGATATTCCAAAAATTATGAAATTCAGCTTTTGAACGTTTGGTAATCGGCTCGATGATGTGTTTGGGTGCCACCATGGTGGCATTGAGGTTAGCTAAGAAAGGAGAGAAGGGCTTTTTGAAGCGAAAGCTGACAGTGTCTTCGTCTACTTTGACGACCGCGGGATAGTCGCCGGGTGTAGAGATAGTGTCTCGTGAGCTGGTTTCGCCAAAGCCATCGCCTATAAGTGTGGCGTAGGTAAAGACCACATCATCGACAGTTAGTGGATGGCCATCAGACCACTTTAAGCCTTTGCGCATGACGAAGTCGATGGTGCGACCATCAGCACTAACTTTGTATGACTTGGCTAATTTAGGAATAGCCTTGCCTGTCCATGGGTCAAAGTCAACTAGTGAGTCAAATTGCAGCATACCGATGCCGTGGCTTTCAACATCAGATGCATCCCAAGCGTTGAAGGTCTTGGGGCCGCCACCAAAGCTGCCTAGTTTGAGTGAGCCACCAAACTTGCCTACTTCGCCGCGAGCCTGCCAGTACTCAACACCATCTTTTTCTATGATCTTGAATGGCCCAGGGTTAGGAAAGAGAAAGGCTGGTTTTGTCGATTCGGCTTGCTTCGGCCCAGTGTAATGCACCGTTGAATTGATAGACTTGTCAGTCATATCTTTCGCACTAGTATTGTTCGCAGTGGTACTGTTTGTCGGCTCACTGGTCTTTATTGGTGCTGGAGCAATACAGCTGCTCAGAAGTATCCCCGAACAGAGCAGCCCGGCAAAGGTGCTAAGAAATTTGGTACCGCGTTTGATGTTTATCACTGTACCCAAATCTCTTCGAGGTTGTGTAGGCCTACTGCAGGCTGCGATATTGGCGTGGGCACATAGTTGTGGATAGTGTTGCGGGCACCGACGATTGTTCGAGGTGAGGCCAGATAGATGAAAGGCATCTGGTCGTAGAAAATCTGTTGTACTTCGTCGTAGATTTTCTTTCTTTCGGCTTTATCAAAAGTGACTGCTCCTTTGTCTAAGAGCTGGTCAATTTGTTTTTCCCAGGGGCGAGCGTCGGTTACTCTAATCTCGCCTTTCTCATCGGGTAAGCGTTGATCAAACAAGTGCAGGCGGCTATCGCTTTTGTAGACATTAGCGCTATCGTTCGGCTCAAGAGGGTCTCCTCCACTAAGGGAGAAGAGGGCGGCTTGCCAGTCGAGAGAGGCGTTTATTTTACCAGAGAGCAAATTGAAATCAATTGGTGCAAAGTTGACTTTGATACCAAGTTCTTTCATATCTTTGGTGAAGTTTGTGCCGACAAATTCATAGTAGGTGCCACCAGCTGAGGTAAGCAAATCAAACTCAACTTTGTGACCGTCTTTATCAGTTAACTTGCCGTCTTTGTCCCAGGTGAAGCCTGATTTTTTCAATAGGTCTTTGGCTACTGTAACGTCGCGACCATAGGCTTTGAGTTGATTGTTATAGAACGGGCTAGTTGATACTTGCGCGGAGAAAGTCGGATCGCCTAGGCCTTTGAAATAGTTTGCCACTATTGATTGGCGGTCGGCGCCGTGACTAATGGCCTGGCGGAAGTTGACGTCGTTGAACCAGGCTGATTTAACTGGGTCAACATATGGTTTGCCAGTTTTCGGATTTTTTCTTTGATTCATGTTGAACATGATGAAAGTGCTGCCCTGACTAGGGCCAAAATCGTAGAGTTTGAAGTTGCCTTCTTTTGACATTGTCACTAGGTCGCCAGCATCACGGCAACGCACCGGTGTAATGTCAATTTCTTTGCCTTTGAATTTGAGCAAGTTGGTATTTACTTCGGGCACTATCAAATAAGTAATGCGCTCTAAGTAAGGCAGCGGTTTGCTTTCTGGGCTGACGGTGTAGTAGTTGTTGGCTCGTTTGAAAACAATGCGTTGGCTTGGTACATATGACTCAAGTCTAAACATACCGTTGGTGACAAAGCTCTCTGGCTTCGACTCGGTTGTCCAAAGATTGCTAAATAGTTTGCGGCCGTCTTTCTTGCTGATCACCGGCTCGACGATATGTTTAGGGGCAATAGGCAGGCCCATGACTCGCAGGAAGGGGGCAAAGGGCTTGGGTGTGACGAACTTATTTGTTAGTTCATCGACTACTGTCACCATCGGTGATTTGCCTTCTACTGTGGTGACATCACGCAGTGATGAGTTGCCGTAGCCACCTTTAATAATCGTGTTCCAGGTATAGGCTACATCTTCAGCTGTTATTGGCTTGCCGTCTGACCACTTCAAGCCTTTGCGTAACTTGGTGGTGTAAGTAAGTCCGTCTGGATCCACTGTAAAGCTTTCAGCTAGTGCCGGCACCACTTCACCAGTATATGGGTCAATATCAAGCAAACCCGCGTACATCAGTGATGCCATTTCGCGGGAAGAGGTATCGGCAGCTGCCCAATAATTGAACGTAGCTGGATTGGATGCCACGATTGAACGCACTAGCTTGCCGCCTGGCTTGCCAACTTGGTAGCGACCCTGGCGCATTTCGGCACCATCGACGGTGACCGATTTATAGGGGCCAGGTGACTGACTGTCACACTTCTGAATCGGTGAGTCCGATGTCGAGCTAGTTGTTGTTGAAGTAGTAGTTGTTGTCGTTGTGCTACTTGTGCTCTTGCTGGGAGTATCAATACTGGCGCAGCTAGTCATTGAGCCGATGGCCAAAGACATTGCCATGATTGTTTTGAAACTGTTGATTCTCATTAAACTGCCTGACATCGACTACTCCAATCAATAAAATGCTGCTTGCGGTAATGATTTTAGTCGGTCTTGCGATGTTTTTCAGAAGCTGATTGTCAAGGGCTAGATTTAATCTCTTTTATCGCAACAAGAGGCGGTCGCACGCGATACGATATTGCCGTCACCCATCATTTAATGTTTGGGGTAGTCAAGAAAAGCCAGTCGAGGCAAATTATGGGCGCGGCCACCGGTTTCATTTTCATCGACATGTTGGTGCGGCCAATCTTGAGATTTGGTTTCAAGTTTTATTTTGTTGGCTTCTTTGTGCTCTTCCTCGTTTATGGCTTTATTGCCTACAAGGCCCTGCAGTCGGCCTATCTTTCCGAGCAACAGTACTAGATAGTTATAGTGATAGAAGTGCCTGATGGCCGAGCAAGTTGCATTTTTATGCGCTAAACTTCCGCTTGTTGGTCTTTTTTTGGTAACCCGTGCGCAAGCAAACACAGACTTTAGCGACCTTGAGCGTTATTTTTTCGCTCGCTACTTTCCCCTTGGCTGCTTATTCTGCGACCACAAATGTGGTCGTCAAGAAAACCTCTTCGTCTAAGCCTTCTGTATCTAAGTCTTTAGTTGAGCCTAGTGAAAGTCTAGATTCAAAGTTGCTTTTCAATCAGGTGGCTACGCTTTACCGAGAAGGTCAGTTCGAAGAAGCACTTAAGACTTTGAACTCTGCAAAGGAAGCGCAGAAAATTTCTGCTGACAGTTTCCTCTTCCATCTCTATCAATCGGTTTTGCTTTTCAAGACTAAATCTTTGATCTATCCTCTGGCTGCTGCCCGGGCGACGGTGAAGATTAATGGACGCAACGCGGTGGCTAACGCCAATCTTGGTTCGCTGTTGCAGAGGAATGGCGAGCGCGCCAGTGCTATTGAGAAATATCGTGCTGCCTTAGCAGCCGACCCTAGCGATTGGCGGGCACATCTTGGCATTGCTCAGTGCTTATCTGTTGATGGCACGGATGGGCGAGTTATTGCTGAGCGTGAGTTGAAACTTGCTGGTCAAACAGCCAATAACTCTGTTGAGAAGTGGTTCGCTTTGGGTGCAACCTATTTGGTTTTGCGCCTAAACCAAGAAGCGGAGGCTTGCTTTAGCAATGCACTCAAGCTTAAGCCCGACGATGATGTTGTCAAATTAGGTCGGCTCAAATCAGCTTTGGCTGCCAACAATCTCAAAGTAGTCAAAGAATTATTGCCGACGACATTGACTGATAGGCTTGTCGATCAATCTATTGCTCTGGCTTTAGCTCTGCCGGCAGCGCAGTTGACTATCGCTGAGTTGACCAATCTTGAAACTATTTGCGAGCGTAATTTCATCGGCTCTGACCAATTCTTTTATCAACTTGGACGTAATTTAGAGGCCTCTGGTCAACTTGATTTGGCTGCTAAAGCCTATTTGCAGGCTATTAAATATTCGGGTGCTGGCGGTGCGTCGGTATTGGCCCTAGTGGGTAACCGTGCTGCCGCAGGCGATCTTGATGAGGCCAATCGTCTGGTCACACAATATGTGGGCACTAGGGTGGTTGGTGGAAAGCCACAGCCTCGCGGGCACAAAGATATCTTCGCTCAGGCCTTGAGCTATTCTGCACAGATTTTGAGCACGGGCTCTGCTTCTATATCTACTGCCTCTGCTTCCAATTCTGGTTCGCTGCGTATAATGCGCGCTGTCTTTAGCAATATCAAGTGTGGCTGCCGTATTCCTGTTATCGAGTTGAAATTGCGTTCTCTACCTGGGGTAATTTTTGCCCATCTACAAGACGCCAAAGACCCACCAGCTTGTATTGTTTATGATGACAAGCTGATTGATAGCAAAGCGATCATTGCCACGAAACGGGATGAAGACAAAGTAGAAGTCATGAGCGATCAACCTGTAAAATCTTTGCCTGAACTAGTCAAAATTATTCAAGACGCAGCCGAGAAGCCCGACAAGCACATCTTTACACTCTGGTCATTTGAGCCACCACCCATGGAATTACCTAAATGAGAACAAGAAACGAAGTTTTTCTAGCAAAAGTGGTCGGCTGCAAAATTGCTTCATTTAGTGTCGCCGCTCTTGTACTGGTTGGCTTGCTCGGCACCATCAACGTTTCTGCTCAAGCAGCTGATAGTCGGCCGCCAGTTGACGTCATTGTGCTAGAGCAAAATGCCATTCAGACCGGACCAATGAACATGGTTGTTGGCAAGCAGCAGCTCAAGTTTACTCTCGATAAGCTCGGTGTTTGTTGGTTGGCTTGCGGCCCTAAGTGGACCAGCTATTGCTTCAACCCTGAGGCTAAGACAGTGCTTGTGCGCGATTATCAAACTTGGAAGAACGGCTTCTTTGAGTTGAAAGCGCAAAAGAAAGTGAAGAAGGCAGACGAGCTTAAGCTCAAAGAGACTGGCAAGCACGAAAAAGTTGCTGGCTACAACTGTCGCAAAGCAGAGTTGATTCGCACCCCATCTGCTCCTTTTAACAAAGGTGAACCGCATAAGCCATACAAGGCTGGTGTCGTCTGGATTGCAGAGAAGTTTCCGGCCCCTAAAGAGTTGACTCAGGTGATGAAAAACCTAGTTAAAGTCGATGTCAAAGAAGGTATGGTTTTGAAGTTTCAGGTGCTTAAGTCTGGCTCTTATAGTCTGATGGATACTGCCTATGAGACTCTCAAGGTGACATCGACTAAGAAGCCGGCAGCTTTCTTTGATGCACCAGTTGGATATCGTCCGGTCAAATCGGAGATGCAGCTCTTGATGGATGACAGCATGGATGGTGAATCAGATATGGACTTCTTGAAGAAGAAGCCCTAAGTTAAACTACAAGCGCAATTATTGAGTGGTGCCAAAAAGATCTGGGGCAAAGTTCTTTATAGACTGCACTGTCATTGCTCCACCAAAGGTATTTAGCTCCTGGCCGCGTTCGGTGCGAGCACGTTTTGCTACTACTCCTAACACCTTGCCGCGTAGGCTAACGACTGGCCCGCCACTGTTGCCGTTCGTTATTGGTGCGTCTACTTGAAGCATGCGCGGCGCCAATCTGCTAATGCGACCACTGGTGAAAGTCGGGGCGTAATAATTGGCCGAATCAGAATCTAATTGGTCAGAGGCTTCTGGATAACCAATTACTTGTATCTCTTGGCCTTCAGTGGCGGCGATGGTATCAAACTCCATTGGGGGTATGGTCGACTTCTCGACTGTCAAAATTGCAATGTCAGGATCTTTATCAGCTTTAGCTACTTTAAATAGTTTCGCCACCATTGGTGGTTGCGTTACTGGGCCAGCCCCATGCAGGAAGAATCCAACTTCACTGGTTACTGAAACTTGGCTTAAATAGCGGTTAAACAGCGCCCGAGAAGGGTCTGCTTTCTTCGATAAATAGGTCTCGTAGGTGTCCCATACGGCGTCAGCTGTTGCTTGGTAGGTGCTCAGTTCAGCAGTGGAGCGATTGGCTTTGGTACTTAAGTTGATTATTTGCAAAATTTCGCGGAAGCGCCCGTCTACATCTCGGCCAGCTGCCGTCTGTTCGCAATATAGACGCATGCCGGCGTAGAAGCGTTGGCTTTCTTTGATGATTTCATCGGCACCCACGACTACGTGTTCGTTGGTGAGAAAGTACGCTTTAGATTTGTCACCAGTAGTGGTTTTGACAGGAAAAGCCGAGCCGTATGACACCACTCTGTATCCGGGGTCACGTGCTGAGGCGCTGAAGACCGGATAGCGATATTTGGGCGAGACATCGGTTAGTGAGGCCCAGAGACTGTCTTTGATCTTCATTTTGAGGCCGACGCTGAGCTGAACCACTTGGCCTTTCATTCGCTTGTCGAGCTTCTCCCAGGTTTCAACTGCTTGAGCTGGTTGGGGGAAAGCTAGCGATGCAATTAACCCAGCAAGAGGACTAGAGAGAAGACTCGCTGCGGCAACGGCGCTCAATGACTCTTTTTTGAGAAATCGGCTAAAAGGAATTTTGGTATCAAAAATTCTGGCCATGCCTAACTAGCCTCCTTCGAATCCAATTTCGATTTCAAATGTTCGTCGCCAAGGAAACGACAGTCTGACACTTGGCTCAAAGGCCAAGGCGGCACTTACTGTTTTGATATATGGCGAAATCAACTCGGCCAATTTCTGGGTCGATGGCTCGTTTTGCAGTTCTTTGCGAACTTTTGTTTGATAGGCCCAGTCGTCAACCAGCCTAGTGAATAGACTGCGCTTTTGGCTGTCGTTGACAGATTTGTTGTTTATTGCCATGCCGGCGATGGTACAAATTGCTGTTCCCAAGGCGCTACCAGTGGTATTACCAGTGGTGTTCCAGCCGGCATAAGAACATATTTTTTTGAGAAGCTCGGGCATCTTGATTAGTTGTTCCATTAAAAGCGGGTCGCCACCATTGGCGTAAACGACATCACAAAGAATGACGAAGCCTGGCGCTGATTCAATTAACCTGATTGTATTGGCAGCAGCCTTTGAGCTGTCTATGTGGCTGAAATCAGGTAGCCCTGGCAATGTTATGTGATCGCCTTGCCGTTCGCTAGGACCATGAACAATCATAGTCAAACTACTTGTCTGGGCACTACTTGTAGTATCACTACTTGTAGTACTACTTGCATTTGTCTCGCCAGCCGTCTCGTCAGTCACAGTTAATCCGATTGCTTTGATTTGAGCTTGAATAGTCGTGCCAATCTCTTGCCCTTCATAGCGGCTTGCTACTGTGCGGCAGCTCTCAGGGCTGAAGTGCAATCTAAGTGATGGTTTATTCTCTGCCATCAATAGGCGGCCGAGCAGTGTGCACATCACTTCGTCTGCGCCAGCATAGATGTTCACTTTATTTTGTAGCGACATTTGTTGGCTGACGCTAATTAGTCGATCGCGCTCTCCAACATTTAAGCCCCAGGCGCCTGAATCATCTTGTGAAAATACTAAATGGTCGATAAGGCCATCTTCCATTGATTTAAGCACTGTCATATTGATAGTGAAATTGCGGAAGCGGGTGTCTAAGTAGTCTTGGCGAATGTCGCCTGGAATGCGACGCTCTAACGATTCAAGCAAGCCCGGGGCAAGCTTTTCGCCGCTGGCCAGTCGGTGCAAGCAAGCCGACCATTCAAATAATTCGCGACCAAACCTCGACCAGTATTCTTTTTCTTCAGTATTGTCATAATTGTCTGAAATGCGCATGATGCTTGATTGCGCGTAAATAGTAACGGGCTTATTGCTCAGTTCTTTCCACTTTTTAAGGCGATCGAGTCTGGCTTGAATTGTCTTCACTTGCTCAGTGCTGCGGCGTGAGGTAATCAAACCGCCATAGAGCAAACTGTCAAGGCAAATTACTGCAGCATCTACTTCGTTGCGGCTGAGGCAGCCTTCGCCGAAAGTGAAAAGCTCATCGATCTGCGCGCCTCGGCTCAGTGAGCCCATCATTGTGCGTGGTGGCACAACGGCTTCGGCACCACCAAGCTTAGCCAAAAGCTGCGGATAGCTATAAGTGACCGGGCGATCATCGAGTGGAATAAGCAGGATCTTCATTGGGGTTTCCATTGCTAGGGCTTGCCGGAGTCTAGGGTTACTCCACTCATGTTGGCGCGTTGATACATTGGCACGGCTGAGTCAGGCACAATTCTCACTCCACGTTTTTTGTCACCTTCGGCCGCTACAAGCACTGCATTTGTGGCGGAGCTGCTGCTGTTGGTTTGGGCCTCTGATGTGATTGTTTGGGCAAATTCGACATGGCTGAGGTCATCTTTCCAGATAGCTGCTTCAAAATATAAGCTTTGACCGATTAAGTCGCCAGCTACCGGCGCATAAATTTTAAGTGGCAAAACCCCCGATTCAGGAATCTTGCCAAGGGCAATTACCTTTCGGTCGGGGCCCAGCCTAATGGCGTGGCCGTTAATTGGCTTGGCTCCGCTGTCGCGGTCGGCCATGGCGAGAGCCACCCAATGACCAGGGCGGCCTTTTACGGTGAATTCCGCTGGATGGCCGATTACAAGACGGCCAGGGAGGTAGAGCCTTGAGGCCAGCAGGCGGTCGCTCAAGCTGCGGCCCAGTGTTCGCTGTCTGGTCGTCGCCGGCAATGTCATGGGGGCGTTCGGGTCAGGCTTCTGTTCTTCTGTCTCTGCCTGGTTGCCAAAGGGGGTTTTTACTTCTTTAAGTAATGCCTGAAGCTTTGCCTGGTGCTCGGCATAGGCCTTCTCTGCTTCAATTTCTTCTTCAGTCAGCTCGACAGTCTTTTCTTTCTTCTCTTTTTTTTCTTTCTTTTCAGCTTTAGCTGCTTTCTCGGGCTTTTCGGCTTTTCCTGACTTTTCAGCTTTTTCTGATTTTTCGGATTTGTCAGCTTTACTTGTCTTTTCGGATTTGTTGCCCTTGTCCGCTTTTTCGGCCTTCTCGTCAGCTTTTTCGTTAGCCTTTTGTTCTGGGCCCTGTTTGCCGAAGGCAAAAGCCCCCTGCTCGCCCACAATGGTAGCCACTGGGCCGAGAGCTGGGCCGACCACATTGGCAAGTAGGGCCTGGCTTATAACAATTGATAGAATGAATGTTCTAGAGGCGCTTGCCATGGTGTATATCCGGCGCGTATCAAGTAATATGGCACATAGTAGCACCATCGATTTGATTAGTGAAATTGGACCTTTTTGTTGAAACTATATCCGCTTGGCTTAAGGATCAGACTACCCTGTTTCAAGCCTTTTTTGTGGCTCTAAGTTTGCATGTCGTGCTTTTGCCGATCATGTGGATTATTGGCTGGGCATTGCCGTGGCCAAAATTTCCTATCATCACCACCATCATTGAATATGATCTCAGGGGTTGGCCCAATATGCCCAAACCCAAAAAAGTAATCAATGTCATGGACCCAGACCTTAATAAGTAGTAGTTTTTCTTGCCGTATATGCGATTGAACTATTTTGGGCTTTCAAACGTATAAGTAATAGGACGACTTTCGCTCTCTCTAAATCCCCTTCACCACTGGGTTTGGGGTGGGTTTCGTGTTAGCATAGCGAAAGATTGGATATAACAAACAAAAGCATCATTAGTGGTGCCCGATTAGATACCGAATGTGCTCCGAATACATATAAGCATTCACTATCTTAGGGCATACTTTAACGGGGTGGTCTATGCTCGAGTCGAACACTGGTGGTCAAGCTGAATCTGATAAGGGTCAGGCTGAACCTAGCAAAGCTAAGAAAAACGCTGAAGTGGCAAATGCCTTGCCAGTTTCGCTGCCAGCCAAGCTTTGGGTTTTTCCGCAAGATGTCGAGCCCAGTGCCGATATGTTGGCGGCTTGTGCTGGTTCTGCCACCCTCGCCCGGGTCTTGATTCGTCGCGGTCTAGCAACCGCAGCCGCTGTCCGCCAATTTCTTAATGAAAGTGAATACGTTCCCACCGCGCCGTTTGAACTTCCTGGCGTAGAAAAGGCCGTCGAGCGCATTTGTACAGCGATTGAAAAGAAAGAGCGAATCACCGTATATGGTGATTACGACGTTGACGGCATTACGGGCACCTCTGTGCTTCTATCTGTACTGAGAAGCTTGGATGCAAATGTCGACTTCTATATTCCTAACCGCTCGTCTGAAGGCTATGGTCTTAATCTCAAGGCTGTCAGCGTCTTAGCCAGCAAGCATCGCACTAAGCTTCTGATTACATGTGATTGTGGGGTATCTAACTTCTCTGAAATCAACCTGGCTAAGTCGCTCGGTGTCGATACCCTGGTACTCGATCACCACACCATGCCGGAGCTTCTGCCCCCAGCCGTGGCCGTGGTTCATCCTAAATTATTGAATGAAGGCCATCCCCTATTCCATCTGCCTGGAGTGGGCGTTGCTTACAAAGTCTGCGAAGCACTGCTCGCCAAGTTTGATCGCGCCAGTGAAGTTGAAGCTCTGCAAGACTACGTCACCCTCGGTATGATTGCCGATTTGGTGCCATTAGTTGACGAGAACCGTTATCTCGTCAAAATTGGTTTGCCTAAATTAGTCGCTTCTCCGCGCCCTGGCATACGTGCTTTGCTGGCACAAGTTGGTGGCAAAGAAGACACTGATTTGGTCGGCTTTGGTTTAGCACCACGCATCAATGCTGTCGGTCGCTTGGCCGATGCCAATGTGGCTGTTGAGCTACTAACTACTGATGATGCCGCTCGCGCTGAAGAACTAGCACTGCAATTGCAGCGGGATAATGCCCGTCGGCAAGAACTCTGTGAACGTATTTATTTAGAGGCCGAAGCGAAAGTTCTCACCACTTGTGACTTGAACTCAGATAAGGGCATCGCTATCTACAATGAAGGCTGGCACCACGGTGTGGTCGGCATTGTCGCCTCTCGTTTGGTTGAGCGTTTTCAGCGCCCAGTATTTATTGGTGAGTTTGATCCTGAAGACAATATGGTGCGCGGATCGGCACGTGGTGTTGAGCAAATTGATTTGTATCAAGTACTGAAAGCTAACGAACATCTATTGATAAAATGGGGCGGGCACAAAATGGCCGCTGGTTTCTCCATAGAAGGCGAGAAAGCTGAAGCAGCAACTCGCGGCATTGTCGCAAGTTGCAACAAATTCTTGGCAGCGAAAAATATGCGTGTGCGTCTAGAAATAGACAGCCTGGTTGAGCCTGAAATATTGTCCCTTGATTTAGTGCGTGAACTAAATGCCATGGCACCATTTGGTATGTCGAATCGCAAACCGGTTTTGTCTATGAGCAAGGTGGTGGTGACTTCGACCAGGCCACTGGGTAAAGAAGCTAAGCACAGTCGCATTCTCTTCAAAGACTATGGCTCTGGCAAAGAGTTTGAGTCGGTGATGTGGAGCACACGCGGACGAGTTCCTGCTGAAGGCGATGAAATTGATGTAGCTTTCAACCCTGATATTAATAATTTCAATGGCCGTGAGCGCTTGCAGCTAATTCTTTGCGATTGGCGCAAAGCTGGCGACGCCGCTCGTGCTCAAGAAGCAGAAGATGAAGCGAAGCTGCAAGCAGACCTGGGCAAGCAAGCTGTTCAAGACAAACCTAAGGCTACTTCAACTCGTACTGTTGGTAGCGAATACAGTGCTGAACCAGCTGCAAGTGTTGCTTCTAGTCATCCTGGAACTCAGACTCCATCAGCTTTCAAGTTTACTTTCAAAGATTTGCGCTCATTCAATGCAAATGCGGAAGTTGTGAAAAAAGCTCAGGCTAAATTAGGCAAAGAACTATCGGTTTTTGGTGAATCGTGCACCAAACTTGCCGGTATCAATCTTGTGGATAGACAAGAAGTCGCTGCTAAGAAAACAGACCATCTTTTGATTTGGCAGTTCCCGCCATCACTCAAAGCTTTCCAAGAGTTGTTGCGCGATAGTGGAGCAAGCAATATCTACTTAGTCGGCTGCGAAGATGACGAACTAGAAGAGCCCTCCAGCTTCCTCAAGCGCCTGCTTGGTCTTGTGCGCTACACCATCAATCAAAAAGATGGCCAAGTTGAAGGGGACAAACTAACCAATGTCATGGGCGCCAGCAAGATGTCAGTGGCCCTTGCCCTGACTGCTTTCAAGAAAGTGCACTGGGTTGATTGGTTCTCTGAAAACGGCATGATATATCTTGACTTGCTCGGTGAGCCCGCCTCTCGCGTTGAAGATACTCCAGAGTATAAGCAACTGGCCCAAACCCTTGACCAGGTAAGGAAATTCAGACTCTGGTGTAAGGAATGCTCAATTAAGGAGCTACAATTAGCACTGATTCCCAATCAGTTGGGTCTGCCTGGACAACCTGAAGCTTCTGAAGAAGTTGTTTCACCTGCTATTCGTGCAGTAACGGTTGCTTCTGAACCGCCGTATTAGGTAGCTCGATTGAATTAGTTTGCTATAGATAGAGTTTGAGGACGAAAGATTCTTATGACCGCCAGTGAAAAAACACACAGTGTGATCGGCTTGCCGCTGCCAGTGGCACAACAAGATTGGTTGAAGAGCACTATTCGCGATGTGCCAGATTTTCCTAAGGCTGGAATTGTATTCAAAGATCTCACCACTCTCATGAAAGACCCCATTGCTTTCAAGCTAGTGCTCAACGCTTTGACTTTCCATTGCGCCGCTCTCAAGCCTACTATCATCGTCGGCATTGAAGCTCGTGGATTTATTCTGGCACCAGCTATCGCCCACCACTTAGAAGTTGGCTTCGTGCCAATTCGAAAGCCCGGCAAATTGCCATGGCAAACAGAGAAAATTTCTTACGCTCTTGAATATGGTGAAGACTCAATTGAGATTCACAAAGATGCTGTCGGTCCAGAAGATAGAGTAATCATTGTCGACGACTTGTTGGCCACCGGTGGCACAGCTCTTGCTGCTAAGCATCTATTGAAGAAGCTTGGTGCCAATGTTGTTGGTGCTGGTTTTGTTGTAGAGCTCGATTTTCTCGATGGCCGCAAAAAATTGCTGGAAGGCCAAGAGCTTGATGTATATTCAGTAATTCACTACTAAGTTTTTTTGTCCGACTAGTTCTTCATTTGACTCATTTCTAGCTAGCAGTAGCTGCCGTCTTGCAGCCGCAATGAGATTTCGCCAGCCACTAATTCGGTGCGAGTACCGTCTTCTGCTTCAACAATTAGGGCGCCACTATCGGCGATATCAATTGCTTTGCCTGTAATTACTTGATTGGCACTGCGTGCTTCAATCATTTGACCGAGGGTAACTGAATAAGCTCGCCAGAGAGCTAATATTTCTTCGGTCTTGCCAGCTTTCAATAATTCGTACTGTGCCTCTAGTTTGTGGGCCAATTCCATAACCACTAGATTAGGGTCAACTGGGCCGCCGACAGCGCGTTCTAGCCATTCCACTTTGTCTTTTAACTCATCTGGTAGCTCATCGGCTTTGAGTCTGACGTTGATGCCAATACCGATAATCAAAGCGTGACCAGGCATTTCAGCGAGGATGCCGCCAAGTTTTCGGCCAGATAAAGTGAGATCGTTGACCCATTTCAGTCCGGGACGTACGCCAATGCTTGCCTCAATAGCCTGTGCTACAGCTACTCCTGTGGCGAGAGTAATCAAAGGCAAGCGAGACAATTCAATTTTTGGCCTTAGTACAACTGAAAAAGAAATGCCCGCATCAGGTGGAGAAATCCAAGCCCTACCGAGACGGCCGCGCCCTGCTGTTTGCTGTCGGGCAATTACCATTACCCCTTCAGGGCAACCTTGGGCAGCAAGCGCGGCCGCTCTAGTGTTGGTTGAATCGATTTCGTCCCAGAGTTCGTTCTTTGATAAATCGCTAGAATCGCCATTTTCACTAGCTAGATTATCTAGGCGCTGCCCCCGGCCAATTATCTTGGTCGAGAGAGAGGCTTCGATTACCTCTAACGAAAGAATCTCTGAGCCTTCCATCTATTTCTTCTGTCTATTTCTTCCATCTATGTCTATCGTCTACGCGCTCAACTATTTATGAGCGATTTCAGTCTGGATTTGCTTTGGGCCTTCCAGCAATTTGTGGATGGGGCACTTGTCCGCAATTGCTCTGAGGCCGTCGATTTGCTCGGCAGTGAGGTTGCCTTCGATGTCGATGTGGCGAGTAATCAAGCTAGACTTCTTGCCTTCGTTTTCTACTTGCTTTTCTTCGCATTTGACGTTTACTGCTGTCAAATCCCAGCCTTTGCGCTTGGCATACATTTGCATTGTAATTGCAGTACAGGCGCCAAGTGAGCCTAAGAGAAGTTCGTGTGGGTTTGGCGCAGAGTCGCCGCCGCCGAACTCTTTAGTCGCATCAGAAGCGAAAGAGTGGGCACTCGATGTGATTTCTTGACGATAGCCTTGGTCGGCGCGGGCCTTTACTTCTACAACTGCCATTAATAGGTCCTCCAAATGCAAAATATTCAATCTGGTTAGTTATAGAGGGAATTTAGCAGGAAATCATGGGGTAGCCCGGTTTGCTTCTGATCTATTAATAGTGATTGTTAATCCCATTCCAGGGCCCACGATGGTGCCTTTAGCTCTGTGAACTGCGATGGGCGGAAGTCGTAAAGAAGTTTGGCTTGGGCGGGGTCAAATGGGGCAGCCGTTTTCCAATGTGGCTTTAGCCTGTAAAGCTGACCATCTTTTGCGAAAAGCAGGTCGTTGTTTTTATCAATGTCAGCCCAGCTAAGCTCGCCTAGGATATCTTCCTTGCCTGTTTCGCTATTGATGAGTGTGTAGCGGCGATTGTTTGTATTAGGCTGCTTGCGGAGCGCTTCCATTTGTAGTTGATAGGTTGAGTGATTGGGAAAGGCTTTAGTTGCGACTAAGGGAAAGCAGAAGCGAATTTGTTTGTCCAAGTATTTGACTGTCCAGCCAGCCAGCTTCAGCGCCTCAATTTCAGTGAAAGTCTTTCCGTTTGGCATAAAATCAAAATGAGTGACGTTTTTGCTTTTAATGCTTGGTGGATGAGCAACGCATGCTGTCTGTGGAATCAGAATCATTTTGTTCGTTTGAAAATGGCCACTGTCTTGGCTCTGGCTCACATTTATTAAGGCTGCTGCGGTGAAGTATGGAGGCCTGCTGACAATCAGGATTGGTCCTAAATGTCTATGACTCTCTCTGTCCGCCTTTCGGTAATAGGTCGACATGCAGATTAGCTTGTCTCCGCACGGAGATAGGTCTGCCTGCCGTTCAAAGACTTTATGTTTGAGCCATTGACCGTGGTCGAATTTGTCAGTCTTAGTATTCCACCGAATCAATTGCACTCTGCGCTTTGGACCAGAGCGAAATATCACAGCCCAATCGCTTTCTCTGGCCAGAATGGCGTATAAAATGCATGATACTTCTGGCGAACGAGCTGGTGAATCGGCTGGTGGATAAGTTTGGGCTTTGGCTGGGGAATATTTTTTAGACATAGATGGTTTGTGCCCAACCCTTGGCTCTTACTGATCAAATTTTGCAAAATAAATGGTTTCCATGGAAACCATTTTAAAAGTGGAAAAAGGAGTCATATACCTCAAATTATGGAACCTGCAGATAATGATCTCTAACAGCAGTAGCCACCTCCAAATAGTCGCTGACTATATAAGAAATTGCCGAAGGCTCACTGTATTGACCGGTGCTGGTATTTCAGCAGAGAGTGGCGTACCTACTTTTCGTAGTAGTCAGTCTCGCAGTAGCCAGGGAGGAGCCTCTGTGCTCGCAGCTTCAGGAGCCTCTCAAGACGAGAATTCTCCAACACCCCTTTGGGAAAAATATGATCCCAGCGAATTGGCCTGCGCCCAGGGCTTTCGCAAACATCCAGAGCTGGTCTGGCAGTGGTACGACTGGCGCCGGCGACTGGTAGAAGGTGTTGAGCCAAACGCTGGGCATTTAGCTTTGGCTCAAATTGAAAAACTAATTGCTCCGCGACCCTTCACTTTAATTACACAGAACGTCGACCGGCTGCACCATCGAGCTGGTTCTGAAAATATAGTAGAAGTACACGGCAATATCCTCACTTTCCGTTGCTTCGACCACGGACATCAGGCTTCAGATGTTCCCTATAATCTGATGGAGCCACCGGTATGCAATTCCGATTCAGCAGGTTCAGGCTCTACTTCGTGCGCTAGCTGCTCTTCTAAACTGCGCCCCAATGTTGTCTGGTTTGGCGAGTCTTTAGATCCCGAAGTTTTAGCCTCTGCCATGAAAGCTGCGCGCCAGTGCGATCTCTTTATTGCAATAGGCACTTCCGCCCTGGTTCAGCCCGCTGCATCGCTGCCATATGTGGCCCAAGACCATGGTGCCAAATTGGTAGAAATCAATTTGGAGCGCACACCGCTTTCCGACAGTGTTGATGTCTTTTTGTCGGGCAAGAGTGGAGCCGTTTTACCTGCACTGCTTTCACTTGTAAATCAGCAACAATAGCCAGTTACAAATGTAGTAGCTATTGCTGCCTGCCAACCTATTGCCCAGTTTGCCTGCATTCGCTGGCATCTTCATAATGAATCAGCGAAAAAATGTCAGCGTTGTTGACGTCGTCAAGGCTGTAGCGGCCTCCAGCTTTCTCATTTTCGTTGAGATTCTTGGTGGCAACTACCAGTTCTTTTTCTACTTCGGTATTCACTTCGTATCGTCCGTCCTTTCTTACCCAGAAGCCGATGCTGTCGTAAAACTCTTGGGTAGATTCGTGCGGGATGGTATAGCCCTTTGCTGAATCGAAGATTACGTCTGGCCGAATTGTTGAGTAGGGGCCAATTTTCGCATCACCTGGAGCCGCTGCTAGAGTTTGAGCCTCTAAGCCAGAAATTGAAGAAGCTGACAGTGAGTCGTTTGAGTAGTAGGGGTCGGCTGCTTTTAAGCGCTGATAGTTATCTTTAAGGAAATTGAGACCGGCTCTCTCTTTTTCTGAAAGATTTGGCATTTGTAGTGCTCCTTCTATATCGCTTTGGCTGATTCTGGCTTGATCTAGTAAATTGGCGGGATCGACTATCTGGTTGCCTTTACTAAATCGTTCGAAGGCAAATTGGCCGTCGCTAAATGGTGCTTTTATTTGCTCTTGCACCTTGGTCATGTCTTGCTGTATGACCCCGGTCATTTCGCTGGCGGTGAGTTGCACTATGCGGCCATTTTCGTCGCGTACACGACCGTCTGCGTCGCGGCTGGCGACGATCTCAAAGTCTGGTAGTAGTTTTTGTTCTTGTAGTAAGGTGCGGGCGGCGGCTAGACCATCTGTGCTCAATTGTGGCAGCATGGTCTGCACTCTATTTAGCTCGTTGACTAACTCTTGTGAGTTCCAATTAGTGGTTCCTTCATGCGGCTTTGCAATTAGCCCGTTGTCACTAGATTCGAAAACGCAGGCCATAGCGCACCTCCTTAATTGCTTTGACCGCTTCAATCTAGCGCTTGAATGTAGACATGTCGTGGACATATCGCGGGAATATCGTGGAAGTATCTGGGGCGCAGTCGGCCCTCGTTTTTTGTCAGGTCAAGAATCACTTTGACTTGTTGTTCTCCGGTTACTGTTCTACCTTCAATAGTTGATCTCGCAAAGGCTCACGGCAGCGCACTTTGAGACTGGCTTAATCAAGCCTATATGCACTTGATCGCGACTCTATATTTTTCGTGAATGCTGTGTGAATCATTCGTCAGTTTTGCGCGAAAAAGATGAGAGATTACCCACAAAACGTCCGAATTATCCGAAATTATCTAAGAGTTATCTGCGCCCCTCAAATTTAATTGATAGTTGTGAATCATGTCGCACTATCAATGCATATTTGCCATACGCAAAAACATATACGCAGTGGTGTCACAAATGGTGGATGCTGAGAACTGCACATACTTTGTTGCAAATGCTCCAAGCGTTATGGGTACAACGATTTCAGCCGTTTTAAAATTCGTTTTGGGGTAGGCTTGTATTGATCTTTTGCAAGTGTTACCTTGCTGTCAATGCGAATCGACTACAGGAGATTTATCGCAAAATTTAGCTGAGTGCCCTGAAAAAACAGGGATCAGTTCGAGGCTCCTCTTAAGTCGGTTGAACAAATACAAATCTAATAGTCCCGAAGTGAAGCAAGCAATTGCTGACCTGAGAGGGGCGATTTCTTATCGCCCAGCTTTTGTTTTGTATTGGTTTAACTGACCAACGAGAAGACCAGTAAAACTGATCTGGTGGGGGAAGAATGGTGCAATTCCATCGCTGTCCCGCAACTGTAATTGGATGAAAATCCTGAGTCAGGCTACCCACCAGGGCACTTCGGACACCATCTTCGCGGAGTAAGAGGGTACGTCTTGCAAGCAAATAATTGCTTTGCATTACCGACCCTCTTGGTTTGAAAACCACTAAGAGGGTCTTATTTTCGGAAAGCATCACTCAATTAAGTCCAATACGCTAAGTCCAATACGCATTTAAGTTCGCTAACTAAGGTCACACCAGGAGAACAAGAAGAATGAGCCAAGTCCTTGCAGCTGCCCCTAATCACGCTGAATCGTCAGCTAGCGCTGGTGCCAACTTTGGTTTGAGCGAAACTCTCGTTAGTCAGTTTGTGCTCTATAAAGTGCTGAGACGCAACGGCAATGTGATGGAGTTCAACCCATCAAAAATCGCTGTGGCACTGACTAAGGCTTTTCTTGCTGTTGAAGGCACCCATGGTTCTGATAGTTCGAAAGTAAGAGACTTGGTCAACAAATTGACAGGTCAAGTTACTGAGACACTTATGCGTCGCCTACCTGAAGGCGGAGTGCTGCACATTGAGCATGTACAAGACCAAGTTGAATTGGCCTTGATGAGAGCCGGAGAGCAAGAAGTTGCTCGTGGTTATGTTCTCTATCGCGAAGCTCGTTCTAGAGAGCGCGCCGAGCGCGAAGCTGCTCTTCCAGCCACTGTGCAAGCCGATAGTAAAGGACCAACTGTTACCCGCATTGATGGCAGCACTGTTGCTTTCTCAGACCTCGCTCTTGATGTCATCGTCAAAGAAGCCTGTGCTGCACACGGTGATGTCGTTGACTACCGCAAAATTATGGAAGCCACTCTTGAGAGTCTATACGAAGGCGTGCCAGAAGGCGAAGTAATTCGCTCGGCAATCATGAGTTCTCGTGCATTAATCGAAACTGATCCAGCTTATAGCTATGTCACTTCGCACTTGCTCTTGCACCAAATGCGCTTAGAAATTCTTGGTGAAGCTCTCAGTCAGAGTGCCATGAAAGAGCGCTATTCTGCTTACTTTGGTGACTATGTCGCTAAAGGCATTAAGGCTGGTTTGCTTGACCCGCGTTTGGCAACTTTTGATCTAGAGAAAGTCGGAGCTGCTCTTGACGGCGATCGCGATTTCAAATTCCAATATCTTGGTTTGCAAACTCTCTACGATCGTTACTTGCTACATACTGAAGGCCAGCGCTTTGAAATGCCACAAGCTTTCTGGATGCGTGTGGCAATGGGCTTGGCACTAAACGAAATTGAACGCGAAAACAAAGCAATCGAATTTTATAACTTGCTCTCTAGCTTCGATTTTGTTTCTTCTACACCAACACTTTTCAATTCTGGCACTCATCGCCCGCAACTTTCTTCCTGCTTCCTCACCACTGTTTCTGATGACCTCGGCTCTATTTATGATGCAATGAAAGAAAATGCTTTGCTTTCTAAATTTAGCGGCGGCCTAGGCAACGACTGGACACCAGTGCGTGCGCTGGGATCGCACATCGCTGGCACTAACGGTAAGAGCCAAGGTGTGGTGCCTTTCCTCAAGGTTGTTAATGACACAGCTGTAGCCGTTAACCAAGGTGGCAAGCGCAAGGGTGCAGTTTGTTGCTACCTAGAAACTTGGCACATGGACATCGAAGAGTTCTTGGAGTTGCGCAAAAATACAGGCGATGATCGCCGCCGCACCCATGACATGAACTCTGCTAACTGGATTCCTGACTTGTTCATGCAACGGGTTTTGGAGAATGGCCAATGGACACTGTTTAGCCCTGAAGAAACACCTGACTTGCACGACTTGTTCGGTATTCCTTTCAAGAACGCTTACGAGCGTTATGAGCAAATGGCCGACAATGGTCAAATCAAACTCTTCAAGCGCATACCGGCGGTTTCTCTTTGGAGAAAGATGCTAACTATGCTCTTTGAGACTGGCCATCCGTGGATGACTTTCAAAGATCCATGCAACCTAAGAAGCCCTCAACAACACGTTGGTGTAGTTCATAGCTCTAACTTGTGTACTGAAATCACTCTCAATACTTCTGAGACTGAAACTGCTGTTTGCAATCTAGGCTCTATTAATTTGGTGGCACACATCATCGATGGTGCATTGAACCTAGAGAAGTTGAGCAAAACTTGTAAGACGGCTATGCGCATGCTCGATAACGTTGTTGATATCAACTATTACAGCGTACCGAAAGCTAGACAATCTAACGTTCGCCACCGCCCAGTTGGTTTAGGCGTGATGGGCTTCCAAGACACTTTGCTTAAATTGCGTATTCCTTATGCTAGTCAGCAAGCTGTCGACTTTGCCGATTACTGTCAAGAAGCCGTGAGCATGAATGCAATTTTTGCTTCTAGTGAACTAGCCCGCGAACGTGGTACCTACCACTCATATAAAGGCTCACTCTGGGATAAGGGCATCTTCCCTCAAGATTCACTCGCTCTTGTTGATGAAGCTCGCGTAGCCGCTGGTGGTCAAATTCTTGACCTGGAACGTGGCGGCAGACTTGACTGGACATTTGTTCGTGAAAACGTTGCTAAATACGGTATGCGCAACAGCAACTGCTTAGCTATCGCCCCTACTGCCACCATCTCTAATATTGTTGGCGTTAGCCAATCGATTGAGCCGACTTTCCAAAACCTCTACGTTAAGTCAAATCTTTCTGGCGAATTCACCGTGGTAAATACTTACCTGGTTGATGAGCTGAAAGAGCTTGGTCTCTGGGACGAAGTCATGGTGCATGACCTCAAGTACTTCGATGGCACACTACAGCCAATCGACCGCATTCCTGATCATGTTAAAGAACTCTATGCCACCGCTTTTGAAGTTGATACTAAGTGGCTGATTGAAGCAGCTTCCCGTCGCCAAAAATGGATTGACCAAGCCCAGAGCTTGAACCTCTACATGGCTGAGCCAAGCGGCAAGAAGATGGACGAAATTTATAAGATGGCTTGGACCAAGGGTCTAAAGACCACCTATTATTTAAGAACGGCCGCTGCTACTGCTCCAGAAAAATCCACAACTCAAATTGGTGTTCTTAATGCAGTCACCAGTTCTGGTGCCAAATCAGTACAAGTAAAAGGAACTGCTTCAGCTCCGGTGCCAAAAGTTTGTTCGATTATCGATCCTGAATGCGAGGCCTGCCAGTAGCTGAATTGCTGCAGGTTTGGCAGAAAGTATCGCGCTAATTTTTAGTCGTGAATCTATCCAACAATCTAGAAAGAAGACTTTCGAAATCGTTCTACTTATATTCTTAGCCTTAGAAAAGGAAACAAAAAATGCTTAGTTTCGACGACGTTCCCGTTTCAAATACAACTTCTACTGTCGGAGCAAAAGGTGATGGTGCCACTTTGAATTTTGCTCCTAGCCCAGCTGCAGTCGCTGGAGCTGTGACAGCAGCTCAACAGGTGACCCAGCCAGTAACTCAACAAGTGTCTAGCGTTTCTGTTGTTCCAGCTGCTCCAGCCAATTACGAGAGTGGTGCCGGTGCCACTGGTGTTGAGCAAATTGAAATCACTGATAAGCGCATTACTGTTGACGAAAAACGCATCATTAATTGCCGCGCTGACCTCAATCAGCTTGTGCCATTCAAATATGAGTGGGCCTGGCAGAAATATTTAGACGGCTGCGCCAATCACTGGATGCCGCAAGAAATCAGCATGAGCCGCGACATTGCTCTATGGAAAGACCCAAATGGTTTGACTGATGATGAGCGCACCATTATCAAACGCAACTTGGGCTTCTTCTCTACTGCTGATTCACTGGTGGCAAACAATTTGGTGTTGGCCATTTATCGCCACATCACTAATCCTGAGTGCCGCCAATACTTGCTGCGTCAGGCCTTTGAAGAAGCTGTTCATACCCATGCCTATCAGTATGTGGTTGAGAGTCTGGCTCTTGATGAAGGCGAAATCTTCAACATGTACCGCGAGATTCCGTCAATCTACGCCAAAGACGTCTTCCAACTACAGTTCACTCAAGAGTTGGCTGATCCTAACTTCAAGACCGGTACAGTCGAGACCGATCGCCGCTTCTTGCGCAACTTAATTGGCTACTACGTGATCATGGAAGGCTTGTTCTTCTATGTTGGTTTCGTGCAAATGCTTAGCTTCGGCCGTCAAAACAAAATGACTGGTGCTTCTGAGCAATTCCAGTACATCATGCGCGACGAGTCAATGCACCTCAACTTTGGCGTTGATATGATCAATTCAATTAAACTTGAAAGTCCTCACCTCTGGACCGCTGAATTCCAGCAAGAAATTGTTGACCTGGTCAAACAAGGCGTTGAGCTTGAGTATGCTTATGCTGTTGACACCATGCCACGCGGCGTACTTGGCCTCAATGCTCAAATGTTCTCTGAATATCTGCGCTTTGTAGCTAACCGTCGCCTCAAGCAAATTGGTTTGCCTGAAGCTTATGTTGGCGCTAAAAACCCCTTCCCTTGGATGAGCGAGATGATCGACTTGAAGAAAGAGAAGAATTTCTTTGAGACCCGCGTTATCGACTACCAAACCGGTGGCGCTCTTAGCTGGGATTAGTTCACATCATCTTGAAAAGCAAGGGTCGGCTGCAAAGTCGGCCCTGTTTTTTTTGATTTGCTTTATTTGCTGATAATATGAATGGTGTTAAACGAGACAGCCATGGCCAAGCTCTTACTTGTAGACGACGACGAAGAATTGACTTCTATCTTATCTGAGTGGCTGGCCACTGAAGGTAACATCGTCGAATGTGCCAATTGCGGCGAAGATGCCTTGTCGCGTCTCAAGCTGTATCAATATGATCTGATTATTCTCGATGTTGGCATGCCCGACATTGATGGTTTTGAAGTTTGTCGGCGCTATCGCCTCGGCGGCGGCATGCTGCCGATAATCATGCTCACAGGCAAAGGCAATATCAATGATAAAACCGCTGGCTTTGACGCTGGGGCAGACGATTATTTGACCAAGCCATTCCACCCTAAAGAATTGAACGTGCGTATCAAGGCTCTCATGCGCAGGCCAGCACAGATGGTCTCAGAGCAGCTAGTGGTCAAACATTTGACCATCGATACAGCCTCGCGCAAGGTGCTGATTGAAGGCAGCGAAGTTAAACTATTACCCCAAGAATTTGCTCTGCTTGAGTTCTTCATACGCCACCCTAATCGTGTTTTCAGCTCAGACGAAATACTCGATAAGGTCTGGTCCAATGAAAAAGACACGGCTAACGATACGGTCCGTGTTCATATAAATAAGTTGCGCAAAAAAATCGACCGCGAAGGCGCGCCCGTATTAATTAGAACAATTCATGGCAGTGGCTATATATTAGACCAGTAGAAAAGCTCTTTATCTTGCTTCGGCGGCTTAGGGCTGTGGCTGAGTGCTTTTTGTCACTGGCTTTAGAGGAATCGACTTGGCTTGGGCTGGGTCAAGTAGGGTCGACTCGCGCAGCATTTTGCGGGCCTGCAAGTTGAGGGCAAAGGCCCGTGGCTGAATCTTCCAGTCGCCATCGAAGGGTTTGCTCAGAACGTAAATCAGGGCCATGTTTCCCCCTAGGGCGATGGCGACAAAGGCAATTACAATTGAGTGGAAGATTGAATTGCGTTTGACGTAGAAGAAAGCAAAAGCGAGCACAATCACGGCCCCGGCCAAGAGAATTGGGCCAAGTAAGTGTTCTCTCGTGTTGTTCAAGGTGAGCAAACGCTCTCTCCGTCCGGCGCCAACGACATCAAGACTTTGTAGCATGCTTGCTTGTAGATTGGTTTCGCCGTCGTGAGTCGGATGAATCAAGACCACTTCATCATTGAGCAGGCAGAATGTCTCAAAAACCGCCGGACTAACCTGGCCCTTGGCTAGGGCAGGCCATTCATCCGAAATTACTAACTGACAGTAGCGCTCGCATAGGCCTTGTATCTGGCTGCGAGATGGTTCTTGCAGACCTCGAGAAAAACGATAAATTTCAGAGACGCTGGCTGCTTCGTTGTCTACAGCTCGCTCAAGGTTCTGATACTGGTCCAAGGCGGCGGCCACAAGCAGGCCTAGAATTAGAGAGACTAGGGTGCCAACTATATTAAACATGGCGTCTAAGAAAGTTTGATGCTCGCTAATATCAATGGGCTTGAGCAGCTTGCGTGTTAGAGCAAAGCTAGCCATAGCTAAGATGGCTGAACCGAGGCAGACAACGATAACAATGGGAAGCCCTGACATATTTAGGTACCTTTTTCCCTTTTTTCCCCTTTGTCCCCTTTCTCCATTTTCTCCACTCTTAAGCCAAATTCGCCGTATCTAAGTATTGGCGGTTTGTAGACTTGCTTCAAGTGCGATTTTTTACTTTGATTTGAAAATTCACTGTTCCGTTTACAACTCGATAACAAATTGTCGCTATTAATAGAGAGGAAGCAACGAGCTACAACCAACTTGCTTCCCCCTTACCAATATTAAACGGTCCGTAATCATTTTCTTTACCTTGCCAGCGAGGTCATTGCAATGCTCAACAGAATTGTATCTTCCATCATTTTTATAGCGCTCTTGACCGTGGGCTTTGTCGTCTTCAGCCCGACCGCTCAGGCTCAGATGATTGAGGAAGTGCAACAAGCAGAGGGAGCACCCGCCGTTGTGCAAGAACACCGCAGTCGCTCTGGGTGGGAGCAGCCGCTAGTAGAGAAAGACAATAACCTCAAACATTACTACTGGACCGAAATTGACCGTAATAAAGCTGCTTACAAAGTAATTAACCGTGCCGGCACTGGTTACAGCGTTATGCCTCGCACAGCTAGTGATTGCAAGCCAAAGGTATTGCCTCCCCGCGCCAACAAGAACATTTGGGGCTTCAATAGTGCTAACTCAGATTTGAACGGCCGTATTCGCCCAGCAATTGTCGCTCAGGCTCGCTCTCAGCCGGCCGTTTATTCTTACAATGGCAACAGCTATGGCAATGCTTATGGTAAAGTTTCGCCATCGTATTCGAGCAGCCCCTCATCGAATGCTAGCAAGAACGTCAACGGCCGCGTTATGTCTTACTAGATTTTAGAAATTGCTTAAATGCCTAAGTTTATCTAAGTGCTATTACAGCAACTAAATACTTAAGACGATTTTGCCAAAGTGTTTGCCACTTTCCATATATTGCAAAGCCGGTACGATTTCTTCAGCACTGAAAACTTTGTCGATAACTGGTTTAAGTTTATGGGCTGTAATTGCTCGGTTCATGTCGTCAAACATGCTACGCGAGCCAACAAAGACACCATGAAGACGAATCGACTTCATCAAAATCGGAACAGGATTTACCTGACCGGCAGCCAGCACACCAATTAAGCTGACATGTCCGCCCATACGCACAGCATTGAGTGAGCGGTCAAGAGTGCCGGCACCACCAATTTCTACCACGTGATCGACGCCTCTGCCGTTAGTGTATTCGAGAACAGCTTCATCCCATTTTTCGTTGTTCTTGTAGTTAATAGTGTGTGCTGCTCCCATTTCTTTTAGGCGGGCAAGTTTTTGCTCTGAACTAGATGTCGCAATGACAGTGGCACCTGCCATGCGGGCAAATTGCATAGCAAAGATTGAAACTCCACCAGTTCCCATAACCAGCACTGTGTCTCCAGCTTTGACTTTACCGTTTACTACTAGGCCATGCCAGGCGGTTAGGGCCGCACAAGGCAAAGTGGCCGCTTCTTCGTAGCTAAGATGGTCAGGTACATGGGTAAGAGCATCTTGATCGATTAAGCGATACTCTTGCAGCATACCATCGACAAAGCCACCCAGGGCTGTTTTGGCTATGGCATTGTCAACTTCACCGCTAATCCAATCGGTCATGAAATTTGGCGATACTCGGTCACCCACTTTAACGCGAGTGACTGAGCCGCCAATTTCCATTACTTCACCGGCGCCATCAGAGAGTGGCACTATCGGTAGTGGCAGAGCTTTACTGTAATATCCCTTTGATACGAGAATGTCGCGATAGTTCAGTGAAGCGGCCTTGATGCGCACCAGTACTTGCGTACCGTGGGGGCGCTTGATTGCTTTTTCGCTGGCTTTTATGTCTTCAATGTTGAAGCTACCAAGTTGGAATGCCTTGAAATTTGTAGTAGCAATATTTGACACAAAATCCACCTTTTTTCTAGATTGCGTATGAGTAGTTGGCAGGCAAAACTGATTTTGCCTTGAGGCCAAGTTCTTCTTCAAGAGCCTGGGCTGCGTGGTATGGCCAATAGGGGTCGCGCATTAGTTGGCGCGCCAATAGAACAATATCGGCTTGTCCTGAGCTAATTATTTCGTTGGCTTGTTTGGCATCGGTGATCATTCCGACTGCCGCTGTTGCTATTTTTGCTTCGGTTCGTACTTTTTCAGCCAGGGGAACTTGCCAGCCTGGGCCGTAAGCATAATGATCACCGGGGCGTACGTAGGCACTGCTACAGTCGACTAGATCAACACCAAGTTCTTTCAAAATTTTGGCTAGTTCTACTGAATCATCAACTGTCCAGCCACCTTCAACCCAGTCAGAGGCCGAGAGCCGAACAGCTAAAGGCAAGTGTTCTGGCCAGACTTGACGCACAAGCTTTGTGGTCTCAATGATCATGCGTGTGCGATTTTCAAAGCTGCCACCATATTCGTCGGTGCGGAAATTGGCCAAGTGTGAATAGAAGCTGTTGAGTAAATAGCCATGGGCTCCGTGAATTTCGAGCCATTTGAAACCAGCTTGGAGGGCGCGGCTAGCGGCACTTTGGAAGGCCAACTGAATTTCTTTGATTTCGTCAACTGTCAATTCGTGGGGCGCGCGAGAGCCAGGGGTGAAGGGCACGGCTGAAGGTGCCACAGGTAACCAGCCCCCGTCAGCGTCGCTAACTTCTTGCTTTTCGTGACGATTGCCGACTTTCCAGGGGTTTTTAGTTGATGCTTTGCGCCCAGCGTGAGCAATTTGGATGCCGGGCACTGCTCCGTATTGTTCGATAAATCCAGTTATTTTTTTGAGCATATCAATGTGCTCATCTTTGTAGAGGCCCAAGTCATCAGGCGAAATGCGGCCGCGAGCCTCAACACCGCTGGCTTCAAGAATAACTAGTCCGGCGCCGCCGATGGCTCTTGAGCCTAGGTGGACGAGGTGCCAGTCGCTAGCAAAGCCGTCAACGCTGGCGTATTGGCACATAGGTGATACCCCTATGCGATTGCGCAAAGTGACGCTGCGCAGAGTGAAGGGGCTGAAGAGATTGGACCCAGATTTCTCTTGCTGCTCGTTTGAATTTTCTTTGGCGCTTTCTGGTGCGTTTTTCTCGGTGCTTGTGCTATTCGACATGAATTTCTCCAGGGGATCCTTCGCTCGACAAAGAATAGACCGGTCGTCTACGAAAGTCAAGGTCACGTTAAGGCATTGGTCACGCCCAATTCACTGTGCTTTTGACCGTAGATTCTATATGATCTTTCTACAAAGGGTCTTAAATCTAGTGGGTGCAAATTTATGTCTCGCCAATGGCCAAGTTCTCTCCGAATCTCAAGAGTTGCATCTTCGCCAGTATTTGGGCTTGTCTTTGTAGCTGTCACTCTAGCCAGTACCAGTTCTCAGGTTTGCCATGGCTATGGGCAAGAGGGGCGACCCATCCCTTCCCAAAAGTTTATTGGCAACCTTGAGCCGGTGGCCTTTTTTGATGGACCGATGCCAACAGGAGTGACCGTCTCTGCTCACGGGCGACGATTTGTCAATTTCCCCCGTTGGGGCGATGAGGTGCCATTTACCGTGGCCGAGTTGGTTGATGGCCAGGCTGTGGCCTATCCCAGTGCTGAGATCAATCGGGACGATGTCTTTGCCGTCACTGAGCATTTACTGTCGGTGCAATCTGTCGTCGTCGATGCCAAAGATAGGTTGTGGCTGTTAGATACAGGTAGTCCAAAGTTTGAGCCTGTGGTAAAAGGGGCTGCTAAGCTCGTTTGTGTCGATCTTAAAACTAATAAGGTAATTCAGACCATTTTTATGCCGGCCAATACGGCTTATGTCAGCACGTACCTAAACGACGTGCGTTTCGACCTTAGTCGAGGAAAGGCCGGTATGGCTTTTATTACTGATTCTTCTAGCACTTGCCCTGGCATTATCGTTGTTGATTTAGCCAGCGGTGAGAGCTGGCGGCGCTTGAATGACCATATTTCGGTCAGGCCAGTCAGTGGTTTCTTGCCCATGGTAGAGGGTGAGCCGTTGGCTAATCTTCATATCGGCAGCGATGGTATTGCCATTGGTGCCGATGGCAAACACTTGTATTACTGCCCACTATCTAGCCGAAAGCTCTATAGCGTCAGCGTCGATGCTCTCTGTGACCGCAATTGCAGTGATGATGATGTGGCAAAGACAGTTTGCGAAGTGATTACAAAAGGTGCTTCTGATGGCCTTGAAAGTGATAGCCTTGGACGCATTTATGCTGGCGATTACGAGCACAATGCCATTCATCGTATTACACTCAGTGGGAAGGATGAAACGATAGTTTGCGATCCGCGGGTTTTGTGGCCCGACACCTTGAGCCTAGCAAATGATGGCTATTTGTATTTTATCGTCAATCAGTTGCATCGCCAAGCACGCTTTCATGATGGTCAAGACAAACGGCAAAAGCCCTATGTTCTCTTCCGAATTAAGGTCGAGGCCAAGCCGGTGGCGCTAAAATAGGGGAACATTGAGGCTTTCGCTGGCGTCATCTCATCTTGTTAGAATTTTGTAGATAACTAGTTTATGAAAGTCAGATCACTAATTTCTATCACGCTATTTTCTTCGCTCTTGATTGGTAGCGTTGGTAGTGTTTCTCGTGTTGCTGCTCAGGGCAGTGCGCCACCCCTTGCTCCATCGCGTTTACTGCGTAGTTCTGGCTCTAGTTCTAGTTCTAGTTCTAGTTCTAGTTTAAATTCGGCATCGAGCTTTAATGGCTCTGTTTTAAATGGTTCTGTGATAAATAATAGCACTGTAGGTGGTGCCTCTCGTCTGCTTCGGCAGTCCACCGCGCCTGTCGTTGGCGGTTCGGCCCCTGTAGTTGCTCCTAGCCCTAGCAATTCCGGATCACTTTTTTCTGCCGATGAACAAGCGGCGTTTTCGCAAGTACGACAGCCGCCTTCGCAACAAAAAGTTTTTCCAGATACAGTTGCCCCAAGCTCTTATAACTCCGGCGCCAAGATTCAGACTACTAACTCTAGTGTCAGTTCTGCTTCTAGTAATCAAAGTAAGTTTGATATTGGCCAGGCTCTGCGCTTGGGTGCTCAAGTGGTCAATGCTATCAACGCTGGATCTAACAATAGAGTTAGTTCTGCTTCTAACTCTGGCCAATTTAGTACTTCGGCTACAGCTTCAGCTTCATCTAATTTGCTTAAAAATTCACTAGCAAAACCGTCATTCGTCAGTAAGTTTGCACGCCCCTTGACCAGCAGTGAGCTGACCGTGCTTTCTAAGTACGATGTAGTAATAGTTCTGGATAAGTCAGGCTCTATGGACGAGCGCGATTGCCCTGGCGGTATGAGCCGTTGGGATTGGTGCCGTGATCAGATGATGTCGCTCACTGCCCAAATCAGTTCAGTATTTAAAAATGGCATTACAGTGGCGCTCTATTCATCCGATTACGACATATTCAGAAATGTCGACCTTGGCTATGTCAACCGTATTTTTGGCGAGAACGGCCCATCTGGTGGTACCTATACGGGAAAAGTAATGGAGGCTGTTTTTGATGACTATTTTGCTCGTCGGGCGAGCAATCCCGCCACTCGTAAATTGCTTGTACAGGTAGTGACAGACGGTGATCCCAGCGATAAAGGGGCGCTAATTGCAGCCATAGCTAGGGCTTCGCAGATGATTAATTCGCCAGGAGAAATTACAGTCAATTTTCTGCAAATTGGTCACGAAGAAGCCGGTGCTCGTACATTGGCCAAGCTCGATAGCAATATGGCTACTGAAGGTGCGAAATTTGATATCGTTAGGGTGGAACCCTTTGCCGCTGTAGAGCGCGAAGGATTACCCCGGGCCTTAGCTGATGCCATCAATTAAGTGCTAAAGTAAGGAATCAGCGAGTTTTTGCGCTCATGTGCTTCTATATGGGGCATAAAATTGTAGGTCTTGAGGAACATCGCTTGAAGATAGAGAAAATATATTTGGTCGACGACGACCCAAATATCAGACGTATTGCCGAGATAAGCCTGAAGAAACTTGGTCCATGGCAAGTAGAATTGGCTGCTTCCGGCCGGGAGCTTTTGGCGATGCTTGAACAAAGCAAACCCGATTTGCTTATTCTTGATGTGATGATGCCCGAAATGGATGGCCCCACAACATTTCAATGTGTCAAAGAACAATTTCCTGACTTTCACCAACCAGTAATTTTTATGACAGCCAAGGTAATGGCGCATGAGGTTGACGAATATCTTAATTTGGGTGCCGCCGGGGTGATTTGCAAGCCTTTTAATCCCAAAGACTTGGCCGATGAGGTGCGCAAGATCTGTGCCCAGTGGGAAGTTAGCCATAGCAGTTTAGATTCTGCCACTGACAGTGCTGATTTACTGGTAAGTTCCGGAGACCCCTAAGTTCTGGAGATTCATGCCAATGTTTGATCAGAACGTGGTTGAGCAAGCAGACCGCTTGAGCCAAGTTAAGCTAAAGAGAGTTGTTTTCGCCTGGGCTGTTTTGGTTTTGCTTGGCTATGGCAGCATGGTTTTTTACTCTACAGCGCCAGCCAAGAGTGCAGTAGCGGTGGGCAAGTTCCCTGCAAACAGTGCTCTTTCTCTGGGTAATAGCTTAACCCTGATTACTTTCTTGCATCCACAGTGCCCTTGCTCAAGGGCAACTGTTAGTGAGCTAGAGGGTCTACTGGCTCAGCGCAACTTATCAGGTAGCCTGAGAGCCTATGTGCTTGTCTCAAAGCCAAGTGGCTGTTCTGAAGCATTTATCAAGGGGGCAGTAGTTGACTCCCTCGCTCATATAAGAGATGTGCAAGTGTTGATTGATAATGACGATGTCGAATCGCGGCGCTTTGGGGCAAAGGCTTCTGGCCAAACCCTGCTTTTTGATCGTAATGGTAGATGCTTATTTAGTGGCGGCATTACAGCTGCTAGAGGAGAAGTTGGCGCTAATGCCGGTGTTGATGCCTTGCGCCAATATCTTGCTGGTGGCCGTGCCTCTATTTGCAAGACTCCGGTATTTGGCTGCTCACTGGAGTCAAGTCAGTGAATACAAGTAACCTAGAGTCCATGAAAATCTTTAACTGGCGCGATTGCAAGGCCCTGGTTCCTAATTCACCATTAGCAGAGCAAATCAATAAACAAGAGCGTCTCTACGTTTGTCAGCAGACCGACAGAATGTTTGGTTGGTTGATGATTATGCAATGGTTGGCGAGCATACTTGTTGCTGTGATTGTGTCACCTTATAGCTGGGCTGGACGTGATTCGTTTATCCATCCCCACATTTATTTTGTTACTGTTATAGGTTCGCTCATTACTGTTTTTCCAGTCTATTTAGCTTTTAGGCATGCTGGTGAACCAGTAACCCGCTTTGTCATGGCCGTCTGCCAAATGATTTATTCCGGCATGCTTATTCACCTTACCGGTGGCCGCATTGAGTCACATTTTCATATTTTTGGCTCTCTTGCTTTTCTCTCTTTCTATCGCGACTGGCGTGTGCTGGCAGTGGCCTCGCTGGTCACTCTCTTTGATCATGCTCTTAGAGGAGTTTATATACCAGAGTCAATTTATGGAGTTGCTTTTGCTAGCCCCTGGCGCACTGTTGAGCATGTCTGGTGGGTGCTTTTTGAAGATGTATTTTTGATTAGTGCTGGATACCAAAGTTTGAGCGCTATGATGACTAATGCCAACAGGCAGGCAGAGCTAGAAGTTACTCGCTTGCGGGTTGAAGAGTTAGTAGCCGAGAGAACTGTTCAGCTCGATGCCAGTGAAAATCGCTATCGCGTGCTTTGCGAAACGGCGCCCCTCGGTATTTTTCAAGCTACGGCAGATGGTAAATGCAGTTACATAAATTTGCGTTTTGCTGAAATTTTTGGTTTGACTTATGAAGAGGCGCTAAGCGAAGGTTGGAGCCGCACGGTGTCCGCTGACCAGTTAGAACTTGTCAGTTCTGCTTGGTTAGAAGCTGTGAATGGAAGCGGTATTTTTGACATGCAGTTTAGGATAAATAGCGAGAAGCTCTGCTGGGTGCATAGCAAGGCATCACGGGTGGTGGCGGCTAAAGATGGTGCTGAAACTTATGTTGGCACAGTCGAAGATGTTACTGACACCGTTTTGGAAGAGCAGGCTCGCATAGAGCGAGAGCTAGTGCAGGCTCGCTTGGCTTCCATTGTTGAGCATTCTAACGATGCCATCGTTGGTAAGTCTCTTCAAGGGGTGATATCTTCGTGGAATCCTGCAGCTGAGAGACTGTTCGGCTGGGCTAGTGCTGAGATGATTGGCCGCACTATTAGTGATGTTCTTCCTGAAGAAAAACGAGAAGAAGATGCCGCTATATTGAGTCGAGTTTTGTCTGGAGAGAAGGTTGGAGAGTATGAGAGCACAAGAGTTTGCAAAGATGGTCGGGTGATCGATGTCGCTTTAACTTGCTCACTTATGCTCGACAACTACGATAAGCCTATTGGAGTCTCGGTAATTTATCGCGACATCTCACAACGAAAAGAAGTAGAGAAGCGACTGAGTGAATTTTACTCTACTATTTCGCATGAACTGAGAAGTCCGCTGACTTCAATTCGTGGTGCTCTTAGTTTAATTGACGACCAGATCGTTGATATGGGTTCAGCTGAATGCTATGAGATGATTGCAGTGGCCCGCAGTAGTTCAGAGCGCTTGGTGCGCTTGATCAATGACATTCTTGATATAAAGAAAATTGAGGCCGGTAAATTAGAGCTGAAGCTTGTAAAAATTGATGCTTCGAGCCTGGTGGCACGTGCCGTATCGGGTATGGAGGGCTTGGCTCGATCTGGCAATATTCAGCTAATTCAAGATATTGAGTCTAGTGCCACTGTTGAAGTTGACATTGATAGAATCATTCAAGTATTGACCAATTTAATTTCAAACGCTATTAAATTTAGTAGCGATGGTGGCTGCGTCATTGTTGGTTTAGAGATTCGTCCAGATGCGGCGCTGCGCTTTAGTATTGCTGATCAAGGGGCCGGTATTCCAGTTCATCTACAATCAAGGTTGTTTCAGCGTTTTCAGCAGGTTGACTCATCAGACACAAGACCAAAGGAAGGCACTGGACTAGGCTTGGCCCTTTCTAAAGCGATTGTAGAAGAACACAAGGGCATTATTGGTGTTTATAGTTCGACTTCTACCGGAAGCACTTTCTGGTTCGATTTGCCCGTCGTTGATGCTGGTGTTGATGCAGCGGCCTTGCCACGGCTTGGTGTCTCAACTATTTTGCTGATTGAAGATGACGATAACATCGCTCAATTTATGCGGCTGTCTCTACTCAAGAATGGCTATCAGATTGTACGTGTGGCTAGTATGGGCGAGGCTAAAGAGATACTTTCTAAGTCGAGGCCAGGTTTGATTTTGCTTGATCTCAATTTACCTGATGGCAATGGCTTAGATATTTTACAGTACATGAAAGAACAATTTCCTGGGGAAGATGTACCAGTGATAGTGACGACCGGTGCCGATATCGACAAAGTTTCTTTGGCTCATCCAGTTGTTCTCGATTGTTTCTTTAAACCGTTCGAAATGAGCCTTTTGCTTAAATCGGTAGAGAAAGTCATCTCTGCTGGGCCATCAAGGCGCATCTTGTTGGTAGAAGATGATCAGGCCACACGTTCAGTCATAGCTAAACAATTAGCGGCAATTGGTGCTACTTGTATGGAAGCTAGTAACGGACTGGAAGCCCTAGATGTAATTGAAAAATTTATTCCTGATTTGATTATTCTCGATGTGGGCTTGCCCAAGTTAAATGGCTTCGAGACGATCAATATTTTACAAAAGGGCCCGTTTGCCTGTGTGCCACTGCTCGTCTATTCGGCTCAAGAGCTCACTGAGACTGATAGACGCAAACTCAGTCTCGGCCTCACTCGCTACCTCGATAAAGGGCGAATTTCTCCTAAAGAGTTCATTGATTGTGTCCAAGAACTCTTAAGTCATCTTAAAGTCGGTACCTGAGCGAGCTAACTTAGCTAATCGGTGAACAAGTTTTTGAATCAATTCTTACTCTTACTCTTACTCTTGCTCTAGCTGTTGGTTGAGCCGTTACTTTGGGCGCAAGCAAATGCACCATTGAGAGCGGCCTGCCAACCAGCATAGTCTTGCTTTCGATCGGCTGATGGGGTCAGCGCTTGATCGCTTTGCCAGCCTGATAGAAACTCTTTTTTCGTTTTAATTAGTCCTATTTTTAGCGCCGCCATGGCCGCTACGCCCCACGCTGTTGATTCTGTTTGGGTGGCCCTTAGTACTGGCACACCAATGATATCAGCTTGAAATTGCAGCATAAAGTTGTTTTGTGTAGCACCGCCGTCAACTCTCAATTCTTTGACAGTGATACCATTCTTTTTCATATCTTCAACTACGTCACCAACTTGATAGGCCATGGCTTCTAGGGCTGCTCTTACGAGATGCGCTCTTGTTGAGCCTCTGGTTAAGCCCACTATGGTGCCACGCACATCTGAATTCCACCAGGGAGAGCCAAGGCCCACCAGAGCCGGTACAAAATAGACACCGTCATTAGAGTCGAGTGAGAGAGCCATTTCTTCAGTATCGTTACTCGATTCGATGATGCCGAGGCCGTCACGCAGCCATTGAATTGCTGCTCCAGCCACAAATATGGCTCCTTCAAAGGCATAGATTGGAGCTTTCCCTTCCTGCTGCCAGCCAACAGTAGTTAGTAAACCACCAGCAAATCTTGGCTTACTACCAATGTTCGCCAAGAGAAATCCTCCCGTTCCATAGGTGCATTTTGCCATACCTTCTTCTAGGCAGGCTTGACCAAAGAGAGCGGCTTGTTGATCTCCCATAACGGCCGATATCGGAGCTGCGAAGCCGAGTAGATCGGCGCGAGTTGTGCCAAAGTTAGCATCTGATGGCAGTACCTGTGGCAATACTGCTGATGGCACGTTAACGAGCTTGAGCAGCTCGTCATCCCAGGTCATAGTATTGATATCAAAAAGCATTGTTCTTGAGGCATTACTGCCTTCAGTGGCGTGGGTTTTTTCTTCAGTCAAGTTCCAGATTAGCCAGCTGTCAATGGTGCCGAAACAGAGTTTGCCGGCTTCGGCTTTGTCTCTGGCACCGGGGACATGATCAAGTATCCAGGCAACTTTGGGTCCGGAGAAATAGGCATCAGGTACAAGGCCGGTTTTGCTGCGGAAGATTTCTTTGTGGCTCTTCAACTCATCGGCTATTTCTTGTGTGCGGCGGCATTGCCAGACGATGGCATGGTGAATCGGCTTACCAGTTTCTTTGTCCCAGACCACAGTGGTTTCGCGTTGGTTGGTGATGCTGACACAGGCGATTTCACTGCCCTCAATTTTGGCATTGGCGATTGCCAGTTTGATACAGTCGATTTGAGTGGAAAGAATTTCGCTAGCGTCATGCTCGACCCAGCTAGGGCGGGGGAAGTATTGTTTGAATTCTTTCTGGCCTAGCCCGATGCTTTTTCCCTCTTTGTCGAAGACGATTGCTCTACAACTAGTGGTGCCTTGATCGATGCTGAGAACATACTTTTTCATTTCTTTGCCCCTGGCTTGCTCTTGGTCTATCTTTGTCTCTTAGTTTGCTAACTGGTAATTGCGCCAGAAAATTATCGAGGCACGTTCTATTAGTTCGTTTAATCGCTGAGGATAATGTCCACTCATTGTAGCCCTCATTTTAAGTGTGTAGATTGGCCTGCTCGAACTTTTGATAGGTCTCACAGTTAAGACTAGCCGATAGTCGTGTTTGGCTAAGGGAGAGAGGGTAAGTAAGAGCAGATGAGTGGCCCCTTTGGGTTGAATTTCAACTTGGCAAGATTGGGCGCGCTTGCTCAGTATGTTGCACAGGCTGGTGGCGCTTATGCTTTTGTCTCCGTTGTCAGTTAGGGCTTGGGGCAAAGGGCTGACTCCAATAGCCATTTTTCTTATGCCGTGCAAGTTTAGTATTTCGCGGTGCGATGCTAAATGAGTTGCCGCTATGATTTCTTGCGCAGTTGTTTCAAGCTTCCCTGCATTTTCAGCCGAAACTACCAGTGGTATCGTAAATATAAGTGCTGCGGGCAGCATCAGTGCCAGTAGCAAGGCTAGAGATTTCGCCACCAGCTCGATTTACTCTTGGCCATCTGGCATGCTGGAGTGGTCATCTTTCTTTAGTGGGTGCTTCTTGCCATGACCGATATCGGCGCTGTTGGCGAGCGCGAAGTCGCGTCTGAAGTGTTTTACGACTTCTTTCAATTGGCTGTCCACTTCTGCTTGCATATTGCTCTGTGAGCTTCCCGCGACGTCTTTTGACCAGACCGCCACCATCAATTCTTGTTTGTTTCTAGCTACTTTAACTTTCTCGACTAAAGCCATGTTGATAGCAAAAGTAGCGGTGTTGGCGTTGGCACTGTCGGCCACAGTTTTTAACTTGAGATAAAGAATTGGTGTATTGCTAGTCTCGCAATCATGACTTTTACTACTACCTTTACCAGAAGCACCAGCGCAGCAATTGTCATCACCACAGATGGTGACATGAGTGGGTACAAGTTCATCGACCATGAGATGTCTAATTTTCTCTTTATTGATACCGTGGTCGATTGAGAACTGGTCTAACTCGCCAATTACTAACTTCATTTGCTTCAAGCCCGAGAGAATCAGTGGTTGGTTGAAGCCTTCTCTGCTCTTGCCGCTCGAAGTATCACTATTTTTCGCTAGTGTTTTACTGTCAATTGATTTAGTGTCAATTGATTTAGTGTCAGTTGATTTTGTTTTGCTCTTTGAATCACCATGCTCCGGGCAGCAATGACCTGCGAGCGGTGGAAGCAGACAAGCGAACATGGCGGCGAGAGCGCTAGATGCGAAAAGAGATAATTTGGCTTGCTGCACTTTGATTCTCCAGTAGACGAAACTAGAATTTACTGACTATATGAGTTTACAGGCTGTTGCTACTATTTCAGCTATAGCCTGACCCAGCAAAGCGATTTGTTTTTTGCTGGTGTTTGCCTTTTGGGCTGCACTAGCAATTGACTTCTTCTTCGATTTTGCCGCCGAGTGAGCAAATTGTTTCTCGGTAGGCACATGCACAAAAATTACCGATTTAATTTTTGGCTGGTTCAAGGCATAGTTTAGCGCTTGAAAGTAGAGTTCGTTGCAAATGAAAGTGCCAGCATGGTTGGAGATGACCGACGGATAGCCGGTCTTATTAATTGCTGAATTTAGGGTCGCTAGATTGATGGTGGTTCTCAGTAGATCTGGTGCAGTTTTGTTAATCGGTTTATCAAGCGGTTGGTGTCCACTGTTATCGGCTATGCCGTAGTCTTTGATATTAATTGCAAAGCGCTCAAGGTTGAGCCGTTCACGTTTTTGGGCAAGGCCGGTCATAACCACGCAAAGTGGTCCAGGGCTGTTCTTAACGGTGTGGTCAAGAGATGCTCTGAGTGCCTTCCAGCCTCTTACACCGGCGGAGGGCAAGATAAGTTTCTCAATGTGAATCTCTTTTGCGTGCCGCAAAGACCCACTGGGCTTTGTTGTAAGCAAATCGGGGAAGGCTTTTACTATAAGTTCAGTGGGATTTACCTTGTTTGCTCCAAAGGCGTCAAAGCCCGTCAGTAGGCAGGTGATGGCTTTTGTTGGCACAGAAGTGACCTGTAAAGTAGTTGAGGGGGGATGTACGGTTGGTTCGCGCTCTTGTCTCTATAGTGTAGAATGTTTATTCTGCTGTTATGCCGGAGTGGCGAAATGGTAGACGCAATTGACTCAAAATCAATCGCAGGCAACTGTGTGTCGGTTCGAGTCCGACCTCCGGCAGATTTTTAAAAGCCCGCCCTCTTTTGGGTGGGCTTTTGATTTTGTCCTTATTTTATTGAACTTTCATTGGTCTTTCACAGCCCTTGTCTTAAGGCCTAATGTAACGTCTTCGCTGCATTGGGTCGGGGTTGCGCACTGCGTGATAGTATTTTTTTGTATTGTCATTATTTAGACTGAGACTTACGCAGAGATTTAAATAGATATTGAATTCATCTAAGCGACTAATTCTAATATTTTGCACGGCAGCATTTCTGCTCGCCCAGTTCTGGTCATTTGCTGCTGCTGCAACACTGCTTGAGTCTATCGATACAGACCCATGCAATGACATTTGTCTTGAAGATGTGATTTCAGTCGATCCTTTTGTGGGCGGCTCTTGTGGCTCCGGGCGTTCAGAAAGTAATAGTCTGACAATGGCAGGGCTGTTCGTTGCTTCAGAGCAAGCCGTATTTTTTGCTCTGTTTATTGTTGCCCTCTTAGCGTCTTTCCATCAATCAGAGCCAGCTCAATGTTTGATATTGCAGGAACATCAGCGGCCTGAGTTTTGCCTGGCTTTGCGCCAGCTGATTGGAAAACAGCAGGTTTGATTCGTATTTGTATTTGAAACGACGCTTCTTGTTTGGCCTAGCCATAGCAACGTCCGTTCTGTGCATCTCGAATATATCTGCAGGAAACCACCATGATCGAAAAGTTGATAAATTTTGCCTTGAATCAAAGGCTGTTAACCATTGCTGCTGCTCTTGGTTTGGCCTGCTTTGGCATCTGGTCGATGCTCAGTCTGCCAGTCGATTCTTTTCCTGATGTTAGTAACGTTCAGGTTCAGATAATTACCGAGCCTGAAAGCATGGCTACTGAAGAAGTGGAGGCCTTGGTCACTTATCCAATTGAGAATATCCTCAATGGTCTGCCTAAAGTTAAGAAAATTCGCTCAAGCTCAAGCTTTGGCTTGTCTGTAGTGACGGCCATTTTTGACGACGACATGGATGTCTATTTCGCTCGCAACTTAATTATGCAGCGCTTGTTTCAAACCGATAAACTCTTGCCAGAAGGCTGTCCTAAGCCTCTTCTAGGGCCAGTTGTTTCGAGCTTCTCCAACGTTTATATGTATTATTTGCAGAAGCCAAATAATGATCAGACCGAGCTTAGAACCCTGCAAGATTGGACAATTGGTCGCCGCCTTAAGTCTGTTCCTGGGGTGGCCAATGTCTCTACTTATGGTGGTTTCGTCAAACAGTATCAAGTACAGGTTGACCCATACAAGCTGCATAGTTACAAGCTTAGTTTGAATGATGTGGTCACTGCTTTGGCCACTAACAATGCCAATGCCGGCGCTAACTTCATTGAGAATGCTGGTGAAGAAGTAATCATTCGCGGCATGGGCAGAATCGATAGCATTAGTGATATTAACAATATTTTGCTCAAGTCAGTTGACGGTGTGCCAGTGACTGTTGAGCGAGTAGCTCATGTCGGGATTGGGCCAGCTTTTCGTCGCGGTTCGGCCTCACACAACGGCAACGGCGAGTGCGTTACGGGCATTGTCCTCACCCGCAAAGGTGTCAATACCAAGGCTGTGGTGGAAAAAGTCAAAGAGAAAGTAGCCGAAATTCAAGCAGACTTGCCTCATGGCGTAAAAATAATTCCCTATTACGATCAAACTGAATTGGTCGAGAAAACTATTGAAACTGTCAAAGAAATTCTCGGTTTTAGTGGTGCTCTCGTAATTATTGTTTTGTTCGCCATGCTCTTGCATATACCTAGCGCTTTGATCGTCTCTGTAATTATTCCGCTTTCGCTTTTATTCAGTTTCATTCTCATGAAATATACCGGTTTGACAGCCAACCTCATGACTTTGGGTGCCGTTGATTTTGGCATCATTGTTGATGCTGGTGTGGTCATGGTGGAGAACATTTTTAGGCATCTTGCTGAACGTAAAAAAGAAGAGGTCAATGATCAGTCGAGCCTGCAAGTAATTATCCATGCCGCTTGCGAAGTCGGTCGGCCCATTGTCTTTGCTGTGGCCATTATTATTGCTGTTTATCTGCCTCTGTTCACCTTAGAAGGGGTAGAAGGAAAGATGTTCCATCCGCTCGCTCTAACCTTTATTTATGCTCTTGTGGGTTCGCTTATTTGTTCGCTTACTGTGATTCCGGTGCTCTGTTATTGGACCATGCGCAAGCCTCTCGTAGAGCGCGAGAACAAAGTTCTAACAGCTGTAACTAGAGTCTATTACCCTGCTTTGGTTACAGCAGTTGCTCATCCACGCAAGATAATTACAGTAGCTTTAATGGCTCTGCTCGCCACCATGGCGGTAGTACCGTTTCTTGGTTCTGAATTTATTCCATCTCTTGACGAAGGGCCAATTTTGTTGCGAACAAAGTTAGCCGCTAGTATTGCTCACACTGATTCAAGAGGAATAGCTTCAGCCATCGAAAGAATAATGCTGGAGTTTCCTGAAGTCACTGATGTCGTAACCCGTACAGGAAGATCTGGTACTGGCCCTGGCTTAGATGGAGTTGAATCATCTGACGTCTATATTTCTTTGAGACCGCGCACGCAATGGAAAACTACTCAAAGCAAAGAGCATTTGGTTGACCTCATGGCTGAAAAGTTAAAGGGGATACCAGGTTTGATGTTCAGCTTTTCGCAGCCTATCGCTGACATGATCGATGACCTTGTGGCTGGTATTAGGGCCGATCTTGGTGTGAAGATATTCGGCGATGATGTCGATACGCTAAATACAATTGCCGAGCAGATCAAGCGTGAGATCCAAAAAGTACCGGGCTCTGCTGACTTGCAGAGAGAACAATTGCTTGGCTTGCCACAATTGAAGATCAAATTAAAACGACCGCTTTTAGCTAGGCACGGCCTTAACACAGATGATGTGCTCGATATTGTGCAAATTGCTTTAGCTGGTCGTGAAGTGACTGAGGTAATTGAGGGCACTAAACGGTTCGGCTTACTGGTGCGTTATCCTCTAGATTACAGAGATAGCAGGCATCAAATTGAATCTATGTTAATTGATGCTCCTGATGGTGGCAAGATTCCTCTCAAGTCAATTGCTGATATTACTCTTGAGCGAGGCTACGTCTCGCTTTATAGGGAGGACGGTTTGCGCCGTACAGCTGTGCTGTCTAACGTCCGCGGCCGCGATTTAGGTAGCTTTGTCGCCGAAGCACAAAAACGGGTGCAAGCGAACGTTGTCATTCCTAAGGGCTACAAAGTCGTTTGGAGTGGACAGTTCGAGAACCAGCAGAGAGCCATGGCTCGTTTGGCTGTGGTGGTGCCAATTGTGCTGCTTTTAATTTTTATTTTGCTGTTTGCTTCATTCGGTTCATTGCGCAACGCTGGGCTGATTATGATGAACGTACCTTTTGCCATGATTGGTGGCATTCTCGGTCTCTTCATCTCTCATCAGACTCTTTCTGTACCAGCCATAATTGGCTTCATTGCTCTCTTTGGTGTGGCCGTGCAAAACGGTGTGATTTTGGTCAGCTATATAATGCAAATGGAAAAAGCTGGAGCACCAATTGAGCAGGCTGTGATCAAAGGCGCTTTGATACGCTTGCGACCGGTATTGATGACGGCCTTTGTTGCCACTGTTGGCCTGTTGCCTAAAATTTTCTCTAGCGGCACTGGCGCTGAAGTACAAAGGCCCTTAGCTACTGTTGTTCTGGGCGGTTTGATTTCTTCGACTTTGCTGACGCTTCTGGTGTTGCCTTCGGTCTACAAACTAATCAACGAGAAGGCTGAGGCGCGCGCCAAACGACTGTTATCTAGTTAGCTTCTATAGGCTGACCGGGACTGTCTTTCAGTTCGGCTTCGCTTGCCTCAGTGGTTTTGCTTTCTAGTGGTTTGCTTTCTTCAGGCTTCTTTTCTTCAGGCTTGCTTTCAACTGTAGTTATGTCAACCGGTTTTGTTTCAACAGGCTTGCTCTCGAGTTGTTCTGTTGCCACTACTTGTTCTGTTGCCACTACTTGTTTCGTTGCTACGTCTTGTTTTGACGCTAATTCTAGATTAGCGCTTTTAGTTGTTGTTGTTGTTGTTGCATCGGCAGGCTTGCTACTTAGTTTTGTGCCAGTCTCACCGCTGATGATTTTCGCTATTGTTGCTTGATCGGTCATTTGCTCCATCAAGGCTTTTGAATAAGCGGCCAAGAAAGGTCGATTGGTTAAGGTGCCGATATTGTAATTACGAATTGAGGAAGTGGCTAAGTGGTTAATGGTGCGTGAGCGAATTTCTAAACGCTTGAAGAGAAAAACCTCTTTATAGAGTTTGTTTTCTTCGGAGCCACCGGTGGAGAGAATAAAGGCTGTTTTTACGATCTGTGCTGCTGGGCCGACAAAGCTTGGTGCCAGTCCGGCTACGCCAAGAGCGCCTTGCACCACTCCTGATACTACTTCAGTGCCTTTCTTTACTTGGTATTTGCTCAGCTTTTGGGCAACTTCGGCAAGAATTGGATCTTGCTTCAGTACTGCCTCTTGCAAGGCATTGATTTGGCTGCGCTCGGTTGAAATGCCGAATGATTTAGGAGATTGGGCCTTAATTGAGTCTGGTATTTCAGAGCGTAATTTGCGGAATTTAGCAATAAGTTTGTCTGCTTCTTCTTTTCCGACTAAGTCAGTAAGAGTATTGTTGGCCTCGGTGACCGAGGCAGAGCCTTCGCCTTGGGCTTCACGGTCGAGGGCGTCGGCCGCTTCAGCGCAGGCATTGACAATATCTACATATTTTTCGTCAATGGCTTTTTCCCATTTCAGTTCGGTAGACAGTTTAGAGCTGGTATTGATCTCTTTTTCCATCAGAGCATTGGCGCTAGCGCTGGATGGACCGACACCGCGATAGTTGACGAGGTAGTGAACAAAGTTGCGTGAAATTTCTTTAGTGTTTTGCAGCTTGCCCAAGTTTTGCATTTTGAAAAGCTGGTCGTCCACCGAGACCACCGCTGGATCGCGGGTCATGGCTAGAGTGGCAGTCTCGTATACTGCCTGCTGAATCGGATTATCCGAGTGCTCAAATTCTAGACATTTTAGCTTTCCGGGGCTGGCAATTGGCGCTGCTGGTTTTTCGCCTTCAACAACCTTGTTGACTGTTATGCCAGTGTTGAGCTTGCTGTCAGCTGAAACTTCAGTTGCAGCAGGGTTTGCGCTGGCAGCAGGAGCCGTTACCTCTTGAGCCGGTGCCGCTGTCTCTTGAACAGGAGCTATCAACTCTTGAACTGGGGTTACCGGCTCTTGCGCCGCCACTGGGGCCAGGCACAAGCCAGTGGTAGTGAGTGTGATTGTGAGACTAAGGGCGAGAAGACTTTGACGCACGGGTGAAACATCCCTTGAAAACAGCCTGGGCATAGTACCACTAAGGCTCTTGAGAAACCTTTCAGTTAGCTTTCAAAGTATGCATCTCAAGTAATGCTGCCGTTCTTGGTGGCTTAAATCTTGTCAATGATTGCGATATTCGACCTGTTACATTATAGAGAATTTAGTGACTGTAGTAACTGAGCTGAACATTCGGCTTGAATTGCAACCCTGCGGGCACTTCAATCATGTACGAATTGGCCGAAGTTTGTCGTGGCTGAATGTAGTTCTGGCTAGAGGCGGGCCGAGTAGAAGCGGGCCGATCTGAAACAGGAACTGAACTGGGATAAGGCGTCTGTGCTGGGCTATATTCGTCAAGCACAAAGGGCTCTATGTACCCCTGGTTGAACAGCACCTCAAGGCTAACTGCTGCCTCAAGGCAGCCTTGCTCGGCCGCTAATTCAAAGTAGCGTCTGGCCGAGTCGAATTTTTCTAAAACAATAGCCTTGCAACCCAAGCGGCACAGCTCGACGGCATCTACATAAGTTGGTTGTTGTCTTGCGAAATTCATTGATTCACCCGATGGTAACTATGCAACTGTAGACTTTCGCCGTGACCCCATCGTGACCAAAGTGTCAGTGAGGCAGGCACTGTATAATATGCGGCTATGGAAATAGTAAACATTGCCGCGTATAAGTTCGTAGGCATCCCCGATGCTGCATCATGGCGCCCTATCGTTAAAGAGCGCTGCGAGCAAATTGGAGTGATGGGAAATATTTTGCTGTCGCAAGAAGGCATCAACCTTTTTGTCGCTGGCGGGCGTGGGCCTGTCGACGAATTTCTCAAGTATTTAAAAGAAGACGAATTCTTTGCTGGTCGCTTTGCCGACATTCCTATTAAGGAAAGCATTTCTGATCACCAACCTTTTCGGCGCATTGTGGTGCGGGTGAAAGACGAAATCATCACCATGAAGCATCCGATGATAGACCCAGCTGCTGTGCGTGCCCCGGCTATTGACCCACAAACATTGAAAGCTTGGCTTGATCAAGGCCATGACGATAACGGTCGCGAGATTGTCTTGCTTGATACGCGCAATGACTATGAAGTTCAAATAGGCACTTTCGACGGCGCTTTGCACTTTGGTATAGATAAGTTCAGTGAATTTCCAGATGCCATCATGGGCACCACTGGTGATACTAGAGAGCAATTGCAAAATAAGACTATAGTTTCATTCTGCACCGGCGGCATCCGTTGTGAGAAGGCGGCATTATTCTTGCAGGAACCAGCCGTGGGTCTCGCTAACGTTTATCAGCTAGATGGCGGTATTCTGCGCTATTTTGAAGAAGTGGGGGACGCGCACTATAAAGGTGAATGTTTTGTCTTCGATCGTCGCGTTGCTCTTGATTCAAAATTGCAAGAAACTACCCATGAGTATGAAGTTACAGCTCCCCCCGGTCGCAACGCCGATTATTTGCGTTGGAAAGCCGGACAACTTAGAAAATAGAACTTGAGGTTGAGTAAATGAAAGACGGTTCGCCAGTTGAAAGCCCTGCCAAATCATGGGCGGCAGTGGTGATTGAAGCTCATAGCGATCAAGAAGACTTAGCTTCATGGCTACTCATGCAGTGCGGCGCTCAGGGGTGCGAAGTTGAACCCCTTAATGGCTCACTGGTGCGCATCAAGGCTACTTTTGATTCGCCTCATTTGCCCGATGAAACTTGGGAGAAAATCAAAAGCTCACTTGAAGAATACGGTTTAGCTGAGAGTCTTAAGTCACTACGACGCAAAGATGTCATGGAAGAAGATTGGCTGGCTAAGTGGAAGGAAGGCTTTGAGCCGTTTCGTGTGGGCACCAAGTTTCTCATTTGTCCTTCTTGGTACCTCGATGAAACCTTGATTGATACATTGCCGCCAATTGACAGTGAATTGTCTGAAGGCCGCTTCAAGGTTTATATTGATCCGGGAATGGCTTTCGGTACGGGTCTTCATGCTACTACCCAGTTTTGTTTGCGGGCTATGGAATCTTATCCACCTAAAGGTAAAGTGCTCGATGTCGGCACTGGCAGCGGCATTCTCGCCATTGCTGCTCTGCTGTTGCAGCCCACCAGCGAAATTGTTGCTTGCGACACCGATGGCGTGGCTTGTGAATATGCCCAGAAAGACTTTGAGTTAAATGGCGTGGATGGTCGCATCGAGCTAATTGAAGGCAGTACAGACGCCGTCGCCGGTCGTCGTTTTGATGTGCTGCTTTCTAACCTAACTTGTGAAGATATTGTTGCGCTTCTGCCCGATTACAGCGCCATGCTTAACCCTGAAGGAGTCGTGCTCTGTGCTGGTATTCTAGCTGAGCGCCTGCCTTTGCTGGAGAAATCTCTAGTGGGTCAGCCATTGCGGATTATTCAGTCTGAGACAGTTGGGCAGTGGGTTGGCCTGGTATTGCAGAAGGTTTAGGCCATCTGGCAGGGGCTGAGATTTAGGCTATAATGATTTCAGTGGTCGCCGGTTTTGCTGGCGGTTACCTTTGAACCCTGAAAATTAGCTATCTGAGATGATTCAACACTGAATCGATTTTGTACTTCTGTACATTCATGTTTGCCATATTTGGCAGATTTGGGCATGGGGGCGTTCAGATTCGACAGGGTTATAGGGTCATGAGTTGCAGGTCGGGGAGCTTGATCCTTCGTTAACAAGTAAGCAAAAACAAAGATGCCAATAACGTCATCAAATTCCCTAGCCGCAGCCTAGCTGCGGTTGCCTAACTTAACTTAGGCTTCTAGGACTCGAGAGCGACTTGACTACCCGTCGCTTTAGGGTAAGCCACGGTGGTTGCACTGAAATAAAGTTAGCAGTTAATAGTTTCAGCTAAGACATAATTGCGAACCCGGTTGGCTGTTTGCGCCAACCTCAGCGGGCCGCAAGGCGAAAGCTAAGCGGTATCTGGGGGAATTGCAGACTAAGCTTGTAGATACTTATTTCTCGATGATTTTGGACGCGAGTGCAATTCTCGCCGCCTCCACCATTTTATGAGTCAGTGATGAAACATCTCAAAAAGAAGAGCCTCGGCCTATGGGTCGGGGCTTTTTGTTTTGGAAACTAAACCTTCAATTGGCCAATTCTGTGCACACTTAGTGCCATCAATGAGTTAATCAGGATGACCGACGACCCGAGTTCGACCCTTTTCCAGCCGGATGTTGTGACGTACTTTTATCTGGCTTTAGTTAAAACGGTCCAGACAGAGCATTCGGATTACATGTTTCCGCTCATGAGGGCGGTGAATGACTTTATAAACAGTACCTGCCGCTATACGATTTCAGGCTGAATAATTTGGGGCTGAGGTCCGTCATGGGCGGGACTGTCAATCATCCTGAAAGAAATACGTTGACCATAGCGTACAGTGGGTAGGCACCACTCTGATGGTGAACCAGAAACAACCCGGGCCACGATTGAATCTTCTTGTGGCCCATTGCAGAGCGAAAACGCAAAGGTGTCACCTAATGACGGCACAAACACCCCAACAGAAATACCGTCAATCAACACTTCAAGTGCTTTCATTCTTACACCAGTCTTCGTTGTCCTTCCCGCTTTCGCCATCGATAATCTCTTCAGTATCATGTCGTCTAACATAGTGCGGTGGACTGACAGTTTCTGGGTCTGCTTCCGTTAAGCAAAATTCGACACACTCACCTTCCTGCATATCTGGAAGCTGCCACTGCCAGCTTTCTGTAGGTGTGTTTAACATGATAGAACCTCTCATGTAATCGTGCGGAATGTTGCCAATCATCGCCCAGAATGGTGCTTGATCAGGTAAAGCGCATACTCCAACCACCCGACCTTCAATCGAAACCTGTAATGCTCTCATTTTCTGTCCCACGAAATCACGACAACACAATTTTTGTTGGTCGTCACAAGCCTTCTTAAGCTAAGCAAATAGTAATCACGTCTCCATAAGCTTTAACTCGACCCTATGCAATCAGTCTATCACTAAGGTGTAATCGTTCTGGAGACCCCTTATATGGTGGCTCGTCGAGAGTTACCGAAACTGATATTGCAATAGCAGAGCTGGTCATGTTGTCCGTCCTGTTTTAATCTGTTCAACAAACCAACGATATGATGATATGCATACTACGACAAGCCCCAATTTAGACCGCGTACTTTTGCACTCGAAAACTTCGACTTCCTGAGCTTATGGCTTCACCAAAAGGCTTTGATCAAAGTCTTTTATGTTGCACTTGTTCAGGCTAAATGACTTGAGTAGCTCTAGCGCTCGTTCTGATACCACAAGTGGGTAACTCCCCGGTCCTTGAAGTAGGCCAAAATCGTCAACAGCTATCTGCCCTGTAAACTTAAACCAGAGTAGCTCAGGCACTGCCTCACCAGGGTGATCATTTTTATGAATATAGAATTGATCTTCCTCAATGATATCGACTTGGCCAAACTCAATACCAGTGAGCTGATGGCTCTTAATTGCATCGGCCAACCTCGGTGAACCAGCATAGCCATACATGTCAGCCTCGACTAAATCATCTTCTGGCCACTTCTTGAGCCAGAGCTGAAACTTGTGAATCCTGAGTGGCCTGTCCGACCAGCCTTCGTGAACTGTATCATCGCCTAGGCTACCTACTAATTGAGGGTTCAGCTGAAAGAAATTCATGGTAAATACACTAGCAACTGGTTCAACCTCTAACTAGTGGATCTTGATACTCTTCGACTACGCAGTTGCTGATTTTGAAAGCCTTCAAGACTGCCATGGCTCGCTCTGAAACAATAAGGGGGCACTTAGGCGGCTCATCTCTAAATCCAAAATCATTCTGTCCTGCAATGCCAGTCACTTTCAACCAAACTAGGTTGGGCAAACCTTCTGGATGTTCTTCTTTCGAAAGAAATAGCTGGTCGCCCTCTAGAACGTCAATATCACCAAGCTCGAAACCTCCTAGGTCGCTAGCTTTTAGTGCACTGGCCAGATTTTCAGTAATAGCATAGCCACCAAGCATTGACTCAAGTAAGTCGTCTTCTGGCCAACGCTCTACTACTAGCTGAAAGTGCTCAAACCTAATTGGTCGGGCGCTCAAATCGATTATCTCGGTGTCATTGCCTAGTGAACCGGGGCATTCAGGTTCAAGGCTGTAGTACTTAGTCATGGTAAATAGCTTCTCCCAAATCGTGCATCCATTAGATTGGCATAGTCCAAAATATCCTGTCTTGTAAGGTTCTCATTCCGCAAGAAGATACGCCATGCCTGGCTCAGTTGTCCATGTGCTCCAGCTCTGTTTGGCAATCCTCTAAGATTTGCTAGAGCATTTACTTCTTCGGCACCAAACAATTGAGGAAACAACTTTAGAACATCTTGCGGCATGCGGTGGTGTACTTGCAAGTCGCCCGGATAGTTTGCATACTGTGGATTTGCCTCTAGATAGAGTTGCCGATATGGCTTGGGCAGGTAGGATAGGCCTGCTTCATTTAATTGCTCTTTCGTTAGGTTTTGTAGGTCCGATTTCTCTACGCCTGCCCGCTGGGCTGCTTTATCTCCCGAGATTGGGTGTGATTTCCCCTTCTCGTACCAGGGCGACATTCTCAGAATATGATCATCAGTCTTTCCTTCAATCAGCTTCTCTGATACTTCCGCACCGCGCAGTTCAGAGAAATAACCTTTAGGTACTCCAGCATATTCAAGCTCAGGGCCAGTCAGGTTAAGTGTCTTAGATAGTTCGTAGAGATATTGTTTGCCTTGAAGCGCCTTCTCTGGTGCCGACACTGACCAGCTACTTATCTGCTTGGTCATGTGAGCGAACTGATCTACAACGGCCTTATCGACATGAGTTGCAACTTGGTCTGCCACCTTCAGGGCTGCCTGACCGGCCTCTGTGCTACCTTCTGGATTGACCATGGCAAACATAGCTTTGCCAATAACATGACCTTTCCGACCACCAACGATACGCTGACAATAACAACCTTCGATGCTGGACTACCAGGAGGCTCACAAGCAATCATCTACACGGTTCTTGCAGGAGACACCCTTGCTTCAATAGCAACTGGAATGGCCACCGCAATAAATGCTAATGCCAACCTGACGGCTATAGGGGTGACCGCTTCTTCGTCTTCTGCTGTTCTCAACATCAAATCAGCCTCAATCAACAACACCACCTACACAAAATCGCTCAGTGGCGGTGCTACCGAAACAATCACTCTTGCTCCAGCAACTAGTGTCTCTCAATATTCATACAACAACCTCAATGAACTCACTGCTATTGCCCCTGGAGGCGCCACTAAATTTGAAGCCACAACCAACAAAGCCCTCAAGTCAGCAACAGTAAATAGCAACCCAGCTACCCTCAACTGGTCAAAGAACTTTACTGGCAATGCAACATTGAGCAACGGCGCAAACACCGTGCCAGTCGGCGCCACTGACGGAGCCAACAATACTGTCACCAACAATTATCAAATTCCTGTGAGTGGCCCTAGTAGTGCTTCGCTAACATTCGATGCCAATGGCAATATGACCGGCGACGGTGTGAAAACGTTCGCCTGGGATGCAGAGAATAGACTAATCAAAATCACCTACCCTGGCAGTGGTAACTACAGCCAAATTCTCTACGATGCAAATGGAGTTAAGGGCCAAATAGCAGAAACTGTCGCCAGCACTCTTTCAAGCACCAAGCAATTTGTTAACTCAGGCTCTAGAATTTGCGAAGAACGCGATGCTAGTAGTGCAGTCACCAAGAAATTCTTCGGCCTTGGCCAAACAATCAGTGGCTTTAATTTCTTCTACGACTTTGACCACCTCGGCTCGATTCGCGACATGACCGACAGCTCGGGCGTCGTGCAACCTCGTTATGATTATGACCTCTATGGTCAGAAAACAAAAACATCTGGCGCACTAGATTCTGATTTCCAGTATGCTGGTTATTACATGCACGCACCAAGTGGGTTGAATCTGACGGTTTATAGGGCTTACAGTCCGTCGCCAGGGCGGTGGATTAATAGAGATCCGATTGAGGAAGAAGGCGGTATTAATCTTTATGGATATGGACTCAATCGGCCCAGTGCGGTCATCGATCCTTCTGGTTTAGGAGGTTTCCAAATTTCGAGTCGAGGTGTGGCAAATGTATTTGGAGTTCCCAACAACTTTCCCAATGGTTGCTATGATTTGGTCAATGCTGTGACGGGAAATCCCTTAGGAACTAGACCAGACAATTTGTCCAGTACTAAGTGTTTTTACGGGCCAAATGCCTTTTCAGCCGCAGAAGCTGCCGCCAAAAACTGCTGTAATGGTGCGGCCGTCTGGTCCAAGAACAGCAGAGGTTGGACAACGGGGTCAGCCCCTTCTGCGGGGCCTGTTAATCCAGGCGTTGTAGCTGGTGCTCTTGGCGATGTAGATTACGTTACTTACAATCCTGTTAACAACTTTTTCTATGATCTAAATGGAGGTGGGCCAGACCCGCTGGGCAACGTCTATCCGAACAAACCACGGGCTTACGCAACCATTTGGTGCTCAACTTGTAAGAATAGGCCATCCAAAGTTCCACCAGCTCGCCTTGTCGGCCACTAGCAAAGAAATTATGCTCCCAGGACGTGATTGTTATGGTTTCCAATAGAAGCACAATTAAACTACTCATCGGAGGCTGCCTTATTGCTTTGCTGACTGGCCTTACGGTCTCTTACTGGTATCAAAAGAATCCATGTGAAAGATTCGTCGAAAATCCTGCGAGCGTTTACTCTGCTGTGTGTTGCAGTAAAGATATTCCCGCGAACAGCGTAATCACAGAGGATCAGCTGGAGGTAAAGAACATGCCACTGTCGAGGCTGCCAGCCAATGCCTGTGACTGTATTTATGTGCCTGTCGGAAGAAGGCTTCCATATCCCAAAAAAAAAGGTGAATATATTAGCCTTCGAGAGTTCGGTATCGCGCGCATTTTGGATGGGGTGGAGAGTATACCCATGGCCAGTCCTCCAATAGTAGATAGGGGCAGGCAGACAATTCCACCACATTGAATTGCTGTTAAAGAAAGGCTAGAAACTGACGTTCACGCTCTTAAATTGACCAATTTTGTGCACACCCCAGATGCAAAACCGTGCATCTCTATTCATCTCGGTGCAACATAATCTTGTGGCTGAATCGTTGAACGCTTGTCCAGTGCCCGAAACCTTGACTGTGACTAGCTCGTCGTTGAGTGCTGTAGGACTCTCTCGCCGCCTCCACCATTTTATGATTCAGCAATGAAATATCTCAAAAGAAAAGCCTCGACCTTATGGTTGGGGCTTTTTGTTTTTGTACTGTTCTTCTGGATTAGACTGCTTGTATGAACCGTCAAAATATTGTGGGTTCTGAATCGGCACTAGAGAAATTGCCAAAGACCGGTAGAGTATTGGTGGTCGCATCGACACCGGGAGAAACTTGTGGTTGACAGATGGTGGCAAAAGTTAGCTCGGAAGCTGTGGGTGAGAACCGGCAGTAGTCCTTCTGCGAAATCAAGCCGACAAACCCAGGCGTCTTTCAGCAATGTTGAAATGGTATTTGACCTGACCCGCGAGCCGAAACAGAACTTAGGGCTACCAGCGGATGCGATTCCGGGACTGTCAGTGCTAAAGGAACTGATCCGCGGATTACGCTATCGAACAATTGACTCCTTGGTTGGGCTTGAGTTGGAGCTTACCTCTATTCAAAAGGCTTCCGATGAAATATGCTCACTGATTCGTATGCATGGTATTGAACCTGTTGGCGGGGTCCGGGATTTGAGCGCAGGTGCGTTCTTAAAGTATGGTCTGCTGGATTGCGAATACTTTGATGTCGTCACTGATTTCATTCCCGAGCCGCAACGGGCCAAGTTTCTAAAAGATATGGGATTTTTGCCTGATAAAGCAGACGTTAACGATGAGCTTTTTCCGGATGCGGGGATTGGGTTTCTTGAGGAGATGGTTGATGAGATCCGGCAAGGCAAATTGTTGTTTAAGATTATGCTCGACAGCAGCGGAACGTATCGCGGAGCTCAAGGAGCAGCACTGGATAAATGCATGAGCATTGATCCGAACAGGTACTTTCCATGTAAGTTTGTTGTGCGCGATGCATGTATTACAAATTGCAGCTTGATTTGGCTACTCAAGCATTTTTACTTGTAACCAGCTCTTATGCCAATTCCCTAGGCAATCCCGCAAGTTTTGTATTTCAAAGGCTCAATGACTTTTTCATAGTAAAGCTACCGTTGAGTTAGATGAGGTTTTATATGAAGTTCGCACCACTGTAATAATTGCGCTCATTTTGATTCTGACGATTCAATCATCGACCGTTGGCGCAAAAGCAAGAGAGTATTATATTTCAACTTCTATCAAGCAATCAAAGAAGGAAGATTATTTTCGCAAGAGTGTAAAAGTCGATCCAGCCTCTTTCAACTACGGTGGCCACACCATCGCCATTTCAGCATGCTGGCTTGAGGAAGAACCGAATGAAAAAATGTATTTGATTCTCAAATTCAAAGTTGATGGTCGAGTAACAAAAGAACATGAGATTGCCCACTACAAAGACATGCATTACAGGTTCAACACGACCGAAGATGAGCCAGAAGTAAAAAGAATATGTTACTTTAGATTCTTGCCTCTCTCAAGTATTCCAAGGCTCATAATTGGCGCTTTTGGGCAACATGTTCATTTTGTTCAGTTCAAGTCATTGGCGCTACCGAAAAATCTTCGTCTTCGGCTCAGTATAGGGGGCGTGGAAAAGAAGGAGAAGATGACGGACACTTTTCTAGAGTTTCAACTGAAGTAAAACAGCCATTGAAGCCCTTTCTCAAAAAAAAATTTTTTGAGCTCAAACTTGAGCTTAGGAACTATCGTCTACTTTCTCTTAGGCGAAAAACGAATAGCCAATTGCAAGTGCCAAGCCAACTTTTGGTAGTTCATTTTTGTAGACCGCAGTCCAACGTGTTTCTACTGTCGTGGAAAGTTCTCGCTGTAAAACGCACAATGACCGATGACCGTCTGCCAGAGCCAGTAGCAACGAGCTTTGATGCTCTGCCGTATTTGCGTAGGGTCGGATCGTGTTCAGAGTGATGAGCTCAGTTAGTGCGTGCGTCAGTGTTTCGCTGTCTGTGGCCTTCCTGCAGTCTCGTGCTGCGCTCTGAGTTAGTAGGACTAACGCCTTCTCTTTTGCCAGCAAACATCCAACACCAGAGCTAAAGATTGAAAGAAGGGTCAGTAAAGCAAACGCCCAAATTGGTCTATCCGCTGATACTGGATGATGTTTTGCAAAGCTTTGGCGGAGTATCTTTGCTTGGTCTTTATCACCATTGCGCTCTGCTAAATATCGAATTATTGAAGTGCAAATAAATGGTTCTTCATCTAGTAAAGGTATGAGATCGACTGCTTGAGCAATTAGTCGTTTAGATTCCTGCTTGTTACTGTCGTACTGAAGAATTGCCATTTGAGCAAGTGTGTCAACACACTTTGTATTGGCATTATGTTTTTGATATAGCGAAAGTGCTTTGTTGTGCCAGGAGATTGACTCAGAATCTCGATCTATTGGACCTTGCGAACAGGTGAGGCCAAGGTAAAAATAACGACCAGCCATTTGAAGGCTTTGGCTACCGTAAACTGTTGCAACTGCGGCGTTCTTTAGGCGAATTGTGTTGATATCTTCGTTTGTTGCTGAAGAGTGCCACGTCGCCATAGAACTATAGCGACCGCTTTGTTTGTTGTCATTTAGATCTGGAGCGCTCTCGTAAATACGTTCTGCCAGTTCATATTGGCCTGCATCGCTCATGAGGCACGCAAGAGCCTTGGCACTGTTGTCGAAGACACTTGTCGCGTAAAAAGTTGAAAAAACAAACAACGTCATGCAACTTGCAATCAAGTAACTGACACGCATGTAAGATAAGAGCCAGTTTGCCTGCAGAAATCTTTGCCAATCTTTTTCGTGCGCAAAAAAGCTCTGTTCTTTTTGAGCGCGCAGTTTGGAAAATCTAATAACTATGACTATTGCGCCTGCAATAGCTAAGTCTTGAAGACCAGCTTCCAAGCTAGCACTGAATTGATGTGCACAGCCTATTCGCTCGAACGACTTAGTGAGCCAACTGAAGAGCCATAAGGTCAAGGTAATTGAAATCAGCCGGTGATTTGCTCGAGCTAGAAATTGAATTGGTCCGCTTAATTGGATTTCAATGAATCGTCGCAATAACGAATGAAATTTTTTATCGGGTTCGTGAGGTTTGTATGACATGTTTAGGCGCATTGCCGTGAGTACTTAGTTCAACACCGATACAATGTATCGGTTTCAGTGCAGCTCGCCTACACGGTTTACCCCACCATGCTGCAGTTTTCGGCTGGTTATGTGCCGTCGCGATCTACCGGTTTCCCGGGTAAGAGTTCTTTTCTTGATTGAGCGCAATGTCTACGTCCATGGATGCTGCGTGTTGCTCTGCCGCGTCCACAATTAAGAGGGTTGGTACCCAGCCGCCGACGATTGCCATGTCGTCCACGTAGGCGCCAAGAATGTGAACGACTTCAATGAGCAGTGAGTGGCAAGCTTTTACCTTGCGCGGATCGTATTCGCTCGCTGAAGGGAAGGTCATGCTACTTCACTTTGCAGAGCCTTCACTTTGCAGAGCCTTCCACTTGGGCAGTATCTTTTGCTCAAGCAAGAATTCTGCCGCTTCTTGTCCGCGACCTCTGTGACTCGCCAGGTCTAAATAGAGTTGGATGTCGCTCACTACTTCTCCTGTCCACTCTTCGCTGTTGGTGCGAGTGCCGCGAAGCATGAATTCGTCCTGCGGTTTAAGCAGAAGGAAATTCGCACCAGACGGCACTGTTTTCCATCCAAGTTCACTCGCTAATTGCTCCAGATCTGCATCTACGTATGCCGTGCCCATGGAGATTCCGCGCACGAAGGGCGCGATTCTGTTGGCTGCAGAAAACAGAGTTAGTGCGCAGCCAATGTTTTGTGAACGGCAGTGATCGTAGAGGCGCTCTTCAAGTTCAAGCATTCCGCCTGGCGCATAACAACCTAGTGATTCGTTGTTCTTGTGTGAATACTCGCTGCTCCACTCATGCAGTACATCTTCCGGCTCTTTGAGTTTTAGCCCGCTAGGAGTAGCCATCGCGAAATCTAATTCGAGCAACTTTTGCTTTACCTTCGACGCCAGCCCAATACTTATTTGAGCGGTTTCGGAAAGATCTTGCACCTGCCAGGTCCTGTACGGATCTTCCAGCATGATGCGAACTACGCGGCTCGATTTGGGCGAAAACAAGCTGCGCAGCGGGCGCTTCTCTACCTTTTTGTTTTCCGCTACTTCGCGCTCGATGTATATGGAATCAAAAGCAAGGCGGCAGTTACCCGATAGGTCAAGGTAGCCGACATTCATTTCCTTACAGATCTCAGCGGATCGCTTGCTTATGTATGTCGCTGCCACGACTGGATAGAGTTGGTTTTTTTTAGAGTTCTTGCTCATTATGGATAGCATTTTGGCGCAGGATTCTCTGATTAGTCGTGGTTCTCCGCTTGCCCTAGTCAGTACGCAAACAATCCAATCTTCGTTAGATGGAGTGACAATTGTTGCTTCGAAACCGTGAATCTGGTCTGGTTGGTTGATGTCGGCTTCATAGTCGAGTAAGGCGCTGTTAGAGCTGCTCTTTATGCGCACGTCGTTGATACCAGGCACCTTTTTGATCAGGTTCTCGAATGCCGTTTGCAGTTGTTGTATGTGTTTTTGGTATGCGTATGCTGGCATAAGGGTTAATACCGATTTTGCTATTTTTGTAGTATTTCACCATTTGGTGAAATGGCAAGTTTTGATGAAAAATGTCGATTTATTATTACTATACCATGTTTCACCGCTTGGTGAAACTGCTAGTTTTGGTGAAACCCGTAGGCGGTGGTTAGCTTGCTGTTGACCAGTTTTGTGCTCACCATAGATTCAACTTGATCCAAGGCCAGCGGACCTGCGATAACTGGTTCTGACCGAGGAGCGAGCAATGGCTGACGATGATTTATTCGATGTGCAAGAGCGAATTTATAAGTTCAACTTATCGGAGATTCACACGCCTGAAGAGTGGTGTTCTTTCTTCGCTGACGGGATTACACTTTTAGAGCATCCAGATGATGAAAGGAAAAATTATGCGATAGAGCGCATGACTACTGGTATTTGGTCCGAAGTCTATCAGCGAAACAAGCAACCCGAATTTATGCCGCTTCCTGCAGTTCAGCGAATTCCCCCAATTCTTGATGCCATTGCTAAGCAGGACCCAAGTAAGTTCTTCATACTGCGATTTACTGTATGGGGAGCTTTTTCGGCGGACCAGCAGTCGGTTCTTTCCAGTTGGCTGACTGCCGCTGAGGCCGGTGGAATCTTGTCTAAGGATACGGTGGCTGTGGCACGAATCCAGGCGGACTTGTATCCAACTGAAGATTGGAATCAGGCTAAATTCATTTTAGAGCCACTGTTTGATCATCCCAATGCTCTGCTTCGAGCCGCTGCTGCTGCTGGCTTCGGCGCGATGTACATTTGGGACGCGGATAATCTGCCGCCGCTGGCCGCAACCATGAAGCAGGTAAAGGCTATGGAGATTGAACGACCAGGATTTGCTGGCTCATTTCTTGGTCAACTATTGATGGATCTGGGACAAGACGGAGAGATAGAGGATAGTGGCGTCAAGCTTTCTGACTGGATTTTGGAAATCATCGCTAAGCGGCAGGTCGACGAGCCCTGTATTCCTTTCTATAACGGCATAGATTTTCATGCTCACGAAGTCCTAAGCTCTTATCCTGAGGCGGTTCGTAAGTTAATGGAATTTGGCGCCGAGTCTGTGGCTGCTATGACTGCTACAGAAGAAGATCGCCCTATTGTTGGAATGCAAGAGCTACTTGAAGAACTTGCTTTCTCTCCAGACGATTTTGTAGCACGCATTTGCTCATGGCACCTTGCGTATCACTATCACTTCCTGCATCCCGAGGGTCATAGGCGAGGTTATGTTCAGCTTGAGCAACGCCAGGATGTTGATATTTTTCTTGTCTTTGATCCAACAGAGCACGGAGATCGCCCTTATGCCGCTACGATTTATCCGCGCGATTCTGCTTTAGATGATGACTTCGCCTGGAGATGGATTGATAAGCTGATTCCTCCGCATCTAAGGCCGCCTGGTAAGGAAGATGAGCCTCCGAATGAAATTGAAGAAGTTAAGCCCGAATCTACGAGCTTTGTGTACGGCGACTACATCATTGAAATGATTGGTGACTGTGAGAAGAAACAATGGGGCCGTGTTTGGATCAAGTGGCCGCTGCGAAGTTGCGAATGGTAGCGATTTGACCGTGACTGCTACTGCTGGACCAAGATGCATTTGAGTATCTAGCTCTCGGACTGGCGTTGACCGATGGCTAGGCATTATTGCCCAGTGTAGGGATCTGTAACCTATAATGGATTTGAGCGCTCCCTCAGGCAAGTTGGGTGGATAGCATGAATATTAAGGAGCAATGCGCCGAAGCCGGGGCTTTACTGACTCGTCGTACCATTCTCAAGTTGATAGCGGGTGCGCCGCTTGTGGCTACTTTTGGCTTCGTTGCGTCGCCGTTGTTGCGGTATCTGAAACCAACAATGAAACCGGGCAATTTCTTTCAAACAGCCGATCTGCCGAAAGCAGATCAGTCTGTTCGATTCCATCGTATTGATTTTCCACAAAGCTGGACCTGCCTCCCTTTTATGCTCCCAATTACTTATACTGTTTTTAATCCTGAAGAACATGAAACCCGCAAAACACCTGGTTTCATATTAGCTACTGCAAAAAATGAGATAGTCGCCTACAGTCGCCTTTGCACGGCCCCATGCCACGTAGACGGCCACCACCAATTACTAAACTTCTTAATGAACACCACCGAGATTGACTGCATCGCTCAATCTAAATCACCGGTGCTGTACTGCCCGTGCTCGTGTTGCTTAAGTACCTATGACCTTAACGACCACGGTCGCGTAATAGGCGGTGCAGCGAAACGCCCTCTGCGTCGAATTGACGTTGCTAAAGAAGGTGACTATTACGTAGTTACCGGCCCAGTGGAGCCAGAGATCGTCTGAGTCTTCACTCTACTGTTTTTGGTCCTAGAACTAGTTCATATTTGCGTGCGAGAAAGGCAACAGCATTTAGGAAATCCAAATCGTAAAACAGCTCCACGAATTTGAACAGATCGCCTCCTACGCGACAATTTTCACAGCGAAAAATACCAGCAGATTTGTTAACAGCAAAGCTATTTTGCGCGGTTTTGCAAAAAGGACAGGCACCTTTGAAGTACATGCCGTTTGCCTTGAGTTCAGTATGTTCTGAAATCAGCTCGAGCAAGTTACCGGTTAACATTACTGATTCAATTAGCTCTGCATCGACCATGTATTCGTCGACTCTTGGCGTGTTCATTACTTTCACCGGTCGTATTCTGTGTGCACTGTGGCGATTTTGGGAGCGATGTTATCGTTCTGATAACTGGGTGTCAACTTAATTTGCCTGGCCCTACTGGGCGAATCCGTAATACTGCGGTCGCTAAAAACGACCAGGCGAAGCTTCCATTGTATTATCGATTGATTCGTTAGTTGGAGTTGGCTGTGAACCTACCGTTTGATTTCCCAGAAGATGCCTCAAAGCTTTTCGACTTAGCCATGAAGCAACTTAAACTTGGTGATATTGATGGCGCGGCAAGTATGCTTTCGGCTTCGCTGCAAATCGAAGAGAGGCCAGCTACTTTCTTCGAGCTGGCCAAGTTGAAATTTCAGCGGAGTGATTATCCGGCGGTTCACTATCACGCCACTCGTGCAATCGAAATGGCTAGAGAACTGAAACTTGAGCCCGGTCAATCGGAGCCTTACGTTAAGTTGTTGGCTGAGATTCAACCACTTCTCGATGCGCAGGTTGAAATGGAAAGAATCGTTGAAAGATTGGCCAACGATGGTGATCTTCATGGTCTTTTTCAGGTTTTCGATCTTTTGAAGTTTGAAGATGCCATGATGCAAATCGCACGTCCATCTTTGCGAATGATTTTGAAAGATGACCCCACCGATAAGGCGGCTTCAAAGATTGGTGGTTGGCCGATATTGCCGGATGATGTTAGTTGGCCATCCAATGCTGACGGATTACCTTTGGCGTTTCTTTGCCGAATTGATCTTGGTTGTCTTGCTGGCACAGCCTTCTCTGAACTGACTAACAAGAAAACGGGCTACCTTTCCTTTTTCTATGATGCAGTAGAGCAACCATTTGCTTGGCGTCATAAAGATCGCTATGGGTGGAAAGTTTTGTTCACTCCCTCGGGGGTGCGGTTGTGTTATCCGGAGGAACCGGAAGGACTAAGCGAAGACTGCGTCTTTAAGGCTTATTCGGTGTCGTTTGAGGAAGAATTGACCTTCCCTCTAGACGATTGCGGGTCGAAGCCTGAAATGACTAGTGAGGAGGAGGCTCGATTCAATTCGTTGTGTTCTGCTTGGTATGGTCGACATTCCTTTGAGAAGCATCGGCTATTTGGCTGCCCTCAATTGTCGCAAGACGGCTGGGAGCTTGAATGTCAGCTAGCTGCCAATAGTATCACTCATAAGGAGTTTGAAAAATTAGAGCCGCTGGTTGATGCCAGGCTCACAGACAGTTTAAATGATTGGATACTTCTACTTCAACTTGATTCATTTTACGATGCAGCAATCTGGTGGCAGAACGGGGTTAAGCTCTGCTTCTGTATTCACAAAGATGATTTAACTGCAGGTGATTTTGACAAGGTTTGGGTGGTAGTGCACTAAGGCACGTGCTGCCTTTTCTTCTAGCCGGGAATAAGGAATACTATCAACGGCTGAGGACGGTAAAAATAAGTAGGTATGGTAGGTTCGGACGAAAATTATTCGCGAATTTGGCTGCGAAAGTATCAGAGCCATGGGCCTGAGGCCGGGGTGATTGCATCGCAAGTACCTAATTTTACCATTAGATGTTTTCCTTACGGCATGACCAATGAGCTCGATAGCTCCATGGACCTAATCGAAGACTCTAAGCCCAGCTATTATCGGTTTGTGTTTTGGAGCGCCATTATCGGGGCTATGATGGCCCTTGGCACACTATTGGCCTTGCTGCTTGCGGCCGCGAATTTGGCTCCGCTAAATGGCCTGCTTATGGTGTTTTGTTTGTGTGTGCCAGTTCTATTCTTGAATTTATTTGGTCAATACTTCAAAAAGAAGATCGACAGATATTTGAGCACAAGACTGTTGAAGGTTGTCTCAATTAGTGTCAGAGAAAAAGTGCTGAACTTGTATCTGAAGGGGCAGGATCCAATCTCCATCCCACTTTCCTCAATCACTACAATTGAACTAGCACAGTCAAAGAGTAGCGAATTGGCAAAACAGACCATAGTCATTTCTGGCACACAAACGAAAGAGCCTATTTGCATAAAGCTCTCGGCCATCCATACTCACGAGAATTGGATGATAATTTCCCATGCGCTTACCAATTTTGCAAAACATATCAGCATTGATGATGGTATCGCTAAAGCTCTTACGCTACCGAGTGCTGATACGTCGTTTACTGAGCTTTGGCTTGATAGTTTATCATCGGCACCAGAAGCAGAGTCACTACAGGAGATACCAGATGGTCAGACCTTGGCGGCTGGTCGTTATTTGGTTGAGTCTAAATTGGCCTCGGGTGGACAAGGGCACGCCTATCTTTGCTACGACCAAACAACGCAAGAGGAAGTTGTTGTAAAGGCATATCTACTACCGGTGTATCAAGGAAAGCATTTGAAAGACATTGCCATTCAGCAGCTCGAAGCTGAGTCTATGGTATTGCAGCGAATCAATCATCCACAAATTGTGCAGTTTGTTGATTGGTTTAGCACTTCAAGCTGTGCTTTTCTTGTACTCAAACGAATAACGGGAAAGAATCTCAGACAATATCACGCAGTTCGGGGGAGCTTGCCGACTGCATTAGTGCAAGATTTGACCATGCAAATGTGCGAGATTCTTGGGTATTTGCATAGTTCCACTCCGGCCATTGTTCATCGCGACTTCACCCCCGACAATCTCATAATTGATGGGCAACAGAAGCTCACGTTAATCGATTTTACTATTGCCGAGCCCACTGGTGCTGTATCAGGCCTGCCACCAGCGGGCAAGCCTGCTTATATGCCGCCTGAACAGTTTCGTGGTGAAACTTGCGTGCAGTCTGATATTTATGCACTTGGTGGCACATTGCAATATTTGCTTACTGGCTGCGATCCGGTGGCTCTTGAACAGACGAACATATTGTTGACGCAGCCAGTAGTCTCGCCCTTGCTTGCCGAAATAGTTTTTAAATGTCGTGCTCAACGGCCCAACGATAGGTTTCAGTCGGTCGATGAGATCACTGCTCTGATTCATTCTTCGATGAGAACATCGATAAATGAATAACCAAACAAATCTAAGTAAGCTTAACTATCATCCTGCATCTATTGAGAAGATCGAGCGACTTCACGCGATCACGCAAGTCGTTTTAATTTTGTGCACGCTTGCTCTATTGCTTCTAGCCGTAATGATTTGTCTATATGGTACCTCCTTGAATGTTGCCAGTGGACTGAAATTGATAGTCATTGCCGTCGTCATCTTTGGCTTCGGAACCTTTTCTTTGTGGTCCAAAGTTGGTAAGATTCGCGACTCTTATCTGGCGCAAATACAGCCACTCATTGTTACCTCTGGTGGTGCCATATTTCCATTCGCTACGATTTTGCAGTTGAAGGGGCGCCGCTGGCGGCGTTGGGAAGAACTAAAAAATGCTTTTATATATTGGAATGACGGTCCAGATTTTGAGGATAGCGATGCTTTAGTTATGACATTTAAAGATGGAAGCAGTACCCGCATTGCCCTGAAAACTATGTTGCATCAAGATATTGAAAAGCTGTTGGTGGCCTTAGAAATGTGGGCACCGCCGTCGGCAATAAGTGAAAATTTCGTTGACTTGCGGGGCTATCTGAGCCAGGCACTTCTGAGGCAGGGGCTCAAGAGTTACACGGCACTATGGAATGATGAACTTAGTCGACGCTTTAGTTTAGCTACTTTTAGAGCTTTGCCGGCCGGTACAAAACTGCAAAATCGGCGTTTTGAAATTACTAGCCAACTTGGCTTTGGTGGTTTCTCTGCTGTCTATAACGCAGTCAATTCGCGAGGCGAACAGGTCGTTATTAAGGAACTGGCGATTAAGCAGCTTGACAGTGAGGCAGTCAAAACTTCTCTCCTGGAGCACATGAATCGAGAGACTGCTCTACTGGCTAAGATTCAGCATCCACAGGTTTGCCGCTTGCTTGATACTTTTGTCGAGAACGATCGTCATTATATTGTTTTGGAAAAAATTCCTGGTTCAACTCTGCGTCAGGTTATCATCGACAACGGGCCCATGAGAGAGGCCGAAGTGAAGGCACTGGCTTTGCAAATGGCTGAGATTCTCGGCTATCTTCATTGCCAGCAACCACCCCTGGTGCACCGGGATTTTACACCGGATAATCTCATAATCAGGTCGAACAAATTTCTTGCTCTAGTCGACTTCAATGCCGCGATGGAGTTTCTTGCCGGAGCGACGGGAACAATCATCGGAAGGCATCACTACATGCCACCGGAACAAATCCAAGGTAAAGCTGTGGTAGCTAGTGACTATTACAGTATGGCTGGCACTATTTATTTTCTTCTGACTGGGCGAGATCCAAGGCCATTGACACAGCTTGATGTGCGAGCCGAGGGGATTGCAATATCAGGTAGTCTAAACCACCTGTTGTTCGCATTGACGAGTAGCGATATTAGCGAGCGGCCACATGTGCAGCAAATCATTTCGGCCTTGCAGCCTGCTTGAAGTGCTTGACTTCTGGTAAAAGAGAAACATCTTAGTTTTCAATCGGCTAGAGTTATATCTGCAACTAGAGGAGATTGAGCACCATGGATGACAAGGATAAGCTGAAAGCGATAGACATTCTCAATAAGATTATGGAATTAGAGTTGGCTGGCGTGGTCCGCTACACCCACTATTCTCTTATGGTCTACGGTTATAACCGCATTCCGATTGTCAGCTGGCTCAAGGCAAACTCTAATGAGAGTCTGATGCATGCGCACAAGGCCGGTGAGCTTGTCACCTTGTTAGGCGGCCATCCGTCACTGAAGATTGGACCATTGCTTGAGACCGAGAAGCATGACCTTGGTGATATATTGCGCGAGAGCTTAGAGCATGAGAGAACTGCTATCGCCGCTTATTATGAATTGCTCCACGCCTCTGAGGGTAAATCGGTTCTGCTCGAAGAGTATGCCCGCGAAATGATTATGGGCGAAGAATTGCACTTGGATGAAGTCAACAAGATGTTGAGAAAGCCTGGAGACATTCATCCCTTTCACGATTAATTAGCGACTTGTCGATTAGTTAGTGACGCTTCGGCGCTGCCTAAGATCAAATAGAGCCCCAGCCTTATGGTCGGGGCTCTTTCTTTCTTTCTTTCTTTCGTCTAGTATCATTGACACGATTATGAATTCGCAGTCCTTTACTGTCATTTGAACTTTCTTGTCTTTGCCAGCGTAAACTCCAAGGATGCAAGGTCTGTCCTAGTTGCTGATTGCTTATATCAAGCTTGCGTAATTTCTCGACATTGGCTCTGGGGTGGTGATACAGGAATTAGTTAATTGGTCGATTTCTAGCGGTCCCAAACTTTATTCTGGTCCGCTCTCATCTGTGGCCGCATGTACAAGATCGCCGAGCAATTCCTTGGCCAAGTCAGGGATGCCCTCACGCAAGAGCGGTTTGCCATTGACGAACCATTGCCGACCCGTGCTGTCTTCACTCGTCGTGAATACAATATGAGGCTTACACTCATCGGCGTGTACTTCGTTGAACGAAAGAGTGGTTCTTTCATCGTAAGGCAGCAGGTAGAGATCGATATTGCTATCGTGTCCGAAAAAGAAGAGACCCCAATGTGCAGTGTGCAAGCAGGCGTTGAGGACAGGCTTGCCACTGCCTTCTGGAAAAGATTCGCCGTTGTGCTGAGGTCGCTGAATGCCTATAGCAAGCTCAAGTGTGCTCACGGTCTCGTTGTATAAGTTGGCTTGTCCGGCAAAGACATCGAAGAATCGATTGATGCTGCTCTCAATAGGGTCATCTGAGTCTGCCAAGTCAGCGAATTCGTCCGGCCCGTCATAGTCGCGCTGGTAGGTCATGGTCTCTAGAGGCGGAGAATAGACAGCCGATTCATCTGCTTCGCGCTCATCTACATCTTCTATGGTTGGTGGCGCAGATGGTGCTGGGATTTTTCTGGGATCGATCATCATATCGAGATATTTGCCGATATCATCTCCACGTTTTGCTTTGAGCATATCTAGCATGAGAAGCGATGAGTCGACTTTTTCTTTCGGCACCGACTTGCCTTTCAGTAGATTGGCTATTAAACCCATACTTCCCCCTTGAATGTCATTCTGCTAAGCTCTCTTGTTGTTGTTGGTGAGAGCGGTAAGTCATTGATGACTAGCAGTGACATCTCGAATTCATGTGAATCTGAATTGCCAGTGCGCAAACTCATTTTCATTCTTTGTCGATCTTTTGTCATTGCTGCTACCATTCTTGCATTGTGCCTCGTTATTTTTCCACCATATTATGGCAGTATCGACGAGATTCACATGACCATGATAGTTGCAGGAGTTGGTATTTGCCCTCGTCCTGATTGTCATATTCTTTTTCCTAACATATTGCTTGGCAAGCTACTTTCTTGGCTGTATTCGGAGCAAAGCCGCTTTCCCTGGTATGGCACCTTCCTCTGTCTTGCCAATGTCTGCTCGTTTACCCTTGTACTTTCTGTGTTCTCCTGGGAGCGGGCATCGCTTCTGCGAAAAATTCTCCTTGGTCTTTTTACCTTCGTTTCGCTGCTGGCTCTCTGGACATGTTTGACATTTACTAGCGCTGCCATCTTTTTGGCCGCAGCTTCTTCCCTGGTAGCTATGTCGGCATTTGAGTGCAAGTACCTGACGAAATCAGGCAGGCTTATAGTCCTGGCTGTTTCACTAGGGGCAATGCTTGTTGCTGCAATTATTAGGGTTGATTCTACCCGGTTGATTTTAGCGCTCTTGGCAGTTGTTTTATGCTGTCGCTTTGCTCGTGCTCTGACAGCAAAAACTCTAGTTGCTGCTCTGGCCTTCTGGGCGTTGCTGCTTTCTGGTATTCAATTACTCGATTATGTTGACCTCAGCTATTATAGAACTGAACCGGAGTGGTCAGGCGTCGCTCGTTTTAATGATGTCATAAATAAGATTTGCGATTTTCGCAGGTTGGCGTATAGGCCAGATACAAAGAAATATTTTGAGTCTGTCGGGTGGAATGAGAACGATCTAAATCTCATGTCTTCCAACGAGTATGCTATTGACCCTAAGCTATTCTCGTGTGAAAAAGCTGAGCAACTGCTGTCATTCTTTCCCATTTTAAGATCTGACCTGTCTCTACCAATGGTGTTTGACCAGGTGCTTAAGTATGTCGGCGACAGGTTGGTTCTGCCGAGTTTACTATTGGCCATTTTTCTTTCATTTTTTGTTGACCATGCCCGACTCAGTCGAGCGCGCTATGCGGCGTTGCTGGCGGCTTTAATTGGTGTGGTTTTGTACTTGCTTTGTTGTATGAAGCTCGAGATTAGAATTACCTTGCCATTGTTTGCTTGGCTGGCTCTTGTCGCTCTCTACTATTGTGATGATGAGAAGCTGTTGCGGCAGCTTCGCTTGCTCAGAAATGAGCAAAGACAAAAGATATCTCGGGCAAAACTCTCGATTTGTCTTTGCTTATTTCTTGTTGCTAATCTAGTGGTGGCCTTCAACTATCAGCAGTCTTGCGCGGAAGCTTCTGTTGGTAGAGCGCAGTTGAAGATAAGTTGCGCTGCCTTGCAACGCTTGAACGGATCTTTGTACGTTATACCAAGTATGGTGCCACTCGGTTTGATTTCTCCATTCGAGAGTGTTCGCGATTACTTTTCGTCAATGCGAATACTAATTCCATATTTTGCTGTGACGCCACTAGTCAATTATTGGGTTTCTAAAGAAGTTCAGGCGCAGACGCGACTGCCGCTGCTTGAGCCAGGGGTGCTCTTATGCGCTGGTGACGATAGCAATCGATATAAGCCTTACTATTTTGACCATCATCATATGAACGTTGCTTTTGAAGTGTGCTATGCCGATAAGCTAATTCGTGTGTATAAAGCCGTGCCGAAAGGCCGCCTACCCTGAATAGCTTTTACTGATAAATCTTGCGAATAGTATTGGCGTCTCTATCGCTTAGTTTTATTAGAGGTGACTTGAAATACATTACATCAAGACCAGAGGGCGAGTGTCCGTCAATTCCTAGTGCGTGTCCCGTTTCATGCAGTGCCAAATTGAAAAGTTGTTCTTTTGCCCGGGGAGTCATATCTTTGTTGTCGTAGCTTGGTGCCGAAAGATTGACAAAGCTCTTTGTTACTAGTTCTCTTCCGTAAGAACTAGTTTGGCCAGCACTGCCAATATTCATGGGGTCGTCGGCGGTGGCACGCTGCACAATTATGTTTGAGTCGTATTGTGTGGGCCACAATTCCATACGGATTGGCGACCCTGGAAATTGGCACCATAAGCTCATTGCTTGGAAAATATAGGTTCTAAGTTCAGGAGAAAATCCCGTCTTTTTCGCTTGACTTATATAGACCTTAAGAACTGAACCCGGCGCTAAGCGTTTAGAATGTATTGAGTCGCAATAGTCAGGAGAGCTCGGGTTTTGTGTGGCACGCCAATGAACTAGCTCGTTTAATTCATCACGATACGACGTGGCAAATTCTACGTTCACTCCGGCTTTATTTCCAAGAAGTGCTTTGGCGTAGTTGTCGCGAGCGGCTTGCCAGTCGGCAGTGCCGCGCTCAAATTGCCCTGTTACGTCGTGAGCCATAGCGCGAACATAGTATAGGTCGGCCAAGCTATTGGCGGCGTCGTGTGGCAATAAACTAAGAGCTTTGCTGTAGCATGCGACAGCTAGAGGGAAGTTTTTTGCTTCGTAGGCTGCTTCACCCTGCTCTTTGTATTTCGCTGCTTGTTGGGCTGCAGTGAGTATTTGCGCTGGTGCGGCAGCCGGCACTTGCGCTTGCACTGAGCGTGTCTGCCGCGCTGGTGCGTTCGGTGTTGCTTGTGCAGCTGACTGCCACGTGAGTAAAGAGCAGCTGACTGCGGCAATTGCTATTGTGCGATAGCGGAATCTAGGCATCATCAAAACGGTTCTCACTTTAGTACCACAGTTTTGTCAGACCGGCGCATTTCTTGAATGTTGACAAGTAGGGGGCAGCCATAGTCATTCAATGATGGTAGCTGCGTTATCCTGTATTCGCTACAGTTTTTGTAAGCAAGACCGCCATCTAGTGCCATGAAAATTTTGTCGACCATAAATTGTTCAGCCTGTGCACCAGTTAGACCTCGTGCTTTTACTTCTGAACCTATTTTTCTACCTACTTCATTGTTGGCTAGATCTTTTTTTGTATCTAGATAGAAATTTAGTGTGCCAGAATTGCGCCAGCAGATAGCTTCGAAATATTCGTTTGCTTTGAACAATACGTCAGCGCCGAGTTCTCCAATTTCGTATGAGACCAAGGCTGAACCATACAAGTGTTGAAAGCTATTGAGTAATTGCTCATAGACTTGAGTTGGTTGGCCCCTTACCATGTGAGTGTAAGTATTCTTGCCATATGACTCTTGCGTCGGCGGTTGGTCAAACTGCTTTTGCTCAAGGGTAAGCGGAATGAGATCGCTGCGACCAAAGATTGATTGTTCAACGTTACTGACTCGCCAGACAATGCTCAGGGTGTAGGCGGCAATGGCGAAAACTGCCATGGTCACAAACGTAGAGAGGAGCTTCAGTGCTAAGTTCATTATTGGGCTTGATTCATTGTTTGGGGCTTGGCGTTCTGTTAATTGTAAGTTTAATACATTAAGTGATTGGCTTTGTGAAGACAAGGCGCCCAAGGCAAAAACGGTCGCTATAATTCAACAATGTCTGATCAATCAAGTTCTCAGCGGCAAAATGGAGATTCATCTGGGCGTCCACCGGTGAAGGTTGCCACCTTCGAAATTCCGCCAGATCGTTTTGTTTGTAGTGTTTGCCGTGCAGTTGTGGCGCAAGCAGCAAGGGTGTTGCCTCATATGGCAGCGTATGTCTGTCTGGTCTGCGCTGCAAAGCCAGAGCACCAGCCAATTCGTGAGGCTGAAATCTCGAATAGATCTTATGCGCCTTGGACTGAGTCTGAAGTTGTTTTACTCAATACTTATCAGGTTTCAAATACGTTTCTGCCATTTGTTTGTAATTCAGAGCATCATCTAATTGCGAAGATTGAAGGCTTTGTCTGTCCAGAGTGCATTGGCTTTAAGGTTCCCTGGGCCTATTCTTGGATACTCCACGATAGCTGGCAAATGATGCGGTAGGGTTTGAGCTGATAAAATGACCTTATGACAATCCGGCCTAGAGTTTGTTCGACAAGATTTGAACGCGACGGCTTTGAGCTTCTGCCATCAGCGATAGATGCCTCGCAGGTCACTTTACTGCTTGAGGCAATTGCTGAGATTCAGGGACAGTCAGGCAAAGCTGGCATGAGAAATTTGCTTAGTCGTTCTGCGAAAATTCACAGTTTTGCTTTTAGTGATTCCAGCTTGGGAATTGCTCGATCGGTCATAGGTGTGGATGCGAAGCCAGTGCGAGCAATCTATTTTGATAAAACTCCGACAGCCAATTGGTATGTTACTTGGCATCAAGATCTGACAATTCCTGTTTCCGAAAAGATAGATACGCCTGGTTGGGGGCCGTGGTCTGTAAAAGATGGTGTGACACATGTGCAGCCACCTGCTGCGGTTCTGAACAACATGATTTCGCTGCGATTTCACCTGGATGATTGTGCTCTCGAAAATGGTGCAATCAAGTTTATTGCTGGCACTCATTTGGGCGGAGTTCTCAGTGCTGTAGAGATTGCCCAGAGGCGTGATTCGGCTGAGCACTTAGTCTGTGCGGCAGAGCTTGGTGATGTTATTGTCATGAGGCCTTTGATTTTGCATAGTTCGTCGATATCGACGTCGCCAGACCACCGCCGTGTGCTTCATATTGAGTATGCTGCTGGGGATCTTCCAACTGTTCTGCATTGGGCTGAAGCCTAAGTATTGGCGGCTGTGATAACATTCCAGGTTAGTGTTAGAACCAATTGACCGCAGAGAATTTAGGGTAGGTTATGAGTGACACCGTAGCACCAGCATTGCGCGCTTTGCTTGAAAGATTCATTGATTACGCTGGGCTCTTTCCTCCAGCGTCAGTTCCTCTTGATGCCACAATTGCAAATTATCATAGCTACCAAAATGGCGATCACCGCTGGATGTTGCGCTGGTTGGTCTTGCCTGTTAGCCAGTGTGTCGGCGTCCACGATAGCCTACGCCCCTCACTTTCGCTAATCGCTGAAGCTGATGATGGTCATGCTGCTGCTCTAGAAACCAAAACCATTGTCAGCGCCAGTAAGCCGGTCTATTGTGAGGTTTCGCCTGACAATCTGGCAATGCTTGACGCGGTAAAGGGCGCTGGAAATTTCGCTAAGATTAGGATGGGTAGCGTGCAGCCTGAGGGAATTCCCTCTGTCGCTTTAGTGGCTGCTTTCATAAACTCCTGTGCAGATCGCAGGCTGGGGTTTAAGGCTACCGCCGGTTTGCATCACCCTGTGCGGGCGCTGCAGGCTTTGACTTATGAAGATGATGCACCACGAGCAGTATTACACGGATTTCTCAATGTTCTCATGGCCGCAGCTTTTGCCTGGCATGGTGAGCGAGATATCGATTCAATTATTTCTGAAACTGAGCCCACCGCCTTTTCTTTTGACGACCGAGCCTATTGGCGTGACAAGTCGTTGAGTTTGGCCGAGATTAAAGCTGCCAGGCATGATTTTATCCATTCTGTAGGAACTTGCTCGTTTGATGAGCCTATTGCCGATTTGAAGTCCCTCAGGTTTCTGCCTTGATTGTTTGTCAAAAAATGGAACTTTTGCCCTCAATGTCATTCTATGGCTACACTTCTCCGCTGAGCTTGGTGGAGAAGTGCTGTTACTGTTTGAGGTGTTGGAAGTGTTTAATAAGATTCTGTTTGCAGTAGCTTCGACGGTTGTGCTAGTTACTTCTCAACAAATAATTATGTGGCTTGAGCACAAGCTCAAGGCTAAAGAAGCTGTGAAGAAGTCAGAGAGTTAACTAGGAAAAACAGATTGCTAATTATTTAGGATTACTTATTATTGGCAGGGTATAAGTTGATCGGTCAGCCAGAGCTGATTCGAGTTCATTATCTAAAACCATGACTAAATTCGACAACTGTTCCATTTGTTGGCGGGCGATAGACTGGTCATTTTGCTTTGTTGATTCTCCTACCCTTATGCAAAGTTTTGCAATATGAACAGCATCAATGATTTCGCAGCAGTCTTTGAAGCGTTCCAGTCTCTGTCGAAATAGAGTCAGTTCTTGTGCGGCCAACAGTAGTTGAAGTTCGGCTAGATCGGCTTTGCAGTTTTCTCTAAACAAGCTGAGGATTCCCTTTAGCTGTTGCTCGCTGTAGAGCTTTCGCAGTTTGACGAAGTTGGCTTGCTGGCAGACAAAGGTTCCACTATTGATGTTATTTACCTGAGTTGCTCTTTGTGGAGTATCTCTCATGAACGTGTTTCCGAGCCAGTTTGTCACTACTTTTTCAAGGGAGTTGGGATCGATAGGTTTGCTTATATAGTCGTCCATACCGTTGGCTAGGCAGTGTTCGCGGCTTCCCTCTAGCGCGCTTGCTGTTACAGCTATTATTGGGACGGCGACTCCCCTGCGTTGCTGAATTTCTTTGATGATTTTGGCGGCTTCAAAGCCGTCTAGTACCGGCATCTGACAGTCTAGAAATACAAGATCATAGTGCTTCTTTTTGAAAGCGCGTACTGCTTCTATGCCATTAGAAGTTAAATCTGTTTCAAACCCTAAGTCAGTGAGAAAAATGAAAGCCACTCGTTGATTTAGTTTATTGTCGTCAGCTACAAGTACTTGCTTCTTTTCCCCGCGCAAAAGTTCTGCCGCCGCCGCTTTAACACTGGCACATGCTTCAAGGCCCAGAGTCGTGCTTTGGCCTGCTCTAGTAACTGTCCTAAATTCTTTTTGATTTGTGATTTTGTTTAAGCAGTTGGTGACGACTTGCCGTCGCAACGGCATTGGTATAGTCAGAATTTCGTGGTCCTGGTTGCTATTGCTGGCTGGCGTCAGGCTATCTTGCGACACTACTTTCACCAATTTGACCGAGTGTACAAAGGCTGAATTTGTTACCATTGAACGTAGTTTGTGACATTCATCTTTCAACCTTACTGTGTCGAGGAAAACTACTGTAATAGTCGAATTATTCTGTGCTTGGTTGGTTGCCTTCGCTGCCAAAATAGTGTAGATGCCTTGGGCTGTATCACTTGAGCCGGTGGGTAGGTCAAAGTTCTTCAGTACATCTGCTATGGCGGATCTACCATCGTGAATTGGCTCTAGCGTTATTGCTGATAGATTGGATTGACGTGGAGCAATGCCTGTTCTTTCTGGCGCAAGCGGACTTGGGGAGATTTGTGGACTGGCCCAGACTCGTAAAATTTCTTGGTTCGCCGGTTCTTCTTGCGGCAGGTAGAAACCAAAAGTTGAGCCCACTGCAAGCGTGCTATCAACAAACATCTTTCCTGACATCAATTCGACAAGTCGCTTTGAAATACTCAGACCAAGTCCAGTTCCGGCTGTATGGTTTTCTCTGGCCACTGGTCCTTGGAAGAATGGTTCAAAAAGGTGTGACATAAGTTCATGGCTTATACCGGGACCACTGTCACTGACCGTGAATAGTAACTGTCTTGGTCTGTCCGGCGGCTTCACTGTCGAGACTTTCAGGGTCACGATTCCTGTTTCTGTAAACTTAATGGCATTGCCACAGAGGTTGAGCAACACTTGGCGAATTTTTTGGGGATCTCCAATAACAGTCTCTGGTACATCTTTGTCTATGGCTGAAAGCAGCAGTATGTTCTTAGAGGAAGCTGCTGGGGCTAAGATTTGGGCTACGCCTTCAACTGTCTCGGCAAGGTCAAACTGAACCGAAGCAACTTCAAGTCTACCTGCTTCAATTTTTGAGAAGTCCAAAACATCATTGATTATATTGAGTAGAGACTTTCCGGCCTCTCTTAGCGTGAGAACGTATTCACGTGTCTCAGGGCCGAGGTCGGCGCGCAAAATCATCTCGATCATTGGCAGCATGCCATTTAGTGGCGTGCGCAATTCATGATTCACGTGGGCAATAAACTCTGCTTTAATTGCTAGGGCGCTCTTGAGCTGAATGACAACTTCTTTATTGGTCTCTATCTCAGCCGCAAAATCGGCCTCAAGTTTTTTGAGGCGCGCTTGGCTTAAGGCAAGTTGTTGCTCTAAACTCTGATGATCGCTTCCGTCGGTTGGCATATGTGTCAGCTCTTTTGGTTAAAGGCTCCCCGGACCAAATTTGTTGATGAGAAGGGTGTTTGAGAGCTATCAGGCTGCATCAAAGTTTCGGCATCGAGAAATGCCAAAAGTGATCAGCAAGCTGAGGTACTTAATCCCTCTTTAGAGTGATGTTCAAAGATGTCCTAAGAAAACGCCAAATTAAGCCATATTCTCTTGATCGTAGCCCCAGCCTACCGGCTTGTCAATAGCTAGTGGGCCGTTTGTAAATGAGATTGCAGGCTTAGATCAGCCAAGCGAATCCTCTTCAGCAGGTCATTGAGAGCGTCATGGCCTGTGGCTGTTTCTGGCAAGGTTGTGGCATCAGCTGAGTCTTCAAGTACGTCTCTGAGGCGCTCGTATTCAACTTTGTGAAATTCCCATTCGTTCGCTTCAAGTGTTTGTGAATTCTTTGTATTGCGCGTTCTTTCAATCATTTCGTCAATATAGGTGAGTACGAAATTTTGATTGAGTTTAGAAATATTGGTTTCTACTTCGCCGGTTTGCATTAGATAGGTACCAGTTAACAGCAATCGGTAGATTGAAAGTAAGTTCTTTATATTCGGTTGCTCTTGTATCCCATTTATTTCTTGGCTTAGTGCTAGCCATTGACTGTCGGCGTAGCCGAGGTAGTGATAACAATGTATGCGAGTAAGGCAGTGCTTTGCTATTTCCTTCAATTCTTCATGCTCAGGACTGGTGTGCACTACCAGTGGTGAGTAAATTTGCTCTAGTACAAAGCCATTGTCTTTTAGCATCAGAGAGAAGAACTTTTTGATGTCTTGGGTAACAACCTCTACCTGTATACCTTCAGCTTCTTGTCTTAGTTCGATGGCTTCGTCGTTGATCTCTAGGCCAAGAACTTGTTTGACGGGTAGTATGTGAGACCCGCGAATTTCATAGGTAGAGTCTGCCGAGGAGAGGCCCGCTAGGTGGGCACCACAGACGGTGGCAAATACCACTGGATAACTATGTGTCTTTAGGGCATTTTCAACCGATTCTGGAAAATTCATGACTATACCTTTTAGATCACGTACCGATTAGATCACGTACCGAGACTTGTGGATTCATAATTATCCCTAAAGTACGGGGAGCATACAAGGGTTGTGCTAGGCCATAGCCTTAGCTTGGTGCTGTCGGTAAGACGCCTTGGTGTAAACTACTAGTTGGCGAATTGGCGAAAATTATTCGAGTTAAGGAGCATGGTGTGACTGAGGATAGCCTAGTACAGCCCGAAGAGAAACCAGTCGAGGCGGAGAAGCCTGATAAACCGGCCAAGGCGGAGGCGCCCGCTAAAACTGCTAAAACTCCAAAGGTTGAACAGCTCGTTTATGCGCTGTATCGCGTTTCGCGCTGTCATGGCTGTGATCGTAAGCTAGAAAAAGGTGAGATAGTCAAGCTTGAGCAGGGCCTAGAAGAACAGCGAGCTTTTTGTAGCAAGTGCGCAGGGCTTGAGGGCTTAGAGATTCTTCCTAGTGGCAATGCCAAAATCACAAGGCTAGTTAAAAAGTATTCGCAGAAATGCTTCATTGTTATGCGTTGGTCTGAAGTCTGGAAGACCTATGAGAGACAAGGTCTATATGTCGAGCCTCAGGCCATTGCCCAGGCTCGCAACGAGATCGCGGCGGGCTCGACAAAGGGCTCGACTAAGGTTGCTAAGTGACCTTAATAAATGTTCAGACAGATCTAAGTGTATTCCGCTTCCAGTATTATTAGCGGTCCTTAAGTATCTGGAGATGCCATGCAAACGGTCAGTCGCCCCCCGGCACCGGAATCCCTTGCTCAGATTCCTAGTGACACTTCTTCGGAACTTGAGAATATAGATTTGACAGCCTCTGCTGAACCTGTGCCAGTTATAGCTACTCACATGAGTGGGCCGTCGCGCTGGCATGTCTTGATTGCTACCTGGCTGGGTGGTGTTTTTGATGGTATGGATTCTTCCATTTTTGCCATGGTTCTTTTTCCTGCTTTATCTGAATTGCTCCATACGCAGTCACATTCAGTGGTGGGTCAGTACGGTTCTTATATAATCGCTCTGTTTATGCTTGGATGGGCACTGGGTGCCATGATCTTTGGTGCTATGGCTGACCATATTGGTCGGGCCAAGACTTTGAGCATAACTATTTTGTTGTATGCCATATGTACTGGTCTTTGTGCTGTCGCTGGCAATTGGTGGGAGCTTGGTATTTATCGTTTCTTAGTTGGTGCTGGCATTGGTGGCGAGATGGGCATCGGAGCGGTATTGCTCTCTGAATGTTGGCCAGCTAAATCACGTGTCTTTGCTGTTAGTGCCTTGGCTACGTCTCTGGGAACTGGTTATTTATTGACCGCTTGGCTCAATCTTTCGCTCGGTCACTTAGGTTGGCGTTATTTGTTCATGGCAGGTATTGTGCCTGCTTTTCTTACCGTTTATATGCGCTTCAAGTTGCGTGAACCAGAAGAGTTTGTTCGCTTGCAAGAAGCTCGTGACAAAGAAAGCGCTCGCACTGGTGCATCTGTTTGGACTACGATCACAACCAATGCTAGTGCCTGTTTTAAGGAGCTTTTCACTGAGGCTAATTGTAAAAAGACTGTTTCAGTGGCTGCCGTGGCCAGTGTGGCTATCGTCTGCTGGTGGGCGGTGATAGCTTGGATTCCAGCCTGGATCAATCAGCTTACTGGTGACCTAGCTGTTGAGCAACGTAGTCATGCCATGTTCACCAAAGACATCGGTATGATTCTCTCTGGTTTGCTTGGTGGCATCTTAATTAAGAAGCTCGGTTATCGCCTGGCACTTGGTGCTTCATTCCTTCTAGCTTTTGGCCTTTCATACGGAATGTTCAATACTGTTCACTCGTTTGGACCAGCCTTACTATGCTGGTTGGTGGCATTAGGTTTCTTTGCTCATTTGCCTTTTGTCATTATGTGGACTTATTTGCCTGAGCTATACGAGGCTAAGGTGCGCAGCACCGCATTTGGTTTCATATACAATGCCGGGCGCTATGCTGCTGTGGTGGCCGCACTTGGTAGTGGCGTCTTGATTCAAACTTTTGGTGGGTCTTACGCCATGGCGGCATCGACAGTTTCTGCTGTTTATCTCTTGGGTGTGGTTGGCGTCTTCTTTATTCCCGCTAAAGGCGAATACTTAGGCGCAGTTGGACATTAGAATCTTGCAAAATGCTGTTTGACATTTAGCTCTTTGGCTAACAGCAGAAATTGGCTATTGGCTACTTGCTATTTTCGCGCTTGAGGGCGTCCGCGCCGGTAATGTCACCATTGTTGCCGAATTGTCCTTGCTGCCAGAGGGTGCCAGCAGCTTCGTAGCGCAACACCGCTTGTTTCGGTTTGAATGTTCCAATTTTGCCAAAGGCTCTTTGGCTGTTACTACCTAAGGGACCAGAGACATAATAGTCTTGTTCGATAAAGCCAGTAAAGCGTTCGTCTACGCTCTTTCCGTCAGAGTATTTCCAGACGTTTTCCATTTGACTGCGATAGGGTGGAATGTCTTTGCCTACATCTAGGCCAACTTTAATACCCATCATCTCTTCTCTCGTCAGCGGCTTGTCTGGCCTAAATGTGCCATCTTTATAGCCAATGGAATAGCCCGCGTTGGCAATTGCTTGTATGTATTTGTAAGCTGGGTGCGAAGGGGGAGTATCGCTAAATTGCTGGGCTACTTGTGGCGCAAGGTGTAGTTGTTTGTCCGGCGTTTTAATGGCGTTGTAGGCTCTATAGAGCCAGGTAACGTATTCGCCTCTTGTGACCGGTTGGAGGGGCTTGAATAGGGCTTTCGTATTGGTGCTCGATGCCGCTGCCAAATCATCGAAGACGTGGAGCTTGCTTAGATCATCGATCATCTCTTTGTTGGGAATGTCAGCAATGTCGCTGAATGCAATAGTGCTAGAAGATTCAGCCGTTCCATTGCTTGCGCCGTTAGAATTACCGTTAGATGTGTCGCCAGACGTGCCACTAGATGTGCCACTCCTAGTAGCTGTGGCTGAGTCTTTCGTCAATGTCGATTTTATTGGCGGAGCCATGTTTTTAAGGCTAGCAAGCTCACTCTTCAAGATTGAGGCTTCAGACTTGGCTTCGGAGAGTTCGCGTTTGAGATCTTCTCTGTCTTTCTCTGCTGTTGAGGTGCAGCCGGTCAAAAGCAAAAGCAAGCTACTGCAAATTAATGGGATAGATTTTGACATTGTTTCCTCATCTCGTTCTTCAACTGATCCTTACAAGTATTTCTCTGACTAAAGCACCCCAGACCGAAAAGGAGGTGTGGGGTGCCGTAAAAATCTAAAAAATAATAGCAGTAGGCAAGCTTAGTAAGCTTTCTCTTTTGGCTTTGAGGCATTGACAACAATCTGTCTGCCGTCAATATCTTTACCGTTCAGGTTGGCAATTGCGGCCTCAGCTTCGGCCTGGTTGCTCATTTCGACGAAAGCGAATCCGCGCTTTCTGCCACTTTCGCGATCGGTTGGGATTGCTACCGAAACGACTTTTCCGGACTCGGCAAAAAGTTCTTCAAGGTTAGTTTCAGTAAGGTTGTAGGAAAGATTGCCCACAAATAGCTTATTCTTCATCAATTCTCCATGGATGTCTGCACCGGCACTATTTGGTGCAGTGGGCGATCTGTTTGTGATGCCACAAGGGGGAGTATGGCATATATTTCGGACTGATGTCAGTCGGGAAATATCATTGCCACGCGCCTATCTTCCCTTGGCAAGCTGATTGCAGTGGCCGCTTCATCCTGTAAACTTGAATTGTCAGATTGAATATTGTCCATTTGGATAATTGACCTGAATAATCTCATTAGGAGGAATCACGATGGCCAAAAAAGTAGATACCGATGCGCCACCCGCTTTAATCATTGAGTTCAAAACCACTTCGGGCGAAATCTGGGGCACCATTAAAGCTGACGGTAAAGAATTTAAGACCGGTTCAACAGGCTTCTATGCCAATGGCAAGATCAAGAATCCTAAAAATGGTTCTGCTTATCAGGTCGGTACCAACATCATTTTGATTGGCAGCAAAGAATCAGAACCATAACTCTTGGTTCTATTTGCTGGCGGCCCTATTAATAAGCTTGGTGATCGCTCTATCAAAAGCACTGGCAAAGCGCTGTTTGTCTTTGTCAGTGTATTGCTTGGGGCCGCCAGTTATATCCCCGCTGTCTCTCAGATCTGTCATTAGTGCCCTGACCGAGACGCGCTCACCAATGTTTTCTTCCGTAAATGCATGACCACGAGGGTCAATTACCACTATCTCATTGGGAACTAGTTGGGCCGCCAGCAAAATATCTTGAGTGATTACTAAGTCATCTTTTGTTGCTTGATCAACTATGTGTTGATCTGCTACGTCGGCTCCTTTGGCCACCAGAACAAAGCTTAGGTGGGGCGACAGTGGTAGTGAAATCACTTTGTTTGCTACGAAAATAGTGCTTATAGCGAGTTTGTGACCGGCCTTGATAACGATGTCTTTAACTGGCACCGGGCAGGCGTCTGCGTCGACCCAAATTTTCATGCTTTAGCAACCATGTGAATCTAAACTCATTTTAGAAGGGGTTGATGTCAAACTCGTCCTCTACCTAATTCTAATCCGCTTCGTATTCAGCGGCAGCGTCACAAATAGCCATGAAGCTGGGTTGACAGCATCATAGCCAGTATAATGAGAAACTATGCCAGTTGCTATAAGTTGCCAATCCATAACCAAATCTTTTAGTGCCCGACCACTATTCCGCGATATTTCGATAACTATCGATGATCGCGAGCGAGTTGGATTGATCGGCCCTAATGGTTCTGGCAAGTCGACCTTGCTCAAAATTATGGCCGGTATTTATTCGCCCGACGATGGCGTCATCACCACACGCAAGTTTCTCAATATTGCTTATTTAGCTCAAGATAATCCTTATCCGCCCGATGCAATTTTGCGTGATGTGGTTGCAGCATCTTTAGATGGCCAGTCAATTGATGAAACAGAACGTATTAACCGAGCTGAGTACACGCTCAGCACAGTAGGTTTTGAAGATCTTGGTGCTACCGTATCTTCGCTTTCAGGTGGTTGGCGAAAACGCTTGGCCTTAGCTGCTCAGTTAGTGAAAGAACCAGATTTCCTCTTGCTGGATGAACCAACCAACCACCTCGATCTTGAGGGTGTGCTTTGGTTGGAAGACTTACTTAAGTCGGCACCGTTCGCCTTTATTTTGGTCAGTCACGATCGCAATTTCTTAGAGAATGTTACCAATCGTACTGTTGAGTTGAATGCTGCGTATAAAGACGGCTACTTGAGTTGCAAGGGGCCATACAGTGAGTATCTTGTCGCTCGCGCTGAGTATCTCTCGGCTCAATCAAATGAGCAACAAGCTCTAGCCAGTAAAATGCGCCGAGAAGTTGCCTGGTTGCAGCGCGGTGCTAGGGCGCGGCAAACCAAGTCACAGGGACGTATTCGTGAGGCTGGTAAGTTATTTGACGAGTTCGCTGAAGTGAAAGCTCGCAATAACATGAATAGCTCGGTCAATATTGATTTTAGCTCATCTGGACGTCGTACCAAAGAATTACTGGTTGCCAAAGATGTTGTTAAGTCTATGGGCGGTCGCGAGTTGTTTGCGGGCCTAGACTTGGTTTTAACACCAAAGCAGAAGCTCGGCTTGGTTGGCACGAACGGCAGTGGTAAGACCACGTTGCTGCGAATTCTAGCTGGGCAGATTGAGCCAGATAAAGGTACTGTAAAGCGCGCTGATCAGCTCAAGGTTGTCTGGTTTGATCAGAACCGCGATCAGCTGAACAAAGAAATTACCCTCAAAGAAGCGCTTTGTCCCAGTGGTGATTCGGTTGTCTATCGTGATCGCCAAATTCATGTTATGAGCTGGTCTAAGCGTTTCTTGTTCCGCCCAGACCAACTGCCTATGCCTGTCAGTTATCTCTCCGGCGGTGAGCAAGCGCGAATTTTGATTGCTCGTCTGATGTTGCAAGAAGCCGATATTTTGATTTTGGACGAACCTACTAATGACCTTGATATTGCCTCTTTGGAAGTTCTAGAAGAGAGCTTGCAAGACTTCCCCGGTGCTGTGGTTCTAGTCACTCACGACCGCTACATGATTGATACTATTTCTACTAATATTCTTGCCCTAGATGGTGACGGTGGAGTCGAGTTCTTTGCTGATTATTCGCAATGGGAATCTAATCGATTTTCTAAGAGCGGCTCAAAGAACAAGAGTGCCGTTGGTAAATCTGATAAGTCCGAGAAAATAGAAAAATCTGGCAGCAAGATTGGTAGCTCCACTAGCGGTGCATCAAGTAATAACGGTAGCAAGAAGAATCTTAAGCCGCTCTCGAACAATGAGCGAAAAGAGTTAGACTCAATTGGTGGCAAAGTCGAAGAGGCTGAAAGTGCTCTGCAGGCTGTTCGTAGGCTGATGGAAGACCCAAAGATTGCCGCCAATCACGTCAAATTGGCCGCAATGATGGAAGATTTTCACAAAGCTGAAGCGGATGTGGCCAAGGTATTCTCCCGCTGGGAAGATTTAGAAGCCCGGCGCTCTGCCAACGAAGCATAAGAGCGGTGGTTCTGCTATTTCACTAGATTTGCTTTGCTTAGAACGGGCTGTCGATTAGTTTCTTGGCTGCTACTGAATCGCGCATGTATAGCTCTTTGTGGCCCATCTGCAAGTGCAGGTTGGCTCGATCTTTCAGGGTCTTTGCCGTGGGCTCAAGCTCAATGGTTGTGTCATAGTCTTTGAGGGCGCCACTCAAATCTTTGCTTTTAATTTTGAGTTGCGCTCTTGTGCGGTATGCTTCGCCGTCTTTGGGGTTGTTGGCAATGACTTTACTAATTTCAGTTATGGCTTCTGCTAGTTTGTTTTGTATTTCTAGGACGTGTACTATTTGGTAGCAATTCCATTCGTTAGGTTCTATTCGATCGGCCTGCCGAAATGATTCAAGGGCTTCGCTATGTCGGTGCATGTTTTCTAAGATACTGCCTTTGATGCGATGAAGTTCTGCTCTGTTATGTACACAATCTATGCCTCTATTAATCGCAGCTAAGGCTTCTGGTAGTCGATTGAGATTTGCTAGGGCAGAGGCTTTGCATTGATAAACCATGGGGTCGATGACTGGGCAGGCGGTGGCTTTATTGCAGTAAGCCACCGCATCGCTAAATCGACCTTCTTGATTGGCGTAGTCGGCCAATAGCGCATAGGCTTTGCTATACTTCGGATCTATTTCTAGAGCAAGCTTTAGGTATTTCTCTGCTGGTTTAGTTGGGTCTTCATCACCAAGTACGTCGGTATAAGTGGTGGCTAGAACGCAGTAACAATCGGCATTCACGTACTTGGTCTTGGAGAGTATTTGAGCAATTGTTCTCGCTTCAAACTTGAACTTCGCATAGCTGAGTTTGTCTGCCTCTCTCAGCAATTCGATAAATTGCTGAGCGGTCATTCTACTGCTTAGGGTGCGAGCTTTTCTTACTGCCGCACTGGCTGATTTAGCTGTGCTTGACTCGATTGGGCTACACTTAACGCTGGCTGACATGGCCAGCGTTAAGTGTAGTATCGTCAATGGTGCTATCCACTTTTGCCAGCAGCGTGACCATTCTCGCTGTCGGCCTTTGTGTGTCTTTGTTGTTTCTAGGCGACAGGCCATTACTTGCTTACTTGCTGAGCTGTGGCATCACCACACCGTCTAGAACGTGTATCACTCCGTTAGAGCAAGGAATGTCGGTGGTTTTAACTAGAATGGTATCAGCGTAAAGATCGTCACCCTTCTTGCTCAGCTTTAGTTCGCGACCGTCGAGAGTCTTTACTGAAGACATCATTGCTAGTGCTTTGGCATCAAATTTGCCTGAGACAATATGATATTGCAGCACTTCCTTGAGTCTCTTTTTGTTGGCCCAAAGGCTTTTTCTGTCGTCAGCGGGGATAGTCTTGAAAGCTTTGTCACTGGGCGCAAATACAGTGAATGGGCCTTTGTTTTTCAAAGTATTGTCGAGTGAAAAAGCCTGTTCGAGGCCGTCTAAGAAGATATGGAAGGCGGTGACTTCATTGTCAGTTAGCGTGTTAATGATGTCTTTGGGCTTGCGCTCAAATCCTTGCTTCATCTTGAACTGCTCAGTTTTAGCTGCTATTAGCAAAGGTTTTGCCTCGCTCTCGGCCTTTGCTTCTTGAGTGATAGTGAGAGGTAAAGCTGACAATAGAGCTACTAACGATAGAATTTGAATTTTTTTGCGATTTAAAGTGGCCATGATTACTCCGTGAATAACGAGAATGCAGCGACTTTGAAGTCGACCGCTAGACAGTGTACATGACAGGTCGTTAATGCTTTCGGTTCCCCTTGTAAATGATTTTAAGGCGAATTGAAACAAATTTGGAACTTTGCCTGGGCGGGTGACGTCGTCCTCATTGCTGCGTATAAGCCCCTATTAGAAAGAAGTTTGCAATAGGGCTGGCAGAATTCCCAAATGGTTCAAAAGTTACGCTGGTCAAGGCGGGAGTGTAGTATGTCAAGTCGAGCTCAAAGAGTTGCGCACAGTTTTAGTTGTATGGCAGTTATTGCCCTTTGTCTGACTGTAAGCTCAGCCCAAGCACAAACCACTGTCTTGAGTGGAAAAGTGCATTCAAATGCTATGCCACAACTAGTAAGGCAGGAGCCGCAATATGATCGCATGCAGGTGCAGACACAGACACCGGTTACGATTGTCAATACTCAACGCGTGCCCTATCAATCGGGCGCTGTTCAAACTAAAACCGTGGTGGTTCAAAGACCTGTATATAGAGAAGTTTATGTGCGCGACAACCGCACTTATTTTCAACGGCATCCAAAAGTGAAAGCAGTTTCGATCGGTGCTGGTGTGGGTGCTGGTGCTGGTGCCCTCACCGGGCTAGTATCTGGGGCTGGCGTAGTGCGCGGTGCTGCTATTGGCGCCGGTAGTGGTGCTGGTGTTGGGCTTGTCAGAAGTAGCAGGACCATGAAAAGGCATCCCATTATTCGCGATACAGCTACCGGCACTCTTGCTGGACTAGGTATAGGAGCGGCTTCCAGTCGTCGGGGCAAACGAGCCTGGCAAGGTGCTGGTGTTGGAGCTGCTGTTGGTCTGGGAGTTGGCCTGTTTAAGAATTTGAAATAGCCGTGACACTAACAGCACATAGTACGAAAAAACAACAACTCACAACACGATTTTCTGGAGAATTTCCCATGTTAAAAGTAGCTTTGCCGACTAACGCAAGATCTCCACATCTGTTGAGTTCGGCGGCTCTGACTGCTCTAGTTCCCCTCATACTGGCCAGCTGTTCTATGAACAGTCCCAGTGATTTACGCTCTCAGGCCGAAGAACAGATTAAGAGTAATAATTTGCCTGAGGCCGAGAAGATTCTAAAAAAAGCCCAGGCCGATCAAGAGCAATCGAAGGGACCGAATGACGTGCAGTTGGCTCCGACTCTTACAGCTCTTGGAGATCTATATAGCCGCCAAGGAAAGTATGCAGAGGCCGCTGCTCTCTTTGATCGGGCCGCAGATATTCAACAAAAGGCCATGGCTCCTCAGTTAGTTGCCCTTACCGCCAGCCTAAACGGCAAAGGTCTGGCCCTCATGGGGCAAGGTAAATTTGTGGCTGCAGAGCAAGTATTACAGCAAGCTCTTGCTATTCGCGAAGACAATTTACCAACCGGTGCTATCCAAGTTGCCGAGAGTGAAAACAGTTTGGCGCAGCTGTATTTTCAGACGGCTCACTATCCTCAAGCAGAAGCTCTATATAAAGGGTCAATTAGCACTTACGAAAAAGTCAAAGGTGCTGAGAGCCCAGAGGCTGCTAATGTGCGAAATAATTTGGCCAGTTTGTACTATGCTCAGGGAAAATATCAGCAAGCCGAGCCTATTTTTAAGTGGTCTGTTTCGGTGTTTGAGCGCACTGCTGGTAAAGAGAGCATCGACGTTGCTAACGCCTGCAATAATCTAGCTGAGCTCATGCGTGCTCAAAGGAGAAATGCCGAAGCTGAGCCGCTCTACTTGCGCTCGCTAGCAATTTACGAAAAGGCTTTGGGCAAGGATAGTATATCTGTTGCTACCGCTTGTAATAATCTGGCTATTCTTTATCAGGCTCAAGGTCGATTTGCCGATGCTGAGCCCCTCTATAAACGGGCCATTGCCATTTATGATGGCAGCAGCGGAGTATCTAACCAACAATTTGCTAATGTTCTTGATAATTATGCTGAGCTGCTGCAGGCGACTAATCGTACCGAAGAGGCTAAGGCTCTGAGATCGCGGGCTAGCGCAAAAATTGCTCAAAACTGAAGATTTGCTGGCAAATTGAATTCCTGTTGAAATCCTGTTGAATTCCTAGGCCGCTAAATGAACAGCCACTTATTTTAATAAGTGCACAGGAGCTTCTAATTTCACACAGAGTTCGGCTTATTCCAGTAAGCTATTGATGGAAGTCGCATGTCAAGCGCTCCTGCTACTAATTTTGGAAGTCCTCGAAATAGCTGATGCGCTGGCGATATATAGACAATCAATCAGAGACAGAATTGCTTTATCGCAGGCGTGTTCTTGATCAAATTGAAATTTGGTGGCAGTCATTTTCTAAGCGCTCCAAAGAATTTCAATCGCACATAAGAGGCCGCCGTCCGTTGCCTATTGAAGAATTGGCAAACTGGGTTGATGACGGTTTAACCAAGATCAATGAAAACCTGCTTTGGGAGCTATGGCCAGGCGACAATGATGTTTGTCTGTTCATCATTACACCTGAGCTTGATCATTTTAAGAGACCGCTGGTCAAAACAATTATTGAAATGGCACCAGAGTTAGAAGGCTGGTCTTTTTTGCCTGTCAGACCGGCTCTTAGTGTCGATGTCCTTGAGAGTATTTTTGAGTCGCGAACAGGCCTTAGTATTCCGGAGACAAAAGTTTCGTGCCTGCGTTCTAATCGCAACGTAGTAGATGTTACATTTTTTTCTGACTCATTTAGCGGCGCCAATGATCGGGACGATATTGAGACTGCTTATTGTCTTTGTGAGTATTTATTGGGCGAAGACACTCTCAATAAGTGGATTGGTAATATCTCTACCGAAGTTATAAACACTAGCGCCAGCCGCATCGTTAATTTGTTTGGCCGGGATAAGCAGCTTGATATTTCTCACACTAAATCGCTTTCTGAATTTGCTCAGGCCGTAGACAGAGTGGTTCTCGAGATTAAAGTACAAATTGATGATGAGCCACTGCGTCTGCAGAGCTTGGTCACTCCAGCTCTCGTGTCTTTTAAAGACGAAGAACTACAGCCCTTGCGCCGTACTTTCGTTTCGGCCAAACGCAACATTATCGAATCGATTGTTCTGAATGGGATTTTCTACTCTGAACGGTTTACTAAGCACGGTGAAAAATTTTGCTATCTGAAGATTGCAGAGACTAGTAAGTTTACTTCGTTTGAAGCGTTTGCTGCCTTACGTAAGAAAATTGATGAGGGGCTGCGGGCTGAGGAGTGTGGTTGTGTCTTTGGATGGGGGGCCAGCCCTAAATTTGAGGGCCGCTCTGCGATACTCAATCAGACCGAGCCGGGTGGCGCTCAGCATGATGCCAGTTATCTATTCGTTGACTTGGCGCTCGAGAAAATTGAAGAGTCAATCGCTGTATTGCGCTCGGTGGCACAGCGTGAGAAACTGCCGGAGAGTTCTTGGTTGCTGTTTTTTGACACAGAGTTAGAGCAAGAATGGGTTGGATTGTTTCCTGAGACGGGGGCCCCATAATATGAAGGTTGGTAAAGGCAGTGATTAAGCCATCAGATAGGCCGCTGCTCATTCTTGATCTCGATGAAACATTGATTCGTGGTGCTACCCAGACTCTTGACCGTGCACCAGATATGATGCTTGCCCATTATTTCGTGTATTTCAGACCTCATGTTCGTGAATTTCTGGCGCAGTGCAATGAAAAGTTTACGTTAGCGCTCTGGTCTTCTGCCACAATTGCCTATATTGCTCCAATTGCTCGGGCCGTCTGGAAAGGCTTGCCTGACCCACTTTTCGTTTGGGACAGGAGCTATTGCACTGTGCGCTACGACTTTTATAAGAATCAGGAGTATTACATTAAAGACCTACGTAAGGTTGAAGCGAAAGGCATTGCTCTCAGTCGAGTTTTGATGGTCGACGATGAATTACGCAAAGTCTCCTATCAGCATGCTAATGCTATTTGTGTGCAGCAATTTTTAGGAGACCTGGCCGATACTGAATTGCTTGATCTCTTGCGCTATCTTGATTCAATTAGTGAACTTGCCGATTATCGCAAGATCGACAAATCAAGCTGGAGGCAAAAACACCGTGACTAGTACGAAAATAGAAGAAATTCTAGAGAGTCATGATTTAGCAGAATTCAAGGGACTTTTTGAGGAGAGCAAGCCTTCTCTTCGCCTTACGTTTAGCGAAGATAAGGCTGAAGAAAGTGTATCGCGCGCTGGTGGTCGGCCGCTTTTGCCATTCGGTTATGAGTGGCCCCGCAGTCGGAGCAAGATTCCTTTGGCTTTTCTCTGCCAGATTGATTTGTCTGACAGCAATTTTAAGCCCTATGAGCAATTGCCAAAGCGAGGATTATTGTCGTTCTTCTATGATGCCTTTGATGGCCCTTGGGGTAATCAATCTGATGATCATTTTGGTTGGCGTGTTCAGTATTTCGAAGATTTAGCAGTGCTCAAGCACACTGATTTTCCTGCCGATTTGCCTACTAGCTCGGTCTTTGCACCGTGTGCAGTATCCTTCAAAGATGAGCTTTCTTATAACGCCATTACAGTTGAAATGGCAGCAGTGAGTGATGGAGGATATAGTTCATACGAGGCTTATCTGGATGCTGCTGAAGAAATTTATGGTAGCCCGGTAGTGCACAGAATGTTGGGCTATGCTCAAGATATTGCCGGAGACTTTCGCCTTGATTGTGAGATTGCCAGCCGTGATCTAAATCTTGATGATGATTTCGACTTTTGTAGCACTGAAGGCGAGAAACTAGCACTACAGTCTGAAAAGTGGCTGCTTTTGTTGCAGCTGGATAGTGATCCATTGGCACAGATGATGTGGGTTGATAACGGTCGACTCTATTTCGCTATTCGCGAAGAAGACTTAATTGCTCGGCGCTTCGAGAAAGTCTGGCTGATTTGTGAGACTCAGTAGCAGAGGTATGAACTTTTTAGCTGCTGCCGCTTGGCGGCCCTCATTTCATCTTGAGTAAGCCCCCACAGCGGTGTAGAATCAGATTGTTGCGGAGGAAGCCATGAGTCTTGGTTTGTACTTAAAAGGTCAATATGCGCCAGGGCGCCACTCTGTTGAGCAAGCGCCAGTTTTTGATCGCAAGAAGCTTGAAGAGTTAGAGACTTGGCTTACTAATGTTGCTTTTGACGAGCTAGAGTGGAGCCAGTGGACCGAGGATGACGAGGGGAATCCATGCTTAATGGTTTTGCTCCATCCTGGCGCAGAACCCATTATGCTATCTCCGTGCGAAGACGGTTCGCTTTTGGTTGCGGCGGCTACTTCATCAGCTGGTCCTGGCTATCATATTTTTGTTTGTGACCTGGTACGAAAGCTCTCACAAGTGCACGGTATCGAATGGGTGGCTGACGACGAAATCGAATATTTCGACGAGACTGGCTATTTTGAGACCGGAGATAAAGTTCGTCTTTATAGTGAGTTTGAGTCTTGGATTGGTGCTCTCACCAAAAGAGTGAAAGAGCTTTCTAAAGATGGTGCTAAGTTTCATTTAGCTATGCCCTTTGATGGCCATCAGTTTGATGTGCCAGAGCCGATTTTGACACAGTTAGGACCACGCTCTATGGATTGGCTTGAGTCAGTTTCTGCTGAACCGATGAGTGGTAGAGATATTTTTCCCTGGTGGGAAGATGGTCACGGAGCCGAGTATCACCTCGGTCGCGCCCTCTGCTATATGTGGAACACTGTGCGTTGGCGTGAGCCGTTAACCGAAAAGGAAGCTGAGTTGTTAGAGCGCATCATGGAACACCTAGATAGCGCCTATAGTCTCGATCCTGATTTGAAATATCCCTGGAAAGAGTGGGCTCAATTAATTGAGTTTCTTGGTTGTGACTATGAGTTAGAGGATCAAATTGAGATCATGGCGCAAAAGGCAATAGCTGCCAAGCTTGTGGGCTATCGTCGGCAGGGTGTGCGCAAGAATCTTGGTGGTGGCTGGTCTGTTGCTGTTCCCGGTAATTTTGTGGAAGAGCTTGAAGAAGGTCAAACGTTTCTCGCCTTTGATGAGACCAGAAACGTTCGTGTCACCTGTATGTCAGCTAGCGATAGTAGCGGCAATAGTTTAGATGCCTTGGATATTTTGCAGAAGATCAAAGTGATTGATGATCCACTCAAGTACGAACATGGCCCCGTGCACGGCAGAGCATTTTTTGAGCGAGTGGCTGAAGAAGAGAGTGCTTTCTGGATGCTTCGTGGTGTTTCCGCCGCGCATGGTACTTTTGCCCAAATTACAATTTGCTTTGAAACTGAAGCAGAGCAACTCTGGGCCATTGAGACTTGGAAGTCGTTAGACCATAGGTCAACTAAAGGTAGTCAAAGCAGTCAAAGTAGTGGCAAAACTTCGCCTCCAGAGAGTGATACCTAACCATGAGTAAGCGCTATGCTTCTAAAAGGCAGCGCCGTCGCTCGCTGCATGCATCTACTGCCGGTACGGGTCCTGAAAATGTGATCTTCGATCCAGAGGCTCCGCAGTCGCAAGTTACTTATGTTGCTTATGACGGAACTCGGCTCGTGGAAGAGGCTGTGGTCGATTTGACTGCAATTGAAGCAAATTTTGGTAAATGGCCTGTGCTTTGGGTCAATGTGGAGGGCCTAGGCAGCCCCGATATCATCAAGAGGCTGGGTGAGATATTTAGCATTCACCCCTTGGCCATGGAAGATATTATTCACCTGCATCAACGAGCTAAATTTGAACAATACGATGAGAACTTCTTTTTAGTGGCTCATATGATCGAGGGCAAAGCTGGCAACCCCAGTAATTTGGTTACGCAAGAAATGGTGGCAACCGAGCAAATTAGTATGTATGTTGGTAGTAACTTTGTCGTGACCTTCCAGGAAGGCCCAGTAGATGCGACAAGGCCCGTACTAGAGCGATTGCGCAAAGGGCGTGGACTATTGCGAAGCCGCGGTAGCGACTATCTTACTTATGCCATCATAGACAGTATCATCGATGCTTATTATCCGGTGTTGGAAGCTTTTGGCGAACGCATGGAAGTGATAGAAGATCGTATCCTTGAGGAGCCGAGTAAGCGGCTTGTCTCTCAAGTGCATATTGCTAAGCGTGAATTGTTAGGCTTGCGCCGCGCACTTTTCCCCCTTAGGGAAGCCCTTGGCTCTATCTTGCGCACTAGCCCGGCCAATTTTACAGCTGAGACTCTTTTACACTTGCGCGATTGTTATGACCACGTTATTCAAATTACTGACTTGATTGAGACCTACCGCGAACTTTGCTCTGACCTGATGGATGTTTATCTTTCTAGTATTTCAAATCGTCTCAATGAGGTGATGAAAATGCTCACTATTATTACTACAATCTGCGCACCACCAACTCTGATAGCGGGAATTTACGGTATGAATTTTCATACCGATTCGCCTTACAACATGCCTGAATTGAGTTGGGGCTATGGCTACTTCTTTGCCTTGGCACTGATGGCAATCACTTCCACCCTGATGTTGCTGTTGCTCTTCCGCTCTGATAGATTTTCGTCAAAAGAGTCGTCTGTACAAGGGCCGCCTGTAAAAGGGCTGACAAACGACGACGTGGCCAAAGTAAAATAGAATTGGCAATGCTAGTTGTTAGAAGCTTTTGCTATTGATGCCTTAGGATTGGTCTTGACGCTGCTTGCGGTTATTTCTGGTTTGGGATTTTCTTTACCTGTGGCAACTGCTCGACGCTCAGATTCGGTAATCATAGCTTCGACAAAGCCGACGAACAGTGGGTGTGCGTTGTCTGGACGGCTCTTCAATTCGGGGTGGAATTGACAGGCGACAAAGAAGGGGTGATCGGGAAGCTCAATCATTTCTACCAGTCTTTGATCTGGTGAGAGACCGGAGAAGAGCAGACCATGCTTGCTCAGGGCTTCTCTGAGATCATTGTTTACTTCATAGCGGTGTCTGTGGCGTTCTGAAATTTCAGTGCTGCCATATACTCTTGCTGCTACACTGCCCTCGGTCAGGACGCAGGGGTAGCGGCCCAGGCGCATGGTGCCACCCTTGTGTGTAACATTGTGCTGATCTGGCATGAGGTCGATAACGGGGAATGGCGATTTTGCATCAAACTCAGTTGAATGAGCTTTCGCCATATTAGCCACGTTGCGAGCAAATTCAATAACAGCAATTTGCATACCAAGGCAGAGACCCAGGTATGGAATTTTTTGCGTGCGGGCATATTCGGCAGCCATGATTTTGCCTTCAATACCACGATCTCCGAATCCGCCAGGAACGAGAATGCCATCGACATCAGTTAAATATTCTTTGGCGCCGTGTTTTTCTACGTCTTCAGAGAGAACCCATTTGATATTTACTTGGCAACTATGCCTGGCACCGGCGTGTTTTAGTGACTCAACCACAGAAATGTAAGCATCAGACAACATTACATACTTGCCGACAATAGCAACTGTAACTTGTCTAGAGGGGCGTTTAACTCTGTCAACTAGTTCTTTCCAGGCATGCAAGTCAGGTTCAGTATTGGGAAGGTGTAGGCGCTCGAGCACTCGACCAGCAAGGCCTTCCTGCTCCATGAACAGTGGTACTTCATAAAGATGTTGAACGTCTTGGCATTGAATTACGCAGTCGGCGTCAACGTCTGTGAATAGCGACAGCTTTTCTCTCACTGATGATGGAAGATTTTTCTCAGTGCGACAAACCAAAATATCTGGTTGAATACCACGACTTCTCAGCGTGTCGACGCTGTGTTGTGTGGGTTTTGTCTTTAATTCGTTGGTTGTGCGCAAGTTCGGAATAATAGTGACGTGGATATAGCAGACATTGTCGCGGCCAATGTCTTTGCGCATTTGACGAATTGCTTCTAAGAAAATTAGGCTCTCAATGTCACCAACTGTGCCACCGACTTCAACTATCACCACATGGGCTTTCGATTCAGTGGCTCCTTTTCGCAAGAACGTTTTGATCTCGTTTGTTACGTGAGGAATCATTTGCACGGTTCCGCCTAGGTAATCACCCCGGCGTTCTTTCTCTAGTACATTTTTATAGATAGCGCCAGCCGTAATGTTGTTCATTCGGCTCAAATTGATATTGATAAAGCGTTCATAGTGACCAAGGTCAAGGTCAGTTTCAGCACCGTCTTCGGTCACAAAAACTTCGCCATGTTGATATGGGCTCATCGTGCCCGGGTCAACGTTTAGATACGGGTCAAGCTTGACTATGCTGGTAGAAAGCTGACGGGCGCGCAGTAGTCGTCCAAGCGAGGCCGCGACAATGCCTTTCCCGAGGGAAGAAACCACCCCACCAGTGACAAACACAAATCGGGTGTTCATATAGCCTCCTTGTTTTCTAATCTAAATGTACTTTGTATTGCCTTAGGTGTTCTTGCCATAGGTTTGTTTGCCAGCTGGTTTTTTGCCACATGGTTTTTTGCCACATGGTTTTTTGCCACATGGTTTTTTGCCATAGGTTTAGGAGGGGGAGTTAAACCGTCTCTCGGCCCCTCCTCCAATCTGCGTGATTTGTTTTTCATTGCTATCTATTCCCCAATCCTGGGAACTTTGAAGAAACTCCCCTCTTTTAGAGGCGCGTTTTCCATGAGAGCTTCCCGACCGAGAGAGCTTATGACAACATCTTCCCGCATGACATTGAAGACAGGGATGGGATGGGACATTGGTTCGACGCCGGTGGTATCGACCTGGTTAAGCTCATCAAAGTAGCCAATAATGCCGTCCAGCTGCTCGGTAAAGCGCTGGCACTCGTCATCAGTCAGGCTAAGCCTGGCCAATTTCGCAACATGTTGGACATCTTTGACAGTAATCATCTACTTACTATATTAGTTTGCGGCGCAAGTTTCTATGTTAGGCAACGAAATCAATCTTCTGGTATTCTCGCAGAAAGAGCGATAGGTGTGAACTGTGAACTTCGGTTTCGTCATAGAGATAGTTAGTTTAGTTTTGACTTTGGTCTTTATTGTCGCCAGTGCAGAGCTCTTTACAAATGGTATTGAATGGCTGGGGCAGCGTCTCCAGCTCAGCGAAGGGGTGGTTGGCAGTGTCTTGGCTGCCGTGGGAACTGCCCTTCCTGAGACCTTGATCCCGGTAGTGGCCTTAATCTTTTTCAGCAAACAGCACGGTGTGGAGGTTGGCATAGGCGCCATTGCTGGGGCGCCATTCATGCTCAGTACCCTCACTCTTGGCCTCTGTGGCATAGCTTGTCTGGTGTTTACTGCAACTAAGCGAAGGAAGCCTGGCTTAGAGATAAAAAAAGCTGTAATCAGAAGAGATTTGAAGTTTTTCATAGTTGCATATACCCTGGCCTTGCTTGGCACCCTACTTCCGCCAAATCCGACGATTCGCTATCTGCTAGCTGGAGTTTTGGTTCTTCTATATCCGTATTACTTATATGTATGCTTCCGCCACGAGGGTGAAGTCGGGGAGTGCCCTGAGACTCTCTATCTTGATCGATTATTTAAAGTCGGCTCTGAGCGCTTTCGTCTGATCATCCCGCAGATTATCCTATCTTTGGCTGGTATTGTTGGTGGTGCCTATCTTTTCGTTGGCTGTATTCAGAACTTATCCGATGACTTCAATATTTCACCGTTGGTGCTCTCGTTGATAGTCACTCCTATTGCTACTGAATTGCCTGAAAAGATCAATAGCGTTTTGTGGTTGCGTGGAAACAAAGACACATTGGCAATTGGCAACGTCACCGGTGCTCTGGTTTTTCAAAGCTGCTTCCCCGTGGCCTTTGGTGTGGCTTTTACAAATTGGAACCTTGATCACGGCACACTACTTTCTGGTTGTGTTGCTGTACTTTTCGCTAGTATCTATTTGGCGTTCCTTAGTTTCGGTCGCCTTAAGCCGCAGCATTTAGTGTTCGGAGCTGTCGCATATGTAGCCACGATCACGACGATAATCTACATTGCCCCAGTGATGCCACCTCGGCTGCACTAGGTTCTAACTATTTCTCTAGTTCAGCATTTGCTGATTCAACTTTTGAAGATTCAACTTTAGTGGCCTCAACCTTTACAGCGTCAAGCTTGGTGGTGGTAGCTCTGGCCATCTCAACGTCATGTGAGGGAAGATTACTTTTGCTTCCCGGCTGCGAGCCGTCGGCTGGGTAGAGGAAGTCTAAGATCTCTTTGATTGATGCTGCTACAGGAATGGCAATTAGCATACCAAGGGCGCCGGCCATCACTTCGCCGCAAAGCACGGCAAATATGATTGCTAGCGGATGTAATTCAACAGCATGGCCAATGAAACGCGGCACGATAACGTAATCTTCTATCAATCTTGCTATCCAGTAGCCCAAAATAATTTTGATAGCGACGCCAACACCTAGCTGGGCTACACCAACAATGGTGGCAATGCTGATGGCGAAAAAAGGCCCAAGGACAGGAATAATTTCCAAGAATCCACTTAAGATTGCAATTAAGAGTGCATATTTGATGTGCAGCCAGAAGTGCAAAATACCATAGGCAACGCAAGACATCAGCGCAATGAGAAGTAACTGCCCACGTACATACTTGCTGAGCATGATATTCATCTGAGAGGAGAGCTTAATCACCATCTCATGGTTTTTCTTTGGAATGAAGCGCAGACAAAACAGACCAACTCTTCGGCTATCAATGATTAGATAAATAGAGGAGACAACGCAAACGAGAACTGCCAGCAGGCTTTTGGAGAGTAGACCACCGATATGCAAAATTTCTTCTGTTGTTCCAAGGTTTTGCTCTAAGCTTGTCGTTAGTTCTTGGGCTGTCTTCTCGACGTCAATTTGCCAGTGGAAGCTATCGGATAGTTGTTGAACAAGACTGACTACTATTTCATTGCGCTGCGCAGCTAAAGCTGTGAATTGCTCGATAATCGATTGGCCAAACCAGCCGCTGGTACCAATTATTAGACCGATAATTGAGATGTATATAACAGCTACGGCAAATCCTGGTCGACATTTAAAAGTGGTGCTAAATGAATTGACCACTGGCAAAAGCAAATAGGCAATAATTCCCCCCACAATAAATGGTGGGAAAACCTCTCTAATAAAATAGAGAAACCAGAGTAAAAGTAGTACGCCGGTTAACTTGAACATTTTGATTCTTCTTTGTTAGCTTACAGCAACAGGTTGCTTACTTTTGTCTTGAGTGAGTTCGCTAAAATCATGCACCTTGGCGCCGACCAGCTTGCCGAGCAACCAGGACGGGCGGAAGCGCTCACCCTGTTCTTTGTGATAGGCATTGATTTCATTCAAGCACCAGGCCAGACCTTTTTCTTTAGCGATAGCCATTAGACCAACTTTAAAGCCGCAGCCATTTTGCATGGCGACGTCTATGTCACTGGCCTCTACCACTTGCTCTTGAATGCAATAAATAGCTTCATTGAGCATTGGCAGAATAACGCGATTAGCTTCGAAAGCGCGTGGTGATTTTGCCAAGTTAACTTCTTTATTGGCTTGAGCAATCATATCTTTCAAGGAAGGATTGATTTTTTTAGCCTCACCTTTTACTGGAGCTTTTTCATGAATATAGAACCCAGCCCCGGATTTCTGTCCAAGGGCACCGGCCTTGACCATCTTCTCAAGAAGTGGGGATGGAGTGAAGCGCGGTCCATATTGGCTATAGAGGAACGTGTTGACATGGGCGCAGACGTCAATACCAGTCATGTCAAAGAGTGCAAATGGTCCCATGGGCAAACCGACTTCCACGACCTTGGCGTCAATTTCTTCTACTGTTGCCAAGCCTTCTTGTAAGGCATACAGTGCTTCGTTCATGTAGGTGAAGAGCACGCGATTGACGAGGAAGCCAGGGCACTCCTCAACCTTGACAGGAGTCTTTTGCATCTGGTGGCAGAGCTCAAGAGCTAGTTTCATAGTCTCGTCGGAGGTCTTGACTCCAGCGGTGACCTCTACCAGTTTCATGAACTGTGCAGGGTTGAAGAAGTGCATGCCAACCACTTTATCTTGTCTTTGGGTTGCTTCGGCAATTTCAGAAATTGATAGAGCGGAAGTATTGGTGGCGAGAATTGCTCGCGGAGGGCAAATTTGATCGAGAGTTTTGAAGATTTCAAGTTTGACTGAAATTTCTTCGAAAGCCGCTTCGATTACTAAATCGACGCTCTTGAAATCTTCGTATGAGGTTGTACCTTTTACGGTGGCAAAGAGGCTGTCGCCTTCCTCTTGTGTCAGGGTGCCTTTTTTAATGCGCGAATCATACATTCTTTTGATGTTTCCAAGCCCTCTGTCTACGGCTGCCTGTTCAACATCTTTCAAAAGAACTTCTATTCCGCATTGGCTCAAAACGCAGGCAATACCGCTGCCCATTGCCCCTGCGCCGATTACTGCTGCTCTCTGCACTCTCATACAAAGCCCTCATTATTATAAAAACACTGGTTGGGGCTATGCTAGCATCTTTAGGTCGCACCAGAAATCCATCAAGGGTTTAAGAAATCATATAAGGATGCCAAGGTCTATGTTGACAACATTGATGCGGAAGACCTCTTGTTCGGCGGATGAGGCTACTATTGCCGAAACGCCAAAACATTTGGGCTGGGTCATGCTTGCCGCTCTAGGAATTGGTGCCACCATAGGTGCTGGCATCTTTGCCATGCCGGGCATCATTGCTGGTAAAGCCGGACCAGCCGGTATCCTTTCTTTTATGCTGACCGGATTGGTAATCATGCTGATTGCCTTCTGCTACGAGAAATTTTCCATTCGAGTGCCTCATGGTGTCTCAGCTTATAGCTATGTTTATCACTCGATTGGAGAACTTGTAGCCTGGGTCGTTGCTTTTGGTCTCTTCCTTGAATACAGTTTCGGAGCTTCGGCTGTTTCAATTGCTTGGGGCGAGTATTTGAAAAACGCTGTTGGTTTTTCTCTGCCAGCATTTTGGAGTGGTCCGAACATTGATGCTCATGGTGTCTTCCATTTTGGTATCAATGTTATTGCCATAGCTGTGATTGCGGTAGTAAGTCTCGTTCTCATTTTTGGTGGAGTTAAGAAGTCAGCCAAACTCAATTTTGCTCTCGTAGTGCTGAAGCTGACACTGTTAGTCACTTTTCTGGCTGTTGGCATTCCTCATATTAATCCGGCCAATTGGTTTCCCTTTATGCCCCACGGTTTCGAGGGTGTATTGAAAGGGGCGGCTACAGCGGTTTTCCCTTTTGTCGGATTTGACGCCCTTTACACATTTGCGCGTGAATCGAAGTCGCTCAAAGACACACGCTGGGCAACTTACTGGTGCGTTGGAATTGTTGCTTTCTTGTATGTCACTGTTATGGCTGTGGCGACTGGCTTAGCTCCGTGCTCTATAGATGGTCATCCAAATGAATTGTTTGTTGGCTCCGAAGCCGCCGCACCTCTGGCAAAGTTACTTACGGCTGCCGGTGAGGGGTGGACCGCTAAATTTATTTCGTTCGGCGCTGTACTCGGTATCTTTAATGTTCTTTTGGTCTTCTGCATGGGCGGACCCCGCATCTTCTTGAATATGGCAGAGGATGGCTTACTTCCTCCGATATTTAAGAAAATGAATAACGGTAACCCCACAGTTGGTATCATTCTCAATGGCGTAGTAGTTGCTGCAATCGCCGGCTTTGTGCCTTTTGGCAAAATTGCCGACATGATGGTGCTTGGTACTCTTGTGGCCTTTATCTTCGTCTGTATCGGCGCCTTGAAGCTCAAGTTGGTCAATCCAATCATCGCCATTGCTGGTGGAGTTGGCTGTGCCATTCTGGCGTTCAATCTTGAGCCAGAAGTCCTGAAAGTTTATTCCGTGACTTTGCCTGTAGGGTTGGTTATCTACTTCCTTTACGGCTATAAAAACAGTAAATTGCGCAAGGCAAAAGAAGGTTAGTGGGTCTGCTAGTCAGAGCGACATTGTTGTGACTTGGATCCTAAGAGTCAGAGCGACATTGTTGTGACTTGGATCCTAAGAGTCAGAGCGACATTGTTGTGACTTGGATCCTAAGAGTCAGAGCGACATTGTT